>Ga0326727_10021670_pt1 | contig 12537 bp, 11 predicted proteins | sample MB2enrmetagenome_FD_207643 | JGI IMG/M metagenome (GOLD analysis project Ga0326727, IMG submission 207643) | Lab enriched peat soil microbial communities from McLean, Ithaca, NY, United States - MB29MY | ecosystem: Environmental > Terrestrial > Soil > Wetlands > Peat | place: USA: New York...
AAGGATGGCCATATCGACCATGCGGATTTCAGCGTCGCTTTGGTGGATCAGGACGCGGCCCACCGGCTCGCCATTCACCAGAATGATGCGATGATCGGCATCGGGGAACATGGAGCCGTAGCCTTTGGTTTGCAGTTCGAACTGCTGGCGCATGAGTTGTTCCACTTTGTCCGGCGGCCAGTCGAGGAGAGCAAACTCTTCTTCGCGCGAACTGGCGAAGATGCGATAGAGCAGGGCCCGGTCGTCCGGCGTAGCTGGGCGCGTGGTGATGATGGGGGATTGCATAACAGAATGGGCTGATGCAGCCGGGCAGACCACGGATAACCATGGCCTGCCCCGCGGTTGTTGGTTTAGTTACGGCTGGGGAAGATTCCGAACAGTGCGATGAGAAACGTCACGCACAGGACGGGTTGAATGATGGGGACAGGCAGTCCCCCTCCCACGGTGGAAATGCCTTGCGGCGCCATGGTGGTGTCCTGGGAGCCCGCGTAGATCGGCGTGCTACCGGAATTCGCCAGATATCCGTTGCCGGGACGGGAAGAAGCCGCGGCCCCGTTGTTGGCTTGGGGCGTAAAGGTGTGGGTATGCGCGGGCATTTGCGCCAGCGACATCGTGACATGCTCGACGCCGGTGGCTTCGCCGACGGTGTAGGGCGACAAACCATTGCCCTGTCCTTGATGCACCGGCATACGGCCCCGCAAATCGGGAAGATTGAAAGTGCTGACGCCGTTTCCGCCATAGGTGGTGCCGATAACGGCAAAAAGGGCGGTATTCTGCGAAATGCTCAAGCTCTGTCCATTGCACATCGCCCACCTGGATATCGCGAAATCTCCGGCGAACATGCGGATTTCGCCAATGTATGCTTCAGCCATTTTGTCTCCTTGACTGTATATCCGCTAATTGCGGCTGGGAAAGATGCCCGTCGTGGCGATGAGGAATGTGATGCAAAGTACAGGTTGAATGACAGAGAAAGCCTGACCGGCGCCGGTGGTGCCCAAAGTCTGGGCACCCATGTTGGTGTCCTGGGATGAAGCGTAGATGGGAGTGCTGCCGGAGTTCGCGAGATAACCGCCGCCGGGACGGGAACCCGACGCACCGCCATTATTGGCTTGCGGCGTGTAGGAGTGGGTATAGCTGGTTGACGGTGAGGGTTACATTCTGGACGCCGGTCTGCTCGCCGATGGTGTAGTTGCTGAGTCCGGCGCCCTGTCCCTGGTGCACGGGCGCGCGGCTGCGCATGTCGGGCAGGGCGAAATTGCTGGTGCCGTTGCCGCCATAAAACGTGCCAATGATCGAAAACAGCGCTGTGTTCTGACTAATCGCCAATAACTGGCCATTGCACATGGCCCATCCATTGATTGCGAAATTGCCGGCGAACATACGGATCTCGCCGAGGTATTGATCTGCCATCTGTCTTTGTGCCTTTCTGGGTGAACGTGCTGAATTGCCGGACAAAACCGGCGCTCGCCGAATTACAATACACCAGTTCTGGGGATGGATCAAGACATAATTCCTGCGAAGGCGGCAAATGTCGGGTCATTTTGTAGAACATTTGGGAGGCAAATAGCACTCGACAGGAAAATCGAACTTTTTTGCCAACCTTTTGCGTGATAAACTACTCTAGCTGCCTGTGGCAAAAGTCAACGCAGGCCAAAGGCCCACTCCACCACGCTTGCAAACGACTGATTCTTGGTTGTGGAGTAGGCGTTTTCGCCAACTCCGCCAGTTGGAGAGACTTCCGCCACAGGCTGCTAGCTGTTCAGTGAGAGATGCGTTAACGGAGCCGTCATTCGGAGGAGGCACGCATGAAACGATCGGTAGGATTGGCCAGCCTGTTCCTGGCCGCACTGGTGGCGTGTTGGGGGCAGTCCTTCACCAGCACCGACGGACCGATCTCCTTTACCGGTACGGGAGGCTCCAGCGCGAGTCCGTATGGTTCAACCGTCACGGTGTCCGGCATCTCAGCCCCGGTCCAGACCGTAACGGTTACCATCACCAATTTCCAGGGAACCAACGGCAGCAACGGAGCCTTCGTCGGCGATCTGGCCTGGGAACTCGTCGACAACCAGAGCCACGCGTTCGTATTCTGGGCGGACTATCCGCTGGACGGAAATTCCATCGGTCAGACGAGCCCGGTCAGTTTCACGTTCTCCGATTCGGGTAACACGGTTGGGAACAATTTCATATTCCCTACCACCCCTCCCAGCCCATACAAGCCCGTGACCGGCGGAGTGCTCACGTTCAACAGCCCCGCGCCCAACGATGGCTCCTCCTCTTACGCGACCAGCGCGGGATCGGCCACCTTCACCGGCGTGTTCAACCAGAATACAAGTCCGAACGGAACGTGGACCCTGTACACGCTCGATCACGGTGCCGACACCTCCTTTCCGGGCAAGTTCGCTAGCTGGACACTGACGATCACTCCGGAAACCTTGACGTCGACCACGACAACGGTTTCGCCTTCTCTTGCGAGCCCTATTCTGACTACGCAGAGTCCGACTTTTACGGCGACAGTGACGAGCAGCGGCGGCCCTGTCAGCACGGGAACGGTGGCTTTCACCGACGATGGCACCACCATAGCCGGTTGCGGCGCCGCGGCGGTCAGCGTCGGAACGGCGACCTGCACCACCAGCCTGCCGGAAGGCACGCACACGATCAAGGCCGCTTACTCCGGCGGAGGGGCGTTCGGACCGTCGAGCGGCAGCCTCACCGATTACATCGTGTATCATCCGACGACCACCACCGGCACGGCGGGCCAGTTCTGCAATACCGGCGGATTCACCCTGAACTACACGCAGAATGCCACCGGCGCTCCGTATCCCTCTTATATCAATGTGACGGGCCAGACGGGGTCTGTCGCGAGCGTCTCTCTGCAGCTGAATAACGGGACGACCGGCGCGTCGGGTCCGGATGGCGTCAGTCTACTGCTGGTGGACCCCTCGGGGCACGAATTCATTCCCGTACAGAACACGGGAGGAACAAACCCCGTATCGAGCGGCGTCACCTTCAACCTGGCCGATTCCGGCACGACGGCGATCCCGACGCCCTGGGTCAGCGGCACCTACTCACCCACTTCGAACCCCACCATGGCTACCTGGCCCGCGCCGGCGCCTGCCGTAACCACCGCTAATGCCGCCGCCCCCGAAGGGGGCGCCAGTTTCACTTCGTCATTTCTGGGCGACACCGCCGACGGATTCTGGGCACTCTACCCGATCATCGGCCGCGACTTCGACGCCGGGAATACCGGCAGTTTCAGCGGCGGGTGGTGCGTCACCCTCACGACCAGCGGCGATCCGGCTTCGACCACCACGGTAACTTCGTCGCAGAATCCGACGCTCGAATCGACCGATGTCACGATTACCGCGACGGTGCAGGACGCCAACACGCATTCCGCCGTAACCGCCGGAACCGTAACCTTTAAAGAAGGCACCACCGTTCTGGCGAGTGCGGTGTCGCTCAACGGCTCCGGGCAAGCCAGCTTCACTTACAGCTCGGCGGTGGAAGGCGATCATTTCATCACGGCTTACTACAGCGGCGCGACCGGCAATCATGCACCCAGCACGTCGTCGCCTTTCGACGAACGGGTGAACCATCCGACCACGAACCCGTCATCGGGCGTGTACTGCAACACGGGGGCCATCAGTTTGCCGAATACCGGCGGGGCGCCTTATGATTCCCAGCCCTATCCTTCGGACATCACGCTGCCGTTCATTCCGGGACAGGTGACAAGTTTCACGGTGACGGCCAACGGCGTCACGGTCTACCCGGAGTATCTGGGCCTGCTGCTGACCTCGCCAAATGGCAGCCCGGTGCAGAACCTGGTGTTGATGGCCAATGAGGGCGGCGCCACCACGCTTACCAGCGGCATAGCTCTCACGTTCTCCGACGCAGGAGCCAGTTTCCCCGCGTCCCTCACCGCGTCGGGCACTTATAAACCGGGCGCGTCGAGTACCAGCAATATTTCTTTCCCCAGCCCGGCGCCGCCGGCGGCGGACCTGGTCTACCCCCCGACGGTGGGATCGGGGACCCTGGCGACTTCCTTCAGCGACGCCTTCCCCACCAGCTTCACGGGAGTCTGGTCGCTATTTGCCAACACCTGGGAGGCCAATCCTGGACAATCCATCTCCGGCGGATGGTGCCTGAATCTGACTGTCACTCCGCCGGCCGCGTCGGTCACCAAAACCGCGGTTTCAGGGCCTTGGACGCAGGGCCAGCAGAATGTCAGTTACACCATCGCCGTGAAGAACAATGGCCCGGGGTCGAGCGGCGGCACAGCCAGCCCGGTTACGGTTTCCGACACGCTTCCAAGCTCGCTGGCCCCAGCCTCCACGCCGGGCTCCGGCACGGACTGGAGTTGCGCCGCGGTGAGCCAGACCATTACCTGTACCAATCCCGATATCGTAGCTTCGGGCAGCAGCTACCCGGCCTTGACGCTATTTGCCAACGTGTCGCCCACGGCACCGTCGCCGGTGTCGAATACGGCGACTGTCACCGGCGGCGGATTCTCGTTGGTTAACTCGAACACTACCAGCACTACGGTGAACCCCGCGCCGGTCCTGTCCGTCGGCAAGAGCGCCGTCGGCACCTTCACCCAAGGCTCGACGGCCGAATGGGATGTGACGGTCTCAAATACCGCCGCGGGTAGCGCCACTTTCGGCACCACCACGGCAGTCGATACGCTGCCTTCCAACTACACCCTGTCGAGCTATTCGGGAAGCGGATGGACTTGCAGCGGCGTCGCGCAGATCATCACTTGCACAAGTTCGACGGCGGTCAGCGGAGGGAGTGCCTTCCCAACCCTCAAAATCATAGTGAATGTTCCGGCCGCATCGCCGGTATCGGTAACCAATAACGTCGTGGCATTCGGCGGCGGCGATCTGACTCATACCAGTTCGTCGAACGGCGCAACGGCGTCCAGCACGGCAGCCGTGGTCCAGGTGCCGGCCACCATCACCATCAACGCCGGCGCGACTCAATCCGCGACAGTCGGAACCGCTTTCGCTACCGCTCTCGCAGTTACCGTGAAGGACGCCAACAGCGTTCCGATTGTCGGCACCTCGGTGACCTTCACGGTGGTTCCGGGCGGCAGCGGGCAGAGCGGAACTTTCGCCGGTAATGTCACGACGGTCACGACGCCCACCAACTCCAGCGGCGTTGCCTCAGCGGGGACGTTCACCGCGAATAGCATCGCCGGCTCTTACACGGTCTCGGTAACAGACAGCCCGGCGCCGGCCGCGACCTTTAACCTGACCAACACGATCGCGGCGCCCACGGTCACCAACATCACTTCAACCGTGGCCAACGGCAGCTACGGGGTGGGGGCGGTGATCCCCATCACCGTGACGTTCAGCCACGCGGTGAACGTCACGGGCGTTCCTTCGATCGCGCCCAACTCGGGAGGAAGCGCGAGTTACAGTGCGGGCAGCGGCACCAGCACCCTGACGTTTACGTACACGGTGGCGTCGCCGCAAAGTACGAGTCACCTGGACGCCAGTTCCACCACGGCTCTGACACTCAATGGAGGAACTATCACGGACAGCTCTTCGAACAACGCCGTTCTGACGCTGCCGGTGGGCGCAACCGCAGGCTCGCTATACAGCAACAAGACCATCGTGATCGACACGACGGCTCCGGCGGTGGTCTCGTACAATGCGCTGTTTGGCAGCGCCGGCAGCTATAACGTCAGCGCCAACACCGGCGGCCGCACCCGGCTGCCGTGGGAGATCACAGGCATCCAGGTAGTCTTCTCGAAGCCGATCGTGTCGGGTGACGTCAACAGCCTCAGCGGGATTACTACCACTGCCTTCAGCGGTCTCGGCACCACTACGCTGACGTGGTCGATCACACCGGCGCCTATCGGGAGCTTCAGCACCGTGCTCGAAGGGACCGGAGTCGATGCCATCAAGGATGCGGCGGGGAACGCGCTGGCGGGAGGGTCGGGATTCTCCCAGGCGTTTAAGGTGTTGTGGGGCGATTTCAACGATGACGGGGTGGTGAACTCGCAAGATCTGGTGCTGGTGAACAAGGCGATATCGGCCGCCTACAACATCTTTGCGGATATCAACGGCGACGGAGTCGTCAATGCCCTGGACGTGCAGGCGGTGCGGCTGCGGCTGGGAACGACGCAACCGTAGCGAGGCACAGCATCACCCGTGGGGCAGGCCATCGTTTTTTGTGGCCTGCCGGTTGCGCCCCCGAAAAAGACGGCTGCTGCGCAGGGCACCCGTTGAAAAAAACGGCAGACAGGCTGAAGCCTGTCACACAGGAAAGACACAGACTGAAGTCTGTGGTACGAGCGCTTGCCGGGTTTTCAGCCCGCGCTCGTGAGCCGCGGCTCATAGCTTGCAGACCACAGACAACGATGGTCTGCCCCACGGGGATTTGACCTGCCCCAAAACGGTTAAGCACCCAGCGAGGGGGGTTGACCCCGCGGATAGGAGGCGTTGGTAGAATGGTATCGGCATTCGCATGATAGGGCGTATCGAGATCAATCCTTCGATTCTGCTGGGGAAACCGGTGATACGGGGTACTCGCATCCCAGTGGAACTGGTCCTACGCAAGTTGGCCGAGGGAGCCAGTATCGCCGAACTTCTGGACGGTTATCCAAGACTTGTCGAGGCTGATGTTCGCGCCTGCCTAGCATACGCGGCCGATTCCCTTTCTCACCAGGAAATGGTTTTGCTGGGCGTCGGCTAGGCACTCCGCATGCGTTTCCTGGCGGACGAAAGCTGCGATTTTGCAGTCGTTCGAGCGCTTCGTGCTGCGGGTCATGATGTGCTGCGGTGAGCGAGTATCGAGTGCGCTCCATTGACAGCGAGTTAATGGACCAGGCGCACGACGAGGCTCGCGTTCTGCTGACGGAAGACAAGGATTTCGGCTGGCTGGCCTACGTTGCCCGCGCGCGCAGCGCCGGCGTGGTGTTGGTCCGATTTCCGGCAAGCGCGAGGAAGAGGCTGGCCGCGGATATCATTCAGCTGGTCGAGCAGCGAGGGGCGGAACTCCCTGGCTCCTTCGTGGTGCTGACTCCGGGCTCCGCACGGATTTCGCGCGTCCCCGAGGAAGAATGAGCCGTTGGCCAAAGGCCCAGAGTGAGGCCCGCTGAAGCCCGCGCTACACCTGTTTGACCGCGGCTTCCAATCGCGCTTCGGCTCTCAGCGCCTGGTATAGAGCGACGGCCGGGTCGGTGTCGGCTCCCTGGGCGGCCAGGCCGGCGGAGGCTTTTTCCAGCTCTTGCTGGGCTTTTGGGATGTCGATGTCTTCTTTTCGCTCGGCGGCGTCGGCCAGGACAAGCACGCGGTCGTTGAGGACTTCCACGAAGCCGCCGTATATCGCGAACACCCGGGTTTCGTGGTCGGCGCGGTAGACCAGCACGCCCGGCCGCAAAATGGAGATCAGCGGGGCGTGGCCGGGAAGCACGCCGATGAGGCCGTCGAGACAGGGAACTTCGACTTCCCGAACTTCCATGTCGACCAACTGCCGTTCAGGCGTCGCAATCTGCAGTTGAAGAACGCCTTCGTCCGCCATACTACTTCTCCTGACTCTTGAGCTGCTGGGCCTTCTCGATCACTTCCTCGATGGTGCCTTGCAGATAGAAGGCCTGCTCGGGCAGGTCGTCGTATTTGCCGTCGGCGATTTCCTTGAAGCCACGAATGGTGTCGGCGAGCTTAACGTACTTGCCCTTCAATCCGGTGAACTGCTCGGCCACGTGGAACGGTTGCGAGAGGACGCGCTGGATCTTGCGGGCGCGGGCCACCACCAGCTTGTCTTCATCCCCTAATTCGTCGATGCCGAGAATGGCGATGATGTCCTGGAGGTCTTTATAACGCTGCAGGATCCCCTTGACCTGCTGTGCACAATCGTAATGCTCCTGGCCGATGATGCGCGGGTCAAGAATGCGCGAGGTGGACGCCAGCGGATCGACCGCAGGATAAATGCCCAATTCGGCGATGGCGCGCGAGAGGTTGGTGGTAGCGTCGAGGTGGGCGAAGGCGGTCGCCGGAGCAGGATCGGTGTAGTCGTCCGCGGGCACGTAGATGGCCTGCACGGAGGTGATGGAACCCTTCTTGGTGGAGGTGATGCGCTCCTGCAAGTCACCCATCTCGGTCGCCAGATTCGGCTGGTATCCCACGGCTGACGGCATGCGTCCGAGGAGCGCCGAGACTTCCGAGCCGGCCTGCGTGAAGCGGAAAATATTGTCGATGAAGAGCAGCACGTCCTGCCCTTCCTGGTCGCGGAAATATTCGGCGACGGTCAGGCCGGTGAGGCCCACGCGGAGGCGCGCTCCGGGCGGCTCGGTCATCTGTCCGTAGACCAGCGCCACCTTCGACTTCCTGTAATCGTGAATGTCGATGACGCCGCTTTCCTGCATCTCAAGCCAAAGGTCGTTGCCTTCGCGGGTGCGCTCGCCCACGCCGGAGAACACCGACACACCGCCATGCTTCATGGCGATGTTGTTGATCAGCTCCATGATGATGACGGTCTTACCGACGCCGGCGCCGCCGAACAAGCCGATCTTGCCGCCGCGCAGATAGGGTTCGAGGAGATCGACGACCTTGATGCCGGTTTCGAACATTTCGAGGCGCGTGGACTGGTCCTCAAAGGCCGGCGCGGGACGGTGAATGGGCAGGAAGTGGGTCGCGTTCACCGGGCCCATGTTGTCGACCGGCCGGCCGATGACGTTGAGCACGCGGCCGAGGGTTTCCTTGCCGACCGGTATGGTGATGGGCTCGCCGAGGCTGACGGCTTTCATGCCACGCACCATGCCTTCGGTGGGCTCCATGGCGATGGTGCGGACGCGGCCTTCCCCGATGTGCTGGGCCACTTCGCAGATGACATCGATGGGAGTGGGGACATCGAAGCCTTCGCTGGTAATGCGGATGGCCGTGAAGACTTCGGGGATGTGGCCTTCGGGGAACTCGCAGTCGACCGCGGGTCCGGCGATCTGAACGACTTTGCCTTCAATGTTGGTAGGTGCTGCTACGGTTGCCATAATGATCTCTCTTATAAAGGCACAGACTAAAGTCTGTGTTACGCTTCGGCGGCCGCCGCTCCGCTGACGACTTCGATAATTTCCTTGGTGATAGCTGCCTGGCGGATGCGGTTCATGTTCAGCGTCAGCTTGTCAATCACGTCCTTGGCGTTCGAGGACGCCGCATCCATGGCCGTCATACGGGCGGCGTGCTCCGCCGCGGTGGTCTCCAGCATGGAGCGGTAGATTTCCACTTCGAAGTAGCGCGGCAGGAGTTTTTCCAGGATTTCCACCGGCGGCTGCTCGAATATGGTGTCGTGATCGACCTGCTTTTCGGGCAAGCGCACGGGCAATAACTTTTTCACCGAAAGGCGCTGCAGGATCACGCTCTTGAACTCGTTATTTAACAGATAAACCGAATCGATTTCGCCGTTCTTGAAGCGCTCCACTGTAGCTTTGGCGATTTCCGCCGCGTCGGAGTAAACTGCTTTATTCAGCACGTTCACGTACTCGGCGAGGATTTTGGCTTTGCGTTTCTTATAAAAATCGCGGCCCTTGCGGCCCAGCAGAATCAGGCTGATTTCGGCGTCGGGATGTTCGGCGTAGAAGCGCAAGGAGGCTTTGATCAGGTTGGAGTTGAACGCTCCGGCCAGTCCTTTGTCGCTGGTAAAGAACAGCAGTTCGATGCGCTTCTCCTCGCGTTGCGCGAGCAGCGGATTGGAGCCCACGTCGGGGTCGCCTTGCGCGGCGGCGGCCAGATCGGCCAACATATCGTCGAGCAGCCGCGCATAGGGACGCGCGGCCAGCACGCGCTCCTGGGCGCGCCGCAGCTTGGCCGCCGAGACCATCTTCATGGCCCGCGTGATCTGCTGCGTATTCTTGACCGAGCGGATTCTCCGCCGGATATCGATCAAGCTCGGCATGGGAGGCTACGCCTTCGCCGCCGCGGCCGGCTGATGCTCGGCCACGAAGCGCTGTTTGAAGTCCTTAATGACGGTGGTCAGGTCGGCCTTGAGCGCGTCATCCAGAATCTTCTTTTCCTTGATGGCGCTCCAGATGGCGGGCTTGGCGTTGTCGATGTAGGCGTACAGGCCGGTTTCAAAGTCGCGGCAGCGCTCGACGGGCAGATCGTCCACGTGGCCCTGGGTCGCGGCGTATATGATGGCGACCTGCTTTTCAATGGGCAGCGGCTGATACTGGGGCTGCTTGAGGATTTCGACCAGGTGCCTGCCGCGGTTCAACTGGGCTTGGGACGCCTTATCGAGATCGGAACCGAATTGGGCGAAGGCGGCGAGTTCGCGGTACTGCGCGAGGTCTAGACGCAAGGTGCCGGCGATGGAGCGCATGGCTTTAATCTGCGCGCTGCCGCCTACGCGGCTGACCGAAAGGCCGACGTTGATGGCGGGCCGGACGTTGGAGTTGAATAGATCGGCTTCGAGGTAAATCTGGCCATCGGTGATGGAGATGACGTTAGTGGGAATGTACGCGGAGACGTCGCCGGCCTGGGTTTCGATGAACGGCAGTGAAGTCAGCGAGCCTCCGCCCTTGGCGTCGGAGAGCTTGGCGGCGCGTTCGAGCAAACGGCTGTGGAGGTAGAAGACGTCGCCCGGATAGGCTTCGCGTCCCGGCGGGCGGCGCAGCAGCAGGGAAATCTCGCGATAGGCCGCGGCGTGCTTGGACAGATCGTCGTAAATGGTGAGAGCGTGGGCGCCCTTGTCGCGGAAGTATTCACCCATGGCGCATCCGGAGTAGGGCGCGATATATTGCATGGGCGCGGGATCGGAGGCCGAGGCCGATACCACGATGGTATACTCCATGGCGCCGTAATCTTCCAGGGTCTTGACGACTTGGGCCACGGTGGAGCGCTTCTGGCCGATAGCCACGTAGATGCAGATGAGATCGCCGCCCTTCTGATTGATGATGGTGTCGATGGCGATGGCGGTCTTACCGGTCTGCCGGTCGCCGATGATCAATTCGCGCTGGCCGCGGCCGATGGGGATCATGGCGTCAATGGCCTTGATGCCGGTCTGCATCGGTTGCTTCACTGGCTGGCGGTCGACCACGCCCGGGGCGATGCGCTCGATGTGGTTGAAGGTGGTGGTGGCGATAGGGCCCTTGCCGTCGATGGGACGGCCAAGGGCATCGACCACGCGGCCGATCATGGCTTCGCCCACCGGGACGGACATGATGCGTCCCGTGCGCCGCACTTCCGAGCCTTCCACAATGTGCTGGAACTCGCCCAGCAACACCGCGCCGACCTGGTCTTCTTCCAGGTTCATGGCGATACCCGAAACGCCGTGCCCGAACTCGATCAACTCGCCGGCCATGACTTTCTCGAGGCCGTGGATACGTGCAATGCCGTCGCCCACCGATATCACCGATCCGATTTCGGATACGTCGATGGCGCGCTCGTAATTCTCAATCTCCTGCCGGAGAATGCTGGTAATTTCGTCTGCTCTGATCTGAGCCATGTGTTCCTTAACCTATCAGCCTTAGCCTACTAGCAGGCGCCGCCCGATGGCCGCCAACTGGCCGCGCACCGAGCCGTCATAAACTGTGGACCCGATATTTACTATGACGCCGCCCACCAAATCCGGATTCACCGCGTAAGCCGGACGAACTTTTTTGCCGGTCAACTCGGCCAGTTTGCGCATGATCGCATCCTGCTGCTCCGGACGCAAGGCCTCGGCCGACTGAATGCTGGCGCGGGCGAATCCCAGCCGCTCATCAATGATGGTCTCGAAGGCGGAAGCCATTTCCGTTAGAGCATCGAGGCGCCGGTGATCGCTCAGCACCAGCAGGAAATTGCGCACCAGGCGTGAGGCTCCCTGCAATTCCAGGATGCGGGAAATAACCGCGCGCTTTCGGGCCAGCGAGACGCTGGGCGAAGTGAGCGCGTTGCGCAAATTCGGGGTGTCCGCGACCAACTGGGCAAAGGCGCGCAACTGCGCCGCGGCATCGCCCGGTTGCATGCCAGCCGCTCCCATGACCACGTCGGCGAGGGCGTTGGCGTACCGGTTCACTACTGCGGAAGAAATCATCTTGTTATCAGTTCGACGTCTGTGGCCGTTCGGTGGCCGTTCCGATGCCCCGCACGAAGGCCTGCACCAGAGCATCCTCGACGTTGACGCTCATGCGCGCGCGAACCTTGGTTTCGGCCAGTTCCAGCGCGAGCTTGGCGGCGTAGCGCTGCAGAGTCACCCGCTCCGACTTGCCGGCGGTTTCGATTTCGGCTTCGGCCTGCGCGGCGATGCGTTGCATTTCGCGCTGGGCATCTTCTTTCAAGCGCTGTTCGGCGGCTCGCCGTTCCGCCGCGGCGGATTCCCGCAAGGTGGCGATTTCGGCGTCCAGACGCCCTAATTTACTGTTGATGGCGGAAATCCGGGCGTCGGATTCGGTTTTAATCTGGTTGGCTTCCTCGATGCCCTTGCGAATTTCGGCGGCCCGCGAGGCGAAGAAGGGGCCCCCCTTCTTCACGGCGAAATAGGCGAACAGGGCGACGAGCAGGGCGAAATTCACCCACTCCCACAGTATGCTAGGCTCTTTCATGCAGCCCTCCCGGAGAGGAT
>Ga0326727_10021671_pt1 | contig 12537 bp, 10 predicted proteins | sample MB2enrmetagenome_FD_207643 | JGI IMG/M metagenome (GOLD analysis project Ga0326727, IMG submission 207643) | Lab enriched peat soil microbial communities from McLean, Ithaca, NY, United States - MB29MY | ecosystem: Environmental > Terrestrial > Soil > Wetlands > Peat | place: USA: New York...
TACCTTCACCCCGACCTATGTCTCGCCGCCGCTTCGAGCCCCAAAGGAGAGCACAAACCCTCGTATGAGCTTGTGGAGCAGTGCATGGACGCGATGGTTGAGTTGGCCGGGCACGATCATGTGATCGAAGGTCAGAGGCTGGCGTTCCGGCTGGCGCGGATGGAGCGCATTTCGCCGGTGATGCTGGAGTGGGTGAGGGAACGCCTGGGCGAACGGTCGTGGGCCAGTTTGAATTCTGTTCTTTGACGATAACGGCCGAAGGGCCGCTTAGACGATTCCTGCGGAGGTTGAAGAGATCAAATGCTTATGATTATCGGGACAGTAAGGCTTCCTGCGGGTCGTTTGGACCGAGCGCGGCCAAGTATGGCGTCCATGATCGAGGCCAGCAGAGCGGAGGCCGGATGCCTGGAATATTGCTATGCCGAGGACGTGCTTGATCGTGGCCTCATTCATGTAAAGGAACGCTGGATAGATCGGGCAGCGCTCGACGAACATTTCAAGTCCGCTCACATCGCGACCTGGCGTGCGACTTGGCCCTCGCTTGGCATCGGGGAGCGAAACCTACACCTATACGATGTTGGCGAGCCTAAGTCAATCTGAGCTCGTGGCGGATTCACGGTCGCCGAAGAGATTCAGACCGATCCACTACCGCGTGACAGGCTGCCTTGACTTCCGGGTCGCACGCCTGTACCGTGGGCGCATCCCTTTGAACTGCGTGTCTTGAACTGTGTTTGCGTTTTCTCAGACAAGAGCCGGAGTGTGCGAATTTTGGACACTGTATCGATATCGGACAACGGCGCGGCTTCAGACAGCGCCGCGGCTCCAGGCGGTAGTGTAGCCGCGATGGCGGCGCAGCCGCAAAGCGCCCATCCGGCCCACGCACCGCAAGTCCGGGCGCCGCAACTGGACGAGGAGTGCCTGGCGTGGCTGGCCCTGACGCTGGCGCCGGGATTGGGGCCCAAGCGGATTCTGGACGCGGTGAAGGAGCTCGAATCGCCGAGCCGGATCGTTGCGATGCGACTGACGGAGCTGGAAGGGCTGAGGTTTCCTGCCGAGGCGGCGCAGTTTTTGTTTGACGGAAAGGGGCGGCGCGCCGCGGAAGAAGAATGGGCGCGAGTAGCCGCGCAGGGCGCCACGCTGGTCAGCTATTCGTGCGCGGAGTATCCGGAGCGGCTGCGCGAGATCTATGATCCGCCGCCGGTGCTGTGGGTGCGCGGCGACGTGAAGCTGTTGAGCCGGCCGGCGATCGCCATTGTGGGAACGCGGCATCCCACGCCCTACGGAACGGGCGTGACGGAGATGCTGGCGCGGGATCTGGCGGCGCGGCGGTTGCTGGTGGTGAGCGGGATGGCGCGGGGCATCGATTCCTGCGCCCACAAGGGAGCGCTGGCGGCGCGCATGCCGACCCTGGCCGTCTGGGGCACCGGGATTGACGTCGTGTATCCCAAGGAGAACAAGAAGCTGGCCGAGGAGATTCTGGCCACCGGCGGGGCGATTGTGAGCGAGATGCCCATGGGGACCTTCCCGGCGCCGCAGAACTTTCCCCGGCGCAATCGCATCCTGAGCGGGTTGTGCGTGGCCGTGCTGGTGGTGGAGGCCGGCGAGAACTCGGGAACGCGGGTGACCGCCCGGTGTGCCGCTGAGCAGAACCGGGATCTGTTTGCCGTGCCGGGGAACGTGACCAATAAGGGTTCATGGACGCCTAACACGTTGATAAAACAGGGTGCTAAGCTTGTGGCTACTTGGGAGGACGTGTGGGAGGATCTGCCCTCGCCGGTGCGGCTGGAGCTGGAGGCGGAGGCTCCCGCTGCATCCAAACCGATCCCCGGCGCATCCTTATTGCCGGACCCGGTGCTGCGGCCCCAGGAGGCTATGGTGCTTGAGGTACTGCACGCCGACGAGAGCCTGCAAATCGACGAGATTCTCGACCTGCTAGAGACGCAACTTACTTCTTCTGAGGTATTTACAGCACTTTTTGAGCTGGAGATGGCGGGCCGCGTCCGGCAGCTGCCGGGCAAGAATTACGTGCGGACGATGTAGAAGCAGGGGCTAGCCACCCCATCAAGCCGCCCCGGGGGCACCCGCCGCTCGATGGGGGCCCCGGTAGGGAGTAGCCAGCAGGAAGTAGCTTCCAGCACCTGGCTTGCGGCTGCTGGCACATCGTGCTGCTGAGGGAATTGGCTCGTTCCGCCGGAAGACCCCCGTAATGTGGATGTTACTTTTCGGGTGCGCCTTCATCTATGGATGCAAAGGAATGGATTTGCGGCGGTTTGCGGGCTGCAAAGGGCGTTTTCCGCACCTGGAAATGGGACGGAAGACGAAGAAAATCTTCCCTTGCGAGTGGAAATGAGACGGTATTCCGTGGTAGGGTGCAACACTTGCAGCTGATTTTTCCGCGGTAAGGCCAGGAAGGGACGAGCGGCGCACGGAAGTCGGCGCGATCGTTCGGCCAGGACAGAATGCCCGTTTGCGAGTCAAACAGGCCAGCAGGATAGAAAGAAAGAACTGGGTCAAAGGATGGCAACAAGCAAATCATTGGTGATCGTTGAGTCGCCGGCCAAGGCGAAGACGATCGAAAAATACCTGGGCAAGGGCTTTGATGTGCGAGCCTCGATCGGGCACATCATGGACCTGCCCAAAAACGAGCTTGGCGTGGAGCTCGAGAAGCGGACCTTTGAGCCGGAGCTGATCGTGTCTCCGGGCAAAGAGAAGGTTGTCGAGCAGCTCAAGAAAGCGGCGGCCAAGGCAGACGAAGTGTATCTTGCGCCCGACCCGGACCGCGAAGGCGAGGCCATTGCGTACCATCTTGCGCTGCAGTTGGGAACCAACGCCAAAGAGAGAAAGAAAATTCACCGCGTCACCTTCAACGAGATCACGAAAAAGGCCGTGCAGGAGGCCTTCGCCCACGCACGAGACATCGATCAGCATCTTGTGGACGCGCAGCAGACGCGTCGCGTGCTCGACCGCCTTGTGGGCTACCAGATTTCGCCGCTGCTTTGGGACAAGGTGCGGCGCGGGCTGTCGGCCGGACGCGTGCAGACGGTGGCGTTGCGGCTGATCGTCGAGCGGGAGCGGGAGATTCGCGCGTTTCAGGCGCTGGAATACTGGACGCTGGAGGCGCTACTCCATCCCGAGCGTCAGTCGGAGCAGAAGTTCAAGGCGCGGTTCATCGGCATCGGCGGCGAGCCGGCGCGCGTGGCCAACGGCAAGGACAAGGACGGTAAGGAACTGTTCATCTCGAGCGCACTGCCCGACAAGAAATCGATGGACGAGGTGCTGGCCGCGCTCGAAAAGGCTGATTGGTCGATCACCGGCGTGCAGTCGCGCGAGCAGCAGCGCCGGCCTCTTGCGCCGTTCATCACCAGCCAACTGCAGCGCGACGCCGCGAATAAGCTGGGCTTCAACGTGCGCCGCACCATGGGCGTGGCGCAGCGGCTCTATGAAGGCGTTGCCATTGGCGAGGAGGGCGCGACGGGCCTCATCACCTATATGCGTACCGACTCGCCGCGCGTGGCCCCGGAGGCGATCACCGCAGCGCGCGAGTGGATCGCGAAGCAGCTCGGCAAGCAGTATCTGCCCGATGCGCCGAATGTGTACAAGGGCAAGAAGGACGCGCAGGACGCGCACGAGGCCATCCGGCCGACCGACGCTGCGCGCACGCCGGAGTCGATCGCGCGCTACGTGAGCGACGAGCAACTCAAGCTCTACACGCTCATCTGGAAGCGCTTCGTCGCCTCACAGATGGTCCCCGCGGTGTATGACGTGACCACGGCGACGATCGCTGCGATTTCAGCCAAGACGGGCAAGACCTATGATTTTCGCGTCAGCGGCTCGGTGTTGCGCTTTGATGGATTCCTGAAGGTCTACGAGGTCTCGGAGGACAAGAAGGACGAAGACGACGAGACAGCCAACCGGTTGCCCAGCCTGGACGGCGTGAAGACGCTGGAGATGGACGAGCTGTTGCCCGAGGATCACTTTACGCAGCCGCCGCCACGCTACAACGAATCGTCGCTGGTGAAGGAGCTGGAAGAGCGCGGCATCGGGCGTCCTTCAACCTATGCGTCGATCATCTCGACCATCCAGGACCGCGAGTACGTGGTGAAGCACGGCGGCTCGCGCGGGCGGTTTTATCCCACCGAGATCGGCGTCGTGGTGTGCGATCTGCTGGTGGAGAACTTCCCGTACATCTTCGACACCGCCTACACCGCCAAGCTGGAGACGGAGCTGGACGACATCGAGGAAGGCACGGAAAAGTGGACCGATCTGCTCAACGGCTTCTACGGCTACTTTGAGCAGGAACTGAAGGACGCCGGCAAGCACATGCGCAACATCAAGCGCATGGAGCAGGTGACCGGCGAGAAGTGCGACGTGTGCGGCTCGCCTCTGGTGCTCAAGTGGGGGAAGTTCGGCACCTTCTACGCCTGCTCGGCTTACAACAAGAAGGATCCGACAAGCTGTACTTTCACCAAGGAGAACATTGCCGCCAAGCCGGACCTGAACACGCCCGAAGCGCAGGAGGCTGGCGATACCGAAGAGTACTGCGAGAACTGCGGCAAGGTGATGGTGATGCGGCGCGGGCTCTTCGGGCCGTTCATGGCTTGCCCCGACTACAACGCTGATCCGCCGTGCAAGACCTTCCGCAAGCTGAGCCAGAAGCAGCAGCAAAAGCCGCCCGAGCCCACCGGCGAGAACTGCCCGGTATGCGGCAAACCTCTTGTGCTGCGCCAGGGAGCGTATGGCGAGTTCGTCTCCTGCTCCGGTTATCCCAAGTGCAAATATGTGAAGCAGAACCTGATTGAAGGGATGAAGTGTCCCAAGTGCGGCGAGGGCGACCTGGCCGAGCGCCGCGCGCGCAGAGGCAACGTCTTCTGGGGTTGCACGAATTATCCCAAGTGCGACTTCACCTCGAACCTAAAGCCAGTGGCGAAGAAGTGCCCCAAGTGCGGCAGCCCGTACCTCCTGGAGAAAACGCTCAGGTCAGGCGTCTATCTGGAGTGCCCGAACAAGAAGAGGAGCGCCGAAGAAGAGGCGGCGACGAAGAGGCGGGGAAAGAAGCCGCCTGCGGCTGAAGAGGGCGCGAGGGTTGTATGCACCTATTCGAAGCGAATCGGCGATGCGCCGCCCCCGCCGACTGCGGAGACGCACGGGCCGGTCGTCGAAAAGAAGGAAGAGAACGAGGAGTTGCAGCCGGCGTGAGCGAGTGTATTTGCAAGATGAACTCCGAGGAACTGCATGCTGCAAATGGGCACGCGCTGGATGAAGTCGAACGCCGCCTCAAGTCCGGTGAACTCGACGGCTCCAGACGGTTCTATACCGACTAGGAGCTGGCGGCGGGCGCCGCGACTGGCCGGCTGAAGAAGCCTGCACCAAAGAAGACCGAAGCGAAAGCTCAGGAACTAGCTGCCTGAGCCGGGAAGCTCTTTCCGGTGCGTCGAGCCGGGCGCGAATTTTGCGACACATCTCCGCCGATTCCTGTAGTATGGGCTGCGGAGAAGCCCTATGGAACGAATGCTGGCCACACCGGCCGATGCTGAAATCATTCTAAGACTCTATGAACTGCGCACCGAGGCGGTGATGCGCGAGGCGCGCGCGTGGGTCGGCGGCGAGTTCTGGCCCAAAACGGCGGACGAGTTCTTTGCCGTCTACGAAAACCCGCGCGACCCGCACAATCCGTGGCTCAGACAAGTGCTCACCTACTGGGAGATGGCAGCGGCGATGGTTCTGCACGGAGCCGTCTCCGCGGAGCTGTTTGTGGACTGCAATGGCGAGGGCTTTTTCCTGCTGGCCAAGTTCACGCACATCCTGGATGCGATTCGGGAAAAGAACCCGATGTTTCTCACCAAGACTTCCGAACTGATCAACCGCTTTTCGGCGGCGGCGCAGCGCTATGAGATGGTCCTGAAGCGCGTGGAGGCGACGCGGAGCGCGCTCTGACCGGGATGGCGGGCAGCAACGTCAACCCATGCAGGCAGCGGAGGTCACTTGCCGGAGATCGGGTCGTGAGAGCATGATAAGAGTGGGCCAAGGTTCTTCAATCCCCCGGAGGTTTCCATGAAGCGTAATTTCTCCTTGCTGGCGGCCGTTTGTGCCCTGGCCGTCATGACGGCCATGGCTGCGAATTCAACCACGAGCACGGGATGGATTTCAGACTCGATGTGCGGCGCCAAGCACGCGGGCACAGGCGCCGACTGCGTCAAGAAGTGCATCGAAGGCGGACTCAAGCCGGTCTTCGTCGACTCCAGCAAGCAGGTCTGGAGCATCGATAACCCGGATGCGGTGACGAGCAATTTTTACGGCGCTCACGTGACCGTGACGGCGAACGAGGATGCAGGGAACAAGAGCATGCATATCGACTCGATTGCTGCGGCGAAGTAAGGCAACCGGGACGCCGCGAACCTCATTGGTACTCGCCACGCCGCGTAAAGTCTGGTAGTGTCGTATCGGTTCCCTTTGCCAGGCCGGTCTCGTGCTGTGCCCGGAAGGGAAAACAGCATCGACTGGAAGCGGCCGGACAAACATGGCGCGAGCAATCTGGAACGGCAGAGTGGTTGCCGAAAGTGATCGGACGATGGAAGTGGAAGGCATCGTTTACTTCCCCGAATCCAGCCTCAAGCGCGAGTACTTTCGCCCCAGCACCACCACTTCGACCGATCCCTCAAAGGGCCAGGCGCGGTACATGACCATCGTGATCGACGCGCAGGATAACCAGGACGCGGCCTGGTACTACCCCGATCCCAAGCCTGTGGCGCGCAAGATCAAGGGGTATGTGGCCTTCTGGCGGGGCGTGGAAGTGGTGAAGTAGCAGGGAACTGAGGGCAGGAAGCACCGGAAGAGTCTGAAGCTTCGCGCGAGTGTCTGCGGATCAGATCCATGATCTTGAAGAATGCAGCAAAGGAAACTCCTCATGCGCCTTTCCCTGCGCTTGCTTACCCTTTCAGCTGTCCTGTTCCTGCCCGGCGTCTCCATCGCCGGCGAGCGCTTCGACGGAAGATGGCTCACGACTCTCACCTGTGAACCTCTTCAGGACGCTCTCGGTTTCTCCTGGAATTTTGTCTCCGAAGTCAAAGACGGCCACCTGCTCGGCATCTACGGCACGGAGGGCCAACCTGCCTCCATCCGCATCGACGGCCATATTGCCGAAGACGGCTCCGCCACCCTCCATGCCGCCGGCAAGACCGGGTACAAACAATATGTTCCGGGGCAGCAAATGGCGCGCGGCACCGATTTCGGCTACGACATCAGCGCCCAGTTCCACGACCGGGACGGGAAGGGAACCCGCCTTGAGGGACGCCCTTGCTCCTACACCTTCAAGCGTCAATAACTCGCGCGCCGCACCCCGGACAGCGAATCGGGCATCGCATTCCAATTTGCTAATCCGAGAATCCTTCGCTGGCGAGAGTGGCTTCGGCGCATCGCTGCGGCCTGCACATTGGCGAGTTCATACGCCTGTAACTAGTCAATCCCGGATTTCCTTTTTGAGAAGACGTTCCGGTGAAAGAAGGTCTGGCGATGTCGCGAACATCCGAGAAAGGCGTACAATTGCGGCGTTTCAGAGTTCAGAAGGGAAATCCAGATGAATGCCTCAATTGCCATCGCTCAGGTGCTGGGGACCGTGGTCGCGGTGATGGGCCTTTCGGTGATAATCGACAGAAAGACAGTGTCGACCGCACTCGAAAAAACAACTCAAGACCGGGGATTCTTGTGGTTGTGGAGCTTCCTCATTTTAACCATCGGAGCCGTGATTGTCGTGCTGAACAACGTCTGGACTTCCGGCCTGCCCCTGCTTATTACGATCCTCGGGTGGCTCACAATCATCAAAGGAGCCTTTCTTCTTCTCCTCCCCGGTCCCGCCATGGCACTTTACCGGAAGTGCAACAAGGACGGCGTGCTCATCTTCGGCGGCATCGTCGTTTTTCTCCTGGGTTCGGTTCTGCTTTACATGAGTTTTCAAAAAATATAAGTCAATATGCCTGCAGCTGATCGAGCGGCAGCCGCACGCGGAAGCATGTTAATCCCGGCTCCGACTTCACGCTCAAATGGCCGCGGTGCTTGCGCACAATGCGCATGGCGTTGTCCAGGCCCAGGCCAAGCCCCTTGCCGGGCGCTTTGGTGGTGAAGAACGGCTCGAAGATGCGTTCCTGCAGCTCAGCAGGGATGCCGGGGCCGGTGTCCCAAATCTCCACCAGCAGCATGTCGCCTTCGCGCTTGCAGGCCACGCGCAGACGGCCTTGATTGCCGAGAGCGTCGAGCGCGTTTTCAATCAGTGCCGTCCACACCTGGTTCAGCTCGCCGCCATAGGCGCTGATGCGGGGCAGGTCCGGCTCGTAATCGCGCTCGATCTCAATGTGATTCATCCGCGAGCGGAGCATTTGCAGAGTGGCGTCGAGCCCGGCCGGCACATCCACCTCGAGAATCGGCGCGCGGTCCATGTTCGAGTAGTCTTTGACCGCGTCAATAAGGTCGAAGATGCGAGCGGTGGAGTTGACGATGGTCTCCGCGGCGCGCGCGGAGCGCAAATAACGGGCGAAATACTGGAGCGAGACACACGTCGCCTCAGCGCTCAGAAATCCACGCAGCTCGTCGAGATCGGCCGTAGTTGCGCCCTGCTCGGCAAGCTGCGCGGCGATCTCCCAAGCGTCGCTGCGGCCGATAGCGCCGAGCCACGCGCGGATCGATTCCTCGCGGGCAACGAATCCCAGGGCGTCGGCTTCTGCAGCCGGCTCGAGCGATTCGCCTGTGCGCGAAAAAACTTTGTCCTCCCATGCCGCGATCCTCCCAATCTGCTCCTCGGTGAGGCGCAGATTGATGAGTTTGTAGCGGTTGGCGCGGTTGGCGCGCAGGGCGGCGAGCAGGCTGGCGGCGGCGCGCTGCGCAGCCGAAGAGGGATTGTTGAGTTCGTGCGCCAGATTGGCGGCCAACTGCCCCAGAGCCGCGAGCTTTTCCGCCTGCTGCTCGATGCGGGTGACTTCACGCACGCGATCGAGCAGCGCGGAGACCACGCGCTGCCCCATCGAGGGGATGGCTGCCAGCATCTCAGGAAAAAGCGAGCGGTGGACGAGCAGCGCCCACAAGTGCGAAACAGCAAACCCCTGGCCGCCGTAGCCTTTCATGCGCGAAAAAGGCAGCACGCCGGTCATCTGCCCGGTGCGGCCGATGAACAGCGCCATGGGGCCTCCGTGCTGGCGGCGCACATGGATCTCGCCTTTGAGGATGAGCACCATGTGCTCGGCCGGAGCGCCTTCCTCAAACAGAATCTCGCCGGGGTTGGCCATCACCTCCTGGCCGTGGCGCGCCAGCCAAAGACGATCTTCAAGGGGCAGGTCGTGCAGGGGACTGATGTGTTCGAGGGCGGCAGCGATCTCTTCCACAGGCGAGGGAGCGGCGGGCGCAGTAACGGCGGCGGAAAACATCCGGGGGACCTCCAGGGTACAAAGACAGAATAGCCGATGAGAGGATTCGCTCAGATGCCGGCGCCGGCCGGGCTTTCAATGCGGCATGGGGGCTTGCTCAGCCGCGCTTTGAGGGTGGACGTCGGTCATCCGAGAAGTGGTCGATTCCTGCGGGTCCGGCGGCGCCTGCTCGCGTTTTTGTGAAACGTTCCAGGTGTCCGCAACGATATACAGCGGCCTGCCTTTTTCTTCCTCGAAGATCTTGGCCACGTACTCTCCCAGAACGCCGACCGTCATCAACAGGGCCGCGTTGCTCATGCAGACCACGATCATGAGCGACGTCCATCCGGGCACGGTTCGGCCGGATAAATGCGCAATCACGGCCCTGACCGCCTCCTCAATGGCCAGCAGCGCCATCAACCCGGCGGCGAAAAAACTCATCCGCAGCGGCAGAGGAGAGAAGGAAACGGCAGCGGTCCAGGCCAGCCGGATCATCCGGCTGAGTGGATATTTTGTGGTTCCGGCCACCCGCGCCTGCCGCTCATAGCGTACGCAGATTTGCGGGTAGCCCACCCAGGCCACCATGCCGCGCAGAAAGCGATGCAGTTCGCGCATGGAGCGCAGGCTGTCAACACAACGGCGCGACATGAGGCGAAAGTCGCCCACGTCATGAGGCAGCGACTTGAGGAAGAAGAATTGCATCATGCGGTAGAAGAACCACGCGGTGGCGCGTTTGAAGAGATTCTCACCCACACGAACCGTGCGCTGTCCGCACACCACATCGTAGCCGTCGCGATACTGCGCCACCATCTCGTGAATCACGTTGAGCGGGTCCTGCAGATCGGCATCGATGAGCACCACCGCGTCGCCGATCGCGTAGTCCACTCCCGCCGTTGCCGCCAACTGGTGGCCGAAGTTTCTGGAGAAGCTCAGCACCTTGATGCGCGGGTCGCGCGCGCTCCAATCGGCCAGGAACTCGATGGTGCGGTCGCTGCTGCCGTCGTTCACCAGAACCACTTCACACGGATACGGCGAGGCATCGATGAACCGGGTCATCTCAGCGGCAAGCAGGGGAAGGCTCTGCTCCTCGTTGTAGCAGGGAACGACGATGGACAGGAGAGCCGGATCAGGCCGGGGTCTGAGGTAACCAGAAGACATGGTCAGCCGCTCCTCGCTGGTTTCGCGTTTCGAACCATTGACGATGATGGTATCGTGGAGGGCCGCATCGTAGCCACCGTGCGCACCTACTTGGTATCGGGCGCGAGATCGCTTGTTGCGCGAACCAATTCGCCGGCCTTCGCACGCCTGCACGCGAGGGCTCCGGCAACCGCAAGCACAATCACCGCCGGTTCAATAGGCTGGCGGTAGTCCATCATGGGATGCGTGAGGTAGTAGGTGATAGGGAAGGTGCCGATGAGCAACAAGTACGGCATGACCGCGGTGCGATTCGTGCGACCCATGCGGCGAATACCCAGCAGCATGAAGAGCGTTACGGTCGAGACATAAAAAACATTTTCCGGAGTGAACGGTTGATCGCGCAACTCGTCTGCCGAAAAACTCCAGATGCCGGTCCAGTAGTAAACCACTCGGCGCAGTGTCTTGACCACCAGGAACCCGTAATGAGGATGATTCCTGAGATCGTCGAGAGACATGGCGCGCTTTTCCGCAAGGTAGGCAGTTTCGCCGATGGCCAGGTACTTCTTCAATTCCGCCGGGCTGTCGGCCGGGTACCCACGGCCGCCGGCGGTGGGCGGCGAGGTCCGGTCGTAAGGAGCATTGCCGAAGTTGTCGGCATACAACTCGAGCCAGATATTGTCGCGGATGGGCACGATGACGCCGAGGGTCCGGTAGTTCCGGATGGTCCAGGGTGTGAGCACAATGAAAAAGGCGAGCAGAGTGAGCGCTCCGTTGAGCACCCAGCGCTTGCCCTCGCGATGCGCGCGATAGAGAGCAAAGCCGAGCAGAAACGGCAATGTGGCCATGACGGAGGCGTTGGAATGCGCGGTCAATCCGTAGAGCGCGCCAAAGCCGATCCACGCCAGCGGTTTTGCCGACTGATGAATGCGCTGCGCGATGCAAAAGCACGTAGTGAAGAGCAGGCCGGTCAGCGCGTACTCCCAAACCCGCGTGGCGGAAAAGTAAATGGCGAATGGATAGAGGGCCCATGTCCAGGCTGCGATTCCGGCGCCTCGCCGGCCAAGGGCATACTTGGCGCTGAAATAGACGGGAATGCAGGTGAGCGTGGAGAGCAGGCTGTTGATGGTGAGGATGACAAACGCCGAGGTAAGCGAATAGATGCCAAAGGCCCGAAAGACGAGCGAGAGCAGGCCGGGATAAAGAGGAGCCATGATGGCGGTGGGCCCGCTCCAGGGATAGTAGGGCGAGGAGAAACCGTGGCCGGCAGCCAGCGCGCGCGCAATCCAGCCCATCTCCCAGCCAAATGCTTCATAGTGCTTGTCCGCGTCGGGCAGGTCACGATAGGTGAAGAAGACCACCACGAGACGAATGGCCAGAGCAACTGCGAAAACAGGAACGAGCTGCCGCACCCAGCTCTTCTGCTGCGCCGGCGCGGCAGGGCTCGCCTGAGGATCTCCTGAGGCCGCGTTCTTCTTCACAGTTGGCATTACCGCCGTAGTGGGGTGCAAGGATAAGCTCAAAACATAGATCGCCCCGCGCGCTGCCGTCGCGTCCGGAGCCGTCTGCAAGGCTAGTGTACGGGATGACCCTGCACATCCAGTCTTCGCGCATGCCGAAGGCTCCGCGAGTGCAAATTCAGCGAACAGTTGGTCAATTGGACCGGCCTCTGCGCCAGGAGCAGCGGTGTAGACTTTCACTTTGGAAAGGCAACAGGGAGATTCCTGAATGCAGATTGCGTTTGCCGCCTCGGAGTGCACGCCGTTTGCCAAGACCGGCGGTTTGGCCGACGTGGTGGGCGCCTTGCCGCGCGAGTTGGTCAAGCTCGGGCACCGGGTGTCGGTCTATCTGCCTTTCTACGCGCGCGTCCGCCGGCACATCGAGGGCGATCCGCAGTACGCAATTCGCTCGCTCACCATCCCCTTCAACTCCTACAACCGCTTCGCCGGCATCGTCGACGCGGGCCAGCGCGACGGGGTGCAGTATTACTTCATCGATTGTCCGGAACTCTTTG
>Ga0326727_10021672_pt1 | contig 12537 bp, 6 predicted proteins | sample MB2enrmetagenome_FD_207643 | JGI IMG/M metagenome (GOLD analysis project Ga0326727, IMG submission 207643) | Lab enriched peat soil microbial communities from McLean, Ithaca, NY, United States - MB29MY | ecosystem: Environmental > Terrestrial > Soil > Wetlands > Peat | place: USA: New York...
AAGGTGAGGATCTGTCTGATCAGATCCCTGCCGCGAATACCCGCGGCAAAGACCCGCTCCATGTGGCGCCTGACGGGCGAACCCTCGGGGGTCTTGTCTCTTGCCATTTCCGAGAAACCGATCATGGCGGCGAGGATGTTGTTGAAATCGTGGGCAATCCCGCCGGCGAGCGTGCCGATAGCCTCCATCTTCTGGGCCTGGCGGAGCTTCTCTTCAGCTTGCCTGCGCTCTTCCGTTTCACGCCGGAGTGCGTCGTAGGCTTCGCTCAACTCGGCGGTTCTTTCCTGCACGCGTTGCTCCAGCTCATCGCGCGCTTGGCGCAGGGCCTCCTCGGCCTGACGCTCCTTCATGATCGCATGGAGGGTAGTGGCGACGAGCTGGATCTGCACCACGTCAAATTCGTCATACCCTTGATCTTTGTTCCCCAGGCCAAAGATGACCCTGACTTTCTCCCCCTCCATCACGGGGACGCTCAGCATACGCCGGACGGGAACGTGTCCCTCCGGAAGCCCCTTCTGGTTCGGCGAATGGGGAAAGTCATTGTAGATGACCGGACCCTTGAGGCGGACGCAGTCAGCCCAGTTGCCTGCCCGCCCCAAAGGATAATGGGTCTCGTAGGGTGCGGTACAGTTCCCCAGTGCTTCCCTATTCCACGTGGTCAGGACGACGTTTTCCTGGTCGTCGGAGACGAGGTGGAAGAAACCGATGGCGCTGTCGGTGAGGCGGACGGTCTCCGCGAGGACGTAGTCATAGAACTCCTTGTCGCCAAGCCGAGGCGATTTTTCATTGAGCTGCAGAAGGAAGTCTTTATACTCCATTTCCTTCCGGGAGCGGCTCTCTGCGCGCTTGCGCTCCGTAACCACTTGAAAGAAAACAGAAATGCCCTTTCCTCGCGGATAGACCCGCACGTCATACCAGTTCTCATAGGGGGGCAATTTGAAGTACGCCTCAAAGCTCATGGGTATTTTTTCCCTGATCGCCCGGACATAGTTGAGATGGAAAAGGGATCCCTTGGCTTCGGGGAATGCTTCTTCGAACGGCTTTCCGAGAACGTCTTGCCGATCCCTTCTCGTAAGCTGCTCTGCGGCGGCGTTAAAGTAGGTGATCACCACGTTCTCGTCCAGGGAGAAGAAGGCATCACCGATGCTCTCGAGGATGTCGGCGACTCGTCGGGCCGATTTTTCGACGGCCTCCTCGGCCTGCTTTCGCTCGGTGATGTCCAGCACGGTACCGATCATACGGAGCAGCGCTCCTGCTCCGTCGAAATGGCCCTGGCCGGTGTTCGTGAGCCAGCGAACTCCGCCATCGGGACGGATGATGCGGAACTCTGCGCTAAAGAACGGGCGGCCCATCGACACTTGCCGGATCGCAGCCATCACGCGGGGAGAATCCTCCGGGTGGAGGAGTTTCGTAAACGACTCAAAGGTTCCGCTGATCTCTTTCGATCCAATGATCGCGTAACATTCGGGGGACCAGAATACCTTGTTCGTTGCCGCATTCCACTGCCATACCCCCATATGTGATGAGGTAAGGGCTAACTTGAGCCGGTTGTCGCTTTCCCGCAGGGCTTCCTCTACCAGTTTGCGTTCGGTGATATCGATCATTGCCACGCGGCATTGCCTTAGTGCGCCCCCACCCGATTCCACGGGAGTTCCCTCGATCTGTACGTACCTCTCCCGGTCTCCCTGGGTGAGGAGCGCCACTTCGCAGCTCTCCAGGGCCGCTCCCTTGTATATCTCCCTGAGGCACCCCTCGAAGACGTGGCGCGATTCACGGCGCAGGAAGGAGCCGAGGCGTCTTCTCGCAAGCCGGGACCGCTCGATCCCGAGGAGCTTTGCGCCGGTAAGGTTGGCCTCTTGGATAGTGCCTTCGCTGTCGAGGGTAAAGTAACCTACCGGGGCAAAATTGTAGAGGTCGGAGAACTTCTCCAGTTGTCGCTCGAGCTCTTCCCTGGTCTGTTTAAGCTCCTCGTTCTGCAGCTCCAGCTCGATCTGATGAACCTGGAGCTCGTGGACCATCCGCCTCGCGTCCGCCTCCGGAGGCATAGGTGCAACCTGCCTCTTTTCCCGTCTCAGCCGTTCTTCAGCCCGGCGGCGCAGTCCCGGGTCTTTCGACGTGCCCTTCTCCTTCTTCACTACCTCTTCTCCTTTTTTCCGTCAGGCCCTCGAGCCGTCCGGTCTTCAGTGATCTCATGAAAGACCATATAGACGTGCGAAGGCTTCCCTTCTCCCGGCAGGACCACGGGAGTGGCACTCATGTCGATCCACACCCGCCGCCCTCGCGAGGGGTTGAGCACGCCCATCACCACATTCGCAACCGGCCTGCCTGTGGCGAGAGCGACCATGGCGGGACAGGATTCCGGGGAGAAGGGCGACCCATCCTCATGGACGGCCTGCGAGAGGGGATCGCCGGCTGAGCGCTCCTGCAACCGGTCGCAGGGGAGACCGAGGATACGCTCGGCCGCGGCGTTCACGAACGTGATGTCGCCCCCGGAGGCCTGAAACATGATGCCCTCCCCGAGTCTCTCGAAAGGGGCCTGGTAGAGGACCAGGCTCTCCTTGAGCTTCGTCTCCAGGGTCCTCGATGTGGTGACGTCCGTAAAGGTGATGACCACGCCGTCGATCATGTTCTCCAGGGTGCGGTAGGGCATGATGCGCACCATGAACCAGCGCCCGTCCCGGGTGGCGACTTCTTTTTCGGCAAAGACCAGGGTCCGCAGCACCTCCCGCACGTCCTCGGCCAGCGCGGGATAGATGAGGCTGGAAGATTGGTCCGTAATGGGCCGGCCCACGTCGCCCGGGATAAGATTGATGACCTTCGTCGCCTGGCTCGTGAAACGGCGCACCCGGAGCTCGTTGTCGAGAAACAGTGTGGCAATGTCCGTGCTCTCGAGGAGGTTCTTCATGTCGTTGTTCGCTTGCGAAATCTCGTCCACCCTGGCCCTAAGCTCGTGGTTGACCGTCTGCATCTCTTCGTTCATGGACTGCATCTCTTCTTTCGAGGTGGTCAGCTCTTCGTTCGTGGACTGGAGCTCTTCGTTCGTGGATTGCAATTCCTCATTGGCCGATTTCAACTCCTCCTGGGAGGTCTGCATCTCTTCGCGGGTGGTATGGAGCTCTTCCCTGGCCTGCCGGACCTCCTCCTCCATCTGGGCCAGCCGGGCAGCGCCGCCAAAAGTCCGCCGGGTCCTGCCCTGGGCTTTCGTTTCGGGGAGTGTCGCCACGTCCGTTAAGACGATCATCACCATACCCCGCAGCTCCTCAGGCTCGACGAGTGCCTGGACCGTGAGGTCCAGGGTCTGCACCCCCCCGTTGGTGCCCACCTTCAGGTTCCTGAGGGTGACCGCACCTTTTTGCCGCAGCGCCCTCCGGAAGGCGTCGGCCAGCTCAAAGCGCAGTCCTTCCCGGGCCATGGCAAAGATATTCCAGTTTGCCTTGCCGGCCGCGGGCTCCAGGTACTTGCCCGTACGCCCGCTGATGTAGAGGATGTCGCCCTTGTTGTTGACGAGCACCGCAGCCGGGGAATACCGCTGCAAAAGCACCTGGTCCGCGAGCGACTGGAGGTTGGGCGCGGGTGTCTTCTTCACGGCCTGCTCGGGAAGGCCCATCGGAGGGGGTGCAAAGGAAGCGGGGAACTCGACCGGCTCCTGCCGCAGGGCGGAATCGAGCCGCCGGTAGAGCCGGGACTTGCCGTCGAGGGGGGAGAAGAGGTCGATGGAGGCGCCGACGGTCTCCGCGCTCCCCAGAAACAGGATCCCTCCCGGGTTGAGGCTGTAGTGAAAGAGGGGCACCAGTTTTTTCTGCAGGTCCGGGGCCAGGTAGATCAGGAGGTTGCGGCAGCTCAGGATGTCAAGCTTGGTGAAGGGAGGGTCCATGACGATGTTCTGCACGGCGAAGACCGCCATCTCCCGGATCTCTTTGGAGACCCGGTAGCCGTCCTCTTCTTTGATGAAGAACCTTCTCAAGCGCTCGGGAGACACATCCGCGGAGATGTTGGCCGGAAAGCCCCCCTGCCGGGCCCTGTCGACGGCTTCACGGTCCAGGTCGGTGGCGAAGATCTGAAGGGAGAAGCTTTTCCCGGGCTTCACCCGGTCGAGGGCCTCTTTGAAAGCGATCGCCAGGGAGTAGGCCTCCTCCCCCGTGGAGCAGCCGGGCACCCAGGCCCTGAGCACCTGGCCGGAGGGACGCTCCGCGAGGAGCGCAGAGATGACCTCTAACAAGCGCTCCCACACCGCGGGATCGCGGAAGAAGCTCGTCACGCCGATGAGGAGCTCCTTGAAGAGCAGATCGAGCTCCTGAGGGTTCTCCTGGAGAAAGCGGACGTACTCGCCAATCCCCTCGACCTGATGGATGCCCATGCGCCGTTCGATCCGGCGGTAGACGGTACTCTTCTTGTACAGGGAAAAGTCGTGGCCCGTGTGGGACCGGAGCAGGACGATCACCTTGTCGAGTGCGCTCTGGGCCTTGCCCTCCAGAAGGAATCCCGGCTTCGTCATGAGGGGGCCGTGCTCTAGATAGGCGATGATTTTTGCGGGGAGCTCCCCCACAGGGGCGACGACGTCGGCGAGCCCTGCGTCGATGGCACTTCTGGGCATGCTGTCGAATTTGGCCGAGGCTGGGTCCTGCACGAAGACCACCCCCGCCTTCTCCTTGATGGCCTTGAGGCCCATGGTGCCGTCGGTGCCCATGCCCGAGAGAATGACGCCGATGCTCCGCTCCCTCCGGTCGTCCGCCAGGGTGCGGAAGAAGAAGTCGATGGGCAGGCGCAGACCCCGGGGCGCGGTCGGATCGAGCAGGTGGAGTGTTCCGTGCAGGATCGACATGTCCTTGTTGGGCGGTATCACGTAGACATGGTCAGGCTCGACTATTGTGCCGTCCTTGACCTGAATGACCTGCATGGCGGTGGAGCGCTGGAGGAGCTCCGGCATGACGCCCTTGTGCGTCGGGTCCAGGTGCTGGATGATGACAAAGGCCATGCCGCTTGCTTGGGGCATGTGCTCCAGGAACTGATCGAGCGCCTCCAACCCTCCTGCGGAGGCGCCGATACCCACGATGGGGAAGGTCCGGCCCCCGCGCTGGGGCTCCTCCTCTTTTGTTGCGCCGACACCGTGCCCCTGCTTCTTCCCTCCTGGTCTCGATTGCTTTGCCACTATCTTCCCCCTTTTTCACCCGGACCTCAAGAGACCCGGCAAGTCCGGCTCTCTCAGCAGTCGAGCCTGGAGTGTCGCACCCTGCCCTGTACCCGTGACGAGGCCGGCGCGCGCCGGGTGCATTGCCTCACAGGCAGCAGAGGTAATTGGATTAATGTTACATCCTTTCAATTCCAGCTGCAAGTCCTCGCAGGATATGATGCAAGCTGTCACGATGGGTAGAGTATGGGACGAAAAGGACCTTGTTCTTGTCATAGACGACGAAGAGATGTAGAGGAAATGATCGAAGCCCTGGTGGAAGCCCACGGATGCGCGCACGCGTCTTTCAACGATCCCCCAGAAGCCCTCAATTATTATAAAGAGAATGCTCGGAAAATCACCCTTATGATTAATCGCCCTCTCCTAGGGAAGAGGGCGCACGTGAGGGGGTATCTCAACCGGCGCCATTATGCTTTCGTAATGGAGGCCGCCGGTTCGGGTGGACGGGGGCATGTTACGGAAGGTCCAGGTGTGGATGGCCTGGCAGGACGCCGCAGATGGGCCTTTCGGAACATGCGCCCTGCCGACCGCTAAAAGAAGCAAGAAAAATGGGGGATGGGAGAAGGCCTCACGTGCGGTCAGGCCGCCAGCTTCTTGTCGAGGACCCGGTATTGGATCGCCTCCGCCACATGGGCTTCGTCGATATCGGGCCGCCCCTCCAGGTCGGCTATGGTCCTGGCGACCTTGAGTATCCTGTGGTAGGCCCTGGCCGACAGGGCGAACCTCTCCACTGCCCGCTCCAGCAGCTCTTTGGCCGCGCCGTGGACGGCACAGTATTTTTTCACCGTCCGCGCGGTCATCTGTCCGTTCACATAGAGTGCCCTGCCCCTGAACCTTTCCGTCTGCGCTGCCAGCGCTGCGGTCACCCGCTCCCTGATGGCCTTCGAGGGCTCCTCCTCCGTATCGAGGGAGAGCTCCCGCAGGGTGACGGGAGGAATACTGATCTGGATGTCGATCCTGTCGAGGAGGGGCCCCGATATCCTCGTCCTGTAGCGGTGTATCTGCGCGCCGGAGCAGATGCAGGCCCTCCTGCCGTCCCCGTAGTAGCCGCAGGGGCAGGGATTCATGGCGGCGATCAGCATGAAGCGCGCCGGAAAATTGACGGCGTGGGAGACGCGGGAGATGACCACGTTCCCACTCTCGAGGGGCTGGCGCAGGGAGTCGAGGATGTTTCTCCTGAACTCCGGGAACTCGTCGAGAAAGAGGACGCCGTTATGGGCGAGGCTTATCTCGCCGGGGTGCGGGAATGAGCCTCCCCCTATGAGGCCCGCATCGGAGATCGTATGGTGGGGCGCGCGGAAAGGCTTTTCTGACACGAGGTAGCGCTCCTCGCTCAGGAGTCCGGCGATGCTGTGTATCTTGGTCGTCTCGATGGCCTCTTCATAGCTGAGGGGCGGAAGTATGGTGGGCAGCCTCCGGGCGAGCATGGTCTTGCCCGAGCCGGGCGGACCGACCATGAGCAGATTGTGGCCGCCCGCCGCGGCGATCTCGAGGGCCCGCTTCGCCTGGGCCTGTCCCTTGATATCGGAGAAATCGAGCCCCTCCCCCTTCTCCGGTTCCTCCCCGAGGGCCTCCTTCGCCTCAAAACGGCGCAGCGGCGCATCATCCCTGAAGTAATGCGCGATATCGAGCAGGTGGGGCGCGCCGTACACCTCAATGCCCCTCACCACCGAAGCCTCGAATCCGTTCTCGCAGGGGACCAGCATCCGCGGAAACCCCTCCTTCGCCCCGAGGAGCGCCATGGGCAGGATGCCCCTGATCGGCTTGATCCTGCCGTCCAGAGAGAGCTCTCCCGTGACGAGATGGTCGATCACCGTCTCCTGCCTGATGACTCCCATGGCCACGAGCATCCCTATGGCGACGGGCAGGTCGAAGGAGGAGCCTTCCTTCCTCACATCGGCCGGCGCGAGGTTGATGACGATCCTGTCGTTGGGAAACTCGAAGCCCGCATTCCTGATCGCGGACCTCACCCTCTCCCGGCTCTCCTTGATGGACGGCTCGGGCAGGCCCACGATGGTGAAGGAAGGAAGCCCATGGGCTATATCGACCTCCACCTCCACCTTGATGCCGTCTATCCCGTAGAGACTCGACGTGAATACCTTCGATACCATTGGCCACTCCTCGGTCCGCGCAGCTTCTGCCTATGCCCCCGTCTCCCCTCGCCCCATCATCCTCGCCACCAGCCTCGCATCCTGATCCCTCGCCAAATCGCACACGAGCACCCCCTCCCCCGAGGCCACAATGATCAGGTTGGAGACGCCGACCGCTCCGACGCGCACACCCTCCCCGCAGATCACGCAGTCCGAGGTGTCCACGCAGACAGGGTTCCCCCTGAGGTAATTTCCCGATGCATCCAACTTCATCACCCGCCTGAGGGCACCCCAGGAGCCCACGTCGTCCCACGCGAAATCGGCCTTCACCATGAGCACGTTATCGGCCTTCTCCATCAACCCGTAGTCGATGGAGATCCTTTGAAGACCCCTGAAGCGGTCTGCCACACCGCCCGCATCTTCCGCGGCAGCGGCCCGACCTATTGCCTCGAGGCCCTCCCAGAGCGGGGGCATGTGCGCTTCGATGCCCTCCAAGACCACCCGGGCCCGCCATATGAATATCCCGCTGTTCCAGTAGTAGCCGCCCTCCGCCAGGTACCTGACGGCCGCCGCCTCGTCGGGCTTCTCGACATAGCGGTCGACACGAAAGCACGACCCCCCCTCTACCCCAGCCATCCCTTCCCCCGCGCGAATATAACCGTAGCCCGTCTCCGGTCTCGTGGGCGTGATTCCGATGGTGACGAGATAGTCCCCCCGCACGGCCCACTCCACCGCCGCCGAGGCGGTCCTGACAAAGGCATCCTCATCGGGGATATACTGATCGGCGGGAAGGACGATCATCGTCGCCGCGGGGTCCCTGCGAAGAAGGACGGTCGCGGCAAGGCCTATGCAGGGGGCCGTGTCCCTCCCCGCGGGCTCGGCGATAAACTGCCCCTCCGGCAAATCGGGGAGCTGCGCGCGCGCCACCTCCACGTGCTCCCGGCCGAGCACCAGGAAAATGCGCTCTTTCGGCACAAGACGGAGAACCCGCTCCACCGTCATCCGGATCATGGTCTTGTCGCCGATGAGCTTTATGAAGGGCTTCGGGACCCGGTCAGTGCTGAGGGGCCAGAAACGCTCTCCCCTGCCTCCGGCCATGATGACGCAGTAGGTGTGATCCATTCCAGGCCCCCCCTCCCGCGGACAACGATCAAGCACGTGCCAACCCGAGATCGTCCAGGAGGGCGTCCATGACCGCCGACGCACTCCCTTCGAGAAAATGGTGCGTGATGGACGAGGTGAAGGATGTGGGCGAGACGTTGATCTCCACGATCTTCGCGCCCTTTCGGCTCGCCATGAAAGGGATGTCGGCCGCAGGGTAGACCGCGCCCGAGGTCCCTATTATCATCATTATCCTGCACGCGGCCGCCTCCAGGTTGGCCCTGGCCATGGCAGCAACCGGTATGCCTTCGCCGAAAAAGACCACGTCCGGCTTCAGGGCCTCCCCGCACCGGTCGCACATGGGATAGGGCATCCTCGTGAGGGCGTCCTCGGTGAAGGCGCTCGTCCTTGCGCAGTTGAGACAGACGAGGCGCCTGTGGTTTCCGTGATACTCGATGACGTTGCTGTTTCCCGCGATCTGGTGCAGGCCGTCCACGTTCTGCGTGATCACCGCGGAGAGCAGGCCCGCCTTCTCCAGCGCGCCTAGGGCCCTGTGCGCAGGCGAAGGCGCCGCCCGGAAGACCGCCTCGCCCATCTCCCTCAGCATGGACCAGACCTTGTCCGGCTGCCGCAGGAACGCCTCTATATGGGCATATTCCATGGGGTCATACTTCTCCCAGAGACCCTGTCCCCCCCGGAAGGCGGGGATGCCGCTCTCCACGGAGATACCCGCGCCCGTGAAGGCGACGACCCGTCCCTCCTCCCTGATCAGCCGCGCCACTTCCCGGCGACTCGTTTCCAACGACGCCCTCCTTCCCAAGCCCCGCCGTTGCCGGACGGGCCTTGCCGGTCCCTCCTTTCGGTCATGGGACGGCCGGCCCCTTACACGGGGTGGGGCCCTCCGCCGCGGGCAAGGTTTTTCGATCCCCGGGCAATATCCCTGAAGGCAGGCAGTCTCCCGAAGCCGTCCGCCTTCCTCACCGCCCTCTTGACGGCCTCCGCGACCACAAACTCGCCGAAGACCCCTATGCGGTTCACGTCTCCCTCCATCTCCCCGAGGGAAACCGCGAAGATCAGGTCCCCGTCAAAGGTCGTATGGACCGGGCTTATAGTCTTTATGAGCCCGCCCTGGGCCATCTGGGCGACCTTGGTCACCTCCCTCTTGGTGAAGCGCGCATTGGTCGCCACCACCGCGAGGGTGGTATTGTCCAGGCCGAACTGTTTTCGCACCCGGCCCTGCTTGAGACATTCTACCGTGTTCGCCAAGGCGAGCGAGTCCTCCGCGGTCCGCACCCCGGCGATGATCTTCCCCGTCACGTTGTCCAGTACGTCCCCGAAGGCATTGACCACCGCCAGGGCGGCCACCACGATGCCGTCAGGCATGGCCACGCTCGCGGTCCCGACCCCGCCCTTCATGGCCCTGGCCGCGGCGAAGAGCTTGCCCACGGTCGCCCCCACCCCGACCCCGATGCTCCCCTCGCCCACGGGCTTGTCCGCCTTCAGGCACGCCTCATAGCCCATCTCCGCGGTCGGCCTGGCCCGGTGGTCTCCGAATCCGAGATCGAATATCACCGCGGTGGGCACGATGGGGATCTTCGCCACACCCGCGTCGAAGCCTACGCCCCTCTCCTCCAGGTACCTCATGACCCCGCCCGTCGCGTCGAGGCCGAAGGAGCTTCCCCCGGACAGGAGCACCGCGTGGACCTCTTCGACCACGTGGGAGAGGCTGAGGGCATCCACCTGCCTGGTCCCGGCGGCGCTCCCCCTGATGTCGATCCCGCAGGTGGCGCCCCTATCGAGGAGGACCACCGTACATCCGGTGCCTCCCTCGTAATCGGAGCAGTGGCCGACGCGGATACCCTCTACATCGGTTATGGCGTTGAGCATGGCCTGACTACAAGGTAACAAAAGGAAAAATTGTTGTCAATCGAAAGTGGGTAGAGCATGGGCTGATTGTCCTTAAGCCCCGGGCCCGGGTCTCCCGACTCAACCGGGACCTGCATCGATGGTTTAACCTGCATCATCTAATGTTAGACACAGTGAGAGGGGGAACTCCAACCCGCTAGGGGACCAGAGGCGCGGAAAAGGCCCTTTCTTCAAGAAAAAATAGGCACTTTTTTTGCTGCCATTTTTCTGTTGACATTATGTTATACATAGTGTAACCTGTACCGACATGCAGAGTTAGATAAAGCCAAACCGCCGGCAACGGTGGGACGGAAAGCCACGGGTCTCGGCAGGGCACACGAGAGAGACCGAACAGGAGACAGCCGGGCTGCCAGGCGTGATCCAGGCGTCGACGGGGTCTTGCATCGATCGAGGAGCGCGGGCGGCATCCATGACTGCCGGATCGGACCTGTAAACCCCTTCATACAGGAGGTGACCCGGGAAAAAAGGCTTTTCTGAGGACGGCAAATGCCGGCCCTGTGCAAGGCAGACCCGCGGCCCGAAAAACCAGGAGATGGGCCAGGGCCGCCGCGAGGGGAGGGCACGGAACAACCGGCAGAGGGAGATTCCCCAAGGATAGTTGCCGGTGAGACAAAAAATTCTTCACACGGAGGTAATTATGAAAAAGCACGTTGCACTAAGCCTGTTGTTAGGTATTTTCCTGGCGTCTTTCGTGCTGGTGGGGACCGCGGGGGCGACAGCCCTACCGCCTGTCTATGACCTGGCCGGGCTGATCTCGATCAACGGGCACCCCCCGATCATCCCCTGCATCCCAGTCGGCGACAAGACGGCTTCCAATTTTGGGTATAGCGAGGGGGCACTAGCGGCGGCGCTCGTATTCGTCACCACCAGCGACACGAACCCGATGAATCCCGGGCTTACCTTCAGTTCGCTATGGTACGCGAGCGGCAAACAGAGTTTGAACGCCGTTATCTCCTTCAACGTGTCGGCGCCCTCAGCTACCATAGATGACGTTTCCCTCTCCGTCGCGGGATGGACCAAGAATTCCGGCACCGCGGAGGTGCAGGAGACCGTGTACGCCGATGGCAACACTTACACAATGACGGCCCTCGCGGGCGGCCCTCAGCAGACGGTTACCTTCGCACCCACCGGCTATATCTCTATCTGCAAGGATATCGAAGTGGCGGGTAACGGGGGCTACGGTAAGTGGACGGGGTCCGCAGGAATCACCTGTATAACACAAAACTTCTCTCAGGTTCCCGTGCCGCCCGGCCTGCTCCTCCTGGCCCCGGGGCTGCTCGGCCTCTTCGGCATGAGGAAACGGATCGTTAAATAATCTCAGTAGTTCGCGGTTCCCTCCTTTTCACTCGGGCAGAGGGTTTGAACCCTCTGCCCGCCCTCTTCTTGCAGGGCAAAAAGGCTGCGCCCGGGCCACCTCTCGCGCTCGGGCGGCCCATCGCTCAGGAACCGTGCGCGGCCGGAAAACGCGGAGCTTCACCATTTAAGCGGGGCATTTCCGCCCCCCTTGCCGGCCCCTGCTACGAGCCCCTCCGCAATGGCGTATTTCACCAGATCCGTGGCTTTTTTGACATTGATCTTGGCCATGATGTTGGCCCGATGGCGGTCCACGGTATGGACGCTGATAAAGAGCTGCTTCCCGATGGCTCTGCTCGATCTCCCCTCCGCGACCAGCCCGAGCACCTCCTTCTCCCGGTTCGTCAAAAGGGGTCCCTCTCCACGGCTCTGCGCTTGCCGCACGACGTCGACGAGCACCTCCGAAAGGAGGGGGGAAAGGTAGGTCTCTCCGCGGTGGATCCTCGCAAGCGCCGAAAAAAGCTCTTCATCGGTGCTCTCCCTCACGAGGTAGCCATCGGCCCCGCAGCTCAAAAGCCGGGATAAGTGCCCCCTTTCATCCCGGGTGACCAGGAGAAGGAGTTTTGTCAGGGAGTGGGAGGCCTTGATGGACGAAATCAGCTCGCATGCCCCGCAGTTTGCCGTGGGCGCGTCGACGATCACCAGGTCGGCGCCGCGGCTCTCGGGCAACTTCGAAAGCTCGGCGCAGGTCCCGGCCTCCCCCACCACTTTCAGCCCCGGTCTCTCTTCCAGGATTTTCTTCAGTCCTTTCCGAAAGAGCGCCTGATCGTGGACGAGGACGATCCTGTATTCAGAAGGCGGCCCGGGGGCACCTTCGCGAAAGGCACCGCCGCGGCTCTCCCCGAGCGCCCCCCTACCCGCTTCCACCGGAACTCCGAC
>Ga0326727_10021673_pt1 | contig 12536 bp, 9 predicted proteins | sample MB2enrmetagenome_FD_207643 | JGI IMG/M metagenome (GOLD analysis project Ga0326727, IMG submission 207643) | Lab enriched peat soil microbial communities from McLean, Ithaca, NY, United States - MB29MY | ecosystem: Environmental > Terrestrial > Soil > Wetlands > Peat | place: USA: New York...
CATCTGGGATGCGGGGCAACTTGCGCCAGGTCAGCGGAGGTGGTGAAGCGGGACGCAAGGACTCGTACGATTTCCTGATTTCGCTGGCATCGAGGGCGCGGTCGTAGATTTTCAGTTCGTCGATGATTCCGTCAAAAGAATACGAAGCTGGGAATTTTATCGATGCCGCGGCGGGCAGTTCGTCGAGATTGCGGCCGATCTGGAAGGCACCGCCCGCAGCCCGCCGGCGGGCGAAACGGCCAGCGATCCTGAGACGACCGGATTCCTCTCCGTTGATGTAGAGGGCAAGACCATTGTTGGGATCGAACGTCGCCGCTATATGTGACCACTGCATGAAAGGCACCGGCGTGGCCGAAACGCACTCCCTCCAATAACTATCGATGAAGACTCGCAAACCGATGTGCCCAGTTGCGTCTAAGCCGAAGAAATATCGGTCTCTTTGCTCGACGATGGCATTCCAATTCCAAGGGTAGGCCTGAGGAGCGATCCAAGCCTCGAAAGTCACGGCTTCCTGGATTTCGGGCGCATTGGAATCGCGTGTAATGCGGGTTGTGAATCCGTCGAACTTGATGCCGTTACCGCGGACGCCGCTCACAAGTGAGAAATTGCCTTGGATTACGTCCTTAGTCTGTTTGATGGCCTCAACAACGGTTGTCCCGCTCGCCTCGTCAAACGGCCAGTATGCCACGAGTCCATTATCTTGCCCAAATCCTGACCGGCAAATGAGAACCAATAAAGCTAGCTTCCAAGCTAGACGACGCATCATCATATACACCCCCATCAAAGGCTGTACGCGATCACGTGCTCTGCTTGAAATCCCTCGAAGGACCGACCTTTATTTCATATTCTCCAAGGCTGCCCAGTTTCGAGCAGAGCGCCTCAAACCATCAGAAAGCCCGTTCACCTCGATTATCTGTCCCTAAATGAAACGTGCCCCTTCCGAACAAGAAAACGACCACATCGGCAATATCGGCCCACTCTACTAAATGCTAAAAGACCACTCCGGACGTGTGTCTTCAAGCGGTAGTTCGAGCCCTCCTCGTTCCATCGGCTTGTGGGTGGGCTTAATTGGTTCAGCCAAACGGCCCCTATCCTAGTCCGCGAAGGATTCGGTTGTCAACGTCATTCTTTTAGCGCATTCTTTTAGTGTCTTTTTCTAGCGTTTCTCCCCATCATATTTGCTGCGGCAATTCCCCTTTGCTCTTCGCTGGCCCTCTCACTTGCCTCAGCAGAAGAGGGGAAAAGACCTGTGGAGCGCAACCCTTGACGGCCAAGTCCTGCGACGGCATAATATGATCACGCTTAAGAGGAGAGAGAATGAGGAAGCCCACGAACGGCGACCGGTCCGACCAACAAGCTAAGGGCGATATCACGGTCAAGCTGATCTCCAGCATTAAAGGCCTGATTTCCAAGGGGGTGCTCGCCCCAGGTTGCAAGCTCCCTCCGGAGCGCGAGCTTGCCCGGCGGTTCGGAGTCAACCGATCCTCCCTGAGGCAGGCGCTCAAGGTATTGCAACTCATGGGGGTTTTGTATCAGCGGGTCGGGGATGGCACGTACCTCAACAGCGACGCGTCGAACATACTGCATGAGCCCATGGAGTTTTTGATCCTCATGGGGGACATCTCCCATGAAGAACTATTCGAGGCGCGGCTGATTGTGGAGACCGAGCTCGCGGCCCGTGCAGCCGAGCGAGCGACGGCGGAAGATCTCGCGGCTCTCCGTTGCGCGATCGCGGACATGGCAAACAGCCGGTCAGAGGAAGCCCGGCTCGATGCCGACGTTGCCTTCCACGAAGCGATCTTCCGGGCATCGGGCAATCGAGTGTGTCAACTTATCTTCACGGTGATCCACCGGGCCATCTTGATGAGCATGGCGCAGATTTCCAGGCGGGTTGATATGAAACGCCCGCTATCTTTCCACAAGGCCATCTATTCTGCCATCTACGAGAGAAGACCGGAGGAGGCGCGTCGACTGATGGCTGAACATCTCGTCGATGCGAAGTCGTTGTTGCGCCCTCAAGACGTGGGACACGTCGACGCGCTCGCCGTAGAGCAAATCACCCCCGTACCTAGGTGACGCCTGACCGGAGAGAGCCGCATGAGGTTTTGTTCGAGTGAGGCCGCTCACATAAACCTCATCCTGTCAAGCCAAGCGCTGGCGAGCGCTGCTGGCCCAGCTATTAGTTCGTCGGCAGCTATGGGCGCGCCCACATACGAGCCAGTGACCCACGAATCCGTCAGTTAGTTGAAGAGATCCTGGAAGCGGAGGACCAGAGCCAGCAGCCGATAAAAGAATATCGAAAGGCCCTCGAGATCAATCAGAAGGTTTCGCTTGCTACTACCGAATTGGCAACCTGATCATGCTCACAGAAACATCGCGGCAACGCTTTCTCCTTGCCCTGGAGCTGGCTCCCGATTTTGCGGAAGCGCCCGCCCGTCGTGGCTCCTACTCAAAGGCCAGAGTCAGTTGGAGCGCGATACGTTATGAGCCCTTCGCGACGCTCTTTTCTTCGCTCCTTGGGCGGCGGGGCCATCCTGCTCCCCTTCGGCAGGCCATTTGCAGGGGCCGGTGGGGAGCCTTCAGCTTCCCCGAGCGTACAAGACGATTTGGGTTATAGCTTTGCCGACGTCGCTCGGCCCGCCGGGCTCAACTTCCGAAACTATTACGGCGGAGAGAAGAGTAAGCGATACATCATCGAAGCGAACGGTTGTGGGATCGCCTTCTTTGACTATGACAACGACGGCTGGCTGGATATCTTTCTGCTCAACGGATCGAGGTTGGAAGGATTTCCTCCCGGCCAAGAACCCACCAACCACCTCCTGCAAAACAATCGAGATGGAACCTTCGCCGACGTGACGGAAAAGGCCGGCTTGGTACGTCATGGTTGGGCCCAGGGTGTGTGCATCGGCGATTACGATAATGATGGCTTCGAAGACCTATTCGTGACTTACTGGGGTGAGAACGTCCTTTACCACAATAATGGCGATGGAACTTTCACTAACGTCACTCGCGAGACAGGCTTGGCAGGAGGGCCTCCACGCTGGAGTACCGGATGTAGTTTCCTTGACTACGACCGTGACGGTCACCTGGACCTCTTTGTCTCCAATTACCTTGTCTTCGACTTGAAGACTGCGAGGGATCCAGGCACCAACCCGTACTGTATCTACCGGGCACTGGCAGTGAACTGTGGCCCGCGGGGGTTGGAACCCGAGACGAATCTCCTCTTTCACAACAATGGCAACGGGACGTTTACGGATGTCTCCGAGAAGGCGGGCATCACCAAAGCCGGTCCTGATTACGGCTTGACAGCTCTGGCCGCCGACTTCGATAACGACGGTTGGCCAGACATCTATGTTGCCAACGATGTGACTCCCAGTCTTCTGTACCAGAACAATCACGATGGAACGTTTACAGATATTGCAGTCATGGCGGGGTGTGCCTACGATGACAACGGACAGGCAATGTCGGGGATGGGTGTAGCCGCCGGGGACTATGACTGTGATGGTTGGCTCGACATTCTCAGGACTAATTTCTCCGATGAGACGCCCGTTCTCTACCACAACAATGGCAAAGCGATTTTCACGGACGTTACCTATCAGGCCGGGCTAGCTAAGTACAATCGCTTCGTTGGGTGGGGATGTGGGTTCTTCGATCCCGACAATGACGGCTGGCCGGATATATTTTACTGCAACGGCTCTGTGTATCCCGAACTTGAGAGTGCCCAAGCTGATGTCAAGTATCTGGAACCTCGCGTGCTTTACCGCAATCTCCGTAACGGTCGCTTTGAAGACGTTTCGGCACGAGCGGGAGCCTGCATCACTGCCCTTTCCAGGAATATGGGTTGCGCTTTCGGCGATTTCGACAATGACGGAAACGTCGACATCCTCATTAATCGGATGAACGACACTCCTTCCCTGCTACGGTGTGAGCGCAAGAACCACAACCACTGGATTGCGGTTCGTGTAGCGGGCACTAAGTCCAACCGCAGTGGGATTGGTACGCGATTGAAATGCGTCACTGGCGACCACGTTCAAATCGATGAGGTCCGCAGCGGCGGCAGCTTCATCTCCCAAAACGATCTTCGGGTTCATTTCGGTCTAGGTTCGGCTGAGAAAGTCGATTTGCTCGAAGTGCAATGGCCGAGCGGGTCGGTGGACATCCTCCGCAATTTGCCCGCAGACCAGTCGATCCACGTTAAGGAAGGCGGCCGCTATTCTCGAGCGGCATGACAGCCGCTTTGCCACATGGCACCTGGATGACCTAGCCTGGTTCAAATGCACTCTCGTCGGGAAGGGCGAAGAGGTCGTTGGGGCTGCAAGCGTGGTAGCCGTAATTTCTTTTGTGTCAATTGGGGTTGGGAGGAAGGAAGAGGGGTACTTTTTCGGGAGTGACGAAACTCACCGAAGGAGGTACATCCTGATGCGAGAGCTGGAAGTCGTCATCGACGGAGGACATCTTAAGCTTTTTTGGGAAGAGAAGATAGGAAAGGGCGCCTGACAATTCTGAGGGAATTTCCTAGACGAGACAGCAATAACAAGCAAAGAAGCGAGAACCCATACTGACCAGTCCCCGGCTTACGTAGGGCCTCGAGGGCACTTCGATAGGCTCTGGAAAAGAGCGTTGGAGTTCCATATGGACATCGGACCTCGGCATTCTCCTTCCGGCTCTTCATCGCATTGGCACTAAATCACAGCCCTAGCAATGCATGAAGAGTTTTCTTCAGGGTGTCACTATTGCGGATTCTGCGTCGGCAGCGCGGAATTCCCGACTTCACCGGGCAAGTCAGGCGGTTCCCGGAGCATGCGTTCGAGCTCACTTTCCTCCTTTCCTAGTTCCTCTGCCTGCTTTGCTGACGCTGTTGCGGCCTTCTCGCGTTCCCCTGCCGCTAAGTAGAGTTGCGCAAGCTGGGAATAAGCCTCCCGATAATTCGGCTGGAGTGCGACCGCATTCTCCAGGTCTGCAATCGCTTTTCCCCGCGCGCCCTGGCGCGCAAGGACTCGCGCGCGCCAGAAGTAGGCTTGCGCATCCGTGGGGACGAGCGCCAATGCTCGGTCAAGCTCATTTTTACTCTCTGTCAAGCTCCCGGCTTTGAACAGAGCCACTGCGTGAGCTTGGTGGAATGGTCCTGAATCGGGTCGCAAGGCCACCGCGTGTCCGAGGGCCATTTCCGCACCCTGATAATCTCTCTGGTCGAGTTTCAGCATTCCCAGCAGCAAATGCGCTGGTGCAAACCCTGGCGCCAGTCGAATGGCCTCTTCACAAGCTTCCACTGCCTGTGCGGTTAGTTGCAGGGAATCGTAACTGACTGCCATCCGGTATGGAATAACGGGTGTTTGCTTATCCAGCTCGCGCGCTTTCCTCAGGGTAGCCAGGGCGGTTTCGTGGCGGCCCCTGAGCTGATCAAGCCACGCGTAGACCATCATGTATCTGGAGCTCTCCGGATCGGCCTGAACCGCCTTGGACACGCTGACTTCCGCCTCCTGATAGTGTCCCGTAAGGGCTTGCGCTTCCCCCACCAGGAGCATCGTCTCTCCGCTCTTTCCCACTCCGGGTGGCACGTCCTTTAATACGGCCAATGCCTCCATTGGGTCCCCGAGGAGCAGGCTGAGTTTGGCCAGCAACACCTTCACCTCGGGTTCGTCGGGCAATAACACGACCGCACTTTGGAGCAGAGAACGAGCCTTCTGAAATTCCTTGTGGCGAAAGCAGAGATCTGCAATCGTGACGACAAGGTGCGGGTTATCCGGGATCGTCTCAACAGCTTCATCTGCAGTCCGGACCGCTGCCGGGGTGGCTCCAGCTTCAAATTGTGCGCGCACCAGGTTAGCCCAAATCTCCGCACTGTGGGACGCCTGCTTGCGTGCCTGTTCAAGAAACGGAATCGCCTCTCGAGGGCGTCCCGAATCCAGGAGGGCCACTCCTAACGCGTGTTTGGCCGGTACATAGTGCGCGTCAAGGGCTATAGCCTCCCGGAATTCGCGCATTCCGGCAGCACCCTCGTTGTTTTGCATCAAGGCAAGTCCCAAATTGTAATGCGCTTCGGGGGTCCTATTTCCAAGCTGAATTGACTTCTGGAGGTGGGCAATTGCCTCGGTCAGGTTTCGAGTGCCGATTTCGGCCATCGCCAGATAGTTGAAGTTGACGGCTGACGGATTCCGCTTAACCAACTCTGAAAATATCTGGCGGGCGGAGACAAAGTCGTTGGCTTCGAATGCCTTTATCCCGCTCTGTAAGAGTTCATCCTCCGGCTTAGCAAGGCTACCAGAGCCTGCGGCTGTCATTAGCAGAACGAAAAGAAAAGGGACCAGAGAGAGGCTGGTCGCCAACCTCCGCCGGGAGGATCTCCTGCCCGACGGTGCGGCAACCGTCATCTGACGAACGAAGATAACTGCTGATACAGGCATGCCCGCGTCTCGAAGGGACGAAGGAGGAACGTTTCCCCCAGCGACCGCAGAGTAGGGGAAACTAGAAAGCCATCTGCGAAGAGCTCTCGCTGCTTTCGCAAGCAGCAAATGCCTTACATGACCACGCAACGTACACGATGCCACCAGTTGTCACCATAGCCGTCCAATCGCGCAGGGTCACGTCGTTCGGGTTGTTGAATCCCCTTATTATCGGTCGCACGCGAAACGAGTTCAGTTGCCCCACGTCGGTTGAGCTCCAGCGAACATCGCCAAGGCGCCCATTCGTATCGGGTGCCGACATCGGCGGTGGCTCGGCGCCAGGTTGTGCCTCCGTCACCGCTTACCTCAACAGTGGAAATCCTACCCTCACCTGACCATGCCAGCCCCTTGACCTGTACCCTCCCCTGGGGCACCGCACTGCCGCTTGCCGGAGAAAGAATGATGGACTTTACCTGGATCCGCCGCAAGGACCGGCGGTTGAGCGGATTGCACGGCCCTTCTGTCACTTCCAGGTACTCGTTTCCATGGCTGGGCTGGGGAGCAGTAGAAACCAAAATCCGCTCCAGCCACTTCACGGAGTCCATTGCGTACCATCCGGGAAACAGGACTCGCCACGGGGCGCCGTGAGTTCGCCCCAAAGGGTACCTATTCAAACCCGTCACGAGCAAGGCGTCGTTATATCCTCGATCAATCGGGACGCTCCGCACGAACCCATCTCGCGCATACAAGTGAAGGTACCTACCCGATTGATATGGCTGAGCCAGCGACAACACGTCCGCCAGCAACCAGCCCTCCCACAAGCCGCAACTGGCAGCGCCTGCTCTTGCAACGGGATTCCCGGCACACTCCAACACAGCGCCCATCTGCCGCTTTTCGAGGTGCGTAAGCCCCTCCGGCGTTAGGCGGAGTGGCTTGCCGACCTCTCCTTCGACCAGCAGAGGACTCTCTCTTGGAACAGTTGGAGTTTTGGTGTGGTCGCGAACGTAGAATTCCGCCGTAGGAGTGTACCGACCCTCCAAAGATCCCAAGTCGGTTTCGACTACTAAAGGATCGGCAGAAACTATTCGATGCTCGGCACGCACTTCCGGCAGGCTGGTTGCCAGCCCCCCACCGATCAGAGCAATGAAGTTCCGCCGGTTCATGACCTAATCATATAGCTTTCGCCCTCTCGAGTCCACGTAAGTTTCGGCGCAACGCCTCACCAAACTCCCTGAGTGGCTTGCCTTGGTCGAACTAGTGATCTGCCCCTTCACCTCGTAGCCACCCCTCCCAGCCTGTCGCGCGCTCCCAGGCGCAGTGTGCTCAGGATGGCTCCTCTTCAAACCTCCTTCGAGGTCTAGCTGCAAGTATCTCCTCGCTGCGAGGGCAGCTCAGAAGTAAAGCTTCAAGGCAAACTGCATCCGGCGCTCGGTGTTATTTGTACTGCTGACCTGCCCGAAAGTCTCATCCAAAATACTGGTATCCGGTACGCCGAAAACCGGAGTATTGCTAAGGTTGAACGCCTCCCACCGGAATTGCAGCTTGGTGGCTTCGCTTATCGGGAATTCACGGAAGATGGACAGGTCCAAATTCCGGAAGTAGTCTGACCGGTAGGTGTTTCGGCCGAGGTTGCCGAAAGTGTAAGGAGCAGGCTCTTGGAATGCATCCGCATTAAGTGGCTGGAGAAGTGTCGCCCCGGCGAACGAGTTCCCCACCAGATTTGGCCGCTCGTTATTACCGATACCGATATTGGGTATACTGTTGTCGCCAGTAACACTGTACGGTTGTCCGCTCGCGAGGGACCCAATACCGTTAATCTGCCAGTCGCCAGCAACCTTCCCCAGAATCCCCCCGCCCCCAAGCCATCTTCTTTTCTTGCCAAAAGGCAGCGGATATACCCAGCTAACCCCAAGTCGATGCGTTTGGTCGAATCCGCCGACGCCACGATCATCTTGCCAATGGTTTGGATCCTGGACGCCACAGTTGGCAAAATTACCGTCGCAACCGAAGTTCATTATCTTTGAATAGGTATAAGTAACCAGGTAGGTCATTCCTCCGATGGATTTCTTATCGAGGGTAACTTGCAGCGCGTTGTAGCTCGCCTTGCCGATGGTTCTGTAGTATGGCTGTGGCACCGTGTACGGGAACGGCGCGTTCACCATGGTGTTGCCGGGTCCTGGAGGGGGTGCGTTATCCGCGAAGAATACTGGTATGCGGATGGTGTGCGACCCCACATAAGCGACCGCCAGCATCGTATCGTTGCTAAGCTGGCGCTCGATCTGGAGATGCCACTGTTCGGAAAGGGCGTCCTTCGCCTTGGGATCGGCAAAGTGAACTTGATTGAAATATGGCGTCGGGGAGGGAAGTACGAACTGACCTGGACCGAAGGGCGCTTCCGCCGTCACCGTCGGTACGGTTTGGTTAAGCGGGGGCGTACCGAGAATATTCTCGCTCGGCCAGGCAAAATCGAAGTTTAGTTGATTCTGGGTGACCGACGCCCAAGTGTCGAAAAATCGGCCGTAGGAGGCACGGCCGGCCGTCTTGGAGTTGATACGGTATGCTAGCCCCAGTCGAGGCCCCAGGTTGTCCTCCGCATTATCCAGCAATGATCTGCCAGGCCGCGGATTAGCAATTACATGGGCCGGAAGGACTCCTCCTGGAATGCACGGGGCGTACGGCTGCACAGCGCAAGATGGCGGGGTCTTCTGCAGCACGTAATTTCCAGTGTTAAAGTCCCAATTAGCAACATCCTCATCGGTGTGGGTAGCGGGATCCCCGCCATACGAGTGAAGCGGCAGGTCGTAGCGCAGACCCACGTTCAAGGTCAGCCGGGGAGTGACTTTCCACTGGTCCTGGATATAGAACCCATCGACAAACCCGCCGGTATCATGCAAAGGCGCATTGCCATACCCCGCACCGTTGGGGACGCCCAGGAGGAATGAGGCGAGGCCGGCGCCACCCGTGGAAGTCAGCAAGTCGGAGGTTTGGAAAGGATCGAACCCAACGCCCCCGAAAAGGCAGGGGAATATGAATGCGTTAGTGGCAATATCCAGACCTGCTTTGATAGTCTGTTTGTTGTGAACCTTTACGAAGTCAGCTTTCCCTTGCCAAATTTGAGGTTTGGGGTTAGTGACGATCTCGCCCAATCCCCCCACTCCGAAGCCGGGAATACCAATACTCGGGATCAGATATCTCCCGCTGATGTCAACCAGAAAAGGAGTGAAGCCCACCTCGTTCACCAGATTTTCAGAGTTCACATTCGTATACTTGCTGGTTTCGTCGTCATTGGCAGCAGTGCGCCCCAACGCCAATGTCAGCACCGCTGAGCTGCCAAATGAGTGAGACCAACTGGCCGCCAGGTTATAATTATGGAGGACTTCATCCTCCTTCAAGCCGGTAAACCCACCCGAACCACTTCTCTTCTGGGCCATTAAGATCAAACGAGCGGAGACCCGGTCGTTATTTCCGATCACCTCGTCGAGGCGCAACGTCCCTTCATCCTGGCGGGTAGCATTGGGAGTCGTATCTAGGCCGTCGTACCCTGCGAAGCCCGTGTTGATGGGGGTGGGGAAAACGGTTTTAGCAAGAAGCACCATCTTCGGGTCGAGCAGGCTGGACGGGATTTTGCTGCATGGGGTTCCGACAACCCCAGTGGGCAAGGGATTACCCGCGGCGTCGCACATGAAGGGATCCCGCGCGAGGGTGTTGGGATCGGTGGTAAAGGGATTGTAGATCTGCGTGCCTAGATCGGTCAGGTCACCCGTTAGCTCGGTGGCATTGGGCGTTATGAACAATACGCTGGAGGCACTCGAGATGCGTACGCCTTCGTAAGCAGCAAAGAAGAAGGTCTTGTTGCGACCGTTGTACAGGCGCGGGATAATGATCGGCCCTCCCAATGTCGCTCCAAACTGGTTCCATTTGAGCGGCGTTACGGACGAGTTGAAAAAGTTGCGCGAGTCCAAATCGTTATTTCGTAGAAAGTCCCAGGCGTTGCCGTGAAACCGGTTCGTCCCCGACTTGGTGACGACGTTGACAATGCCGCCGCTCACTCCCCCGAACTGCGCCTCGTCGTTGCCACTTTGAATTTTAAACTCCTGGATGTCATCAATAATGGGCGCCACCGTATACGTACTCACAAAGGAGGAGTAATCATCAACCCCGTCCACCAAGAACATGTTGCTGCGGTTCGGTTGGCCGTTGACCGCGGGAAAAGTAAAATCACCGATCGGGGATGCTGTCCATCCGCCCGAGTTTTGGTCGGTGTTGAGGGGGCTCACCCCAGCCGTCAGTGTAAGGAGCTGGGTGAAATTCCTGCCGTTCAGCGGCAAATTGTCCACTTGCTGCCCGCCGATGACCGTGCCGAGCTCTGCCGTGGAGGTCTCGAGGCTGACAGCCGTTCCCTCTACCGTGACGGCTTGCTGGCTAGAGCCGACCCGGAGCGCAAAATCGAAGGTCCCAGTCTGATTTACAAAAAGCGTGAACTTAGCTTGCTCCGCCGGGGCAAATCCCTGCTTGCTCACCAGGAGTGTGTAGGTACCTGGCGGAATGTTCAGAATTGCATAGTCTCCTACCGCGTTCGTTGCCACCGTCCACGTGACACTCGTCTGGACGTTCTTCAACTGGACAGTTGCCTGCGGGATAACGGCACCGCTGGCGTCTCTCACGCTGCCATTGATAGAAGCACTTGCCGCGCCGATCCCTTGCGCCACGGCAACTCCGGGAAAAACCGCCCCGCAACTCGCGAGAAGTAGGAGGCCGAGCAATGAAGACCGTACCATTCGAGGAGGTCGTTTCACAAGTTCCATCGCCATGCCCATCCTTTCAGAGAAATATGGACCCGCGCCCCAAACAAGTGACTAGTGGCCCAGCCTCAACTCAAGGACCACTCTCCATCGCGTTGGTTAACTTCTCGGTCATTGGCTGAGCCAAGTCGAGGAAATTCTAGAGAAGGAATGAAACAATGTCAAGTTTTTTTTCTGCCTTTTTTCCGCCCTGATGTCGACATTTAACACGGCGGCATTTAACCCGTGCGGGTCTTCGCCCTCTCCCCAGGAGCCTGTGTGGCAACTGAGACGTGAAAGGGTCGAGAGCTCGTTGAGATCGGCTGGCATGATGATGTTCCTACGAATCCCTGGCTCTGCAGCTCTGCCAAGCGAGCTGCGTTTCGGTCCCTGGCTACGCGCGGGCAGTCTTCCGCCACAGCCGGGTGAGACTAAAGGCCGTGCAGGCGAGGGCGATTTCCCCGCCCACTTCGCTCAGCCCGCGCAGTTTCACCCGGCTCATGCCGCGTTGCTCTCCCAGCACTCCGATCACCGGTTCGACCATTGCCTGACGCCGCCGGTAGCGAATCTTTCCCTTGCGGCTGCGCAGCCGCGTCCGCATGCGGCAGTGTTCCGGACTGTCCCCAGGCGTCTTCACTGGCCTGCGGTGATGCTGCAACTCCCCGCTCAAGTGAGCGTCGGGTACGAAGCCCTTGCCCCCCCCGCGTTTCCATGCCCATCACATTGTCGACCGAGAAAAAGGCGCTGTCGGCACCCACCTCCGCCGGCCATTCTCCGCACGTCTCCATCACCCGATCCACCATGGGCAGCAACGACTCATTATCGCTGGGCGCTTGCGTGGTGCGCTGGGCCACGATCAAATGGTCGTCACTGACCGCCAGGTCGACCGTGTAACCCAACACAAAACCCTGCGCTTGGTGCAGAAAGCGGCTGTCGGGATCGGTGCGGGACTGTTGCTTGGCCCCCGACTTCACCAGCTTCTCCAAGTTCTGGCGCGTCTGCCCGAGCTGTTGCTGGAGCCGACGCTCACAGCTCGGGTCCACTTGCGTCCCCGGTTCTGCACGTCTATAACCGCGAGTTATCACACAGACTCCCCAGGGGAGAGGGCTGTTTCGTGACTGCCGCTGAAAAGAGAAATCGCGGGTTCTATAAAAGCAGTTGACCGTGCCTTTGGCACAGTCGCTGGTGCCAGAAACTTGGCGAGAGATCCGCGTATTTGCGAAGCTAGTCGAGGATCCGGTTCGGCAAGTGATTTCGATACTCTGAATTGGCCCCTTTTGATCGTCTGATTTGGCCCCACCTGGAACGGCGGGCCGACTACTCTGTCTTGGGCTGTGCCCAGGATGGAGGTGGCGGTGGATTGGAGAGCTAA
>Ga0326727_10021674_pt1 | contig 12536 bp, 12 predicted proteins | sample MB2enrmetagenome_FD_207643 | JGI IMG/M metagenome (GOLD analysis project Ga0326727, IMG submission 207643) | Lab enriched peat soil microbial communities from McLean, Ithaca, NY, United States - MB29MY | ecosystem: Environmental > Terrestrial > Soil > Wetlands > Peat | place: USA: New York...
AGCCTCTAACATTTCCTATAGTTTTAGGCTCTTCTCCCATTTTCTGATCATCTTTTATCCTATTATGGTACATGTGGAGCGGGCGGGCATCCCCCAACGCAAAGACGCGGCAACGCAAAGACGCAAAGCGTAAGACACAATATTTTTTTATAAACGGATTGGGAAGCTACAGCTATTATAGTATTTTAAACTCTACTCTAATATGCATCGACATAAAAAAGGTGTTATAGCTTACTCTTAACGTATTATTAATGTATGGCTCGATGATTAGTATTAATGTAATGCTCTACCAAATATAATATTATTTAAAAAGCTAGCGTCTTAAGTCTTCGCGTCCTTGCGTCATTGCGTCTTTGCGTTGAGGTGTCTCCACCCGCTCCACGAGAACCAAGAATAACGTAAAAGCATATATCCCAAAATCGGAGAAGAATCATAAATTTATAGAGAAACTAATAACCTTATTTTTAGGAGATATGCTGTGTTGAATTAGGATTATACATTTCTCAGTGTAAGTACTCTTCGCGTACTTGCCCTTAGCGTACTTACTCTTTGAGGCATACAACAGCTAATAGAAGAATCTCATATTCAACACAGCATAAATTTTTAATTTTTCGGGTTTATCCGGACTTTCTCGCGGCTATTGCTGAATTCAGGATTTTCTCGAGGTCGGACTCTTCGGTATAGCCGATTATCCGGGAGGCAGGCAGATCCTTGGTCGTGTTACCATAAGCATCCACGTACAGGTAGCTTTCATCCGGGTTTTTCCGCACGATCACGTCCATCTGTGGTATGCCATTCACTACAAACTGACTATCCAGGCTCCAATCTGCATCCGAATCCACATTGATGAACGTGACGCTTCCATACCTTTTTTCCAGGTCCTGGATTATTGGCTTTTCCTGCTGGCAATACTCGCACCAGCTCGCACCAAACTCCAAAAAGACCGGCCCATCGGAAAGCGCCGAATCGACATCCTGCATTGTTACGCTGGTATTGTTAAACGTTTGTCCTGTCGTCTTTGGCGACGCGCCGGCACATCCGCTGATGCTTACCACCAGGATGGTAAACAATATAATGAGATATAAGACATAGGGCCGGAGTTGCATAAGCTTAAACTTTAAACCGTCTATTAACATTTTTCGAAATAGGCCAAAATTGCATTAATTGATCGCCCGGTCAAGTTGCTAATTAATAATAAATGAGCTTCCGCTAAGCATAGTATTATATTGCCCCTACTTTTCATGCATTAATATCAAAAGCCAGATCGATTCATAGGAGGGATTGAGAAATTGGAAATGGTCACGTTCGCTGCGGCATTTTTTGCAGGGCTCGTGAGTATCGCATCGCCGTGCAGCCTTCCGCTCATTCCCGGGGTCATGGCATACTCCACGGAAAAAAACAGGCTGGCTCCCCTGGCTATCGTTATGGGGTTTGCTTTAATTTTTACGGCCATGGGTGTCATATCTGCCATACTGGGCGACGTATTATTCCATTATATTGGATACTTAAAGATTTTTTCGGGGATACTGATCATATTCATGGGGCTCATCCTGCTCTTTGATCCCCTCGAGAATCTTTTGCTTAGAATTTTTCGGCAGATACCGGTATACCGGTCGCCCGCACATTCGACTGAAGAAAAAGGCCTGTTAGGAGGGCTGTTACTCGGTGCCAGCCTGGGCATTGTGTGGATGCACTGTATCGGTCCCATTCTGGCATCCATTCTAATGGTCGTGGCCCGCCATGGGGACACGGCATATGGCGGACTATTGCTAATGGCATATTCCCTGGGGTTCTCGGTCCCGCTGCTCATCGCGGCGTATTTGTCGAGTGCATTTTCCGGACAGGTTAGAAAAATATCCCGATATTCCCATATGCTTCGAAGGATCGCAGGAGTAATACTGGTAATCGTTGGCATTTACTTTTTATCGTACATCGGGTTTCCAGCCTCGATTTTTTCAGCATCTTTCCCATAACATGGTCAAGTGCCGGCTATTTAATGCCTTGATTAGCCTAAATCATGAATAAAGCTGGCACAAAAAGCCGCAATCTTCAGGCTTATTATCGAGTATGTAGTTGCTTCATTCAAAAACAGTCAAACTTTGAAGGAACTCACATGAAGAAAAGTATTGTGTCGTTTATGATCCTGATGGTATCGATGTTAGCCATTATCGCCGTCTCGGGATGCACCTCCGGCTCTAACGGGCCTACGGCCGCTCCTCCTACAGCTACTCCTATATCTACCGTAACGCCGGTACCTTCCTCTACCCCCGGTATCACGTCAAGCTCGCTCTTCGACCACTCGAAATTCGCCTGGTATCAATATAATATCACCTCGTCCGATATGACGGGTATGAGCATGATCCATACGTATAAGTATACTAGCGAGACCCTTAACGGACAGCAGGCCCTTCACGCGAACATTACCCAGGACATGCGTCCTCAAATGCTGGTATATTTCGATATCTGGAGCAATCCGTCGGATAATAGCATTCTAAAGATCCATGAGACAGTGTATAAGATGGGCAATCTGACATTTGACTCGGATTTCGCCCCGGCCAATTATTCGAGCTTCGCGGGAGAAGACCTGGCATCGCCACAGTTCTCCACAGCACAGCTGGTTGCAACTGGTAGCGATAGCTTGACAATTGGAAATACGACGTATGCGACGACAATATATACAGGCAGCTCCGGAGGCCAGCAATATACCTACTGGGTATCGCAGGACGTACCCGTACCTGTGAAGTTCAATGTCCAGGACAATATGGGGAGCACAACATACGAGTTATCAGGATGGGGAACCGACGCGTCCATGGCGCCGACAATATCTGCACAGACCGGTACGCCGCCCATGTCCATGCCTTCCGCATCCATGGGGCCCATGCCCTCGTAATACTGCCTCCTATCGCTTAGCCCGATGGGTGTCGTCAGCAAAGGGCACCCTCATCTTTATTTTTTATAAATTATATCTCCATCGGCGTATTCCTTTTAAGTATTTTACAAGAAAGAATTGCCGCAAAGTCCCTGAAATACAGACCGAATCGTCAACAATTGCTGATTTGTATATCGTATTATACGTTCGCCGCTTAAGGTCAAATGCATATCTAAAATCGGATTGATACTATGGCCAAGATCGAAGCACTGAACGTTCGAAAAACGTTCAGGATACGAAGCAATGGAAAGAATAGAAATGCCGCCGAGAATTGCGATTTTGTTGCTCTGGACGGCTTGAGCCTGAATATAAACAAGGGTGAGTTTTTCGTCATCCTCGGGCCTAGCGGCTGTGGCAAGTCAACTTTTCTGGACATGCTGGCCGGACTGACAAAGCCGGACGAGGGAGAGATCACGATCGATGGAAAGCCCATCTCAGGCCCGGGTCTGGACCGGGGGGTCGTCTTCCAGCAGTATGCGCTTTTCGCCTGGAGGACCGCCCTGGGCAACGTATCCTTCGGACTTGAGGCAAAAAAAATTGAAAAAAAAGCCCGTGCAGATCTTGCAAAAAAATACCTATCGCTCGTAGGCCTATCGGGTTTCGAGGACCGATATCCCTTTGAATTAAGCGGCGGCATGAAGCAGCGCGTGGCCATTGCCAGGGCGCTCGCCATTGAGCCTGAAGTGCTTTTAATGGACGAGCCGTTCGCTGCACTGGACGCTCAGACCCGTGAGATCCTGCAGACCGACCTGCTCAGGGTCCGGGACCAGACGCAGAAGACAGTTGTCTTCGTTACGCACAGCATCGAAGAGGCCGTCTTCCTTGCCGACCGAGTTGCGGTCATGACTGCGAGGCCCGGGGTTGTAAAGAAAATCGTCAATGTGCCGATCTCCCGGGAGGCCCGCTACTCAGATGACGTGAAGGTCACTCCCGAGTTCACCAAGACCCGACATGAGCTTATGGCGCTATTAAAGGAAGAAGTGGTCAAGTCACAGGAGATATGCAGTAAATGCACCATCGAAGATTGCGGTCTTGGAAGCGGAAGAATAACGGCGGTGCCGTTACCAGTACCGGTTAGCCTGGGCTCGAAGTGATACCATGGAAGCGAGTAACACCACCAATGTAAACAAGCCGGCGTCTTTCGATGTTTTAGGCTTGCTCAAAACCATCATACACAAGTCGGCAGCGATCATCATTTTCCTGATCATATGGCAATTGGCGCCGACTATTGGGTTAGTGAACGCAATATTCATACCTCCACCTTCGGTCGTTTTCGTTGAAATGTGGAACCTGACGCTGTCCGGAGAGCTGCCAATGCAGACGTTTGCGAGCTTGAGCCGTGTCGTCTTCGGGTTCGGGCTGGCGCTGTTTGTGGCGCTGCCGCTGGGATTCATGCTCGGCGGGTGGTTCAAGAACTTCGAGACTGCCGTGGACCCGCTCCTGCAGGTGCTTGGCCAGGCAAACCCGTTCACGCTCTTTCCTGTCTTCATGGCGCTCCTTGGCATCGGCGAGATATCGAAGATCGGTATCATCTATTGGGTTTGCCAGTGGCCGGTGCTCTTTAATACGGTGACGGGAATCCGGAATGTAGACCCCATCCTCATCAAGGTGGCCCGAACAGCGGGGCTAAGTAAGCTCCAGCTATTCTGGAAAGTGCTCCTGCCCGCTTCCATGCCAACCGTCTTTACGGGCATACGCATGGGCGCAGCGTTCTCGTTCTTCATGCTAATCGGAGCGGAAATGATCGGTGCGAGTTCGGGCCTGGGATTCATGATCCTTCAGGCGGAGGGGACATTCCAGATATCCAAGATGTATGCGGGCATCGTGACAGTAGCATTGCTCGGTATCGTCGTTAATGTGATTATGATCCAGATCGAGCGGCGAGTCACCAGGTGGAAGGAAGAAATCAGCCTGTGAAGATGATTATCTAGATTGTTCGCCATATAATGGCCGTCAATTCACCTCAGGCCATCTTTTTATTTATCGGCCATTGCCGACTGGCCTTGAAAGGAAGGAGTGCGCTGGTCATCGATATTAAAGATCTGCCGCTCATGGTCTTGCTTGCGCCCATCGGCATTTCCGCCACGATCTATATGCAGGCCTGGTCTCTTGACCTGACGATGGTCATTAGCTTTACCCTGATATCCAACCTCCCTACATTTGGCGTAATTTTGTTATACATGTCCACGGCCGGCGAAAAGCCGACGAAGGATAAGGTCCTCGGTGCTGTTGTGGCATTTTTGGGATTGGCCATGATCATGACTAATGGCGATATCGGCTTATACCCGCATCTTATGGGCGATGGCATTGCATCGGCATCGGCCTTCTTTTGGACGCTATATACGGTCCCGGGAAAAAGATCGCTGAAAAATATTCTGTCCTCAATGTGCTGAGCTATGTTTTCCTGAGTTTAAAGGTCCTGTCTGTCGAATACTATCACGGATGCCCCTAGCAGTACGCCTAATGTCACCAGCAACATCACCAAATTCGCCCAGATCGGCAACCCGTTTGTGACCGGGCCCGCGCCCGTCAATAGCTGGTTAACGATATTGTGGCTGGAAGGGTCTACCCACACCAATAACTTGGCGTACAGCGGATAGAAATCGAACGTACTGACCAGGTCTTCCCTGCCCCCGACAAAATCCGTCCCGAGACCGCCTAACGCATTACCCAGTACATCGATGAACGTCAGGCCAAGCCAAGCAACTACCCCGATGATGATCGAGACAAGAGGATTCTTTGTGATCGCAGAGATCAATATGCCAAGAGCGATATATACCGCGAACAACAGGATCATTGAAATTATAGACGTGAATACATCTCCGAGGTTGGCCATAGTCGGGTATAGGCCCGTGAATACTGCCGCAATGGCCAGAGCGCTCAGCGCGCTGAGCATGAAGAGCAGTGCCATGATAGCCAGGCAGCCTGTGAACTTGCCCAGTATGACAGAGCGTCTTTCCACCGGCTTGGATAATAGCTGGTAGATCGTCCGGTACCTCTTTTCGATCGATATAGTATCGGCGGCAATAACGACAGCCAGGAGCATCAGGATGAAGCTGAACGAATTCAGCAGCGTGAGCACGTCCACAGGCGTGGATTGGCCCGGGTACATATCTGTCATAAATCCGTATTCCATCACAATTATGCCCGCTAACAGCAGCGCCAGGACGAAATAAATGAATCCTATGAATATAAAGCGCTTTGACCTGACATTATCCATGATCTCCTTTATGGCGATGATCTGAATGTCCCTGGCCTCTTTTTCCACCGTCATGCCTGTCCTTCCCCCTGACTCTCGCGTATGGCCCTAAGGAATGCGTCCTCCAGTGTCGGCATGACCTCACGGACACCTCGTATTCGGACGCCGGCATTAACGAGAGCTACGGTCACGTCTTCTGTGACCGAATGGTCGTCCACGGTCACTTTCAATGTACCATTACCCGCCGTCACGCCCTTGACACCCTTGATGCTTTCTATCAGCCTGACCTGGGCGTCTTCGAAACTCGATACCGTGAACTCCATAATAGGCTTATTACCCTCGATGCCCCTGAGGAAATCGTCGATGGAGCCTTCGGCGATAAGCCCTCCATCTTTTATGATGCCCACAGTATCGCAGATATCCTGCACTTCATGTAGCTGATGCGAGGAAAGAAATATCGTGATATTATCTTTTTTAAATTTTTTTATAAGTTCCCGGATATCATGCGAACCTTGCGGGTCGAGGCCAGTCGTGGGCTCGTCCATGATCAAGAGCTTCGGGTCGCCCAACAGGGCAATGGCAATGCCCAGGCGCTGTCTCATGCCATGGGAATACGTTTTAACTTTATCATGATATCTGCCTTCCAGGCCAACCTGCGAAAAGACTTCATCCATACGCTTATCAAGGTTTTTTAGTCCGGTCAGGTCGCCGAAATATTCCAGGTTATCCCTGGCAGTCATGTCCTCGTAAAATGCAGGCTGTTCCGGCAGATAGCCGGTCATTTTTCTTATCTCAAGATACTTGGTTTTAACGTCAAGCCCCATGATACTGGCCGTACCGCTGGTAGGGCGGGCAAATCCCATGAGCATTTTTATGGTGGTCGACTTTCCCGCCCCGTTCGGGCCTAAGAAACCATATACCGTTCCCGGGCGAACTTTAAGGTTAAGGTCCTTTACAGCAAAGGCCTTACCGTACTGCCTCGTCAACCCATGAGTCTCGATCGCGTTCATATCTTCATCTCTGGTATGGTGAACGCCACAAACTTAGCCCGCCCGCTATAATATGGCTGGCTTTAAGGCATAAAATGCCCACAATTACCTCACCTGACGGTGCTGTTACAGTTCTAGTAAATTTTGCCTCTAAATTATCGTTATCCGAATCAATTGGCCTATTATTGCCCTTTTGTTAGCGTTTTTATTAATTCCTGATTAATAGGTAACTCACGATTCGCAATCTATGGAAAAGGCTGCATCGAGAAATCGACTATGTCCGACATTCTGTCGGACTTGTCGTAATTAAAAGTTAAAATCCTAAAAAGGAGTCTTTCAAATGAATGATGACGTAAAAAATGAGAAAAACAATTCATCAGGGCTTAGAAGATCGTATCTCTCTTCCCTGGAGGTGCTGGCACAGTCCATCGCCGGGATAGGGCCAAGCGTCACTCCCGCCCTGGTGATCCCCCTTGTCGCGGGGTTCGCCGGTAACGGGACATGGCTGACATACGTATTTGCCACCGTGGCCTGCATCCTCGTGGCCCTGAACATCAACCAGTTCACGAAAAGGTCCGCATCTCCGGGTAATCTTTATGCCTTTATTGTCAAAGGCCTGGGAACGGACACCGGCGTGATATCAGGCTGGGCCATGGTGCTGGCGTACCTGCTTACAGCAGCCGCGGTGCTCTGCGGCTTTATCAACTATGCTAACGTGCTGCTTGCATATCTCGGGATCGCTCTGCCGGCGGTACTTATCGGGCTAATAGGGGCATTTATCGCCTGGTACATCGCTTTTAAGGACATAAAGCTCTCGGCCAGGATCATGCTTACCTTCGAGGCGATCTCCGTGACGCTGATGGTCCTCCTGGCGATCTTCGTCCTAGCTAAAAACGGCTTTGCAGTCGACCACTTACAGCTCTCGCTTCAGGGAGTCTCGATCTCGAGCCTCGGGATAGGGCTGGTCCTCGCCTTCTTCAGTTTTTGCGGCTTCGAGAGCGCAACCTCTCTGGGGGACGAGGCCAAATCGCCCTTGAAGACCATACCCCGGGCGGTGCTGACAAGTACCATACTGGTGGGCGTGTTCTTCGTATTGTTGTCTTACACTGAGGTCTTCGGCTTCCAGGACAATTCCCAGGCATTGAGCAGTGCGGCGGCACCGCTGGCCAACATCGCCAGCAGCAATGGCGTGAGCCTGCTAGGTCCGCTCATCTCCATCGGCGCGATGATCAGCTTTTGGGCCTGCTTCCTGGCGTGCACGAACGCGGGGGCGAGGATACTGTTCTTAATGGGACAGCACGGTGTAGTGCCATCGAACGTGGGCCAGGCCCATGAAACGAATAGGACACCACACGTGGCCATTACGGTATCGGTGATCGTAGCCACGGTCATACCGTTAATACTGATCTTGAACGGCGGCGGACTGTTTGATATTTACGGCTGGGTAGGAACGATCGCGACCTATGGCTTTATTGTGACATATGCACTGATCTCCATATCCGCTCCTCTGTATCTCTACAGGGAAAAAGAGCTGAAAAAGCATCACGTGGCCCTATCGGCGGTGACCATACTAATATTGCTGATACCCATCGTGGGGAGCATCTATTCGAATGCGGCCTCCGGCGCCCCATATAGCTGGTTCATCTACATCTTCGTAGGCTGGCTCGTGGTAGGCGGAATATGGTTCTACATTACGAAAATGAGGTCCCCCGGCATTGGGGCCAACATTACAGATAACGTTGAGGGCATTCACCAGCATTTCCGTAATCAGAGGGCCGAAGAAGGGCCGGGGATACCGGAGAAAGCGGAAATAACATCGAGCAAACCCCCGGTCTAATGAATAATATTTAAGCGAGAGCAATGGTATCATGATCGGGGCTGTGCCAGCGGATGATGCCATTTGCGACTTTTTTTAAAAGCCTATTTCGGTAGCGCCGAGAATTTCCAGTGTACTATTTTACCCGAAGCGCCCGCACTCCCATCGAGCAGGTTAAAAGCCAATGGTCAGTGTTTATCCTGACATTCCTTGGAGTAAAATTTGCCGGTAAACTCCCAAAAAGCAAATAATCCAGCCTATTGTTGCCCTATGGTTAGCGTTTTTATTATTTTCTTATTAATAGGTCACATATGACAAAAACTAGAAATATTGCCATTTATGGGAAGGGCGGGATTGGAAAATCGACCACCTCATCCAATATCAGCGCTGCCCTCTCCGAACAGGGTTATCACGTGATGCAGATCGGCTGCGACCCCAAGAGCGATTCGACGAACACACTCCGCGGCGGCCGCTTCATTCCTACTGTTCTGGATAGCCTCCGGGCCGGAAGAAAAGTGGATACCGATGAGATCGTCCACAAAGGCTTCAACGGCATCCTCTGTGTCGAGGCCGGGGGCCCGGAGCCCGGTGTCGGTTGCGCCGGCCGGGGCATCATCACGGCCATCGAGCTGCTGACACAGCGGAACGTGTTCAAGGAATACTCCCCCGACGTCGTCATCTACGATGTCCTCGGGGACGTCGTCTGCGGCGGCTTCGCTATGCCTATCCGGGAGGGCGTGGCCGAACAGGTTTACACCGTTTCCTCTTCCGACTTCATGGCCATCTACGCGGCCAATAACCTGTTCAAGGGCATCAAGAAATACTCGAACAGCGGCGGCGCCCTGTTCAGCGGCATCATCGCCAATTCCATCAACCAGCCCATCCAGAAAGAGATCATCCAGGACTTTGCAAAGACCACGAAGTCGACCATAGCCCAGTTCGTCCCCCGGTCGCTGTCCGTGACCCGGGCGGAACTCCAGGGCAAGACTACCATCGAGGCGGACCCCAACTCCGAACAGGCGGAGATCTACCGCAAGCTGGCGAAGACGATAATCAACAATAAGAAGAAATACGTGCCGTCCCCGCTGGAGCCCGAAGACCTCAAGGCATGGGCCGAAGGCTGGTCCGATAAGCTTCTGGGCCATAGGGAAGAGGCGTCAGCGAACTGCAACCTGGAATGCGTCACGCCGGCGTCGGGGCTCTAGGAGAAGACCGGCATGATCAAGAGACCGATCACAGAGCACCTGGTGCCCACCAGGGAAGAGCGATTAGGTACGATCTGCGCCTTCGGCGGCAGCGGCAAAGAGCTCGCGCACTGCGCGAGGAAGGGCTGCCTGAAGCGGCAGGACCGCAGCTTTTCCCAGTCCGCGGCCTGCGACGAGATGATGCCGCTGCTGAACGCTGTCATGATCCAGGACAGCGTTGTCGTCGCGCATTCCCCCGTCGGCTGTTCATCCATAATACCCGGCATGCTGCTCATCCATAAAACCGAGCGGGCCCTGCGAGACCAGCCAGTGGACACCGTCAAGACGATCTCCACAAACTTCGGCGAGAATGAAGTGGTCTACGGCGGGGCCGACGAGCTGGAAAAGGCGATCATGGCGGCGGAGGAGCGGTACCACCCTAAGCTGATCACCGTTATATCGTCATGCACCTCCGGCATTATCGGCGAGAACCTGGAGGGCGTCATCAACGTCGTCCAGCCGAAGGTGAAAGCCGTTATCGTGCCGATGCAGTGCGAAGGCTTCCGGTCCGGTGCCGTGGCGACCGGCTATGACACGTTCCTCTGCGCCCTCATGCGGGCCATCGAGCCTCCCAGAGAGAAGAAGAAAGACACTCTCCTGATCGTGAACCCGCTCACCATATCCCGCGTGAACGAGGTCGAGATCGAGCGCATCCTCCGAAAGATCGGCGTCAAGGTACAGTTCTTCCCGCTGTTCACCGACACGGAGAACATCCGGAACGCTTCCGAGGTCACGGGCGCCAGCACGCTCTGCAACCTGATGAGCAATTTATTCCTGATCAACATGGAGAAGAAGTACGGCATACCCTTCGTGGAGCCGCCCATGCCCGTCGGGGCCGAGTTCACCGGCTGGTGGCTCCGCGATACGGCGAAGCTCTTTAATAAGGAAAAGGAGGCGGAGAAGGTCATCAAGGAAGAAGAGGCCCGGATCTCCCCGAAGCTAAAGGAACTGAAAAAGCAGCTCAAGGGCAAGCGGGCGTTCGTGGGCTTTAACCTGGCCCGGTCCCTGGCGATCCAGAGCCTGCTGGAGGAATTGGGCATGGAGACCGCCGTGACCACCGGCCTCGAGTACAGCGACGCCTACGGCCTAAAGCCCCTCGAGAACCTGAACCGGCGCAGCAAGAAGGACTTCACGCTCCAGATAGGCAGCTTCCAGCACTTCGAGTGGTCCAATCTCATGGCGAAGGAAAAGCCGGACATCCTTGTGGGCGGCATCGAGTACTGCAGCTCGGCCCTCCGCCAGGGCATACCCGTGGCGCCGGTGCTCCCGGGGACGTTCTACGCCGGGTACGACGGCGCCGTCACCTTCGGCACCGAGATCGCCAGGGCCTTTCGGAACCCGTCCTATGCGAAGAAGCTGTCCACGCGTGTCGAGCTCCCGTACCGGACGAGCTGGTACACGGAAAACACCTTCAAGTACATCGGAGGCAACTGAATGGCATTCATCGATGCACCCCGGACCACCTGCGCGCTGGGCGGCGCTATCGACCTGGTCAACTCTATCCACCGGGCCGTTCCCATCCTCCACACGGGGCCGGGCTGCGGAATAGCGCTCTCGACGGGCAACCTCGGGCATGGCTACCAGTACGTGGGCCACGCCTCATGCTACGCCTGCCCCTCGACGAACACGCTTGAAAAGCAGGTCGTATTCGGCGGCGAGAGCCGGCTCAGGGAAGAGATCAGGACCACCATGGAGCTGATAGACGCCGACCTATACTTCATCATCTCGGGCTGCACGGCCGGCCTCATCGGCGATGACATACGGGCAGTAGTAAGCGAGTTCGCCGGCAGCGAAAAGCCCGTCATATTCGCCGAGACCTCAGGGTTCAAGGGAGATACCTACCAGGGCTATGACATCGCCTATAGGTCGATGATAGACCAGCTTACGGCCCCGGCTAAAAAGAAGTCACAGGGCGTAGTTAACCTGCTGGGCATTGTCCCCATGCAGGATGCCTTCTGGGAAGGTAACATAAACGAGATCGTTCGTCTCCTGGAAAGGATCGGCGTGGAGGTCAACCTCACGGGTTGCGACGATACAGTGGATAATATCCGTGGCGCTGCCAGGGCCGAGCTTAACATCGTGTTGTCGGGCAACGCCGGCATCTCTGTCGCCGAGCACTTCAAGAAGAAGTTCAAAGTGCCTTACCTTGCATATCCACTGCCCGTCGGTTCCGATACCAGTAATTTCCTGAGAAACGTCGGAAAGGTCCTGAAGCTTGATGAAACACTGGTTGAGTCAGTGATCGCGGACGAGGAGAAAAAGTTCTGGATGTATCTCGTCAAATTCAGCGAGGCCCACATCTTCTCGCTCTCCAACAAGGAGTTCAGCATCATATCGGACTCCGGGTATGCCATAGGCC
>Ga0326727_10021675_pt1 | contig 12536 bp, 12 predicted proteins | sample MB2enrmetagenome_FD_207643 | JGI IMG/M metagenome (GOLD analysis project Ga0326727, IMG submission 207643) | Lab enriched peat soil microbial communities from McLean, Ithaca, NY, United States - MB29MY | ecosystem: Environmental > Terrestrial > Soil > Wetlands > Peat | place: USA: New York...
GCCCGGCGCGGTACGGAGACAACCTCTGCTCCCTGTGCCTGTGCGGCAAGACCGTAGAACGAGAAGGTCGGTGTCGAGATCGCTACCGCTTCTCCGGGATCAACAAGCGTCCGCATCAGGGTCTCGATCACCCCGTCCATACCAACGCCGGCAACAAAGGTGTATTCCCCGTAGTGCGCTTTGAGTGCAGCTACGAGCACGTCCACCCGCTCGTCAGGGTACCGGTTTACGGTACGGAGTGCATCCTGTGCCGCTTTTAGTGCTGCCGGCGACGGCCCCTCGGGATTCTCGTTGCTGGCAAGGCGGGCGATGCGATCGTTCCCCGCACCGTGTGAACGGTCCCCTGCCTTCTTTGCGAAAACATACCCGCCCTGCTTATAGCATGACCTTACCAAGCGCTCCATCGATCACCTTCACCGCCCGGTCGATCTCGGCATCCGAAATGACAAGGGGCGGGACAAGCCGCAGGTTCCCGTCCGCGGCGCAGTTCACGATCACGCCGTTCTTTAAGCATTCTGCCTGGACCTCGGGGCACTTCTCCCCGACCGTGATCCCGATCATCAGCCCGCGGACCCGGGGGTGGTACCGTGCAAGCCCTTTTTTGAACCGCTCGCCCTTGCGGGCTACATCCGGGAGGATCTGCTCAAGGACATTGATCGTTGCAAGCCCCGCTGCGCAGGCGACCGGCCCGCCGGCAAACGTGCTCCCGTGCTCGCCTTTCTGGAATTCAAGATCATCGCGAGCGACAAGGGCCCCCATGGGAAAGCCGCTCGCTATTCCCTTGGCAAGCGTCACGATATCGGCCTGGGCTTTAGTGTGCTGGATGGCCAGCCACTTCCCGGTCCGGCCCATGCCGGTCTGGACCTCGTCTGCGATTAAAAGCGCTCCGGCCTTGTCGCAAATCTCGCGGAGCCCTTCCATAAATCCCTCAGGGGGAATGATAACCCCGGCCTCGCCCTGAATTGGCTCAACGATAACGGCGGCGGTGTCACTGTCAACGGCCTTTTTGACGGCATCGAGGTTTCCGTACTCCACGAAGGTCCGGGGAATGCCGAGTGGCTCGAAGGGTTCGCGTGCAGGGGGCTTGTGGGTCACTGCAAGTGACCCGATCGTCCGGCCATGGAACCCGTGGGTGAACGCAACGAACTTCTTCTTTTTGGTGCGAACCCGGGCAAGCTTCAATGCCCCGTCGCTGGCTTCGGCTCCCGAATTCGAAAAGAACGCCTTTTTCAAGCCCGTTACCTCGACTATCTTCTTTGCCATCTCGCCCTGGTGGGGAACATAGTAGAGGTTGGAGCAGTGGATGAGCTCGTGCGCCTGCTCGCAGATCGCCTTTACCACCGCCGGGTGGCAGTGGCCGGTACTGCAGACCGCTATCCCTGCCACGCAGTCGAGGTATTCCTTCCCGTTCCCGTCCCAGACGGTCGAGCCCTTCCCGCGGACGATTGCCATGTTCCGCGAGAATGCGGGCATGTAATACGCATCGTCAAGCGCCTTGTACTGCGCTGTTATATCGTTATTTTTCATGGATATCACGTGATTTTGAGTGGTGTTTTTTTCTTATTCTGGATACTGCAACGTTATTCGTACTCGATAGTTGCCGGCGGCTTGGGGGTGACATCGTACACCACCCGGGCAACGCTCGGGATCTCGGCGGTGATCCTCGACCCGATTCTCACGAGATCCGCAAACGGGATCTCGAGCGGGTCGGCGGTCATCCCGTCGCGGGAGTTCACTGCCCGGACCGCAACGATCCAGCCGTGGATCCGGTTGTCCCCCTTGACCCCGGTCCCGAGGCCGATGAGCGCCGCAAAGCACTGCCACGGGAGGTACTTCTCCACGATCTCCGACTCGGCGATCCAGTTCGCCTCCCGTATCACCGCAACCTTCTCTTTGGTGACCTCGCCAAGGATCCGGACGGCAAGGCCCGGGCCGGGGAAGGGCATCCGGTGCTGGATCTCAGGCGGCAGGCCAAGCGCCCCTGCAACCTCCCGGACTTCGTCCTTGTAGAGTTCCCTGATCGGTTCGATGACCTTTTTAAATGCCGTATGCTCGGGCATTCCTCCGACATTGTGGTGGCTTTTTATGCCCCCCTCGCTCTCAATCCGGTCCGGGTAGATGGTGCCCTGCAAAAGACAGGTTGCCCCTGACTTCTTAGCCTCGCGCTCGAAAACCCGGACAAAGCGCTCCCCGATTGCCTTGCGCTTCTTCTCAGGGTCGGTGATCCCGGCAAGCGCTGCGACAAACTCGTCGCCGGCATCGATAACCTGGAGGTGGATGTTCCCAAAGACCGATTTTATCCGTTCCGTCTCGCCTTTCCTCATCAGGCCGGTGTCGATATAGATCGGGATGAGGTTATCCCCGATGGCGCGGGCGGCAAGGCTAGCGCAGACCGAGCTGTCCACGCCTCCCGAAAGGGCCATCACAACCTTCTCGTTACCTGCCTCTTTTTTTATCTCCTCGATCGCCTTCTGGATAAACTTCTCTGTTTTTACCATGGTGCTCCCCTGCCTATGTGGTCCGCTTGTTTGCCCTGCAAGCCTCGACAAAACCGAGGTACGGCGGCGATGGGCGGGTCGGCCTTGACTTGAACTCGGGATGGAACTGGGTTGCAAAGTAGAACGGGTGGCCGGGGAGCTCCAGGCACTCCATCCGGTTTTTGTTTGTCGCCGAGAATACGAGGCCCTCTTTTTCGAGCTTGCCAATATCGTGGGGGTTTACTTCGTACCGGTGCCGGTGGCGCTCGACGATCTGCTTCTGCCCGTAGAGTTTCATGGCAAGCGTGCCGTCTTTGATATCGGAGGTGTAGTCACCAAGCCGCATCGTGCCGCCCAGTTCGGTCACGCTCTCCTGTTCGGGAAGGAGGGCGATCACGTGCGAGCCCTCGCCGAACTCCTCGCTCGTTGCATCGTCAACCCCGCACTTGTGCCGGGCAAACTCGATTGTCGCAAGCTGGAACCCGAGGCAGAGGCCCAAAAAGGGGACCTTGTTCTCCCGTGCAAACTGTATTGCCCCTATTTTCCCCTCAATCCCCCGCTTCCCGAATCCTCCCGGGATAAGGATGCCGTCGTAGTCCTTGAGCGAGCAGGGTTCGTACCGCTCGGCATCGAGCCAGACGATCTTCACCTCGGTAGACAGGGCACGGCCTGCATGCTTGAGCGCTTCCTTGATGCTGATGTACACGTCCTCAATCCCGTACTTGCTCACGATGGCAACGGTGACGCGGTTCGTGTATTCTTTTGTCACAAGCCGGTACCACGAGGGGTCGGTCTCCTTCTTCTCAAGGCCGAGGTGGGCGGAGAGGACATCGGCGATCCCCTCCTTTTCCATCTCCATGGGAACCTCATAGGTGTCCCGGGCAGTGGCAGCCGAGATGACAGCGCTGATGGGGAGGTCGCAGAACGCCGAGATCTTGCGCTTGGTGTTCGCCCCGACCACCCGCTCGCTCCGGCAGACGATAATATCGGCATGGAGCCCGAGCTCCCGAAGCGCTTTTACCGAGTGCTGGGTGGGTTTGGTCTTTAGGTCGCCCATCGCGTCCTCCGGGACGAGGGTCACGTGGACAAGGACGTAGTCATGCCCGTCAAGTTCGCCCCGCAGCTGCCGGACGGCTTCCAGAAACGGCATGCTCTCGATATCGCCGACCGTTCCGCCGACTTCGACAAGGCAGAGTTCAGCTTTCGTGCCGTCGGGAAACGTCTCTTCTGCTGCCTGGCGGATGCAGGTCTTGATCTGGTCGGTGATGTGGGGGATGATCTGGACGGTCTCACCCAGAAAATCGCCGCGGCGCTCTTTTTCGATCACCGTGCGGTAGACCTTACCGGTCGTGATATTGTGCGAGGAGGTGAGCTCGATGTCAAGGAACCGTTCGTAGTTGCCGAGGTCAAGGTCGACCTCGCCACCGTCCTTTAAGACAAAGACCTCGCCATGCTGGGCCGGGTTCATCGTGCCGGCATCGATATTGAGGTACGGGTCGATCTTGACTGCCGTGACCCGGTACCCCCGGTTTTTCAGGATCCGTCCCACCGAAGCGGCCGTGATCCCTTTCCCAAGGCCGCTCATGACTCCGCCGGTGACAAAAATATACTTCACGCGATCTCCCCGATTGCTTTACCATTTGCGTCGCATTCCCTATTATTATTATCTTACCGTCGGGATAGAAGATCGTCCCGGCATCCCGGATCCGGCTTTTTTAAGCAAGATTGATGAATGCCCAAGACCCATATACCGGGCATGAAGCGAGGGCAGATTCTTGGAATCCTGGCACTTCTCCTGGTGTGTGGCATAGCCGTTATTCCCGCCATGGCGGCAAATGTGACCACATCGTATCCTCAGGCCCCTGATGCAGCGACGGAATATTATAACAGTGCGGTACAGTTAACCGCGAGCGGGAACTATACTGATGCGATCGCACTTTACGATATGGCGCTTGGCTCGAATACGACAGAAATCCAGGAATCCGATGCACTTCTCTATACGTATCAGGGTAAGTCTTACGCCCAGATCCAGGTAGGGAATTACTCCGGTGCGATAGATACCCTGAACACAGGACTGGCCCTCTACCCCACTGATGAGCAGCTCTGGAACAACAAGGGATATGCCCAGTTCAAAACCGGCGATTACAAAGACGCGGTTACCTCGTACAACAATGCGCTCGCAAATGATGCAAATTATACCACCGCCCTGGTCAACAAGGGTGATGCCCTTGAAAAGTTGGGGAACTACCAGGACGCGGTAACCGCGTACAGGGCAGCGCTCGCAACGAATCCCGGCAGTAACGAGACCCAGACCAGGCTTGCCGTCGCTGAAAAAACGGCAGCAGCACAGCAGACCACCCTTATCGTTATCGGTATCGTCGTAATCATCGCGGTGGTCGCAGGAGCGGGGTATTATTTCCTGAAAATGCGCCCGGCAACGATCAAAAACAAGGAAGAAAAGCCCGCTAAAGGTGGATCCAGGAAAAATAAAAAGAAATAATTTTTTTAGACATTACAAACAAGTGGTAACTGCAAAAGACGCTGTTGTCCGCGAAAGTATGGTTTTTTCTGCGTTATCGATCCTGACCTCGCCTTCGCAGAACGCTACCCGCCGGCCTTTGCGGATCACCCGCCCCTCTGCGAGAAGTACTCCTTCACGTACTCCTTTGATAAAACTCGTGGATTCTGAGATCGTCGCGATGCCCTCGGTTGATTGAAGCAGCGGGTAGAGTGCCAGCGCCATTGCCTCATCGGCGAGCGCGACAAGCATTCCCCCCTGGAGCCATCCTACACCGTTAAGCATGTCAGGCCGGACCGCCATCTTCAGGACGGCATGACCCTCCTCCATGCAATCCGCCTCAATTCCGGTCATGCAGAAGAAGGGATTTGCATATTTCCCATCCTTTCGAATATTCTCAAGATAACTCATGGTATTCTCAAGAGAGATTTCTGGAGCGAAACAGGGATTAAGGTTCCCTCAGGGAGAGAACGACCATATGCCGAATATATATGTGCCGGAAACGGAAATCGGTGATTGGTGATGCCTAGTTATGCCGCTGTCAGCTGCTGAATTTGAAAAAGGGGAGCCCGGGACAAACATGATCGAAGCTCTGCTCAGGGCACATCCCGATATGGCATATTCCCTTCACGAGATTGAGGAAGCGTTGATCGGGCCCGGGATGAACCGGGTAAAACACCTCGACCTGTTCATCGCCGACCTGTCGCTGCTTGCTCCCCTGCTCTTTGAAGAAAAGAAGATCGAGCACCGGGTAATCAATGGTATTCCCTATTTCCGGTGGAGAGGATAATCCCGTTTTCTTCTTTTTCCGTAATTATTGCCAAATCACCGGCCCGCTATCCTTAAGTACCCTAAACCACGGAACTAAAGTGCATGGAAGATGCAGAACTCAAAAGTATGCTTGCCGATCTGATCTGGCTCAATGCGCTGGTTGCAACTGAACTCATCCAGGTGACCGAGAATACATCAGCCCTACTGCGCAAGTCTCCCCCTCCCGAGAGTTGTCTTAAGGAGCACCATGAACTCCGTGCAACGGCTCTGGCTATAGCGGAAAAATATCATAAGGATACCGCACTCGCCCGGCACCTGGGAAAACACCAGTAACGTTATTCTTCCCTCCCGCCCACCTGTACAGGACGTGTGCCGCTGCAGAAAATACCGCAGAATTGCATCTGCAGAGGGGCATTGGGACCGAGTTGCCTGCCATGTCGTCACCCACTGAGATCAGACACAGCCTGATCATACCGGCATATAACGAAGAGAAGCGGATCGCGTACATTTTCGACGCTCTCCAGCAGTTTGATGGAGAGATTATCGTTGTTTGTGATGGAAACGATCGCACCGCAAATATCGTTGAGGAGATCGCCCGGAACCGGCCGGCACTGGGTATCCGCTGCCTGCGTTTTTCAACCCGCCTGGGAAAAGGAGGGGGGGTGATCGCGGGGCTTACTGCGGCACGGGCTCCCCTCGTGGGATATGTAGATGCGGATGGTTCCACCGCCATCGGGGAGATGATCAGGCTTTTTGGCCATCTCACCTCGTATGATGTTGTTATCGGCTCGCGGTGGATACCCGGTTTGGCTCCCGCGGTGCAGCAGGGCTGGGCCCGCCGGCTTGAGAGCCGGGGGTTCAACCTCCTCATCAGAGTCCTGTTCGGGCTCTCCTTCCATGACACCCAGTGTGGCGCAAAAGTCTTTAAAAAAGCCGCGGTCAATGCTGTACTGCCACGTCTCGTGTCAACGGGTTTTGAGTTCGATGTAGAATTGATCTGGAGGATTGTACAGGCCGGTTACCGGATCGAGGAGGTCCCCATCCTATGGCAGAACAAGGGAGATTCCCGGGTCAGGAAAGGAGATATGATTCGGATGTTTACCGGCCTTCTCCGGATCAGGCTTTGCCCGGCCAAGAAATGATATCACCAACGGCAGATGAAGAAAGAAAAGAGGCTTTTGGGTTATACAACTCCGGGCAGTACGCCGAATCCCTGGCGATCTGCACCCGGCTGCTGGATGACCGCAGGGACCCGGCCCTTGAGATCCTCGCTGCCACCAATCTGTTCTCGCTGGGAAAATTCGATGAGGCGGAGGTCCATTTCCGGGACCTCGCCCAGAGAATGCCGGAATCGTCCCATGTCCACAGTTATCTCGGGAAGGTGCTCCAGCAAAAAAACGATGAGAATGCGATTGCCGAATTCGCGATTGCCGCCCGGCTTGACCCCACCAACCAGGACGCCCTGCGCAGTTATGCTGCCGGGCTCGTGGCCCGGCATGACGATCCGGGAGCGCTTCCCGCATTACGGCAGCTCTACCGGATAGGAAAACGTCCTGATGATCTTCTGAACCTGATCTCCGCACTCACCCGTTCCGGCTATGCCGATGAGGCCTGTCAGCTGTGCGAAGCGGAGGGAGCAGGAAAGATCCCCAGTAAGGAGTATGCTGAAGCACTTCATGCAGGCGGGAGATTCCACGAGGCAGCAGAAGAGGCACAGAAACTCTACCATGAAACCCGTGATCCGGCAGTTCTCAAAATATACCTTAATGCATATTCCCACACAGACCCCACGAGTGCAGTGACTGCCTATGTCTCGTTTCTTAAAGAAATTCCCCATCCCGGGATTCTCCGGGATTACGCGCTTCTGTTACAGGAGCGTGGCGAGACGCTCCGTGCGCTGACTATGGTAAAAAGGCTCATCTCACTCAATGATCTGCCGCAGTTCCGGCTCATTGAATGCGAACTGTCCGCGGCAGCGGGAGATCATGCAAACGCGCTTCGGGAATATGAAACGCTCATCCGGAACGAACTCAAGGCGCCCGGCGTATCAGCGGAGTTCCGACAGATCCTCCGATCGTACATTAAGTACCTCAGTGCGCAGTTCACTCCTGGAGAGACTCAAAAACGGTTTCTTGCCCTTGTCTCTGAGGACACGAATGTTATCTGTCTTGAAGAGACTGCAAGGATGTTCCACGAACACGGTGATACTGCAGAAGCGGGAGCACGATATTACCGGGCGTACCGTGCCGACTACCTCACCGGGGGTCTTGCATATGCCGGGTTCCTCGCATCCTGCGGGGATTTTCGGGAATGCGAAAAAGTACTTCTCCATATCCTCGCAAATGTCAAAAAGTCCGTAGATATCAGCCGTGTTGCTGCAGCTGCAACGGAATGCAACAGCGGACCCCGGCACATGAAACGCCTCACCCGGCAGCTGATCCGGTGCCTTGAAGGGCGGAGACAGACGCTCACTTCAGGGGACCGGGAGTGCCTCGCAGCGGCCTACCGGCGGGAAGCCATGGACGCACTCTCCCATGAAGACCATGCAACATGTATGTACAACTGCCTCTGCGGTATCGAGGTACTGCCTCCCCATTCCCCCACCTGCCGTGCCGAAGATTTCCTGACTCTGATATCCCGTTCCAAGGAACAGATGGTGTCGGATATTCCGGTCATACCCCGGTCTCCCGCAGAAAAGGCAGCAGGATCCGGGGAAGCCCTCCGGACCGTGATGGATCGTATGGCACTCTCCGTAACAGAACAGAAGATTGTCACCTTCCTTGCCACGCATAAACGGGCGAATGAAACCGATCTGCGCCGGCTGCTGGGGACACGCAGGGTCGCTGGGATTGTTAATATGCTTATCCGGAAAGCACGGGAACAGGGAATTATGCTGGTAGAGAAAAAAGGAATGAGTGCGGAAGGGGAGGTCTATGACTACTGCGGACCCTGATCAGAAGGAACAACACCGGCATGAGAGCCTCAATATCATCAATGCCTTAAGGAGGGGGACAGTACCTGCTGACGGCCTCACACGGATCGGGGTCGGCCTTGAGATGGAAGAGGACGTGATCGGCCGGCAGCTGGACTATGTGGCAGAGGGGGGCGGCGACTTCAAGTTTATCCGGGGGGATTTCGGGAGCGGCAAGACGTTTTTTGTTGCCCGGGCCCTTGAGATTGCACTGGGAAAGGGATTTGCTACGGCCCATATCTTTGTCTCCCCCGCGGCCCCGCTTGCAAAACCAAAGGCGATCTACCAGCAGATCTGCGCCAGCCTCAGGACAAGCGAAGGGGATCACGCGCTCAAGACCATTGTTGATAACTGGATCTTTGCCATAGAGGAGCGGCTGATCTCGGCAGGAAGGGGGGGAGAAGGGGACTCCACCCTTGAGACTGCAGCAGGAAGCGAGATCGAAGCGGCACTGGCCGGCATCAGCGAAACGAGCACCGGGCTCTCCGCGGCGCTGCGCACGTATTACCGTGCCAGCAATGCCGGTGATTTCCCCATCGCACAGGCGGCGCTCGGCTGGATTGCCGCAGAGCCGACGGTCGGCCGTGACTTCAAGCAGACGGCGGGGATCAAGGGAGAGGTGGATGACCTCACCGCGTTCCCGTTCCTGCAGGGGCTCGTTGAGATCATTCACGCAGCGGGATATGCGGGGCTTGCCGTTGCGATCGATGAGATGGAGTCAACACAAGGGCTCCAGCGGAACCAGCGGGAACGGGGTTACCAGACGCTTGCCCGGATTATCGATGCGCTTGACGGGGGGCGGATGCCGCGCTGCTACTTCCTGTTTACCGGTACACCGGCATTTTTTGACAGCTCGCGCGGCATCCGATCCATAACGCCGCTCTACGACCGGATCAGCGTGGCCGGGACAGAGGCGGATACGTATAAAAATCCCCGTCAGCCGCAGATCCAGCTTTCGAAGTTCGATACCAAAAAGCTCGAACTGGTGGCCCTTAAGGTGATCGATGTCTACTCGCAGGCCTACCGCGAGGTGGACCGGGAGAGGATATCCCACCGGTTCATTCGTGCCATGATCAAAAAACTCACCAGCCGGTTCGGCGGCCGGGTGGACGTGATCCCGAGGATTTTCCTCAAGGAGTTCATCGATGTGCTGGACAAGTGCGAGCTCTACGAGGACTACAATCCTGCAGACACCTATGAGTTCGATGCCGGGCATCTCACGGGTGAACTCAAAGCAGAAGAAGAAGCAGTCATGGTCGTAGAATTCTGATTCACTACTGTTTTATCATTCAGAAGAAAAGGGTACAGCTATGCTCCGGTGGCGGTGTCTTCTTGGTGCGTTCGCCTTCCTTCTCCTGCTGGGATCCGTGCCGGCCCTGGCACAGACAATCACCATGAATGCCACGCCCACAACCGTGCATCCCGGGGATACGGTCACCCTGAACGGGACCGTAACGGGCATCCATACCATAGCAGTATATCTCTTCCTCACCGGCCCGGGCCTGGATCCACGGGGAGTGACACTGGAAAATCTCAATGTCCCGGCCGGGAGGGGGCTTTTTACCACGGCCCCGGTCGATGTGAATGACGGCTCCTGGCAGTATATCTGGGACACATCGGTCATTCTCGGCAATCTTGCACCGGGAGACTACACGATTTATGTTGAGACCGCTCCGTTTGACCGGGAACGGATCGGCCACGAGGGATATGCCACGGCAACGGTTACGTTCCTCCCTCCGGAAAACGTGCCCACGCCGGTCCCCCTGTCCCCGGGAATCGCAATCGCGGCTTTCGGGATCACCGTTATTGCCGGCTCCTGCCTGATTCGCCGGTGAAAAAACAGTTAAAAGGGAACCGGTTGGTTTTCCGGGAAGTCCGGTGCGTTTTACCCGTTTCAGGCGCGGGGGATCTTTCTATCGGGTCTGGTACCTTTGAGCCGCACATCCACAGAATGTGCATGGGCGGGAAGCCCCTCAGCGGTGGCAAGGGTCTCGATAATATCCCCGATGCTTTCAAGCCCGTCCCGGGACAGCATCTGGACAGATGATGTTTTACAGAAGTGCTGTACATTAAGACCCGAGTACTGGCGGGCGTATCCCGCAGTCGGGAGAACGTGATTGGTTCCAGATGCATAATCGCCGCAGGCAACTGGTGTGTAGGGCCCGACAAAGATGGACCCCGCATTCCGAATTCCGCCAAGCACCGGGAGCGGATCGGCAACCTGGATCGAGAGGTGTTCCGGTGCGATTGCATCTGAGATCACAACTGCCTCATCAAGATCCCCGGTAATGATATATCCCGAATTCTCGAGTGCCCGGGCAATTATCTCCTTGCGCGGGGCGTGTTCGGCCTGTTTTTTGATCTCGGTGCCAACCCGGTCGGCAAATGCTGCAGAGGTGGTGATGAGTATACAGGCGGCATGCGGGTCGTGTTCGGCCTGTGCGAGAATATCGGCCGCAACATAGGCAGGCACGGCATTTTCATCGGCAATAACTGCAATCTCGCTTGGCCCGGCAGGGAAATCGATCTCGGCATATTCGCGCAGCATCATCTTTGCTGCAGTGACATACACGTTCCCCGGTCCCACGATCTTTTCCACCGGCTCGATGCTCTCGGTACCAAGAGCCATGGCCGCAATTGCCTGGGCCCCGCCGCACTGGTAGATTTCTTTTACCCCGGCAATATCGAGCGCAACAAGGGTGAGCGGCTGGATCGGCGGAGGTGAGCAGCAGCAGATCTCCGGGACGCCGGCGATCCGTGCCGGGACCGTACACATGAGCGCAGTGGAGGGGTACGCGGCACGGCCCCCGGGCACATACGCACCGACCCGGGAGAGCGGGGCGGTCTTTACCCCCAGGGTGATGCCGGGCTCGATCTCGGAGAGCCAGAGGCCTCTGGGGAGCTGGAGTTCGTGGAACCTGCTGATCCTGGCTTCGGCTTCCACAAGGCATTCGGTAACTTGGGCATCGACCTGATCGTAGGCAGCCTCCCGGGCATCTTCATCAACCGTCACTGAATCCAGGTGAACCTTGTCGAATTTTTCCGAGAGCTCGATGAGGGCAGCATCTCCTCCCGATTTTACCTTCCCGATAATCTCCTGGACCGGGCCGTGCACCTCGTCCAGCCGAGATGTTCGCCGCGAAACCCAGGTTTCGACATCTACCGCGCTCCACATAGCAGGAAAAATCGGCGGGATAGGTTGTTAAGGTTTCGTCATTGAGGTTTCTTTGTCACCAGGTAGGTGAGCCGGACTTTTTTCCGGAACCAGAGCACCTACCTGCATGGGCACAGGATCGGTCCGACCAATTTTTTTGCAGACCCTCCATAGGGGGAGGGGGACTACCGCTGATCCCACGGTACGATCGATCGCCCCGACCAAATCCGGAAACGATCGGACCGATCACCCTGTCTCGCCTGAACTTACAGGGGAAACACACGTTTGGGCACGGGAAGAGAAGAGGTCCCCCCGACCGGTTTTGAAATCGATCGGTCCGATCGATTTTTTTTGGGAGCAGTAAGTGGGAGGAGGGGGTGACCGGTTTTTTTAGCGGTCGGGGCGATCATGTTCCGGAATCTTTTGCCCGCACCACGTTCTTTTTTGGAAACATATGCCCCGGGCTCCTGTTCCCGATCATTCCGTAACGGCTTCTGCAGGTTCCTTCTTCTCCGGCTGTCTCTTGACCCGGATCAGGATATAGGCAATGACCAGTCCGATGATAAACGCAACCGTCATGGAAATCAGCAGGGCCAGAACACCGATCAGGCAGGTCACAAGAAGTGAATCGGTTTTAAGGCTGTA
>Ga0326727_10021676_pt1 | contig 12536 bp, 12 predicted proteins | sample MB2enrmetagenome_FD_207643 | JGI IMG/M metagenome (GOLD analysis project Ga0326727, IMG submission 207643) | Lab enriched peat soil microbial communities from McLean, Ithaca, NY, United States - MB29MY | ecosystem: Environmental > Terrestrial > Soil > Wetlands > Peat | place: USA: New York...
CGTATCCTATACCCGCTACTGTTTCCTATCACCAAGAAACTGCTGTTTATACAAAGAATAACCCGCTACGCGGCAGAAGTTGCGGAGCAGGCAGATACGGATGATTGGGGGGCCAGTATCTCCAGTTCTTCGCCGTCAACTTCGACGGCAAAACTTTGCATGATGCTGTCCAATGTGAGAACTACACGATAACTGTACTTCATTCGCTGCACAACCCCCTCCATCCCGGCAAAGGCGCCGGACAGAATGCGTGCCCGCTGCCCCACCTGTAGCAAAGGGTTGGGTTGTGCGTTGCGTTGAGAAAGCCCCAATCGCAGTGCGTCAATCTCGGCCTCCGGCAACGATGCCGGTTCGCCCCCCGTGCCGCCCACAAGTGCCAGTACGCCCGGTACTTCCAGCACACGCACGCGCTCGTTCCGCTGGATGCAAACAAAGATGTAGCCGGGAAACAGTGGCAGGTCCAGAGTGACCCTCGATCCGTCGCTCCACTTGCGATGAGCTCGATAGAGGGGCAGATAATGCTCAATCTCCCTCATCTCCAGGTGTTGACCCACACGCTTTTCATGGCGCGGAGTCGTGTAGGCGGCGAACCAGTTTGGTATACAGGGCACAGGCGCACAGAACCCACCCGGGAAGGAGTCCAGGGTGCGACTGTTCGCTTGATCGATGCCCCTATGCCAGTTTTCAGACAAAGCTTCGCTATCCTCACTTGGGTGAGCTGTTTTCCACACCGTCCCCGCGGATGCAGGTAGAACTCAATGAACTGAAGTCGGGAGCCCACATTGCCGGAGTCATCTTCTTGCTCCGCTTACATCCGGCGAGGATACGGATAGGTGTTGCGAACAATATAGCACATGGCAACCTGTCAAGAAAGCGGTGGCACCTCGTATTCTGTGAGGCGCTATTGAACGTCCAAGAGGGCTTCTGGCAGCCTCTTCTTCCGCAACCCGCTCGTGGCTCCCGCGGATTGCCGTGTAACTTCGTGCTCTCCGTGTACCATAGTCGAGAAGTGGCTGCGGCATGGGAACGATGCGTCAGCGGCCGTCAGTCTCGTCCAGCGCCAGGCCGTCGCAGCAGAGCGCAACGCAGGGCCGAGCTGCCGCGTGGAGATTCAAAGGAGATTGAAGTTTGAAGAAAGCACTGATCACAGGAGTTACCGGGCAGGACGGGGCATATCTCGCTGCATTTTTGCTTACCAAAGGGTATGAGGTCCACGGCATCAAGCGCCGCGCCTCCCTGCTCAACACCGCGCGCATCGACAACATCTACCAGGACCCCCACATCCCCTCGCGCCACTTCATCCTGCACTACGGCGACATGACCGACTCCTCCTCGCTGATCCACATCGTGGAGAAGGTGCAGCCCGACGAGATCTACAATCTCGCGGCGCAGTCGCACGTCCAGGTCTCCTTCGAAGAGCCGGAGTACACCGCCGACTCCGACGCGCTCGGCGTGCTCCGCCTGCTGGAAGCGATCCGTATTCTAGGCCTGGAGAAGAAGACAAAGTTCTACCAGGCCAGCACCTCCGAGTTGTACGGCCTGGTGCGGGAGACGCCGCAGCGCGAGATCACCCCCTTCTACCCGCGCTCGCCCTACGGCGTCGCCAAGCTCTACGGATACTGGATCGTCGTCAACTACCGCGAAGCCTACGGCATATATGCATGCAACGGCATCCTCTTCAACCACGAGTCTCCCATGCGCGGCGAGACCTTCGTCACGCGCAAGATCACGCGGGGCCTGGCGCGCATCAAGGCCGGCCTGCAGAGCGAACTTTACCTCGGCAATCTTGGCGCCCGGCGCGACTGGGGACACGCCCGCGACTACATCGAGATGATGTGGCTCATGCTGCAGCAGGAGAAGCCGCAGGACTACGTCATCGCCACCGGCCAGCAGTACAGTGTGCGCGAGTTCGTCCAGCGCTGCGCCAAGCTGCTCGACCTCGACCTCACCTGGCAGGGCTCGGACCTCGATGAGAAAGCCCTCGATCCGTCCGGCAGGGTCGTCGTCGCGGTAGACCCGCGCTACTTCCGTCCCACCGAGGTGGAGACGCTGGTCGGCGACGCCAGCAAGGCGCGGCGCGAGCTTGGCTGGACTCCGCGCACCAGCTTCGACGAACTGGTCCGCGAGATGGTTGAAGCCGACCTCAAGGCCGCCCAGCGCGACGCCCTGGCGTTGCGCCACGGCTTCGACGCATACAACGGCCACGAGACATAGACTCTTATTGGGTGTCATTCCGCAGCGAAGCGGAGGAAACTGCTTCTGCTCTTTTTCAGGACGAAGTTATGACCATCCCCTTCATGCATCCCGACAGCCGCATCTATATCGCCGGCCATCGCGGCCTGGTTGGCTCGGCCATCCACCGCGAGCTCCTGCGCCAGGGATACCGCAACATTCTTACCCGCACGCACCAGCAGCTCGACCTGCTCGACAAGCCCGCCGTTGATGCGTTCTTCTCCGCCGAGAGGCCCGACTTTGCCTTTCTCGCCGCGGCCCGGGTCGGCGGAATCATGGCCAACAGCACCTACCCAGCAGACTTTATCCGCGACAACCTCATCCTGCAGACCAATGTCATGGAGGCCAGCCGCAACGCGGGTGTCAAGCGCCTGCTCTTCCTCGGCTCCTCCTGCATCTACCCCAGGCTCTGCCCGCAGCCCATCAAGGAGGAGTACCTGCTCACCGGGCCGCTCGAGCCCACCAACCGGCCCTACGCCGTCGCCAAGATCGCTGGCATCGAGATGTGCTGGAGCTACAACCGCCAGTACGGAACCCGCTACCTCGCCGTCATGCCCACCAACCTCTACGGCCCCGGCGACAACTTCGACCTGACCAACTCGCACGTTATGCCCGCGCTCATCCGCAAGACGGCCGAGGCCAAAGCCTCCGGTGCGAAGCAGGTCGTCGTCTGGGGCACCGGAACCCCGCGCCGCGAGTTCCTCTACTCCGACGACCTCGGCCAGGCCTGCTGCTTCCTGATGGGCCTCGACGACGCCAGCTTCGGTTCCCTGCTCACAGAAGACTCACCGCCTCTGATCAACATCGGCACCGGAGAAGACATCACCATCCGCGAACTGGCCCAGACTGTCGCCTGCGTCCTCGGCTTCGACGGCACGCTCCTCTTCGACGCCACCAAACCCGACGGCACGCCGCAAAAGCTCCTTGACGTCGCCCGCCTGCACTCGCTCGGCTGGCACCACTCCACCCCCCTCGAACAGGGCATCAAACTCACATGGGAAGCGGTACGCGATCAGCTGACTTAACTCGATTCCCTGCCTTATCAAAGTCTTGAGCCGGCCAGACTCTCGCGGTGAAGAATCTTGTCGGCAACCTGCGCAGGGCCAGCTAAGTTGTTGAGAAATTGGCTCCTGAGGTAGGACTCGAACCTACAACCCTTCGGTTAACAGCCGAATGCTCTGCCATTGAGCTACTCAGGAACAGTGTGTGCCGCGTCCTGCTGCTTCGCCGCACGATTGCTTAGTTATAACAAACCCGCCTGCCAGGGTCAAAGATTGAGCTCAGCGCGAGATCCCTACGCTCATTCGCCGCTGCACAGTGTGACGATGCGCGCGCGCACCACTCCATCCGCCACGCTCACCCTGGCCAGGGTCACCGGAAGATCGAAGCGGCGTGGCCCGGCGCTCCCGGGATTCAGGTAGAGCACGCCGTCCCGTGCGTGCTTCTCCGCGCGGTGGGTGTGGCCGCTCACCACCACCGCAATACCGGCGGCCACCGGGTTGAGGTCGAGGTCGCCGACGGAATGCACGAGGTAGAAGAAGCGCCCGCCCAGCTCAATCACAACGCTGGCAGGCAGACGCCGGCAGACGCCCGTGACGTCCACATTGCCGCGCACGGCCGTCAGTGGAGCGATCCAGCGCAGCTTGTCCAGGATGAGCGGGTCGCCCACGTCGCCCGCGTGCAGGATGTGGTCCACACCCATCAGCGCATGGATCGCCTCGGGCCGCAGCAGGCCGTGCGTGTCTGAGAGGACGCCGATGGTCAGCGGCTTTTTCGCGCGTTCCGTCACAGGCCCGCCGTCAGCCGCGTTCGCGGGTCGAGGAGGTCGCCCAACGCATCGCCGATGAAGTTGAACGAGAGCACCGCCAGCATCACCGCGATGGCCGGAAACACAACCAGGTGTGGCGAATCGAAGAGATGGGAGCGCGCGTCGTTGAGCATGACTCCCCAGCTTGAGGTGGGCGGCGGCACGCCCAGGCCGAGGAAGCTGAGTGTGGCCTCGGCCAGCACCGCGCCCGCCATGCCAATGGCCGCCTGCACAATCAGCGGCTGCACAATGTTGGGCAAAATATGGCGGCCGAGCAGGCGCAGGTCAGAGGCCCCCAGCGCGCGCGCCGCCTCCACAAACTCGCGCTCTTTGACCGCCATCACCTGCGCCCGCACCAGACGCGAGTAGCCCACCCAGCCGGAGATGGAGAGTGCAAGAACCAGGTTGAACAACCCCGGCCCGAGAAACGCCACAAACGCAATGGCAAGCAGAATGCCGGGCAGTGCCATGAACGCGTTCGTCACATATACGTTGATCACGGTGTCGATCCATCCCCCGTAAAAACCGGCCAACGCGCCGGCGATCAGCCCGACCGAGAGCGACAGCGAGACCACCGAGACCGCAACCATCAGGGAGATCCGCGCGCCGAAGAGCGTTCGCGAGAGGATGTCGCGGCCAAGCTCGTCGGTGCCGAACCAGTGGCCGTGTCCCGGCGCCAGCAGGCGGCCGGTCAAATCGATTCGCGCGGGGTCCTGCGGCGCCAGCCACGGCGCAAATATCGCGCACAGCACAAAGCCCGCCAGCAGCAGGATGCCCAGCGCCGCCAGCGGCTGCCGCGCAATGCGTGTACCCCATGGATACCTTCCCGGCAAGGAGTGCATGTTCACCATCTCCATCCCTGTTTATCATATGGTGATGTCATGCGGCGCTGGCTGCCGATGAAAGGCCCGTTTGCGAATCCTGGTTTACGGCATTAATTACGCTCCCGAGCTCACCGGAATCGGCAAGTACACCGGTGAGATGGCGGCCTGGCTGGCAGAGCGCGGGCACGAGGTCCGCGTAGTCACGGCCCCGCCCTACTATCCCGCGTGGCGCGTACGCGACGACTACCGCAGCGCGTGGTATCGCACCGAGCGGGCGCCGGGCCAGCCGGTGGTCTATCGCACGCCGCTCTATGTGCCGGAGCGGCCGACCGGGACCAAGCGCGTCGCGCATCTCATCAGCTTCATGCTGGGAAGCCTACCCGTGATGCTGCGCCAGATGTTCTGGCAGCCGCAGTTGGTCTTCACGGTCGAACCGACCTTCTTCTGCGCGCCGCTCACTCTCTTCGCCGCCAAATGCGCCGGCGCAGCCTGCTGGCTGCATGTGCAGGACTTCGAGGTGGACGCCGCCTTCGATCTCGATTTGCTTCCGGCCGAGGGGCCGGTGCATGACGCCGCTCTGCGCATTGAGAAGTTCTTTCTCTATCCCTTCGACCGGGTCTCCGGGATCTCATCCAGGATGGTCGACCGCCTGTGCGCCAAGGGAATCCCTGCCGGCCATGTCGTCCTCTTTCCAAACTGGGTCGATGTTGACACGATCTATCCACTCCCTCCGGATGTGAACCGCAGCAACCCATTTCGCCGCGAACTAGCGTCGCGCGTGCCGGAGATTGAGAACAAGGTCCTGCTGCTCTACTCGGGCAATATGGGAACGAAGCAGGGCCTCGAACTGCTCGCCCCCCTGGCCGAAGCATTCGCCGCCGACCCTCGTGTGCACTTCGTCTTCTGCGGCGATGGCGTCTTTCGGCCGCAGTTGGAGGCCCTTGTGGCCCACCGCGCCAACGTGACCCTGCTTCCGCTGCAGCCCCTCGACCGGCTGAACCAGCTGCTGAACGCCGCCGACATCCACCTGCTTCCGCAGCGCGCCGACGTCGCCGACCTGGTGATGCCCTCCCGGCTGACGGGAATGCTGGCCAGCGGGCGCCCGGTGATCGCCACCGCGCACCCGGGCACCCAGGTCGCACAGGTCGTCGAAGGCCGCGGCCTCGCCGTGCCGGCCGAGGACGCCGCCGCGCTGCACGCAGCGGTCTTGCGCCTGGTGGAGGACGAGCAACTGCGCCTGGCTCTGGGACGTGCCGCGCGCCAGTATGCCGTCGAACACCTGGGCAAACAGCGGATCCTCGAGCAGTTCGAGCATGACCTGAAGGCACTGGTCGCAGAGACCGGTTGACGAATCCCCCCGTCCCACCAAAGTGATACGATCAGCCGCCCCGTCGCCGCATCCATTCGCCGCGCTTGGGGTTGCATCTAAGTGGGAGGGTTCTTCCGCTCATGAAGCCGCTCCACGCATCGCCGCATCTTCTGCTTGCTCTGACGGCCACCATGGCGCTGCTGCCGTGCGCTGTCGCGCAGCATTCCAACCCCTTGCCAGACACCCCCACCATCGCCGAACAGTACCTGCTCTCCGCCGCCAACCAGGAGCGCGCCGCGCGCAATCTGCCTCCACTGCACCGCGATCCGCTGCTGGCCCGCGCCGCCGCCCAGCATGCCCAAGCGATGGCCGCGCACGGATCCATCTCCCACCAGTTTCCCGGCGAGCCCGAACTCGCCCATCGCGGCGCCAGCATGGGCGTGGCCTTCAGCCTCATCAGCGAGAACGTCGCCGAAGCTCCTAGCGCAATCCAGATCCACGACATGTGGATGCACTCCGAAGGCCATCGCGCCAACCTGCTCGACCCCGCCATCGACTCCGTGGGCATCCGCGTCATCGCGCGCAACGGAGAGCTCTACGCGGTCGAGGACTTCGCCCGCACCGTGCCCTTCGCCAGCCTCGAGGAGCAGGAGTCCGCCATTGGCGCCCTCGTCGCGCAACCGGGCCGGATCTCGCTGACAGGCACTCCCGACGCCATCGCCGCCGCGCGCCAGACCTGCGCCATGGACACCGGATTCGCCGGCGCTCGTAAGCCTTGGTTCGTCATGCGCTTCACCTCCAGCAGCCTCACCCAACTGCCCGACGAGCTCAAGACGCGCCTCGCCTCGGGCCGCTACCGCCAGGCCGCCGTCGGGGCCTGCGCAGGCAACTCCACCGGCCCCTTCACCTCCTACAACATCGCCGTCCTGCTCTATCCCTGAGCGGCCACCGGGACCACGCCTGCCAGCGACTCGCCAGATGCTTACTTCGCGTCGAAGCGGACGCTGGCGAGGATGTCCGTAAGGCGGCTGCGAACCGCGTCGAGTTCCTGCGGTGTGATGTCCCTGACGCCGGAGGCCTCGCCGCAGAATGTATTGATGGCCAGGTCGAAGCGGTAGCATGTGCCGCGCCGCAGAGTGGTATAGACCTCGTCGCGCTCGATGGTGCAGATCGCTTTCTGCTCGTTGCGTCCATGCGCGAAGCTGATTCCCGCGATCTCGCTCTCCCCGCCGCGCCTTCCCTGCACCGCCGGCGCGGCCTGCCGCGCGCAGGCCGCATCGTTCAGGTGTGGAGTCACGCTGAAGTAGAGGTACGCGCCGCTGAAGGTCGACTCCGGAAACGGGTTCTCCGGCATACTGACCACCGCGCGCATCTGCGTCGTCCGCGCCGCCGACCGCGCGTCCAGGCGGAAGGTGCTGATCTCGCGGTCGCGCCGCGCGAAGTTCCAGTTCGCCGGGTAGTTGAACGCAATCCTGTACGCCGGATCGTGAAAGCTGCGCTGCGCAGGGACAGCGGGCGCACTCTGCGCGGGGAGCGTGGCGCAGGGGAAGAAGATCGCGAACAACAAGGCAAGCTGCCAATGCTTCATGAAACAATCTCCCGTTTCTGAATCGTAGTTTGTCGAATCCCTCAGGCCCTCATGCGCGGGTTGGCCAAGGTATACGCCACGTCGGTCAGCAGGTTGACCGCGACGTACGTGAGCCCAACGGCCAGAATGCATCCCTGCACCAGAGCATAGTCGCGGTTGGAGATGGCCGAAAGCGTCAGCCGCCCGATCCCCGGCCAACTGAAGACCGTCTCGGTGACGATGGCGCCGGCCAGCAGGCTGCCGAACTGCAAGCCGACCACCGTCAGCACCGGAATCAGCGCATTGCCCAGCGCGTGCCTGTAGACCACCGTCCGCTCGCTCAGTCCCTTGGCGCGCGCGGTGCGGATGTAGTCCTGCCCCAGCTCCTCCAGCATTGCCGTGCGCACCATGCGGGTCAACACTCCGGCCAGCCCGCTGCCCAGCGTGATCGCGGGAAGGATGAGATAGAGCCAGAAGCGCGCCCCGAAGATCGGGCCCGTTCCCGCGCCCGAGACCGGAAGCCATCCGAGTTCAATCGAAAAGATCAGGATCAGGATCGGCCCCAGAGCGAAGTTGGGAAACGAGAGCCCGCCCAGGCTCACCACGCCGAGCAGGCGGTCCTGCCAGCGTCCGCGGTGCAGCGCGGAGAAGACGCCCGCCGGCACCGAGACGGCAATCCCGATCAGCAATGCCGCCAGCGTTAGCACCAGAGTGTAGGGATAACGCTGGAGGACGAGGTGGGTGACGGAGTCATGCAGGCGCAGCGACTCGCCCAGGTTGGCGTGCAGCACGCCGCGCCAGTGGCGTAGATACTGCGTACCCAGCGGCGCGTCCAGCCCGTACGCATGGCGCAGCACCGAGACATCGGAGGCGGTCGCGCCCTCGCCCAGCATCTGCACGATTGGATCGCCCGGCACAAGATGAATCAGCAGAAAGACCACCGAGACCACCACCCACAGCACGGGCAGCGTGACCAGAATGCGGCGAACGGGTTTGGGGATTGAAGTCAGTTGTCCGTTCTCCGTTGTTCGTTCTCCGTCGCGTCGGTCGAAATCACCGGGCTGGCAAAGATTGTCTCCACGCGGACGCGCGCAATGCGCCGTCCTGCCATCTCCGCGACCACAAAGCGGCGGCCTGCGTACTGCACGCTCTCGCCCGCCGTAGGCAGGTGTCCAAGCTGCGCCAGCAGAAATCCGGCCAGCGTCTCCACCCCAGCCTCGCGGGGAAACATCCAGTGGAGTTGCGTGCCCAGGTCGCGCAGGGTGGTGCTGCCGTCGAGAGTCATGACGCCCTCGGCGTTGAAGCCGGCGGTGCGGGCGGCGATGTCGAACTCGTCTTCCAGCTCGCCAACCACCTGCTCCAACACGTCCTCCGCCGTGACAATCCCCACGGTCGAGCCGAACTCATCCACCACCACCGCAATCTGGCGGCGGCGTTCCTGAAACTCCTGCAACAGCTCCACCGCCAGCTTGGTTTCGGGCACCACAAAGACGTCGCGCATCACATGGCGCAGCGTCAGCCCTGCGTCCACCGCGCCGCCAAGTCCCAGGGCCACGGCGCGGAAGTGCATCAGCCGCGATATGTCTTTGGAATACACCACGCCGACGATGCGGTCGGGGTCCGCCATCACTCCGCCTGCCGCGTCGCTTGTGCCCTCGTACACCGGCACGCGCGAGTGCTGCTCCTCCACAATGCGCGCGCTGGCCCGTTCGATGGTCATATCGGCGGGCAGGGAAAATATCTTGCCCCGCGGGGTCATGATCTCGCGCACCGTAACGTGGTTCAGCTCGATGGCGCGATGGATGATCTCCTCCTGAAATACGGGAAGCAGGCCCATGCGGCGCGTGGCCGTGGCGATCATCTTCAGCTCTTCGGGCGAGTGCACCTGCCCCTCGCCATGCAGTGGCGCGCGGAACAGCCGCAACACCAGGGCCGCCGAGCGGTTCATCAGCCGCACCGCCGGCCGCGTCATGCGGATGAAGACATCCATCGGCCCGGCCACCGCCAGCGCAATCCGCTCTGCGCGTTGCAGCGCCAGCGACTTCGGCACCAGTTCGCCCAGCAGCAGCTCGAAGTAAGTGATCGCGGCGAAGGCAATCGCAATGGCAAGCGTGTGCGCGTAGAGCAGCGCATGCGGCGGCATCACGGCGAGCCAGTGCCCGGCCGCGGCCAGCAGCATTCCGGCCACCGCCGGCTCGCCGATCCAGCCCAGCGCGAGCGCGGCCAGGGTGACGCCGAACTGCACCGCGGGCAGAAACTGGTCGAGGTTGCGCTTCAGGTGCAGCGCGGTGCGCGCGCCCGCCCGGCCCAGGGCGAGCAACTGCTCCATGCGCGTCTCGCGCACGCTGATCAGCGCGAACTCCGCGGCAACAAAGAAGCTGTTGGCCAGAATAAAGAAGGCCACCAGCACCGCGCGAAAGATCATCCATTCCATCATTCCGTGCTGAGTCTAGCACCTGGGAGGTTGTCAGTTGCAGGTTGCAGATTGGTAGTTGCAGATCGTTGGCCACGGAACCCTTCAGTCACGCACTCCAAATGCTCGTTTTATGCGTGGATCAAAAAGATAGACCAATATGAGCAGACTAGCGATGAGTTCCACTGCAATATATGGGGTTATGGCGAGGGTGGGCCGGTGTGCGAAGGAGTGGGCCGAGTTGGTAGTTGACAGCATATCGAGGATTGCCAGCATCTCCCACAGAAGAACCCACACAGCAAGTGTCCTCGCCCACTTTTGGAGAAACCATATCCCTAATCCCAGCACCATATCGAGAAGAACGAATATCGGTGCAAGAAAAATTTCGTAGTTGTGGGCATAGAATCTCCGAATTATCGGAAGAAGATTCGCGATTAGATCATTCGCGGCGAGTCCGGTTTCTGGCCTCATGGGCGCCAGGACTATCGCAAGAATCAGAGCCAACGCTCTGAGGCAAAAGTAGACAGCGATGAGTTTTACACCCGGTGGTCGATGCATATTCGCTTCGGATCATACTAAACTCCGCAAGCGATGGCAGGCGCAAAGAAAATGCCCGGCAGCGCAAAGGCCTCCGGGCAACTTCTCAACACTGCTCAACGCAAATAAAAAACTTACGCGAGGACTTTCACAATCGACTTGTCGATCGTGTCCTTGGGCACAAAGCCCACGATCTGCTCGGCGACCTTGCCGCCCTTGAAGAGCAGCAGAGCGGGAATGCCGCGAATGCCGTAGCGCATGGGTGTGGCCGTGTTGGCGTCCACATCCATCTTCATCACCTTCAACCTGCCGTTATAGAACGATGCAACCTCATCGACGATCGGCGCCAGCGCGCGGCACGGCCCGCACCAGGCGGCCCAGAAGTCCACCAGTACGGGCTGCTCCGACTGCAGCACTTCCCTCTCAAACTCCGCGTCGCTTACCGCCGTCACAAACTGTCCTGCCATCAGCTACTCCTCCCGCACCTCGCCCCAAGAGGCAAGTAGGCGTCATTTATTGATCCAGAGATTCGATCCATCCACATCATAGATGCGCGATTCGACCTGTCTCCATAATAGATGCACGAGTGGTGCGTGAGGTTCAAATCGCTCAGAGGTATCCGAGATTGTCATCCACGGCTTAGATCAACTCCAGGGTCGCGCCCGGGCCGAGGCCGGTTTCAACGATCTCCAGCGCCGGGTCCCCAACTACTTGCCGAATCCGCTCGGCAATTTCGCCGGCCGGGGCATCTGCCTCGACCACCAGCAGCACTGCCGGCCCGGCGCCGCTCAGCGCTACGCCCAGCACGCCTGAACTGCCCGCCATCGGCAGCAACCGTTCCAGCAGCGGACAGGCATCCATGCGGTACGGCTGGTGCATCCGGTCCTGCATCGCCACGCGCAACAGATCGCCCCGTCCCAGCGCGAACGCGGCAACCAGCAGCGCGGTCCGCTGAACGTTGGCCACGGCATCGGTACGGCTGTACTCGGCGGGCAACAGCTCCCGCGCCTTCTCGGTCGCCAGACTGACCGGCGGAAGCGCCAGCAACAGCTTCCACTGCAGGTGCTGGCCGCAGGCGACCGAGATCACCGATCCATCTGCAACCGCCGACACCGTCACATGCCCCAGCGCGCAGGCCGCCACATTATCGGGATGGCCCTCGCGCCGGCAGGCCTCCTGCACGCAGGCACGCAGGTCCCATCCCAGCTCGCCAAAGTGGTTGGCCAGCATCACTCCGCCAAGCCGCGCCGCCGCGCTCGATCCGCATCCCACGCCCAGCGGAATCTCGTTGTGTACGCGCATATCGAGCGGAACCAGGGCGCGCTCCGCACTCTGCAGCACCTCGCGATAGGTCTCGAAGATCAGGTTGTTCCGGGTGCGCGCGCAGCGCTCAGCGTCGCGCCCGGTCGCCACAATCGTCAGCTCAGGGCTACTCACATCCGTCGCGCCCGGCAATTGCAACGCTCGCGCCTCGATGGTCAGCGCAATCGCCATCGCCAGGCCCAAAGTATCGAAGCCCGGCCCAAGGTTCGCGCTGGTGGCAGGCAGCCGCAGCCGGACCGCGCTCTGATTGTCACTCAAATTCTGGCCCAAGTTCCGCCCCTCGCTCTCGCTCATTTGGTAGTTCCGGGCGGCGCTTGTGTCCCCGCCTTGTCCGCCGCCGCCATGCGCTCTTCGAGCGCGCGCAGCACCACCGACTCGTCCGCCTCCAGCACCACGGGAGGCTTGCGCAGCGCCACATGACGCTCCCGTTCGGCCTCGGTCGCGCCGGCAATCTCCGCCGCCGTCAACAACTCGCCGCGGTGGTAGTCGATGGTGTACTGCGGGTCCTTCAGCGTGTGTCCGGT
>Ga0326727_10021677_pt1 | contig 12535 bp, 11 predicted proteins | sample MB2enrmetagenome_FD_207643 | JGI IMG/M metagenome (GOLD analysis project Ga0326727, IMG submission 207643) | Lab enriched peat soil microbial communities from McLean, Ithaca, NY, United States - MB29MY | ecosystem: Environmental > Terrestrial > Soil > Wetlands > Peat | place: USA: New York...
CGCCGCCTCCGAATATGCGCAGACGGCCGAACAACTGGCCTTCGGGCGCGGCGTGCTCCAGAGGATCGATCCGCGCGTAAAAGTCGCCGGCTTGTTCGGGCTCGTCGTGGTGGTCGCCGCGTCCCGTCAATTGCGCGTCATCGGCCTTCTCTTCGGTTGCGCGCTTCTGCTGGCGTTGCTGTCCCGCATCGGTCCCCGCAGACTGGCGGGCTGGGTCTGGATGCCCGTACTCTTCTTTACCGGCGCCATCGCACTCCCCGCCATCTTCGTCACGCCTGGCCGCCCCGTGGCAGAAATCGCAGGTATCTTCGTCACCGTGCAGGGACTGCGCAGCGCGGCTTTTCTCCTGTCGCGGGCCGAAACTGCGGCAACGTTTTCCGCCCTGCTGGTTCTTACCACTCCCTGGACGTGGGTTCTGAAAGCCCTGCGCACGTTCCGCTGTCCCGTGGTGCTGGTGGCCGTGCTGGGGATGACGAACCGCTATATCTTCGTGATCCTGCAAACGGCTTTCGAGATGTTCGAATCGCGCAAGAGCCGCACGGTGGGCGTTATGGAACCGCGTGAACGCCGCCGTCTGGCCGCCTCCGCCGCTGGTGTGCTCCTGAGCAAGAGCCTGCAATTGAGCCTCGACGTGCACCTCGCCATGCAGTCGCGCGGCTTCCGTGGCGAGGTTTACATAATCGACGACTTCCACGCCAGGCTTGCCGATTGGTTCTGGCTTGCCGGATTCGCGCTCCTTGCCGCAGCCGCGCTTTGGTGGGGACGGTGAGCGTTTTCCAACTGGACCGTGTTTGCTACGGCTACGGCTCGCAGGTGGCCATCGACGGCGTCTCGCTGGCCATCGAGCCTGGCCGCCGCGTTGCTCTGCTGGGCGCCAACGGTTCCGGCAAATCCACCCTGCTGCGCCTTCTCGACGGCCTCTATTTCCCCGCTTCCGGCAGCATTTCCTTCCACGGCCGCCGCCTCGAACCGGAATGCTTTGAAGACGATCGATTCGCCTTCGATTTCCGCCGCCGCGTGGGTTTGGTTTTTCAAAATCCCGATGTCCAGCTTTTCAATCCGACCGTTTTCGACGAAGTGGCTTTCGCTCCGCTCCAGTTGCGCTGGCCCAAAGAGAAAATCGTGCAGCGCGTTACCGAAACGCTGGAACTGATGGAGATTGGCGGTCTGAAAGATCGCGCCCCTCACCGGCTCTCCGGGGGCGAGAAAAAACGCGTGGCGCTGGCCTCCGTGTTGGTGCTCGACCCGGAGGTTCTGCTGCTCGACGAGCCCACCGCGGCCCTCGATCCCCGCAGCCAGAGCCAGATTATCGACCTCCTGATCGGCTGGGGCGACGGCGCCAAAACCGTGGTAACCGCTACGCACGATCTGGGACTGGTGGAAGATATCGCCGATTACTGTTTCATCCTCCAAAGCGGCAAAGTGCTGGCGCACGGTCTACCGGCGGAATTACTCGGCGATCAGGCACTGCTCACCCGCGCCAACCTGGTACACGCCCACCGCCATCGCCATGACGCAGGCGGCATGCATTCGCATCCCCACACACACCCGCACCGCCACGACTAAATGTGCTGCCCCACCAGGCCTTCCAGCCGCATCACGATCGATTCCAAGGCCCCGGATTGAGCGTTCAACTCCTCGCTGGCCGATGCGCCCTCCTCCGCACTGGCGGCCATGCTCTGTGTCTCTTTCTCCATCTGCACGATAGCCTTCGCAACCTGCTCGATGCCGCGCGCCTGTTCCGCGCTCCCCACTTGCACCTCGTCTACCAGCGTCTTTGCTCTCCCAGCGATCTCGGTGATCGATCGGACCGCCGTCGCCACCTGGTCCAGCCTGATCTTGCCGTCGTGCGACCGGGCAATGGATTCTTCGATCAGCCCCGCGGTGTCCCGTGCCGCCTGCGTGCAGCGCTGCGCCAGATTCCGTACTTCGCCGGCGACCACGGCAAATCCCATGCCCGCTTCACCCGCCCGCGCCGCCTCCACCGCCGCGTTCAGCGCCAGAATATTGGTTTGAAACGCAATCTCGTCGATGGCCTTGATGATCTTCGAGATCTTCCCGCTCGAGGCGTTGATGGCATCCATCGACACCACCATTTCGTCCAGATTCCGATTGGCCTCATCCACCCGCTCGCCGGCTTCCACCATATTGCGCGCCGCCGCTTTGGAGTTCTCCGTGTTCTGCCTGGCCATGGCGTTGACCTGTTCGCTGGCGGCCGACGTCTCTTCGAGCGAGGCCGCTTCCTCCGACGCTCCCCGCGCCAGCGATTGTGCCGATCCCGCGACCTGTGCCGCCGCCCCCGCAACCTGATGTCCGGCTTCGCCGAGTTCCAGTATTACCCTCCGCAACGCGCCAGTGATATCGCGCGCCACGAAGAACCCCAACCCCACCCCGATCAGCAAACATGCCAGGCAGCCTGTGGCCAGCATGTTGGTGGCGCGGCGTAATTGGACGGCCGCCTGCAGGGCCGATTCGCCGGTGGCCGCGCTGCCGCTGTGGCTGAGGCGCGCCGCGGAGTCCACCATCGCGCCGCCCAGCCGCGCCCATTCCTTCACCAGATCCGCAAAAGGCGGGCCACGATTCTCACCCTTCTGCACCACATCGATGATGTGCTCAAGCGCCGGCGTGTAGTTGTTGAAATCGCGTAAAAGCGTTTCGAGATCGGGACGCAGCCGGTCCGATGCCCCCGCACGATTCACCAATGCCTGCAGCTTCGGCAGATCCTGCTGAGCGCTGCGGAATGCCGCCCATCCCTTTTCGAGAGAACCGGGCTTTTGAATCGTCACGAAATAGATGAAGAAGATTCTGGCGTTGAGAACCTCACGCTCCACCTGGGTCGCCAGCTCGGTTTCCGGCAGGTATTCGGCCGCCAGCACTTTCAGCCGATTGGCGTTCCGATTGGTTGTCCATAGTCCGAACAGACCAACCAGCAGGGCCTGCACCAGAACCAGCAGGAATCCACCCGCGATCTTCTTGCCCATCGTCCATCGCAATACTCCACCTCCGCGCGCACTGAAGCGAACACCTGTATATCGACGCCGATCCACCGGAACTTTAGGTCTGCGCCCGAGTTCGGGTAGTGCCTGGTAGGTAGTGCCTGAAAAGCGCGTTTATGGGATGCTCCCGTTTCAGATGCTCATTTTTCAGCTATCGGATTCCACCGATCCGAAAACTTACCGTCTGGGCCTATACCGTATATGTAGACCACGGTCAGACCTGTGACCGTATCGATTCGAAACACGTCTTTTGCGGGTTCTGAACTGCCCGTTTGCATGTGCTCCCCGGCGACGATTTGGTAACGGCCAACGGGTCCTGTGGCGACTTGAGCGCGATTGGTTTGGGCGTTCCCTACGGCAATCAGTACGGCGACGGCAAGCACAACGATGGCGATATTAGTCCTGTTCACGGTATTTCTCCTTCACGCCATGATCGCAGAAACAAGGAACGGGGATTTAATGGGGATGCCGCGTGGCGTTAACGGATTCCATCGCTATGCCGCACTGCTTGCATCTGAGTATTGTTCTCGCGCCTTCGATAACCTGCTCAAAATCAGGATCGGCGAATACGGATTGTGGTTTTTCAGCCGGAATCGCGGGCGATTCTGGCGGCGCGTCTTTGGATGAAGCACTTGTCGCGGTGATTGGACGTTCGTTGTTTGCCATTCGGCAATTCTATCCGACTAGATAAAGCAATTCATCCACCGCGGCCTTCATGGCTGGAGCGATGCTAATAGAAGTGGTCGTGCAACGGCATGACTCCGCCAGAACGATTGGCCCTGGGGTCTCCGTGAGCAACTGTTTATCTACGCCGCCTTTGTGAGCGGCGTGACGACCACTTTGCTGCTGAGATCGTCAAAGTCCCATGAGCGATCACGAGTCGAAGTACGGCTTCGACCGGTGGCCGATGTTCGGCGAATCCCTCTAATGCCTTCTTTGCCGCCTCATAGTGACGTCGTTCCGCTGACGTTGGTTTTGGCTTTTCGTTCAGCGATGCGATCAGTTCGGTTTGCCGCGCCACCGTGCTTCAAGTTGTCCGAGCGCGTTATATAGACTGAATATCGAGCGCTTCGGCTCCCTTTCTTCGTGAATACGGGTAAGTCAGAAGAATAGATGCGACCGCGCCGAATGCACCGCTCTCAATGGCATCCGCGAGAGACAGAATAGATTTGAATCCGCGCGACATCAGCGGAATAATCGGGGCGGAGATACCAGAGAGCGTCCGAAGCATCAAATATCCGGACCAGCACTTTCGGCACCCTAGTCATTCATCGAGCTGCCCCGGCGCAAGCCGGGTTTTTCGTTCTAACGACCAATTGTTACGGACGTTCGTGATACGATGCCCGTGATGTCCGAAACTCCAGAATTCCTGGCTCGGCAAGATCTCGAAGAGAGAATTGCGAGGGGCGGAATGAAGTGTCGCATGTGCGGCGAAGATATTTCGACGCCGGAAGACGTTCAGACTTTCAGCAGCGACGGACTATGTAATAGATGTGCCCACAAAATGAAGGAGTAGCGATCCGCTATTTCTCTTTGCGCGGACGTCCGCGTTTTCCGCTTCGCCGCCAACTGCCGGAAGTAATCCAGCCAGCGCTTCGCGTTGCTCGCACCGCCTTTCCTGCCCAGGGGCGGAGTGGTTTCGAGGATCAGATCGGCTTCGGGGATCAGGTTTCGGAGTGCGCGCAATTCGGTGCGCCCAGATGCCATACGACGGCTGTACAGCTTCAACCGCCGTTTGCTGTTTACTCGTCAGCGCACCTATCACACCCTACCCCCCTCCAAGGTGGCAGCGAAACGAGAGTAATATATTTAGATCATGCCCATCTATGAATACGCCTGCGAATCCTGCGGGAACAAGTTCGAAAAGCTCGTCCGGCGCAGCGAGGACGTCCTTGAATCCGGATGCCCTTCATGCGGGCAGAAACATCTGAAACAGGAGTATTCTACCTTTGCGGCGCGAGGCAGCGCTGGTGACCCCATGCCCAGCCCGGCCGGAATGGGCGCCGGCTGTCCCGCGGGGATGTGCGGAACTCCCGGATTGTGCGGGCGGAACTAATGGCTACCGTCGCCACTCTCCAAACCGCCGACAGTGAGATCCTCACGCCCGCGGCCCAGGCGTTTCTCACCGAACTGCACCGCAAGTTCAACAGCCGGCGCATCGCCCTCCTTGAGCGCCGCGTGGTTCGTCAACAGGAAATAGACGAAGGCGCCCTGCCGGATTTCCTCCCCGAGACGCGCGAGATCCGCGAGTCCGCCTGGACCGTCGCGCCTATCCCCGCCGATCTGAAAGACCGCCGCACCGAAATCACCGGCCCCACCGACCGCAAGATGGTCATCAATGCCCTCAACTCCGGCGCCAGCATGTTCATGGCGGATTTTGAAGACGCCAACTCTCCCACCGGCCGCAATCTCATCGAGGGCCAGCGCAATCTGATGGACGCCATCCGCCGCGAGATCTCGTTTACCGGGCCGGAAGGCAAGCAATACAAGCTCAATGAGAAGACGGCCGTGCTGCTGGTGCGTCCGCGCGGCTGGCATTTAGTCGAAAAGCACTTCCACGTCGATGGCGAACCGATCGCCGGCGGCCTGTTCGATTTCGGGCTGTATTTCTTCCACAACGCCAAAGAACTGGTGAGCCGCGGATCGGGGCCTTATTTCTACCTGCCGAAGCTCGAATCGCACCTCGAAGCCCGCCTTTGGAACGATGTTTTCGAGTTCGCCCAGGGTCACCTCGGAGTGCCGCAGGGGACCATCCGCGCCACCGTCCTCATCGAAACCATCCTCGCCGCGTTTGAAATGCACGAGATTCTGTATGAGCTGCGCAACCACTCGGCCGGGCTGAACTGCGGCCGCTGGGATTACATCTTCAGCTTCATCAAGAAGTTCCGCAACCGGCCCGATTTCATGCTGCCTAACCGCGCCCAGGTCACCATGACGACCCACTTTCTGGCGTCGTATGTGGATCTGCTGATCCAGACCTGCCACAAGCGCAACATCCACGCCATGGGCGGGATGGCGGCACAGATTCCTATCAAGAACGACCCTGCGGCCAACGATATCGCGCTCGAAAAAGTCCGCCAGGACAAGCTCCGCGAAGTGAAGGCGGGGCACGACGGAACCTGGGTGGCGCACCCCGGCCTGGTCGGCACGGCCAAAACCGTTTTCGACGAGTACATGCCGCAGCCCAATCAGATCGACCGCAAGCGCGAGGAAGTCCACGTCACCGCGAAGGATCTGCTGGCGATCCCCCAGGGCACCATCACGGAAGAGGGCCTCAGGCTGAATGTCGACGTCGGCATTCAATACCTCGAAGCCTGGCTGCGCGGCAACGGCGCCGTGCCCATCTACAACCTGATGGAAGATGCCGCCACGGCGGAGATTTCGCGCGCCCAGGTCTGGCAGTGGGCCAAACACGGGGCCAAACTCGAGGATGGGCGTCCCGTTACCCCCGAACTGGTGAAGGAAACCATCGCCGGGGAACTGGCGAAGATGCGCGATCGCGCCGGCGCCGAGCGCTTTGCGAAGGGTAAGTACCAGTTAGCCGCCGATTTGTTCGAGAAAATGATGTTGTCGGGCGAGTTCAACGACTTCCTGACCCTGCCTGCATACGAGTTTCTGGACTAATTTCTGTTACCGCAGATTGGGTAATCCGCCTCGTCAGTTCCGCTCGACGAAGATCGGCGATGACAAGGGGCACGGATTTTTTTAAATAACAGGCCTTTTCTATACCACGACGTTTAAGGAGAGCGATGTCCAATCAACTTACGAATTTTCTCAGCCTGCCCTACGGCGAACTTGAAGAATTGAATCTGAAGGCCAAGGAACAACGTGCCAAACGGGTTCCCATGGAGATGCTCCAGGAAGAGCGCCTCAAGTACCTGACGGACGAGAAGCGGATCAAAGCCGTTACGGTGATGTTCAGCGACCTCGAAGGCCGTCTCCACATGCTCGATTACGACAAGAAGTTTCTCGTCACGAGCCACGACAACCTGACCTTCGACGGCTCGTCCATCCGCGGCTTTACGGCCCAGAAAGAGAGCGATCTCAGGCTCCACATGGACTGGGGTGCGTTCTATTGGGCGCCGGCCGATTTCATCGGCGAAGGCAAAGTTCTGGTGTTTGGGGAAGTGATCGACAAGCAGGGCGGTCTCTATCTGGGTGACATGCGGGGCGTTCTGAAATCGTATGCGCAGGAACAGTTCGCCAGTCACGATTACACGCTGAATGCAGCGAACGAGATTGAAGGCTTCCTTTTCGCGGGCCTCGACGCAGAACGCCGGTATACCGAGACCGGCAGGTTCGAATACGTCAATACCGGCGGTTACTATCACTCGCTCCCCGGTGATACGCTGCGCACCTTCATCGACAAGGCGGCGGAGGTGCAGCGGGCGATGGGTTTCGAGAACGAGAAGGACCATCCTGAAGTTGCGCCCTCGCAGTTTGAAATCAACTATAGTTATTCCGACGTGGTTACGGCTTCGGACCAGATCCAGCTCTATAAGTTCCTTTGCCGCCAGGTGGCGCGTAGTATGGGTCTCACGGCCTCCTTTCTGCCAAAGCCGGTGGTAGGTGTAAACGGCAGCGGCATGCATACCAATGTGTCGGTTTCCAAGGGAAAGAAAAATCTGTTCTGGGACCCGAAAGGCGAGGAGAAGATCGGTAAGTTCGCGTGGGACTTTGTGGACCGGGTAATTAGCCACGGCAATGACATCTGCCTGGTGCTGAACTCCAGCGTGAACGCCTACCGGCGGTTGGACCCGCACTTTGAAGCCCCCAATCAACTGATCGCGTCCGCGGTGGATCGCGGTTCCATGGTGCGCATCCCGATCGGGAACGAGCGCAGTTCGCGCATCGAAGTTCGCGCTGTCGCGCCTGACGCCAATCCCTACATGGTGCTCTACAGCGTCTTTAAGACGGGGCTCGACGGCACCATCGCGGATATCCCGGATTTGCGCAGTGCCAAACGTTTCCTCCCAGACAACATTTACGATGCCATGGAAAACTTCCGCAAAGCGGAGTGGACCGGCACGCTCTTCGGCGATGCCGTCAAGGAACGTTATCTCGACCTGAAGAAGGGATCGGCCGACCGTTGCGCGCGGCTCCTCGGGACCAGAGTGAAGGCACCCGAAATCCAGTTCCACCATGAGGTCTACAATCAGTTCCTCTGGAACGATTTCTAGCGCAGGCTTATCCGCTGTTCGAACTTTACAAGCCCCGGTCATTCACCGGGGCTTTTTTGTTTGTATTCTCAGGCGGGCGCCGCTCCATCAATTCCCGGTATTTGCCCAATAAAAATTAACGATTGCCCTGGGTGAGGCCGTTCCCTGATACTGGGTCTTTTCCACCCACACTTCAGGAGAGCGATGTCAACAAAATACAAACTCGAATACATTTGGCTGGACGGTAAGAAGCCCGTTCCTGGCTTGCGCGGCAAGAGTCTGCTCAAGTCCTTTGACAGTCCACCTACCCTTGCCGATATTCCCAATTGGGGTTTTGACGGCAGTTCCACTATGCAGGCCGAGGGCAAGAGTTCCGACTGCGTGCTGAAGCCTGTGGCTCTTTATCCCGACGGCAGCCGCACCAACGGCTACATCGTTCTGAGCGAGGTCATGCATGCCGACGGCACGCCGCATTCGACTAATGCGCGCGCCACCATCGAGAACGATCCCGACCTGTGGGTTGGCCTGGAGCAGGAGTACTTCCTGTTTCAGGACGGGCGTCCGCTGGGCTTCCCGAAGGACGGCCACCCCAACATTCCCCAAGGTCCGTATTACTGCGGCGTGGGCTACAAATACATGGGCAGCCTGGCCCGTAAGATCGTCGACGAGCACTGGGATCTCTGTCTTACCGCCGGCATCAACCACGAAGGGATCAACGCCGAAGTGGCCAAAGGTCAGTGGGAATTTCAGATCTTCGCCAAAGGCTCCGCTAAAGCCGCCGACGATGTCTGGACCGCCCGCTATCTGATGGCTCGTCTTTGCGAGAAATATGAAGTCGATCTGGAATTGCATTGCAAGCCGATCAAGGGCGATTGGAACGGATCCGGCATGCACTGCAACTTCTCGACCAAGTACCTGCGCGAAGTGGGTGGCAAGGAATATTTCGAGGCGCTCATGAAGGCGTTTGAAAACAACATCGCCGCACACATCGAAGTGTATGGTCCGGATAACCACCTGCGCCTGACCGGTCTGCACGAAACCCAGGCCATCGACAAATTCAGCTATGGGCTCTCCGATCGCGGCGCGTCCATCCGCCTGCCCGTCAACTTCATCAAGAACGGCTATAAGGGATATCTGGAAGATCGCCGCCCCAACTCCGAAGGCGACCCCTACCAGATCGTTTCGCGCGTTCTGAAGACCATCAACAGCGTCCCGAAACCCTGATCTAAGCGGTTTCGCGATTCCCGGGGAAGGGGGGATCCCTCCTTCCCCAAAACATCCGCAACCGCGCACGCCGCTGCCGGTATACTTGCGGGAGGACCGCTCACCATGCCCCCCACGGCCAAAACGCTCCCCAACACGGCGCCTCACCACAAGTTGCTCACTCCTGAAGCAACAAATGCCGCGTTCACCACCGTCAGGGCCGCCGATTCCCCAATCACGGATGAAACTGATATTCCCGAAGCGGTGCGGCAAGCTCGCAAGCTGGAAAAGAAGCGGCTGAAAGCCCTGAAGAAGGAAGGCAAAAAGACTCTGAAATTGAAGGAGAAGAAAACCTCCGCCAAATCGGATGCGATTACTTTCCCTATGGTCGCACTGATCGACGAACAGGTGCGCACCAGTATTCCCCCCGAACTGGTTGCCCGCGTAAAGGCGTTGAAGAGCAAGAAAACCATCATCAGCTCCAACTACCCCTACGCTAAGGTGATGAAGGAGGAGGATTATCTCGAGGAGATCCAACTGCTGCAGATTGAACTGGTCAAGATGCAGGCGTGGGTCAAGGAAGTTGGCGAACGCATCGTGCTGATTTTCGAAGGGCGCGACGCCGCGGGCAAGGGTGGCACCATCCAGCGCTTCACCGAGAACCTTAATCCTCGGGGAGCCAAGGTCGTGGCGCTCGCCAAACCCTCGGATACAGAGCGTGGCCAGTGGTATTTTCAGCGCTACATTGAAAAGCTCCCTACGAGGGGAGAGATCGTCTTCTTCGATCGCTCCTGGTATAATCGCGCCGGTGTCGAGCACGTGATGGGGTTCTGCACCCCGCACGAATATCTGGAATTCATGCGCCAAGCCCCGGAGTTTGAGCGCATGATGGTGCGCAGCGGAATTCGCCTCTTCAAATTCTGGTTTTCCGTCGGCCGCGAAGAACAGCTGCGACGCTTTCTGGGCCGTGCCCAGGATCCCCTCAAGCAGTGGAAACTCAGCGCCATGGACGTGGAATCCCTCGGCCGTTGGGACGCCTACACCAAGGCCAAGGAAGCGATGCTTTTTTATACCGACACAGCCGATGCCCCATGGACTATCGTCCGCTCAGACGATAAAAACCGCGCGCGTCTGAACGCCATGAAATGGGTCCTCCACAGCATCCCCTACGCCGGCAAGGACGAGGACGTCGTCACCGCGCCCGATCCCCTTATCGTGGGGTCGGCCCGGACCATTTACGAGAATGGCGAGGATTCCAACGGGCACGGCCGCTCCAATCATCTTCAATCCTGAAATCGGTTTTCAGTGATATTTTTCGATGGCCGCAGCGCACCTGTCGACCGTGGCGGATAGCGAAAGCTTGCTGCCGCCTCCATAAACAATGGAAGGCTGGCCGTTATTCCAGTTGAAAGCGCACAGGGAGGGATCGGTCTTCGCCGCTTTGCGGTGAATCTCGCGCAGGATATCCTCGGGCCGGCGGCCGGGAAAGTTGTCCAGCGCGCCGTTTAACCGGTCCATACCGCGTGCCAGTCCGGGGTCCGGCGCGGGGTTTCCGGCCGGCGTAACGCCTGGCAGGGAAAACGTCTCCGCGGGCGGCGTTAGAACCGGTGTGCTCACTGGACTAACCTTGCCGGCAACCGACTCCGTAATCGTCGATTCCGCCACTACTGCTCCACACGCGGTTACAGGCCGCCTCGATATCGTCCAAATCGCCACTGCCAGAGCAATAGCGCCGGCAGCCGCTACGATCGCCGCGACGCTCCCTCCGATGTGGCGCCGGCGCGATTGACGCCGATCCGATTTCGTGGCCGCGTGACGCGCTTCCTCTAATTCCGCCTCCAGTTGCGCGATAGTATTGCCCGTTCTGGCCGCTTCCGCGTGCCGCGCCGTGTTCTCCTGGTCGAGTTGCCTTTTCGTCTGGTGCAACTGGCCTTTCGTCAGTACCAACTCCGATCGGCGGTCCTTATTTTCCTGCTGCAGCGTCTTCATGGCTCGGCGCCAATCAGATTTCAGCCTGGTAACGTCGGCCGCGGAGAAGGACTCCGCCGCCCCCGGCATGGAATCCACCGCCACCGGAGCGCGGGCTTGCAATTCTATTTCAAGCTCGGCGTTCTTTCGCTCTGCGTCCTCGAGGCGCTGCCGGAGATCGAACTCCGCCAGACTCGACTGCAGGAGCCGCAATCGAGCGGTCTCTTCGACGTCGGGCTCAATCTCGTCAGGCAGCGGCAAATCCACCGGTATCGCCGCGGAAGCGTCTTCGGGAGCGTCGAGATACTCTGGCTCTTCCTTAGGCATTGTCTATACCTCTTATCGGATAATAGCCAGATAAACTTTAGTTGCACATTGGAACATGCGGCTATCAGCCGAGTCCGCTAGCCAGTGTCATGAGCGTTTTCAATGGCTCGGCTGCTGCACCGCGGATGCAAAACCGCTGCGCGCCGTCCGCCCCCGCAACCGGAATCCCAGACCGATCAGCAGCAAGCCGGAGACGAAAACGTAAGCGCCAAACCACAGAGCCAGCACCAGCGCACCCGTAATCGGCGCCAGCGTCACCAGAACTCCGAACACCACAGACGCCACGCCCGAAAGCGCCAGCAGCCATTCACCGGCCACGTGCCGCCGCAATCTCCAGGCCGCGGCGATTTCGAACACGCCCGTCACAATCGCCCACGCCGCAATCACAAACACCAGGGCGACGATCGTGATGCCGGGCCAGAGGAATGCCACCGCCCCACCCGCAATGCCGGCCACACCTTCGAGCAGCAGCGACGCCCACCGTTCATGAGCGAGAGTCGCCCTCACCGCCCCTGTGATGCTCATGGCGCCGTCAATAAGCGCGTAGGCGCCAAATAACAGCACCAACGCCCCCAACGTGATGCCAGGCCACATAAAGGTGATGATGCCCAGCGAAATCGCGATCAGGCCGCGCACGATCAGTACCCACCAGTTTCTTGCCATTACCAGTAACATAACTTCCCTTTCTCACTCCCGTTCTTCGTCAATATGCCTCGATTTCGACGCCACACTGTCGACCTTTCGACTCGTTTCAGGAATCCGCCGCGGGCAGCGCAAAGTCCGCGGGACTCGACAGGTACAGCACCGTTCTCGAACCATCTCTCGATTCCCCCGCCAACACTTCGCCGCTGCCGTCCGCCCCCCGCAGCGCATACAACGTAA
>Ga0326727_10021678_pt1 | contig 12535 bp, 6 predicted proteins | sample MB2enrmetagenome_FD_207643 | JGI IMG/M metagenome (GOLD analysis project Ga0326727, IMG submission 207643) | Lab enriched peat soil microbial communities from McLean, Ithaca, NY, United States - MB29MY | ecosystem: Environmental > Terrestrial > Soil > Wetlands > Peat | place: USA: New York...
ATGGTGTTCCACGACACCGAGCCGGGCTGGGAAACCTACGTCGAGCGCGTGGGCCATTGCGTCGAGGCGGATGTGGCCATTACCGCGGTGGCGGCCAAAGAGTTCGCGGCCATCGTCATCCTGGGTGGCCGGGCGCCGGAGTACCTGCGCAACAACGCCAGCCTGCTCTCGCTGGTACGTGAATTCGCGGCCCAGGACAAGTTGATCTGCGCCATCGGCCACGGCATCCAGGTGCTGGCGGCGGCGGGCATGACCAAAGGCCGCACCGTCACCTGCCACGACCACGTGCGCATCGAAGTCGAGCGCGGCGGAGGCATCTACAGTTCCAAGCCCGCCGTGCGCGACGGCAAACTGGTCACCGCGCAGACCTGGAAAGCCCACCCCGAGTTCTACCGGGAAGTCTTCGCCTGCCTGGAACCGCCGGCTTGAGCCCTACTTCCCGCAGCAGATTTGCCTGGAAACCAGCGTCGCCGCCGTGATCGGTTGCGCCGCCGCAAAGTAGTTCTGCTCGCCCAGACGCCGGTACATGTCGCCGGCGATGCCCGCGGCCAGCGGACCAATGGCGGGCCGCCCTCCGGTTAACAAAACCACCACCACCAGTTTGCGTGGTCCCACGTCGTTGAAGGAACCGAACCAGCCCAGATGAGTTTGGTTCTCGCTGCATGTGCCGGTCTTGCCGGCAATCGGCCCATCCTCCCGGGCGCGGTGCGCCGTGCCAAACTGCACCGCCCCGCGCATCCCCGGCTTGATCACCGGGATCAGGCTTCCGATCTCCAGCCTTCGCTTCACCAGCGGCACGAAGTTCCTGGCCTCAACCTGATCGCGCGGATACTGCAGGTAGTACAGCGTGCCGCCGTTGGCGATGGCGCTCATCAGCGCCGCCAGTTCGAGCGGAGTCTGCGAGATCTCCTCACCGAAGCTGCACAGCATTCCGACCCCGCCATTGCGCGGCGCCGCCGTTGGAAAGGACCCCGGTTGTTCCCCCGCGACATTCAACCCGGCCTTTTCTCCGTACCCGAACAAGCGCGCGTAGTGGCTGACCGTCTCGAAACCCAGCTTCGCTCCCAGCGTGGCGAAATAATAGTTGTTCGAGTGGGCTAACGCGTAAGTCAGGTCCATGCGCAGCCCACCCAGTCGAAACCGGTTGGCCGGCCGGATGGCTTTTTCGCTCAGCCCCGCCAGCGCCACGGCGACCTTGATGGTGGAACACGGCTGAAAACCCGTGCTCAGCGCCACCCTTTGATTCACCATCGTGAGAATGCGCCCGGTGCTGGGATCGACTGCCACCACGGTGCCGTTGTAAGGCCCCAGAGCCTCCACCGCCGCGCGGCGAATGACCAGGTCTTCACCATCCACCAGGTCTCCCACCGTGGAATCGGCATAGGTCGGCTCGGTCCAGGGGCCGCCCTGGATGACGACTGGCGCCGGCACCGGGACCGGCGCGGGACGCGGCGATTGCGTCGCAACCCTGACAAGGGGCACCGGGCGGTGGGTGGCCATCGCAGCCGTGTGGCGGCGTTTGCGTGGATGCTGGATGGTGGCGTGGGCGCCCGGCCCCGCCAGCAGACCGAATACGAACGCGACGAGAAATGGTTTCTTCATGACGACGCGCGGTTCGCCGCGGCAGTGATTTACGCCAGAGCGGAATGAGACAGCCGGCCGGAGCAGCCTAAAAACATCTTACCATTAAATAGACCCGTGCTCGATACCTTGCAGACCCTGCAAAACGAAGTTGCAGCCTGCCGCCGTTGTCCCCGCTTGCGGGAGCACTGCGCGCGCATCGCCGCCGTGAAGCGGCGCGCCTTCCGCGACTGCGAGTACTGGGGAAAACCCGTGCCCTCGTTCGGCGACCCCCACGCCCGCATCCTGATTCTGGGCCTCGCCCCCGGCGCGCACGGCTCCAACCGCACCGGCCGCATGTTCACCGGCGATCGCTCCGGCGACTGGCTCTATCGCGCCCTCTACCAGACCGGCTTCGCCTCCGAGCCCGCCAGCGTCTCGCGCGACGACGGCCTGACGCTCCGCGATGTTTATGTCACCGCGGCCGCCCGCTGCGCGCCTCCCGGCAACCAGCCCGCCCCTGAGGAGCTGCGCAATTGCCGCCCCTACCTGGAACGCGAATTGGATCTGCTGAAAAACGTGAAAGTGGTGGTGGCCCTGGGCAAGATCGCTTTCGATACCTACCTGGATGTGCTGAAAGCACGCGGCGCAATTCGCAGCCGCGCCCCCTTCGTCTTCGGCCACAACCGCCAGTTCTCGACCGCGCCCGGCGAGCCGCTGCTCGTCGGTTCCTATCACCCCAGCCAGCAGAACACGTCCACCGGCAAGCTGACGGAGAAGATGCTGCTCGACGTCTTCCGGCGCGTGGTGCTGTAGGGGCCGGGCACGCCCGGCCCCCAAACGCCCGCGCTCATTCGTAGCGGTACAGCGTGACTCGCTGGATGCCTAAGTTCCGCAAGGACAGACACTGCCCCTGCTCGGTTTCGTCGCCGGCGAGCTGGCGGCCGGGCACCCAGCGGCCGTTCACGAAACTGCCTTCTTCCACGGTGCCGAGTCCGGCCAGCGCAGGCCCCGGTCCGTTCGGCGAAAAGCGAACCGTCATACCGCTTCCGGCCACGTAATACTCGTCAGGCCCCACCGCAATGAAAATTGCCGCCGCGGATGGCACCGTCGTCTGTGGTGGTGGCGCCCCACCCATCGTTCGGGGCCTCATGGCCGCCGCCTCCAGCGTATAATTCCCCACCTGAATCTTCTGCGAAGGGTTATTCTGGCCGAGTAACACGGCGGATATCGTGCCTGTGCCCTGATGCGCCGAAATCAGGGGCGCCAATTGCGCAATGAGGTCGTAGCCGGCGATCAGGTCCGTGTCGGGCGCTCTGGACCCGTCGATACCGAAAGGCGAGAAGCCCACGGCGTTGTGGCGTCCGAAGGCGTAGAGCGCCCTGGTGGCGCCTTCCCGCCCCCCGTTCGACTCGGGGATGAACAGCGGGTTCCCGGATCGGGCGTACGACGCCGTGGTCGATACAAAAAAGTCGTCGTTGCCGTAAATGTCGGGCGAGAGTATATCGATTTGCGGCCCCCCGGCCCTCCACACGTCCATCAACTGAGCGAGAGGGCCGCCGCTGTGCGCTCTTTCCGGTGGCCCTACTCTCGCAAATCCCATCACCGCCGCGTTCACGTACATCGGCAGCGGGTATTCGGCTTTGCCCGCCTCCACCACCCGCCCGATGTAGCGCGAATAGTTCCAGGCCATGAAGGCTTCATCCGTCGCGACGCCCTTCCCGAACACCTCTTCCCAGGTCCCGGATGTCTTGAAGCCGCCCGTCTCCCACACCTGGCGAAACTCGGATATCAGCCCGTCCTTGTGTTTCTGAAGGTAGTCCATAAGCTCCTTCGGCACCGGCCCCGCGAAGGCCTTGTTGGCCACGGGCGAACGGTCGCGGGAGTCCCCTTCCACATTCACTTCGTTCTCCACCTGGATCATGAGAACCGTGTGCTGCTGGCCGTCGACTTCCTTGACGTGCCGCAACAGTGCCGCAAAGGCGCGTGCATCGGCGTCCCGGTTCGCATCGCTGAGCGTGGAAAGCAGTTCGATGGTCTTGCCATCCCGCACCTGGATGCGCGGGAAGCGCTTGAAGTCCTTCTTCACCCAGTCGGGCGCGTAGCTGGAGGTAGCGTTCTTCCAACTTCCGAACCACAGAAGCACCAGACGCAGGTTGTGGCTCCGTGCATCCCGCATCGCGCCGTCCACTGCGCTGAAGTCGAACTTGCCTTCTGACGGCTCGATCTGGTTCCAGGAAACGCCCGCCAGGACGGTGTTGAGCTTGGCCTCGGCGAGCCTGGCCCACACCGGCTTCATGTACTCGAGACTGGTGGCGCTGCTGTTGTGTAATTCCCCGGCCAGCACCAGAAAGGGCTTCCCGTCAACGATCAGTTGGGTAGCCGTCCCCTGCTTCTGCAAGTGAGGGATATCCGCCGCGAAGGCGAGGGCGAGAGAAAACGCGAGCGTAGAGCAAAACAGAGTTGCTGGTTTCATGACGTTCGATTATACATCCAGCCACCACCGCCGGCGTGTCCGCCGAATCGCGGCCCGGATGCTGCTCGCCGTAATTCGGTGACAGGCTACGAAACCCCCAAACTCCCGCGACTGAGCAATTGGGGGTTTCGTAGCCTGTCACCGAATTACCTGAACATCTCCCTCACCATCGCCAGCGCTTCCTCCCTGCTCCCCACCCGCCCTTCCAACTGCGCATCCTCCACCGCCGCCAGCATCTCCGCAAACCGCGGACCCGGCTCGTATCCCGCGGCGATCAGGTCCGCGCCCGTCACCAGCGGCGCCGGTTTCAATTGCTCTTCCGGCAGCTCTTCCAGCTTGCGCTGCACCAGTTCGTAGTTCTCCAAATCCCGGTTGCTCGCCAGGCAATCCAGGCGGTGCAGCTCCAGGTGCTCGCCGAAATCCGGCATCCGTAGAAAACGCTTGAGCGTGCTTTCCTTCATGCGGTGGGCATCTTTGAAACGCATGTGGTTGGCGATGAGCGCCTCCACTCGCTCCATGTCGTCGCGCGAAAAGCGCAGCCGGTTCAGGATGCCGTGCGCCAGCTTTACGCCTTCCTCCACGTGGCCGTCGAAGCGGATGCGCTCCGCCACGCGGAATGTAGGCGGCTTGCCCACGTCGTGCAGCAGCGCGCCCCAAGCCAGCGTAGGGGTGGCGCGCCCGAGCTGTTCGAGCAGCAGCAGCGTGTGCGTCCAGACGTCGCCTTCGGGATGAAATTCCGGCGGCTGCCCGACGCCCTTCATGGCCGCCACCTCGGGCAGCAGGTCGGCCAGCATGCCGCTCGCATCCAGCAACTCGAATCCGCGGCGCGCGCCGCCTTCAATCAGAATGCGCGTCAGCTCTTCGCGAACCCTCTCGGCCGCAACTTTCAGGATCAGCGCATGGTGGCGCGCCATGGCCCCAAACGTGGCGGAGTCGATCTCGAACCCCAGGCGCGCGGCGAAACGGACGGCGCGCACGAGGCGCAGGTGATCTTCCGCGAAACGGGCATCGGGGTCGCCGATGGCGCGCACCACGCGTCCCTCCAGATCGGCGCGCCCGCCCACGTAGTCGAGCACGTTCCCCGTCTCCGCCTCCATCATGAGCCCATTGATGGTGAAATCGCGGCGCAGCACGTCCTCGCGCGGGTCGCTCTCGAAATGCACGCTGGCGGGGCGCCGGCCGTCAGGGTAATCGTGGTCGCTGCGAAACGTGGCCACCTCCACCTGCGCACCCGCGTCGCGCACCAGCACCACGCCGAAGTGCGCGCCCACTTGTCCCGATTGGGGGAACAGTTCCATGATGCGCTCGGGGCGCGCGTCGGTCGAGACGTCGAAATCCTTGGGCTGGGCCCCCAGCAGCAGGTCGCGCACCGAGCCGCCCACCAGGTACGCCTGGTGGCCCGCCCCGCGAAGCTTCGCAATCACCGCGCGCGCCAGCGCCTCGGATTCCATGGGAACCGCTCCGTCCTCCTACCCTATGCTAATATGAGCGTGAAGAATCGCACCTGTCTGTCCCCCGTCTGGCCCGCAAGGTGATCTAGGAGATCGTTACGTGACAATGGAGCAACGGCCGGCGACGGTCAAGGTGGTTGTGGCCACCACCGTCATGCTGTCGTTCATTTCCTTCTGGAAAGCGGCGGCCATCGTGCTCAGCGACCTGGCCTCGTCGGCGTACTACGCGGGCGGCATCGCCGAACAGGCCGTCGGCAAAGCGGCGCCCTGGTTCATCCTCTCGATCATGCTGTTTTCCTACGCCGTGCGCGCCATCTACATCGAGAGTTGCTCCATGTTCGTGCGCGGCGGCGTGTACAAAGTGGTGCACGAGGCCCTGGGCGGCACCCTGGCCAAATTCTCCGTCTCGGCGCTGATGTTCGACTACGTGCTCACCGGCCCCATCAGCGCCGTCAGCGCGGGCCTGTATCTGGGCGGCCTGATTAACGAGACCGGCGCCAACCTCCACATCGCCGGGATGCACGTGAACGCGCCGTATTTCGCCGCGGTATTCGCGGCGGCGGTGACGCTCTACTTCTGGCGCAAGAACATCATTGGGATTCACGAATCCAGCGAGAAGGCCCTGCGCATCATGCAAATCACCACCGTGATGGTGGTGATGCTGATCCTCTGGTGCATCGTCACCATCCTCAAGAACGGGTATAATCCGGTGCCGCTGCCCGTGCCTGCCAACCTGAAGTTCAGCCCTGAAGGGCTGGGCTGGCTGAGGGGCACGCTGGCGCCCTCCATCACCATCATCGCCGTGCTCATCGGGCTGGGCCACTCGCTGCTGGCCATGAGCGGCGAAGAGAGCCTCGCCCAGGTCAACCGCGAAATCGCGTATCCCAAGCTGAAAAACCTGGAGCGCGCCGGCTTCGTGATCTTCATCTACAGCATGATGTTCACCTCGCTGGTTTCCTTCTTCGCAGTGATGATCATCCCCGACGCCGCGCGGCAGAACTTCCTGGACAACCTCATCGGCGGGCTTTCCATGTACCTCGTCGGGCCGGTCTCCGCGCGCTTGCTCTTTCATGGCTTCGTGGTGCTGGTGGGGACCCTGATCCTTTCCGGCGCGGTGAACACCGCCATCATCGGGTCCAATGGCGTCCTCAACCGCGTGGCGGAAGACGGCGTGCTCCCCGACTGGTTCCGGCATCCGCACAAGAGGTTCGGCACCACTTCCCGCATCATCAACGTGATTGTGGCGCTGCAACTGATCACCATCCTCATCAGCCGCGGCGATGTCTACATGCTGGGCGAGGCGTACGCGTTTGGCGTGGTATGGAGCTTCGCCATGAAGGCGCTGTCGGTGCTGGTGCTGCGCTACAAGCAGCCGGGCGGCCGGGAATGGAAAGTCCCGCTGAATTTCCACGTGCGCGGAGTGGAGATTCCCGTCGGCCTCTTCATGATCACCGTCACCCTCTTCGCGCTGGCCATCGTCAACGTGCTCACCAAGAAGGTGGCGACCATTTCGGGCGTGAGTTTCACCATCTTATTCTTCATCGTCTTCGAGCTGTCCGATATCCACAACCGCAAACGCAGAATCGGGCACGCTCAAGAGATGGAGAAGTTCCGGCTGGATCCGCAGGCGGACCTTACCAACGACTCGGTCAGCGCGCGGCCGGGCAATGTGCTGGTGGCGGTGCGCAATCCCAACCATTTGCAGCACCTCTCACGCATCCTGGAAAAGACGGATACGCGCAAGATGGACATCGTGGTGCTTTCCGTCCACCGCGTGACGCAGGCGGCCTCCGGCGAGCACGGCCTCGATAGCAGCCAGCTTTTTTCCGAAAGTGAAACCACCGTGTTCTCGCAGGTTGTGACGCTGGCCGAAAAAGCGGGCAAGCACGTCGAGTTGATGGTGGTGCCCGGTTCGGACCCCTACCAGGCCGTGGTCCAGACGGCCGCGCGCCTGGAATCCTCGCGCATTGTCATGGGGCTTTCGCCCAAGCTCACGCCTTCCGAGCAGGGCGCCCAGGTGGGCTACTACTGGGAGCAGCTTCCCGAGCCGCGGCCTTCCTTGTCTCTGGAGATCGTTCTCGAAAACCAGAAGGACACCGTGTTCTTCAACCTGGGCCCGCATCCTCCGCGCCTCTGGCCGGAGGATCTCGACCTGGTCCACCGGCTTTGGCTGGAACTGAGCGCCAAGGGTCCCGGCTCCAAGCTGCATCACCGTGACATCATCGGCGTGGCCCTGCGCCGCATGAACGCCGAACTGCATTCGGACCTCTCCGGGGAAGTGCTCGACGACGTCCTGCACGAGGTCTCCGACGGCAACCACCACGAGCCGCCAGAGTAACGCCGGCGATCTTGCCGCCGGTCCTTTCCGGCGCAGAAAGTAAGGCTCTGAGGGCTTTGCGTTGGTGCGAAGGGGATTCCGCGACAGCTATCAGTTCCTTGAAAGGTAAGGGAGGCAGGGCGGGCCGGAATCAGCGAGATCTCCCTTCAGCGCATCCTCCGGGGCGATTGCCTGTTTCACTGGAGCGCGAGCGCTACCGCTGGGCTCGAAGCCGCTCCCACCGTCAACACGACCGGCACACTCCCGCCGGTGGGCGCATTGGCGGGGACCGCAACGTTGACCTGCAATACTCCCGCGAACGTCATACCCGCAAACTGCACCTGGCCGGGGACTCCGCCGAAGGTCGCCCCAACCGTCCCAACCGGCACGGGGTACGCGGGGTTGGCGGGCAACTTGCCATCGATGCCGGCGGGATTCGTCGCGCCGGAACCGGTGGCGAACAGTGTCACCACGGAGCCGCGGGGCGCCGGTTGCGCGGCTGAGTTGAAGGAGCCGTCCTGGTTCACGATCACGCCCTGCGACAGTCCCGCATATGCGAAGATGCCCGGGTCGGCATTCGCCAGAGGAAGGGACACGGTGTTGGACGGGCGGCCTTCGAATTCCACCCGCACGGCGGCGGACGCCGCATTGCCCGCCGCCGCTCCGTATGGCACGATGGCGTTCACCTGGCTGCCGGTGGCATAAGCTACCGGTGCCTCGATGCCATTGACGAAGACCTTGGTGCCTCCGGCATTGGTGCCGAGATAGCCCATCGCATTGTAGACCGTCGAAACTGGATTGGCGGGGCCGAGCCCGGTTCCGAAGATGGCCACCATTTCGCCGGGAACGACAGCGTCCGCGGCATAGCTCGCGGCATTGGCCACTCCGCCGCTCGCAATCACCGGGGCGGCGCCTGGCAAAGCGCCTACATTCCAGCTTCCGAGTTGCGCCACCGGAGCGCTCTGCACCGTGGAATTGTAGGCGGAAAGCAGGATGGATTTCGGACCATCGAAGGCCGGCGTAAACGCCATGGCCAGCCGCAGGAAATACTGGTTGCCGCTCGATGCCTCGGATGAGCGCGCCAGATCCACTGAACAATACGACGTCGTCAGAACCAGAGGCGATCCCAGGGTACCGGATTGCATCTCCTCGGCGCCTCCGCTGCCCGCGTGTACCTCGATGGCGCCGTTGCTCAGAACATGGGACACGGTGCAGTAGGCGCCGGAGTCCGAGAATCGCGTGTTGGTCTGGTAGATATCGCCGGCGCCCAGCGGGTCGGTATATGTGGCGGTGAAGATCTGGGAGTAGCCGGCGCCGGAGGCGGGATCGACCGAGACGTCTGTGGCAAGCTGGTCGGCTCCTGCCTGCGAAATGGCATAGGCGCGCCGGCCGATGGCCAGAGTGGCCTGCCGGCTCTCCCGGCCGGCCGCAGCCACGTCATAGGCCACCTTGCCGTTGCCGCTGCCGCCTGCTCCCGAAGCAACGGTCACCCACGGCTGCGATGACTGCACCGTCCACTGGCAATTGGGCGGCGCCGTCACGAGTACGTCGCCCGAATGCGCACCGTCATCGAAGCTCGCCGCATAAGATGAAAGGCTGGCGCAGGAGCTGGCGCCGACGGCGACAGTAAGCGCTTGCGCATCGGCGGACTTCACAGCGATCGAAAGAGCGGTCCAGAGATCGGACCAGGAGAGGCCCGCGCCCAGAGCCGCATCAGCGAAATCGCCCGACCAATCCGCGACCGAGCCCGGCGTGAAGTCCAGCAGGTTGGCCACGCCACTGAGGTAATGATCTTCCACATGGATCGCCGCGCCGGAGGAAATCTGCGGGGGGATCGTCGATTCGTAGAGACCCACGGAGGGCCGATACTCGACCCACAACCACGTGTTGGTGTCCGGCCGCTGGATGCGCAACGCCTTGGGGCTGCCAGATGGGCTCGAAAGGGGCGCTACCTGGTAGTCGCCGGGCGCCGTGACGTCAAGGACGTCCGAGGGCGCGAGCCACCCAAGCTGCATCTTCTGACGGGCATCGTAATGGCTGAGAGCGCCGGGAGCACCTCCCATACCCGTTGTGGGGTCTCCGCCATAGATCGCTCTGCCCGGGTCGTCCGGCGCGCCAAGCGCGGCCCCGGCGTAGCGCCGGCCCATCGCTTCATCGAGACCCAGACTGCTGCCGCTCTCGTAGATCGCTGTTTGCAGATCCGTGGCAGGTCTTAGACTGCCGGTGATGGGCAGGAAGGCCGCGGAGACGCCGGCGGTGCAGCCCTTCGAAGTCATGTTGACGTAGAGACACGAAGCGGTAAAGGCGCTGGAAGCGGGAAAGACGATAAAGAAGCGGTTGTACTGGCTCAAATCCACCTGTTTGGAGGCGGCGGCAACGGCGGCGTTTCTCAGAGCGCCCGCCTCGCTGCAACTGTACGCGCGATCGACGTCGAACCAACCGAAAACGTCTCCCGTGGCCCACGTCCTGCCGTACGACGCTTCGCGCCAGTAGCCGTCGAGCGAGGGGCCGCCAGGGCCGAAGAACATGTTGCGCAGGTCGTCGGCGGTGGCGCTCGGCCGCGCCACTCCCGGGAAGCCGATCATGAGCACCGCGATCTTCTGTTCTCCCAGCGGGCTGCACGAAGCCGCCACGGCGTTCGCTTTGATAGCGACGGGTTCAAGAGCCTGAACGAAAAGAGCCGCCGCGAATGTGAACCAGGTTAGCCAACGTAGTTTCGTCATCTCACCGGTGGAAAACGAAGAAACGAAACTTTCGTTACATCAGTTCTTCGAGACGGGCGCCGTCCCCACCAGCCAGTGGCCGCGTGGAGCGGACGGGTTGGATTGCGTGCAGAGGCACGCGGCGAAGAAATGGATCTCTTTCATGCCCTCAAACGGCGGCAGGAAGGTGATGGGTAGCCGAAGCTCCATTTCATTGCCACGCTTCGTGAAGGTAGCGCCCGATACATCCAGCGCGCAGAACTCGTTGCGAAGCACCTTATTCGTTCCCGGAAGGTCTCCCTCGCCGAGGGGCACACTGTCGTTCGAGGAAAGCTTCAAGCGGCCTGTGGGCAATCGGGCCGTCACCAGGCATTGCCGCTCGCGGCTCTCGTAGAAGCTGGCATAGAGGTAAGTGAATTCGGCGCCGCCGTCCACGTCGGTGCTGCGGAAGGTGAAAACCTGCGAGTAGCCGGCGCCGCTATCGCGCGAGACGGAGTAATCGATCCGATGCGTCAGCGGGCGCTGCTCGATGCGGACCATCGTGGTTCCGACAAAGATGGTTCCCATTCGTGGAAGGTACTTGTCCGTTGGCGTCACCTCGTAATCCACGCTCCCATTGCCGGTTCCGCGCGCCACGGAGAGGATTCTGATCCACGGCTGACACGAGCGAACCTGCCAACTGCAGTCCTTCGGCGCGAAAACGTCCACCCGCCCGGTTTCCTTGCCGGTGCCATGGAAGCGGGCCAGCGGACCGGCGGATGCGCACGCGCTTTCGCCGGATGGCGGTGGAGGTCCAGCCTGCCACCAATAGGCGGCCTCGGTTCCTTTCCTGAATCCGCGCACCCTGTCGGTGGCCCAGACATCGATTTTTTTCAGATTGCCGTTCTCAGGCGGGAAGGCGACGTGAAGCCGCAGAGAAAGCGTACCAGAGCTGTCCATGGCGAGAGAGGACTGCGCAAGATCCACGGTGCACGCCGCGTTGTGGAGCAGCACACGGCTTCCCAGGTATGCTTCATCGGATGGCGTGCCCCCGCCCATGCTAGCGAGCCTCACTTGGCCCGTATCCGGGTGAGTGGTTAGCAGGCAGCGCCGATTATGGCTAGCGGAGGTGCCATCCTGGTCCGAGAACGCCGCCATGACCTGGTCCATGTTCTTGGCGTCCCGATACACAAACGTGAATAGCTGGCTGTCGCCTAGCCCAATGGTGGGCGTCACGGAAAACTCCTGGGGAGGCTCGCTCGATCCGGCCGGGGCATCGGAGGCCAGCGGCGCGGGCTGGATGGTCGGCTGCGACGCGGCGGGTTTCGGGGGAGGCTGATCCTGTCCGGCCGGGATTCCCGCGGCCGGCGACGCGGCGGGTTTCGGCGGCACAGCCTTCGGAGCAAGGGCCAACCGCATCGTCTGGGGAGCTGGGCTGGCCACGATGGTTTGGGCGGCGGGGCTCTGCGCCACCCGTACCGGCTCCGGGGCGCGGCGCGGCTTGTAGACTGCGACTGCCACCGCGATCAGGGCGACCGTTGCAGCCGTCGCCGCCGCGGCTCGCCACCAGAAACTGGGCCGGTACGGCACGTCCGGCTGTTCGCCCCGCAGGAACCGCCCCAGTTCGGCCGCCAGTTCGGCCGCCGACTGATAGCGATTTCTCGGCTGCTTTTCAAGGCATTTCAGGCAAATCGCTTCCAGCGGTCTGGCAACTTCCGGATTGCGGCTGCCCGGCGGTTTGGGGCGCGTCTCCAATACCTGCCGGACCACTTCGAACGGCGAGGCACCCTCGAAAGGCGGCCGCCCGGTGAGTAGCTCGTACAGGATCGCTCCCAGCGAGTAGACATCGCTGGCCGTAGTGAGCGGCTGGTGCTTGCCGGAAGCCTGTTCCGGAGGCATGTAGGCAGGAGTGCCCACCACTGCCCCGGTGACCGTGAGGCTGGCGTCGCCCGAGAGCGGCCGGGCCAGTCCGAAATCCGTGATGCGCGGCTGGCCGAACTCGTCCACCAGGACGTTGGACGGTTTCAGGTCGCGATGCAGAATCCCGCGG
>Ga0326727_10021680_pt1 | contig 12534 bp, 6 predicted proteins | sample MB2enrmetagenome_FD_207643 | JGI IMG/M metagenome (GOLD analysis project Ga0326727, IMG submission 207643) | Lab enriched peat soil microbial communities from McLean, Ithaca, NY, United States - MB29MY | ecosystem: Environmental > Terrestrial > Soil > Wetlands > Peat | place: USA: New York...
GGCACCGACGCCGCCGACGTGGACGGCGATGGCTGGTTCGACATCTACGTCACCCACCTGGACTTCGAGCTCAACCGCCTTTACCACAACAATCACGACAATTCGTTCGACGATGCCACTTACAGTTGCGGGATGGGCAACAAGGCAATCTTCTTGAGCGGGGTCAGCGGCAAGCTCTTCGATTACGATAACGACGGCTGGGTGGATATATTTCAAGTTAACGGATCGATGCTGGATAATATTAAGCTCTATCACAGCGAAGAGACCTTCCCGGAACCCAAACTGATGTTCCGCAACGTGGGCCAGGGAAAATTTGAGAAGGTCTCGGAACTTCTGGGCCCCGACTTCATGAAGCCGGTCGTGGGGCGAGGCTCGGCCGTCGCCGACTTCGATAACGACGGCGATCTTGATATCGCCGTTTCGGTCAGCGGCGATTACCCTCAACTGCTGCGCAACGACGGCGGCAATGCCAACAACTGGCTGGAAGTGATGTTGGTAGGAACCAAGTCGAATCGCGACGGCGTGGGCGCGGCGCTGAAGTTGGTCTCAGAAGGATTCACGCAGTATCAGCAGCGGAAGGGCGGCATGAGTTACATGTCCGCCCAAGATCCGCGCATTCACTTCGGCCTCGGAAAGCGCAAGAGCATCGAGAGCCTGGAAATCACCTGGCCCAGTGGCATCGTGGATAAGCTCACGAACGTCCCCATCAACCAGATCATCACGGTGAAAGAAGGTACCGGCATTATCCCGCGTTCCTTCCCCCGCGTGCCCAGCAAATAATTCCTACCAAGCCACCATGGCTTCGCTGAAGATTTGAGCCAGGTCTTCCGGCTCGAACGTGCGGGGCGATAGCTTGGTGACGCGGTGTTGAGGCAGGGTGCCCTCGACGAGGGCGGGGATGTCGGAAGTTTGATAGCCGAGCGCTCGCAACCCGTTAGGGATTCGCAGATCCTGCATGAAGCCGAGGATCTGCCCGGCCAAGACCTTACCCGCGTCTTCCGCGCGAGCGCCGTTGATCTTGGCGCCGAGTATTTCCGCCGCCTTGAGGTGGCGCTCGGGACAGGCCGGCGCGGTGAAGCGGAATGCCGCCGGGGCGTTGAGAATCACCGAGATTCCGTGCGGTACCAGAGGATGTCCGGCGCCATAGCCTGGCGCCCGGTAATCCCGCACCAGGCCGGAGACGGCATAGGACATGCCGTGAGGCAAATGCAATCCGGCATTTCCGAATCCGATCCCCGCATAGGATGCGGCGAGCAGCATGGCGGCGCGCGCCTGGTCGTCCCCCGGATCCGCTACCGCGCGACGCAAGTAAGTCGCCACAAGCCTCAGAGCCTCCAGGCTCCAAACGTCGCTGATGGGATTCGACCCCTGATACGCCGGGCGCAGCATCGGCCGCGCGGGCAGCGGGCGCTTATCGAAGGGCAAGGTTGTATACGACTCCACAGAGTGGCTCAACACGTCCAGCCCGGCGGAAGCGGCCACGGCGGGCGGCTGCGTCCGGGTGTTCTCCGGGTCGAGAAGGCCCAAGGTTGGTTTCAGGCGGCGGTGCGCGATGCCGGTTTTGGCATGGATTCGAGTCAGGTCGAAAATGGCCACTCCCGTGGTTTCGCTTCCGGTCCCCGCGGTGGTGGGAACGGCAATCAGCGTATTGAGAGGGCCGGGCACGGGCTTGCCCTTGCCAATGGGTGGATTAACATAGTCGAGGAAATCGGCTGGATAAGTGCTATAGAGATTGGCCGCCTTGGCAGTGTCGATTGTAGATCCCCCGCCCACGGCGACCATGCAATCAAAGTTGTCGGCCTGAGCGGCAGTGATCGCTTCGCAAAACGATTCATCGCTGGGCTCGACGCGCACGCGGTCAAAGACTGAATAACGAATCTTGTGCTCGCCGAGCGATTCGAGCACCGTGGACACCGGGGGCAAGGCGCGCAAGTTGGCATCAGTGAAGACCAATGCGTGCCCCTTCCCCTGGTCCGCCAGTTCCGCGCCCACTTCGCGGGTTACGCCAAAGCCGAAGCGAACGGCTGAGGTCGCCATCTCGAAAGCGTAGTCGTTCGCCATTGTATCCTCCAGGCCCTGCCCGACTCTACTAGCAACCTCACGGTTCTCGTAGCCCCTTATCTAGCCGGCTTCCTCTCCATCTCCCCCGGCGGCTGTCTGCCTCCCATGTGGCCGCGGCGCCTTCCGGAAGAGTGTGGTAAAGGTCAGCCATCGCCTCGAGCGCAGTCTGACGCGCCGGGCCAGGGAGAAGACGCGCGACTTGCTCGCGGTTGCGTTCGACAACAATTTCTTCACCCTCGATGACCAGACGTTCAAGCACCCGTCTTAGATTGCGTCGCAATTCCGTTGCTGTGATAGTGATCACAAAACCACCTCATTACGTAGACTCTGCTTACGTCCCTTTGCAGGTCTGCGGCGTTTAGAGAGTCATGGTGGGAACAGCCGCAAACTTCGTGCCGGGTCAATTGAGTCAATGACTCAATGACTCAATGCCCCAATGAATCAATCAAAACTTCCGGTTCCATTCCCGCGGCCAACGCTCGATCACGACCTTCGTCTGTGTATAAAACTCGACGCCGTGCCGTGCCTGGGCGTGCAAGTCGCCGAAGAAACTCTCTCCCCAACCGCTGAAGGGAAAGGTTGCCAGAGGCGCGGCCACACCGATATTGACGCCGATATTGCCGGCGTTGACTTCGTGCCGAAAACGCCGCGCTGTCGCGCCATCGCGTGTGAAAACGCAGGCCATGTTGCCGTAGCTGCGTGCATTGACCATTTGTATCGCCTCGTCGAGCGAGGAGGCGTGCATGAGGCTCAAGACGGGGCCGAAGATCTCGGTGCGAGCGATTTCACCTTGCGGCGAAACCCCGTCCAGGACGGTGGGAAAAACGAAGAATCCCTCCTCGTAGTCCTTCACTTTTTTGCCCCGCCCGTCCACGCGCAAGCTCGCTCCTTCGCGCTCGCCCTTGGCGATCAACGCTTCGATCCGCGTTTTGCTTTCAAACGAGATGACGGGCCCCATCTCCACGCCTTCGTCCAGGCCGTATCCGACCTTGCGGCTGCTGGCGGCCTCCTCCAGTTGTTCCGTCAAAGCTCTTCTTGCCTCGCCCACGGTGATGGCGACGGAGGCCGCCAGGCAGCGCTGCCCGGCGCAACCGAAGGCGGAATCGGCCAGGATCCGGGTGGTCATCTCCAGGTCGGCATCCGGCATCACCACCACCGGGTTCTTGGCCCCGCCTTGGCATTGGGCGCGCTTCCCGTTGGCCGCCGCCCGGCTGTAGATGTGGCGCGCCGTCGCAGTCGAGCCTACAAAGCTGATCGCCCGGATGGCCGGATGATCGAGCAGCGAGTTGACCGTCTCTTTGCCGCCGTTCACGAGCTGCACCACGCCGGGGGGGAAACCGGAGGCCTCCAGCAGGTGGAAAAGCTGGGTGGAAGTCAGCGGCACGCGCTCCGAGGGTTTCAGGATGAAGCAGTTTCCCGTCGCCAGGGCATAGGGCATGAACCAAAACGGGATCATGGCGGGAAAATTGAACGGCGTGACGGCCGCCACCACACCTAACGGCTGCCGGATCATGTGCTCGTCAATCCCCGGTGCAATATCTTCGCTGTTATAGCCCTGCATCAGGCTGGGGATGCCGCAAGCGACCTCCACATTCTCGATGGCGCGCCGCAGTTCTCCGACGCTTTCAGCGTAGGTCTTGCCGCACTCCTCGGTGACGCTGCGCGCCAGGTCGTCCAGGTGCTCCTCGAGCAGCGCCTTAAGCTTGAAGAGCGGCTGAGTCCGCTCTCCCGCCGGCCTGCGCCGCCACTCTGGAAATGCCCGCTCGGCTGCAAGCGCCGCCGCGTCCACTTCCTCGGGCGGTGAGAGCGGAACCTCCGCCAACACCTGCGTCGACGCCGGGTTCAGTACGTTCAATGACTCGGTGGCGCGAGAAGCGCGCCAGCCGCCTTCCACGTAGTTTTCCAATCGCCTGGGCATTTCACCCCCCAAGTAGCAGCAACCCCGTGATGGCTCCAGGTCGGCCGCGAGGGCCGCCTCCACGGATTTGTCTATTCTAGACTCTAAAGTACTATTCTTTCAGCAACTTCTCGGAAGTATGCTATAAACGCATCACTTTTTTTGGCGAGGGAACGAGATGGCGATGAAAGCTTTGTTCTTCGAGGGCGTGCATGAAGATGCGGTCGCAACGTTTTCACGCGCCGGCTACGAAGTCAGGACCTTGCCGGGAAGCCCGAATGAGGGCGTACTCCTTCAGGTACTCCGGGATGTCAGCGTCCTCGGCGTCCGGTCCAAGACAAAAGTCACCAAGGCCGTCCTCGAATCTGCTCCTGAATTGCTTGTCGTAGGCGCGTATTGCATCGGCGTCGAGCACATCGACTTGGCGAGTTGCACCGCTCGGGGCATCGCCGTGTTCAATGACCCCCACAGCAACACCCGCTCCGTGGCCGAGCTCGCCTTGGGGGAAATCATCATGCTGGTGCGGCGGGTTTTTCACAGCAGTTTCGCCCTGCACCGCGGCGTCTGGCACAAGAGCGCCAAAGGATGTCATGAAGTTCGCGGTCTGACCCTCGGCATTGTAGGCTATGGCAAGATCGGCTCGCAGCTTTCCGAGCTGGCGGAAGCGATCGGCATGAAAGTCGTCTTCTGCGATGTGGCGGACGTCCTGGCGCGCGGTAACGCCAGGAACTGCACCTTCTCGGAGCTGCTCCAAACCGCCGACGTGGTATCTCTCCACGTCGACGGCAAGCCGCAAAACAGGAATCTCTTCGGTGAAGAGGAATTCCGGATCATGAAAAAGGGCGCGTTCTTCCTGAACCTGAGCCGCGGCTTTGTGGTGAATCACGAAGCGCTGGCGGAGAATCTGAGGAGCGGCAAGCTGAGCGGGGCGGCCGTCGATGTCTTTCCCGAGGAACCGGCCAGCGGCGAGTTGTTTTCCGATTCGCTCCAAAACCTGGCCAACGTAATTCTGACGCCGCACGTGGGCGGAAGCACCGAGGAAGCTCAGCAAAGCATCGGACAATTCGTTTCGGCGCAGGTCCACCGCTACTTGCAGAGCGGCAGTTCCAAGCTCAGCGTGAATTTGCCAAACTGCCAACTCGAGAGCACGCCGCAGACTCACCGGCTGGCGCATATCCACAGGAACATTCCTGGAATGCTGCTGGCCATCAACCGGGTGTTTGCGGACCGAGGGATCAACGTCGAGCGGCAGGTCTACGAGACCAAAGGCGCAGTTGGCTACGCCATCCTGGACATTAGCCATGACTGGGATGACGGTTTGGTTCGTGCACTTGAGAAGATACCGGACACGATCAAGTTCAGAGTTCTGTGACAAAGCGGCGGCCCCGGCATTCCTCACCCCCGACTGTCCTTCATGAGCCCTCTTTCTGACCTCCGTCCGCCGGTCGTTTCACGCGTTCCGGCCCAACGGGCTGTGCCTTCAATTGATTTCTATTGACATCATCGTCCGCGTTATAATAGCCTATCCGCGTGAGATGCGGTGCGCCAGGCTGCCGGTTGTCGGCCGCAGCCCTCGCTTTCGGTGCGGAACGAGATACGCCCGGCTGGCCGCGGGAAGGACCTTTGGAAGGAAAAAACCGAGAGTCTTGGTGATTCGACTCCAAAATTGAACGAACGAACCGGGAATGTCTATGAAAACAAACAGTCGAGGAGTCGAGGAGTTGTAGGGCCAAATCCAGAGGTCGGGTCGGATGCCGACGGTTTGTCACTCTTCGACTCTCAACTCTCGACTTCTCGACTTGAATTCGAGGGAACAAAGCGAGAATGTCTATGAAAACAAACAGTCGAGAAGTCGAGAGGTCGAGCAGTCGTGAAGCCGAACCAGGAAGTCAAGCGGTAGGATGCCGACGGTTTGTCGCTCTTCGACTCTCAACTCTCGACTACTCGACTTGAATTCGACGGAACAAAGCGAGAATGTCTATGAAAACAAACGACCGCCTGTTATCTAGCTGAGAAGCACGATCTTCGAGTCGGCTTTGGCGGATTCGTCGGGAGCAACCTCCCGGATCAGGTCCAGGAAGGCTCGGCCCTTCGGCCGGCCGTTGGACCGTACGGCGCCGAGCCTGGTTAGGTAGATCAAGGCATCGCGAATGTCGCTGTTCCGCGTGCTGATCAGGCCTTGCCTTTGAGTTTCGTTCCGTTGGAATTCTTCCAGGGCGCCTTTCAGTTCCTGGTAGAGCTCTCGCTGGTAAAGATAGTCGGGAGGTTTCTCATAATAGAGGCCGCTCGAAAGCGTACGGTAGGATTCGGCCAGCGCCTGCAGCGACGCCACCACGTCCGTGTCCACCACCTGGCGGTGGCCCCGGCTATATCGCTCAATGCAAGAAAGCAGCGCCATCATCAGCGGGGAGTGGGCCTCGGCGAAACCTTGCGAGATTTCAGCATCGGAAAACGGGATGTTGCTCCAGTCGATTTGGCGCCGCTCGGCAACATACTTGCGGCTGGCCACCAGGTGAGGACAGTCCGAGGGACAGTCGATGGATACTTCGCGTTCGGTTCCACAACAAATCGCGCAGATGCTGTCTCCCCGGGCGGGGCAGAACCTCTTTGCCTTGCGTTTATTGCAGATCGGGCAGATCAAGGCTTGGCTCCTCGGACGGCACTGAGCGCCGACCGCGTGGGACGGAGCTTCGATTATGACATAACTTTCGGGCATTCGGCAGGGGTGCAAGGGCAACCCGCACGGTTCTCCCCGGACCGCCACAACGGACGCTGCGACAACACGAAGCCGCCCCGGGAACACTAGTGATACAATAATTCCATGACGTCCACATCCACCTCAGCGAACAACCCAGACGTGATCGTTATTGGAGGCGGCCTCATCGGTTCATCCATAGCGCTGCGCTTGGCCCAGGCCAAGCTGCGAGTCTCGGTTTTCGATCGTGGCGAGCCCGGGGCCGAGGCCAGCAGTGCGGCGGCGGGAATGATCGGTCCGCAGGGTGAAACCGCAGTGCCGGATGCGTTTTTCGCCTTGTGCGCAGCCAGCCACGCTCTGTTTCCTGATTTCGTCGCGGAAATTGAGGATTTGAGTGGGCAGGACGTCGGGTTTCGTCGCGACGGGAGCCTGCTGATTGCAACCGACGAAAAGCAAGTCGCAAACCTCGAGAAGCTTTTCTGGAACCAGTCCCGGGCCGGGCTGCCGCTGGAAAGGCTCACGGTGGCCAGCCTCGAACATAAAATGCCGGGGCTTTCGAAGAAGATCCGCCTCGCCCTCGGCGCTTCTGAGGACCATTGGGTGGATAATGAGAAATTGACGCGGGCCGTGATCGAGGCCGCTCACCGCCTGGGGGTGAAATTTCAATCTCGCTGCGCGGTGGAGGACTGGGTCGTCCGCGACGACCGCGTGGAAGCCGTTCACACCCGGACCGGCTCTCATGACGGCGCGCCCGCACTGCTTTCGGCAGGCTCGTTCGTGCTGGCGGCGGGCTGCTGGTCGGGAGGGCTCGCCGCGCAGGCGGGGCTGCAGCTCGCCATGCAGCCTTGTCGAGGCCAAATGATGGAATTCGAATCGCCTCGTGAAATTCCCCACGTGGTCCGCGCCGGAACGCATTACCTCGTGCCGCGCTCTGCCCGGCGGGTCGTCGTCGGCACGACAGCCGAGTACGCCGGGTTCGAAAAACGCGTGACCGCCGAAGGACTGCAATCCATCCTCAATGGAGCCATGAAGTTCGCGCCTTTCCTGAAGGAGTGTGCCTTCCTTCGCTCCTGGGCAGGACTGCGCCCTGATACTTCGGATCATCTGCCCATTCTAGGTTATAGTAAACTGGATAATCTCATACTTGCTACTGGCCACTTTCGCCATGGCATTCTCCTGGCCCCCATCACCGCTCAGGAAATCTCCGAACTGGTTCTCGGCCGCGCCGCTTCTTTCCCTCTGGAGCCGTATCGGCCGGGCCGCTTTGCGTGAGGGGGGAGCGTTTTGGAGGAGGCCAGGGGCGCGCGAATCCGTCTACGTCCATACAAGTGCAGCAGCGAGTAATGCACGATGAGTCAATCCTAGGTACTGCACGCGACGGTACCTCCGTACCATGCCTCTTCTGTTGACTTGCCCTCCTCAATCCTCTAAGATTTTCTCAGCTTAATATGCTGCCGACTCCTGATGAACCCGAAATTCCCGGCGTAGTGGGCCGTCGGAGCGCCCGCCTTTCGATCATCGTCCCGATAACCGTGCACGGCACTGACGCCACGGGGCAGTCCTTCAAGGAGAACACCTGGACGATCAGTGTTAACAAGCATGGCGGCAGAATCGCCACATTCCACCGCCTGGCGGTTGACGATCAGGTCTTGATCGAGAATCCACTGCTTGGACGGTCCGCCCGCGGCCGGGTCAACAGAGTCTGTGAGAAGCGTTTTGCAGAAGACCCCTTCGAAGTCTGTGTCGAACTCCTGGAAGCGCAGAATGTCTGGGGAGTCAGACTTCCCCCTGAGGATTGGGCGAAGGAACGGCAGAGCGTCCTGGATGGGCGGAAAGACGCGAGCCCACATGCCGAGACTGGCCCTCCGGCGACGGCCGCTGCGCCTCCCGAGGACGACCTTCAGATGGAGACGACGCACCTTGCGCCAGGAGGAATGCCGGTGGAAGCAGCAGATCAGACCGGGGGCCTGAGCCAATTCAACATGGCAGTGCACGCCTTGACTCGCCTAGCCGGGGAGACCGCGGCGCCTTCAACCCCGCCGGCGGCGCCCCGGCAGGAGTCCGTGCCCGCCCAAGCGCCTTCCGTACCGGCTCAAGACGCCGGCCTCGTGGCATTCGAATCTTTGCAAAAGACCATCGATGAGGCGCAGTTGCTCAAGGAGGAATTGAACGCCCTTTTGAACCGCATGCAAGCTGCGCGCGGGGAAGTGGAGAACCTCCTGTCCCGCACCACTCAAGTCTCCGAGGAAGCCAAGTCGCAAATTGAGGGCGCCCGCAGGAGCAGTGAGGAATCGCTCCAGCAGAGTTTCGAAGCACTGCGGCAGGAAATTCAGGCGGACACTCTGAACGCGGGAACCGAAGCCAGGAAGATTTGCAAGGAAGAATCCGGCACCGCCGTCAAGGCAATTTCCGTATGCGTGGACTCTGCCGTGGACTTACTGAATCGAGCTGGCGACGAGGCCGCCGCACGATTGCAGGGGGCCCGCCAGAACCTGGAGCTCAGTTTGAAGAAGGCCGAGGAGAGTCTGCCGCGCCTGGCCAGCGAATCGGCATCGCAGCTCGAGAAGTTTCACGCCGAGGCGGAGGCGTTGGCAGGCCAGTTACGATCCGCATTGGAATCTGCGGCCCGCGAGTCTTCGGCGAAGGCCAGCGAGCAGGCTTCGGAAAAGCTTGAAGGCAGTGTTGAATCGGCGCTGGAAGTGGTGGTCAGAGACTTCAACAAACAAGCCGAGGAAGCTCTCGAACTGCTGAAAGAGGGGCTCCGGTCGGCTCGCGAACAGTGCGTGGAGGAGGCCCAGAAGCAGTTGGGCGCGGCGCGCGAATCGGCCTTGACCGGGCTAGAGAGCGAAGCGACGGAGAAGTCCGCGTCTTACCGGGAGCAACTGCGGGCGGCGCTCGTCGAGATGCAAGCGCAGCAGACGAAGGAGATGGAGACGGGCATCCAGGCCAGTCTGGAAGGCCTACTGGAAACTCTGCACGCCAAGATTCACGAGACTCAAGAGCAATCTGTAGAGGAGACGCAGAAGCAGTTGAGTGCGGTGCGGGAATCGGCCTTGGCCACGCTAGAGAGCGAAGCGACGGAGAAGTCGGCGTCCTACCGGGAGCAACTGCGGGCGGCGCTCGTCGAGATGCAAGCGCAGCAGACGAAGGAGCTGGAGACGGGGATTCAGGCCAGTCTGGAAGGCCTACTGGAAACTCTGCACGCCAAGATTCACGAGACTCAAGAGCAATCTGTAGAGGAGACGCAGAAGCAGTTAAGTGCGGTACGGGAATCGGCCTTGGCCACGCTGGAGAGCGAAGCGACGGAGAAGTCGACGTCCCACCGCGAGCAACTGCGAGCGACGCTCGTCGAGATGCAAGCGCAGCAGACGAAGGAGCTGGAGACGGGGATCCAGGCCAGCCTGGAAGGCCTGCTGGAAACTCTGCGCGCCAAGATTCACGAGAGTCAAGAGCAGTCTGTAGAGGAGACGCAGAAGCAGTTAAGTGCGGTACGGGAATCGGCCTTGACCGCGCTGGAGAGCGAAGCGACGGAGAAGTCGACGTCCCACCGCGAGCAACTGCGAGCGACGCTCGTCGAGATGCAAGCGCAGCAGACGAAGGAGCTGGAGACGGGGATCCAGGCCAGCCTGGAAGGCCTGCTGGAAACTCTGCGCGCCAAGATTCACGAGAGTCAAGAGCAGTCTGTAGAGGAGACGCAGAAGCAGTTGAGTGCGGTGCGGGAATCGGCCTTGGCCACGCTGGAGAGCGAAGCGACGGAGAAGTCGGCGTCCTACCGGGAGCAACTGCGAGCGGCGCTCGTCGAGATGCAAGCGCAGCAGACGAAGGAGCTGGAGACGGGGATTCAGGCCAGCCTGGAAGGCCTACTGGAAACTCTGCGTGCCAGGATTCACGAGACTCAAGAGCAATCTGTAGAGGAGACGCAGAAGCAGTTGAGTGCGGTGCGGGAATCGGCCTTGGCCACGCTAGAGAGCGAAGCGACGGAGAAGTCGGCGTCCCACCGCGAGCAACTGCGAGCGACGCTCGTCGAGATGCAAGCGCAGCAGACGAAGGAGCTGGAGACGGGGATTCAGGCCAGCCTGGAAGGCCTACTGGAAACTCTGCGTGCCAGGATTCACGAGACACAAGAGCGATCTGTAGAGGAGACGCAGAAGCAGTTAAGTGCGGTACGGGAATCGGCCTTGACCGCGCTAGAGAGCGAAGCGACGGAGAAGTCGGCGTCCTACCGGGAGCAACTGCGAGCGGCGCTCGTCGAGATGCAAACGCAGCAGACGAAGGAGCTGGAGACGGGGATCCAGGCCAGCCTGGAAGGCCTGCTGGAAACTCTGCGCGCCGGGATACACGAGACACAAGAGCGATCTGTAGAGGAGACGCAGAAGCAGTTAAGTGCGGTACGGGAATCGGCCCTGACCGCGCTGGAGAGCGAAGCGACGGAGAAGTCGGCGTCCTACCGGGAGCAACTGCGGGCGGCGCTCGTCGAGATGCAAGCGCAGCAGACGAAGGCGATGGAGACGGGCATCCAGGCCAGCCTGGAAGGCCTGCTGGAAACTCTGCACGCCAGGATTCGCGAGGCACAAGAGCAGTCTGTAGAAGAGACGCGGAAGCAGTTAAGTGCGGTGCGGGAATCGGCCTTGGCCGGGCTGGAGAGCGAAGCGACGGAGAAGTCGGCGTCGTACAAGGAGCAACTGCAAGCGACGCTGGTCGAGATGCAAGCGCAGCAGACGAAGGCGATGGAGGCGGGGATTCAGGCCAGCCTGGAAGGCCTGCTCGGTGCGCTACGCGGAAAGATTCAAGAGGCCCAAAGACATTGCGTGGAAGCTACCGAGAAGCAGTTGGGCGTGGTACGGGAATCGGCCTTGGCCGCGCTGGAGAGCGAAGCCTCGGAGAAGTCGGCATCCCACCGGGAGCAACTGCAGGCGGCGCTGCTGGAGATGCATGCGCAACAGACAACAGAAATGGGGACGGAAATTCAAGCCAGCTTGCAGGGCCTGCTTGAGTCCTTACACGTAAAGATCCAGACCACCGAAGAGCGCTGCGTGGAAGAAACCGAGAAGCAGTTGGCAGTGCTGCGCGAATCGACCTTGAGTTTGCTGGAGCGCGAAGCGGCGGAGAAGTCGGCATCCTACCGGGAGCAGCTGCGCGCCTCGCTGCTGGAGACGCAGGAGCGGCAGACAAGAGAGATGGAGAGCGGAATCCAAGCCACCTTCGAGGGGCTGCTGGAATCCCTCCGCGCTAGAATTGAGTCGTCTGCCGGCGAGGCTGCATCACGGGTGGCGGCCGAGGTGAGAAACGGCGCCGACCAGGCCCTCCAGGAACTCCCCGAGCGGCTGTCCAAGACTGTTGAGATGGCCGTTTTTGTGGTGAAAGAGTGGGAGCAGCAGACCAGGACCGAACTGGAAGCGCATTCGTGCCGGCTTCTGGAGGCTTTTGAGAAGCGACTTGATGAGGTGAGTGCGGCTGCCCGCAGGCGGCAGCGTAGCGAGGCTGAAGCCTTCAAAAGCATGCTCCAGAATTTCCTGGATCATGCCGAGGCTCTATCGGCAGAGAGCGGTCAGGCAAAGGCGGCGGTCCGCGAAGAGTCCACGCAGGCGCCTCCCCGGCCTGCCCAGCCGTCCGCAGAACCTTCCACGCCTGCCCTTGAAAATCTGTTGGAGAAGCAGCGAAGAATAATTGAGGATACGCTCGGCGCCTTCCGCTCGAGACTGAGCCAGACCCTTGCCGGCACGACTTCCAAGCGATAACTCGTATCCCATTTGACCGTGAGCTTTCGGCGGGACTGTGCAAATGGTTGTTCCGGGGGCTTAAATGAGGATTTCGATGGGCGGAGTGCAACCGGCGCACGTCGGCTAGTTTTCCTCGGTGAACTCGGCAAGGAGGTCGTCCA
>Ga0326727_10021681_pt1 | contig 12534 bp, 8 predicted proteins | sample MB2enrmetagenome_FD_207643 | JGI IMG/M metagenome (GOLD analysis project Ga0326727, IMG submission 207643) | Lab enriched peat soil microbial communities from McLean, Ithaca, NY, United States - MB29MY | ecosystem: Environmental > Terrestrial > Soil > Wetlands > Peat | place: USA: New York...
TGTCCATGATCCACGACATGGTTTGCGAATTCGTGTATACGTCCGGCGCGGGAATGTCTTGATCCGGTCCGATGATGGGAAGAATTCCGGCCGTGTAGCGCCGCGTCATGCGCTCCAGTTCGCCCGGCGTCATGTTCTTTGGATCGCAGGTAACTCCGCCCTTGCCGCCGCCGAACGGAATGTTCATCACCGCGCACTTCCACGTCATCCAGGTGGCCAGCGCCTTCACCTCATCCAGCGTCACCTGAGGGTGATAGCGAATGCCGCCCTTGGCGGGACCGCGCGCCGTGCTGTGTTGCACACGATAGCCCTCGAAGTGGTGAATATGCCCGTCGTCCATACGCACCGGCACGCTAACCGTCAGAATGCGTTCGGGATACTTGATCACTTCCCGAATATCTTTGTTGAGCCCCAGCGCGTTCGCTGCCGTATCGAAATTTTCCAGCGCAACGTCATAGGCGTTATCTGCAACTCTTGTTGTGGCCATCTGATTTTCATCCTCCTTCGTTGAACTTGTTTACGACATTTGTGAGCCGTGCTCAACCGCCCGGGAAACGTTCCTGCAAGATAATGCGCGGGAAGGATTTCTCCCTCCCGCGTTATTCCGTGAATCCTGTTCTGGTTTAGACCAAGCCCTGATCGAGCATTGCGTCAGCAACTTTCAGGAAGCCCGCGATATTGGCTCCGTTCACCAGGTTGCCCGGTGTGCCGTACTTCTCGGCCGTTTCAAAGCAGTTCCGATGGACGGAGATCATGATTTTGTGCAAACGATTGTCGACTTCTTCGCGGGTCCAGGATAGGCGCATGCTGTCCTGCGTCATCTCCAGGCCGGAAGTGGCAACGCCGCCGGCATTGGAAGCCTTGGCCGGTCCGTAGAGAACCTTGGCATCGATGAATATCTTCGTCGCTTCAATCGAGCTGGGCATATTCGAGCCTTCGCAGACGAGCTTTACGCCATTCTTCACGAGATGGGCCGCATCCTTCGCGTTGATCTCATTCTGCGTGGCGCTCGGGAAAGCGCAATCAGCCTTGATGTTCCACAGCGGGTTGTAGTCGAGCTTCGGGTCGATAGGAGTGTAGACGGCCTTCTTGTACCTCTCGGCGTATTCCTTGATGCGTCCGCGGCGGTTGTTCTTTAGATCAAGAACGTAGGCCAGCTTATCGCGGTCAATGCCATCGGCATCGTAAATTATGCCGTCGGAATCGGACAACGTGACCGTCTTTGCGCCCAGATCAAGCAGCTTCTCGACCGTGTATTGCGAGACGTTGCCGCTGCCGGAGACCAGGCAAACTTTTCCTTCCAGCGTCTCTTTCCGCGTCTTGATCATTTCGTCGGCGAAATACACGCATCCGTAACCGGTGGCCTCGGGGCGAATCAACGAGCCGCCCCATCCCAGGCCCTTGCCCGTCAGCACGCCGGTGAACTCATTGCGCAGCCGCTTGTATTGGCCGAACAGATAGCCAATCTCGCGTGCGCCCACGCCGATGTCGCCGGCCGGAATGTCCGTATCGGGACCGATGTGGCGTTCCAGTTCGCTCATGAAGCTCTGGCAGAAGCGCATCACCTCGTTGTTGCTCTTGCCTTTGGGATCGAAATCTGATCCGCCCTTGCCTCCACCCATGGGCAGCGTGGTCAGCGAGTTCTTGAACACTTGCTCGAAGGCTAGAAACTTCAGAATGCCGAGGTTGACCGAGGGGTGTAGACGCAGCCCGCCCTTATAGGGTCCGATGGCGCTATTCATTTCAATGCGAAAACCGCGATTGATTTGAACTTTGCCCTTATCGTCGAACCACGGCACTCGGAACATGATCACGCGTTCCGGCTCCGTCAGGCGCTCCATGATCTTCTCTTCCTGATAATGCGGATGGCGCTCAAATACGGGAATCAGGGATTCGACCACCTCAAGGACGGTCTGGTGAAATTCGGGCTCGCAAGGGTTCTTGGCCTTTACGAGGTTGAGAATGTGATTTGCGTACGCCGCCGCATTACCCTTGGGCGGTTCCATGACAGCACTCATAAAACTTCCTCCGGAATTCAGGTACCAAATGGGTTAACAAAACAAAACGCCGTAAAAATTTCCGCGGCGATCATAAATGCCTGCGGCTGCGGCTCCGCCGCGTTGGACTTCACCGAATGCCTGAGGCGCTATCTGCAACTCTGTTGGTGCTCGTCTGTGTTCTTCCTCCCTGGCCGAGCTGATTCACAAGCAGCATTCGGCAAGGTCAGCAATTCAGCAGGCAACCATTTCTGCCGGAGCCTGATGACCTTGCACGTCTTTCATATCGCGCTTGTAAACCGGCGTCAGCCAATTCCAATAAGCCTGCAAATGTCCGCGCGTTGCGTTGAAGTACACCTGCCGCAGCTCGCGCGTGATTACGCCGAAGAGTCCATCTTTCACCATGTGATGATCGACTTGCGTCACCGGCGCAATGCCGACGGCTGTTCCGGTGAAGAACAATTCATCGCAAACATACAGTTCGCTGCGATCGATGGGACGCTCCACAACCTCAATCCCAAGTTCCCGGTGCGCCAGTTCCATGATCGCGTCGCGCGTAATGCCTTCCAGAACGTTCTCAGTCACCGGCGGAGTAATCAGTTTTCCCTTGCGCGCCATGAAAATGTTGCATGCCGCCCCCTCCGCAACATGACCGCTCTCGTTTAGAAAAATGGCTTCGTCGAAGCCGCAACGGCGGGCCTCGTCGCTGGCCAGTGCGCTGTTCGCGTATGCGCCGCAAATCTTGCCTCGCGCGGGTATCGCATTATCGTCGATGCGCCGCCACGAACTCACGCCCGCGTGCAAACCCCGGTCAGTGGGAAGATAATCGCCATAGGGCAATGCGATCACCGCGAAGGCATCCTGATCGTCGTAGCTCACTCCGATGCGTTCCGCGCTCTTGTAGGCCAGAGGACGAACATAGACATTGGTGCGAAATGCGTTTCTGCGTATCAGCTCAAGAGTGATCTCGCTCAACTCTTCGGGCGAAGGCGGAACGGCTATCCGCAGCAAGCCGCAGTTCTGCTTCCAGCGCTCGTAATGTTCCACCGGGCGCAGCACAAACAGCTCCTGCTGCGACTCGTCCCAATGCGCGCGAATCCCTTCAAACACACCTGTTCCGTAATGCAGGGCATGAGTAAGAATTCCAACGCGCGCCTCGGCGAGTGGTACATACTGCCCGCCAAAATACACAATGATACTCTGATCGACACTAGCTGGCATGGCACACCTCCTGACACGATTCTTTGTAGAGCTCCCGGCCCCTCGCCATAGCTCGTTTATTCAACTCCATCCAGCGCGGGCTCTTTACCAGTCTTCGCATCGCCGCGTCAATGTTTACATCCTGTACTACTCCGGCGATCTCCAACAACGCGCCCAGCATCACCATATTGCCGGCTCGCGAATCGCCTAACTCGTTGGCTATACCGATGAACGGGCACGCCAATACATGAACGCCTTCCTGTTCGCAATCCTCCGGGAACGCCTCGCCGTTGTAGAGAATCCATCCTCCCGGCGTCACACTCTTGTAAAACTTTCGGAGCGAGGGCTCATTCATCGCCACCAGCACATTGGGATTCGTCACCATGGGCGAATCAATTAAAGCTTTCGACAAGCGCACATGGCAGTTGGAGGTGCCCGATCGCATCTCCGGCCCATACGATGGCAGCCAGGAAACCTCCAGGCCCGCATCCAGTCCCGCCTCAGCCAGCACTTCGCCCAACAGCAAGACCCCTTGTCCCCCAAAGCCCGCTGCCCGCACGCGAAGATCCACATCCGGCGCACTCTCGTCGCGCACAATAGGATTGCCTTCCGGCAGACTCTCGCTGTCGACGCCGAGAATTTGCGGAATCCGCTCTAGCGCCGGCGCTGCCTCGGGAGCAGGCCGCGGATGCGCATCTTTAGTGCGATCGAGAATCACCTTGACCGGAAAAGTTTTGGCCAGCACATCGCGCACCCAGTGCTGCGCATCAACTGGAGTCTTCTTGAAGATCGTGGGGCAGGGCGATAGTACTTCAATCAGAGAGAAGCCCAGTCCCTTCACCTGGTTTTCCACGGCGCGCTTAATGGCGCGCGTTGCCTGAGCAATCTGCTTGTTGTCTCCCAGGGCCACGCGCTCGATGTAGATGGGAGATTCCAGCGACGCCAGCATCTCGCTGATGTGTAGCGGATAGCCCTCGTTGTCCGCCTTTCGCCCCAGTGGAGAGGTCACGCTCTTCTGTCCCAGCAGGGAGGTGGGCGCCAATTGTCCGCCCGTCATGCTGTAAATTGCGTTGTTCACGAAGATGATCGTGATATTCTCGCCGCGATTGGCCGCATGAAGAATCTCGGCAGTCCCGATCGCCGCCAAATCACCATCACCCTGGTAGCCGATGACGATGCTCTCCGGCCTGCTCCGTTTCGCCGCCGTGGCCACCGCGGGCGTGCGTCCGTGCGCGGCCGAGATATTGCCCACGTCGAAGTAGTTATAGGTAAAGACCGAACAGCCTACCGGACCGATCAGAATTGTCCTGTCCTGGATTCCTAACTCATCGATTGCCCGCGCCAGCATTTTATGCACCTGGCCGTGACCGCACCCCGGGCAATAATGCGTCTGGTGCTGCAACTCTTCTTTGCGCGTGAAGCGCTCGAAGAATGCCTTGGGCCTGGCGTGAGAAACTTCGTATTCAGAAACCATTTCGTTAGACATTTGCCCTCCGCTCCTCTTGGGGCTGCATGGCCGGCCGGAATCGCCGCGCCTGTTCTTTCACGATCTTGAGCACCTCTTCGTGCGACGGCACATTCCCACCCACACGGCTGAAAAATTCCACCGGCCGCGCCCCATTCAAAGCCAGCCGCACATCTTCCACCATCTGCCCGTTGCTCATTTCCACCACAATAAAAACCTGCGCGCTCTTGGCCAGGCGTTGAAAATGCTTGGTAGGAAATGGGAACAGAGTAATGGGCCGCAGTACGCCCACTTTGAAGCCCAGATCGCGAGCCTCTGCGGCTACAGCCTTCAAAATCCGCGCCACGATCCCGTAACCTGTCAACACAATCTCCGCGTCCTCGGTCCGCCATTCTTCGGCGAGCACCTCGCGCTCCTGCGCGCGGCGGTACTTGGATTCCAAATGATTCTGATGTGCCTCCAGAGAATCACTATCCAGAAACAGTGAGGAAATCACATTGCCGCGCGTCTCTTCCGTTCCCGCCACAGCCCACTCCGGAAGCCGGCTAGCGACGGCTGTCTGAGAAAACTCCACCGGCTCCATCATCTGCCCGATAAATCCATCGGCCAGCAGTACCACCGGATTGCGATAGCGGTCGGCAAGATCGAAGGCCTGCGCGGTTAAATCCGCCATCTCTTGCACGGAGTGCGGCGCCAGTACAATCGTCCGGTAATTCCCGTGGCCGCCGCCCTTCACCACCTGGTGATAGTCGCCCTGTTCCGCGTTAATGCTGCCCAGTCCCGGCCCGCCGCGTGTGATGTCCGCAATTACACAGGGCAGTTCCGCTCCCGCCATGTAGCTTATGCCTTCCTGCATCAGGCTGATCCCCGGCCCGCTCGAGGAGGTCATCGCGCGCACGCCCGCCGACGCCGCGCCGTAAAGCATGTTGATGGCCGCAACCTCGCTCTCCGCCTGCAAAAACACTCCGCCCGACTGCGGCATATAGAGCGCCGCGGCTTCGGTAATCTCGCTGGCCGGCGTTATGGGATATCCGTAGAACGCGCGGCACCCGGCGAGAATAGCGCTCTTCACAATCGCTTCGTTGCCCTTCATCAATTGCTTGTGCATGAGCTCGCTCCCACAATGCCCGTTGCAACGCCGCGCACTTTATCAGCCCGAGGATGTATGAGTTTAAAAACCGTGATCGCCCCCGGCTCGGGGCACACCATAAAGCAGATTCCGCAGCCCGTGCATCCCGTGCCCGCATACGTTGCCGTGCGATAGCCGTAGTGATTCAATCCCTCGCTGAGGAAGATCGCTTTAGGCGGGCATGCTTCCACGCAAAGCCCGCAGCCTTTGCACTCATCCACATCCACCCGCAGCTTGCCACGGTCCTGCTTTTCTGCATTTGCCATACCCACTCCTCTCCGGCAAGCCCTCAGGCAAGCACGGCCGCGGCCTTGCGCTCCATGTAATGCGAGCGCACCGCGAAATCTTCCAACTCCTCCCTGAAGCGCGGTTCGGCAATGGCGATCAGCGCCTCGGCCCGCTCGCGCAGCGTCTTTCCATGCAGGTACGCGATGCCGTGCTCGGTCACCACGTAGTGCACATCGCCGCGCGAAGTCACCACGCCCGCGCCTGGCTCCAGCACCGTCGTTATCCGCGATACCGTGCCGTTCTTCGCCGTCGAAGGCAACGCGATAATCGGCACTCCGCCCTTGGAGCGCGCCGCCCCGCGAATAAAATCCACTTGTCCGCCAAACCCGCTATAAGGCTTGACCCCCAGCGAGTCCGAGCACACCTGCCCCGTCAGGTCCACCTGCAGCGCCGCGTTGATGGCCACCATCCGGTCGTTCCGCGCCACCACATAAGGATCGTTGGTGTAGCAAATGGGCCGGAACTCGAAGGACGGGTTATCGTGGATAAAATCGATGAGCCGCTGCGATCCAAGCACAAAAGAGATCACTGCCTTGCCGCGATGCAGAGACTTGCGCTCTCCGTTCAGCACCCCAGACTCCATCAGATCGATCACGCCATCCCCAACCAGCTCGCTGTGAATTCCCAGGTCGCGTTTGTCTCCCAGGCAGGCCAGCACCGCGTCGGGAATTCCGCCGATCCCGGTTTGCAGCGTTGCTCCGTCGGGAATCAGCGTAGCCACGTTCTCCGCAATCCGGCGGTGCATGGCGGTGAACGGCTCCGGATGCAGTTCCAGCAGTGGCCGCGAGGTTTCCACGATCGCCGAGATGTGGCTCACGTGAATAGCCGTCTCTCCATGCGTGCGCGGCATCCGCTCATTCACTTCGGCAATCGTCATCTTGGCGCAGCGGAATGCGTTCAAGGTGCAGTCCACGGTCGTTCCCAAGGTTACGAATCCGTGGTCGTCCGGCGGCGAAACCTGCATGAGTACTACATCCAGGGGCAGAGCGCCGCTAAAAAACAAGCCCTCAATCTCGCTTAAAAAGATGGGCGTATAGTCGGCGCGTCCCGCAACCACCGCTTCGCGCACATTGTCGCCTAAAAATAATCCGCGATGTCGAAAAACCCCTTGGTACTCTGGCTGGGTGTACTTCGCTATGCCCAGCGTCTTCATGTGAACGATCTCGACATTGCGCAGTTCGGAGGCGCGCGCCACCAGAGCATCCACCAGTGTCGACGGAGTGCCGCACCCCGACTGGACCCATAGGCGGTCGCCGCAGCGTACCATCTCCAGAGCCTGGGCGGCGTCCATGCATTTATTCCGATACTCTTCGCGCCAGTTCGTCACCGGTTGCCTCCGAGTTCGAGTCCGCTTCGGCTGTACATTTGAGTTTCGCTGCCCATTCTGTTCCTTGCCGGCGAACGTTCCAGCTTTACTTCCACACACTTAAAAATGCTGCTGCGGTTTCAGAGAGCAATCTCCCCAAAACCCATACGATTCTCCGCTTCGCAAAGATGCGCGGCTGTGACGTGTGTCACCCTGCTCTCCTATGTTAGTGCATCATGTAACCTGGTTTTCGATGCTTTCCGAATGTTAAGTTTTTATAGCTTAAAAGATAAGAGCGTTAACTATAGATGCCAATAAATCTACATAAGTAAAGAGCTTGTGAAAGGGTAGAAAGACTAAAGGGCAAGAATTATATATATCATCAATAGAATCAATACGATATAAATATAATAAACTATTGATTACGGCGCTGTGTCTATATTACTCAGATAACCGCGATATATAGTGCGAATATCCGATGCACACACTAATAAAAACGCAATAATGTGTAGTTATTCAAGAGAAGAAAATACTCGTTTCCTATGAATGCATGTGTTATTGGTTACATAAGTAGATAAAGCTTCTATTCCGCCATGCATTTCATGCGCGGGAATGTTGTAGATGATGGAAGTTTCTTTGTTGCTCTTGCTTTCCAACGACAATTGAATTCTAATTTTGCTCGGATGGAAAAACGCATACATTCCGTTGCAGGCCGTGAGGCGTCAGGCTCGGAACATGCCGTCAAGGCGGTTCTGATGCTGACAGGTTTTAGCGCCGTCATCGGTCAGATTGTGCTGATGCGCGAGCTGATGGTTGTCTTCAGCGGCAATGAGATCTCGCTGGGCATCATGCTTGCCGCGTGGCTATTTTGGACAGCTCTCGGCAGTATTCTCTACAGCAGTCTAGCGCCGCGCGAAATCCACGCGCGACGAACCGTTGCTGTGCTCGAATGTCTGTTCGGTGTCAGCCTGCCGCTTACAGTCTGGGCATTGCGTGTCGGCAAAAGTCTTTTTCAAACCGTGCCGGGCGAACTGATTGGGCCAGCCCAGGTGTTGCTTGCATCGCTAATCTGTTTGAGCGTGTTCTGTGTAATTGCTGGAGCGCTTTTTGTGGCGTCAGTGCGCATGTACAGCCATGAGTGCGCGGTTGACGCGCGTGCTGCCACTACCGCGGCTTACCTGTTGGAAGCGGCCGGCTCCGGCCTGGGTGGAATTATCGTCAGCTTTGTGTTGCTGCGATCTCTTGAGCCGTTTCAGATTGCCTGTATAGTGCTAGTTCTGAACCTGTCGATGGCGATCTTTCTTTTGTTGCGAATGAGCCGCAAGCAGATTGGTTTCGCGTTAGCGGCGGAGATGCTGCTCGCAGTCTTTCTTCTCGTGCGTGTTGCGCCCTTGCTGGAAAGCGCTGCTCAGGCGCGTCAGTGGCGCGGATTGCACATGCTCGCATCGCGCGATTCCATTTACGGCAACCTGACGGTCGTCGAAACCGGCAACATTCGCAGCCTGTATGACAATGGTCTCATACTGGCCAACTCGCCGGACGAGAGCGCCGCGGAAGAAGCGGTTCACTACGCGCTGCTGGAGCATTCCGCGCCGCGAAAAATACTGTTAATCGGCGGCGGAGCCAGCGGCGCTATCGCGCAGGCGCTACGGCATCCCACCGTCGAGCGCATCGATCTGGTCGAACTGGACCCCGCGCTCATCGGCATGTCGCGAGAATTCTTTTCATCTCCGTCCTCATCGGTCAATTCAGATTCCTGGTCCGATCCCAGGGTGCATTTGCACTACGCGGATGGACGAGCTTATCTCAAGTCAGCCCGCGACAAGTTCGACGTGATGATCGTGAATGTGCCTGACCCGCAGACCGCTCAGTTGAACAGGTTCTATACCGCCGAGTTCTTTCGTTCCGCGCGCGATCATCTTGCGCCGGGCGGATTGCTCGCTTTCCAACTACGCTCGTCAGAGGAAGCCATAAGTCCCGGCCTGGCGGAGTTCTTGCGCTGCATCAATCGCACGCTGCGAGAAGTTTTTCCGTACGTTGTCGCAATCCCTGGAGAGACGATTCACTTTTTTGCCGCAACGCGCCCGGATGTTCTCACGGACATCCCTCATGTGCTGGTCGCGCGCCTGCACGAGCGCAATCTGAAGACACGCTACGTCAGCGAATACTTTATCCCCTACCGCATGATGCCCGATCGCATGGTCCAGGTGCGCGATCAGTTGCAGCCGCTGACGACGACACAAATCAATCGCGATTTCTCGCCCATCGCCTATTACTTCGATGTTGTACTGTGGAGCGCGCAGTTCAAGCCGTCCTATGCCGGATGGATGCGAGCCGCGGAACACGTACATTTCGCAATCATCCTCGCAGCTACTCTCATCGCTCTTTTTATTGTGGCGGCTTTTTTTGCGTTGATGCCGTCTCGCAAGAAGCGCGCCCGTGCGGTGTCTGGCTGTTGCATGGTAGCCACGGGGTTCACGCTGATGGCGCTGCAAATAATTCTGTTGCTCGCATTCCAATCCATCTACGGTTATGTCTACCACCAGCTCGCCATTTTGATTGCTCTGTGCATGGCCGGCATTGCGCTTGGAAGCTGGATGGGCATGAGGCGCATTCGCCGCGGTAACAGTCCTCCTTGCCGCGCTGTGGCAGCCACACAGTTTCTAATTGCATTGTCTGCACCTGTGTTGATGCTGCTGGTCAGCTTGCTCGCGAAACTTTCCGGAATAACGTCAAGCTGGCTGGCCGCGCAGTGTGTCTTTCCGGCGTTGGCTGCGCTTTGCGGAATGTTGGGCGGCTATCAGTTCCCTTTGGCAACAGAAATATATCTTCAGGATGTCAGCGGCCGGCGCAGGCTCGGCATGATGTATGCCATCGACTTGCTGGGCGGTTGCCTGGGCGCACTGGTATTGAGCGGCTATCTTATCCCTGTCTTCGGATTCTGGAAGACCGCAGGTCTCTGCGCCGCGATTAACCTGGCGCCGGCTCTGATGGCCGTTCGAGCTTGCTGCACGCCCCTCGCGGAAAACGCAAAAGGCGGGGCGCCCATCTTTCCATAGCAGCAGAAAATCTTCACTCGCTCACGGTTTGTGTTCCCCAAAGACAACCGCCGTGAAGCTGAAAATATCCGTGTCCTCATCCATCCAGCAACTGGTGCGCATTCCCGCCTTGGCGCAGGTCTGCTCAAGGAACGTGTGCCGGTCCCATCCCTGTTCCACCGGCACCTGCGGCAGCAGCAGGCCCTCGCTGTCGCCGTTTTTCATCAGCAGCCCATGCTGGCCAACCTTGATCTGCTGAATGTCCGTCACGCGCCGCAGCGGCGACATCACGGAGATTTCATATTGCAGGCTGGGCAACTCCGATGCCGTTACCGGCGTGAAGCGTGGATCTTGCAGGGCAGCCAGCGTTGCCGTGTCGCGCACGGTTATATAGAGAGGCTTGGCGGCGGAAGTGTAGCCAATGCACCCGCGCAGTTCGCCCGACTTTTTCAGTGTTGTGAATGCGCCGCGCTCCTGGTTCAGTGTTGCGCTTGCGTTCGCGGGCGGTTCATACGCGTATCTATTCTGAACCACATATTCCACCGACTTGCGCGCCAGCGTGAGCAGCTCGCTCTTCTCCGCATCGCTCAGCGAGAACGGCGTTTCTACCGCTTTTCCGCCTTCGGCTTTTACAAAAACATCCGCGCTGTATCCGACCACGCTTGAGTGGTCGCCCGTGACGTCGCCTGAATTCTCATACTTGAGCACACGCGCCTGGTTGGCTCCCATGCGCTCGGCGTAAATCATTACGGCTACGATGGGCGCGCCGCCGCAAGCTTCCCATACACGCACCTGAAAGTTGCGCGACATGCTGAAGTAGTCCCACGCCTGCAGCGCATTGAGCGTCTTGTGGTCCATCTTCACCGCTTCATCGTAGGTGTGGAAGTGCGAGAGATCGGAGCTGGCCAGAACAAGCGTTTCGCCGCCCTCTTTTTTGATCAGCTTGGCCAGCGCCACTCCCAGCGCGCGGCTGCTCTCGTAACTCTGGTCTCCCATGACGATGGGCACTAGCTCAAAATTGCCCAGCACTTTTTGCAGCCACGGCAACTGCACCTCGACTGCGTGCTCGCCGCCTGACGATGTGGGAACGTGTCCCTCGCTGGATAGCTTCATGGTCGAGCTCATCTTTACCAGCTTCTGCGCGAAGGCCTTGTCCACCGGCACGTTGCCCAGCGGTGTTGCGTAGGCGTCGCCTTCATAGATAGAAGTGAAATCGAAGGCCACGTGATGCGTCGGAGCAATCACCACCACCCGCGTATACTTGTGCCCCTTCAATTGAGCATAGGTATAAGCGGCCGTGGGGCCTGAGTACTGATAGCCGGCATGTGGCGCGACCACGGCAAGAATCGGATCGGTGATCTGCGGCACGGTGACCTTGGCCAGCATGTCGTCCATCATTGCGGAAAGAACCTTGGGGTCGGCCGGATAAAAACTGCCTGCAACGGCTGCTTGTCTCACTTTTGGTTGATCTCCTGCGTTAACGTGTTTGATCGGCGTAAATACCAGCAGAGCCAGAAGTGGCGCCGCCAGCAAAAAAGCACTTGGATTTAGGTCGATGTTCATGTGCGAATCCTCCTATGCGTGCCAGACGCCGGGAATCGGCTGTTGGCAGAATGGGCAACAGTTTTTCCGGATCAGCATCTGGCTTGCGGTAAACCCCACGCGCTCCACCAGCATTTTGCGGCACTTGGGGCAATAAGTATTCTGCGATGGATGTCCAGGCACGTTGCCAATGTAAACGTAATGCAGTCCCTCGGCGTCGGCAATCGCCTTGGCGCGTTCCAGCGTAGGCACCGGCGTGATGGGAAGATTCTTCAACAGGTATTCGGGATGAAATTGCGTGAAATGCAGCGGCACATCCTCGCCCAGGTTCGCCTTGATCCACTGCGCCAGGCCGCGAAATTCCGCATCGCTGTCGTTGAGCGTAGGCAGCACCAGGTAGACAATCTCCGTCCACTTGCCCATCTTGCGCAGGGTGACCAGCGAATCGAGCACCGGCTTCAATTGGCCGGTGACCACCTGTTTGTAATACGACTCGGTGAAAGATTTCAGATCGATCTTGACGGCGTCCATTTTTCCGTAGGCCGTCTTCAACGCCTCTTCCTGCATAT
>Ga0326727_10021683_pt1 | contig 12533 bp, 9 predicted proteins | sample MB2enrmetagenome_FD_207643 | JGI IMG/M metagenome (GOLD analysis project Ga0326727, IMG submission 207643) | Lab enriched peat soil microbial communities from McLean, Ithaca, NY, United States - MB29MY | ecosystem: Environmental > Terrestrial > Soil > Wetlands > Peat | place: USA: New York...
GGCGCAGCCGCCGCCCAGCGAACCGCAGCAGGGGCAACCGACGCAGGAACAGAAGCAATCCCCGGGCAAAGGCGGTGCATCGTGAAACGAACCGCCATCCCGGCCACGGTTGCCGTGGTGATCGCGCTCGCCGCCGGATGCACCGTCGGTCCGCGCTACGTTCGCCCCGCGACGCCGGCGCCGGCCCCGGATGCATGGCGGATGCAGCCGCCCTGGCAGCAGGCCGCGCCCAAGGATGCCATCCCGAAAGGCACGTGGTGGGCAATTTTTAACGATACCCGGCTCAACGACTACGAACAGCAATTGCTGAAGGTAAATCCGTCCCTGGCAGCCGCCAAAGATCGTCTGGAGCAGGCCCGCTCGTTGGCGCGAGTTGCTTCTTCCAACTTTTTTCCGCAACTGAGCACCGATCCTAATGGTCTGCGGCAACGCATTTCGGGGAATCGCCAGCTTACCGGAGCGGCGCCTCCGCTCTATCCGGTCGACCAGGGCGTGTACAACATCCCCTTTTCGCTCAGTTATGAGGCCGACCTTTTTGGCAGCGTTCGCTCGAATATGCGGGCCGCCAATGCCACCCTGCAGGCTACGGCGGCGGATTTGCAGAACGCCCAACTGGTGCTGACCGCGGAGTTGGCGGCCGACTACTTTACGCTGCGCGAACTCGACGCGGAGATGCAGGTGGTGCAGTCCTCCGTGGAAATCGAACAGAAGGGCCTGGACCTGGTGCGGCGCCGTCATGATGGCGGCATTGCTTCGGGTTTGGAGGTAGCGCAACAGGCAAGTCTGCTGGATGGCACCAAGACGCAACTATCTTTGGTTGAGCAACAACGCAAGCAATATGAGCACGCCATTGCGGTTCTCACCGGCAACCCTCCCTCGACTTTCAACGTGCCGGCTTTCGCGCTAGTCGGCGCCCCGCCGCCGATCCCGTTGGGTATACCGTCCGACCTCCTGGAACGCCGCCCTGACATCGCCAGCGCCGAACGGACCGTTGCCTATCAGAACGCCCAGGTTGGTCTGGCGCGCGCGGCCTTTTACCCGCTGTTGTCGCTCACCAGCAGCAATGGCTATCAGAGCCGCGATATTACCACCCTCCTGTCGACTCCCAGCGCCTTCTGGACGGTGGGCGCCGATCTGCTGCAGCCCGTATTTAACGGCGGGCGCAACCGCGCCAACCTGGCAGCCGCGAAGGCTTCGTATGACAACGCGGTGGAGAACTACCGCCAGACCGTGCTGACGGCCTTCCAGCAGGTCGAAGACGGCCTTTCCGGACTCGATACGCTTTCGCGGGCAGCCGCCACCCAGCAGGCGGCGGTGGAAGATTCGCAGCAGGCGCTGCGGATCGCCAACAATCGTTACGTGGGTGGCGTTACGAATTATCTGGACGTCATCACCGCCCAATCGACCTTGCTGGCCGATCAACGTCTTGCCGTCCAGTTGCTCGGCCAGCGCATGGTCACTTCCGTTTATCTGGTGAAAGCCCTGGGCGGCGGTTGGGACGCAGCGCAGTTACAGAAGGAACAGGTCCATCCGAAAGCGATACAAACCATTCAGCAATGATCGCATAACCCTTGCTTGCATTTCGAAAGTGCCAGCCTCCCTGGCGGGAGGCTGGCACTTTCAACTTCTCGATTCCTTTTGTCAACAGCCCTTGACCAATACCAGGTCCGTAGGCACTCGGCAAAACATTCCGTAATCATCGAATCAACCGACCGGCTTTATGTTTTTCCTCTGTGTCCTCTGCGCCTGCCCCGGCGCCTGTCCCGGCTTGCCGTGGACGCCGTGGGTCCTCTGTGGTGAATGTCGAGATACCGCTTCCCGGACTACAACTGGCATGCCATACACATTCTCGAAGAGGTGGCGGGCAGCGGCTATCCTCTCCGCTTGCTTGCTGCGGGGCACATAGCCTTCGGCTAAGATCTCGACTGCGCCATCGTGTTGGGCGACGCTGATCGGACGGATGCCGCTATGGTGCGGGCTATCCAGGCTGTTGGCCAGGCGCAGGATACCGGCCAGGGCGTCAACGATACGTCTTTCCTTCACCCCGAGCGCAACATAGCTTCGCTGCCGGCGAGGCAGCGCCCCGCGGTGATAGCGCGCCACCAGGGCCGCGATCTGTAAATCGTTCGCCGACCAGCCGGGCGGAACTTCCAGCTTTTCGATCAGGCGGCGACCGCTCTTTTGATGATCCTTGACACCATGGCTGCGTCCCACCTCATGAGCAATGGCGGCCACCTGCAAAAGATCGCGCGGGCTGGGCGCGCCCGCATCGCGCGGCGCCGGCAAACTCAGCCCGCCGGTGGCATCGTAAAGCTTCAGGCTGAAGCGCGCGACGGTGCGGGTATGGACGGGATCGGGATCCAGCGTGGCCGCCCAGATAGCAAATCGTTTCAGCACAGCCTTTCTCAGGGGTCCGCCCATAGGCAGGCCCTTTCGCCATTCCTGCCACAACGAATGGCGGCCGCCCATTTTCCCCCGGTACTCGGCCACACGCTGCGTCCGCTCGCGCGCAATGACGTCGTACCACCGGCGGCGCTCCTCTGGGGAGACCAATGCATGGATCTGGCAGGCGGTATCCCAAAGCACATCCAGATCGTGAACCTCGCCCAGCAAATCCTGCAGGCGTTTCAAGTCATCGCCCCACAGCGCGTGGTGCTCGGGCAGGAAATTCTCCACCAGGTAGCGAAACTTCTTAATGCCGATACGAAGCTCATGCAGCGCGGCCTTGCTGCGGTTGCGCATCGCCGTGGAGTGCAGCGCGCGCGCCCTTTCCCAGTTCTCCAACGCCAGCACTTGAAACACGTCGTCAGGTTCGCCCAGCCGCCGAACTCGCGCTTCCAGAGCGCCCGCCCACTGTTGCCAGCGGCGGGTATCGAACCGGTCCACCGCCTGTGCGGCGGTAATCTTGAGCGCCGCTTCGCGTTGCAGGCAGTGCGCACGCAAACGCTCGGCCACGGGCGGGCATCCCTCCTTCAGACGCTCTATCCACTCCAGCAGGACCTGTGTGTCCCGCAAATCTCCCAAGGCGGAAAATACGGCCTTGCCCGCCTTCCGCATCTTGTTCCACAAGGGATTGCCGTCGATGCTATGAAAACCTTCGCCCATGGACCGGCAGCGGCGAATCGCCACCCGAAGGTCGTGCACCGCATCGGCATCAAAGTTGCTGCGTGCCTGCGCACACTCGGCCAGGACGCGCTCCATCCAGTAGCCAATGCCACGCCGGGTTTGATTGGGGGATTCGGGCTCAGCCATCTCTGTCTCGACCGCTATTGTAGGCGAAATCCACCACTGTGCGGGAGACTGGCGCTTGGCGAAGAACACAACGAACGCAAGGGTCGCGATGGACGCAGGGGAAATTTTAGATTTAAGATTTCAAATTACCAAATTGGAAATCGACTCTTGCTTCTTCGTTCTAAAACATCTTCTGCCTTAGCCGCGCCGGCGGGGTCGCGTATGGCTATGACCGCCGGTCAACTGGCGGACCGCATGATCGATGACTCGCTCCAGTTCGTCGGCATACGGAAGCTGACGGTCCTCGCGCAGACGGCGCTTGGCCTTTTCCGCCGGGAACCAGGTCGGCATCCGGTAGATTTCGCCGGGCGTTTGAAGGCTGACTACTTCACACAGGTGGGCGTGAACGGCATGCGCGTCGCGTTCGCGCTTGGAGTGCAAATAGCAAGTGAAGGGGGAGGGTTCCACCCGACCCAGCACTCCGGCTTCTTCATAAGCTTCGCGAGCGGCGGCGGCGGCGGCCGTCGGATCGCCGTCAACCCCGCCCTTGGGAAACGTCCAGCGCCCGGCGCGGGTACGAACCAGCAGAAATTCGACCTCGCCCTCGGGTTGAATCCGGTAGCATACGGCGGCAACCACCGTTCGCCCGGCATGGCGCCACTGCGGAAAGGAGTTTCTTGAGGAAAGTCTTTGCTTCGGCTCAGGAATCCCGGTAAAGGCGACGGTTGCCAATATTGCCTCCCTTGAGCTGCTGTTGCCCACCATCATCCACAGTCTTGTACGGAACCGCTAGAGCCGATCTTGATTCCCCATGGTTCCGGTACCCCTATGCATTTTGCACCAGCCTTGGTGCACGGGTGATGAATAGAGTATTAATTCTCCATTAACATTTTTTTACACCTGTTGTCGGTTAAGATTCCCTGTGATGGAAGCTGCTCTTCAAGGTTCGGCACTGGCCATGCTTTTTTACGACGTCTGCGAAGAGATCCGTCTGGACGAACTCCGCGAGCTGCTGGCCGCCCAACGGCAGCGGCCAGCCTTCAAACATCCGGCCGCTCAGCAGGTCCGGGTGGAACACCCGCCGGTAGTGGAATCCCTGGCGCCCATTGTGATCGACGGCGAGAGCGTCGAAATCCAGCTCAAATACTACGATTACGGAGTTGTCAGCGTTCTCTTTCAGCGTCCGTTTTGTGGGGACTGGCCCACGCTGGTGGAGCTTTCGTCCAACTGGATTTCCGGCAGCGCGCTGGAGCAGCATGCGGCGCATATCGTGCGCGAGAAGCTGAAGCGCGCCACACCGGCCCTAGTCAAGCCTTACCAGGACTGGCTCAGTGAAGACTATTACATCTTCCTGCTGACCTCGATTGCGGGAAACCCCACCGCCGGCGACTTGATCGCGCGGCACGGCGGCGAGATCTCCCGGACCGTGCGCGGCGAGTTGGGCTGCCTTTCCGCCGGCGAGCAGACCGAGGTGTTGCAATCCTCCATTTCCTATTACCCCAATGATGTCGCCATCATCGGCTGGAATGCCGCCCTCGTATATGACACGCCGGCAGGCGCGGAAACCGCCATCCAAATACTGGAGTACGCGAATTCCCAGTTATTGGAGTTCCGGCACTACGACGAGTACCTGACGGGCGAACTTGCCGCGGCGTATCGCTTGCTGGATCGCGGCACCGGTGTGCTGGCGCGCTGGCGACTGGCGCAGGCCGCCAACAAGCTGCATGCCGTCACCCTGGAAGTGACGGAACTGGCGGAGCGCGTGGACAACGCCATCAAGTTCCTCAGTGACATGTTTTCCGCCCGCCTCTACCGCATCGCCGCCGCCAAGGTGGGCGTCCCCGATTACAAGGACCTGGTTACCAGGAAGCTGGTAACCGCGCGCAGTCTCTATGCCTTCATGGTCGAGCAGTTCCAGCAGAGCCGCGCTTTTGTCCTGGAATTGATGGTGGTTATCATTCTGGTAATCGAACTGGTCTTTCTGTTCCGCGGAAAATGACCCAGCAGAATTCATCAATTGTTCACAGTTTCGCAACGTTATTGAAATGTGGCATCGGTTATCTTCAAATCAATGACGAGCCCCCTGCGGACTGCCTCGAAAACACCCCCAAGGTGGTTCACAGTCTTGGCCGACCGCTGACAGCACGGCGGGACTTACCCCTCCCGCCGTGCTGGTTTCCAAAAACCACCTGGAGTCTCTTCCGAATCCTACAGACTGTTGCACAGCTGTGGAGCTGCCGTTCTGAGTCTGTCTCTCCTGGCGGACTCAGGATGGCAGGATTTTGGCCTGAAATCCTTGATCCCGATGGCGCAAAAAGAGGACGGAAACAATAGCGCTCCGTCGTAGTTTCCGGAGTCCCGGCTTGCCGAGAGGACGAGACGGTGATCGCGTGAAGACTCTCTCGGCCCTTTATCTTATTTCGCACTCGACAACAATGGAAAATTCCTCCGCCGGGCGGTATAGTTCTTTCGCAACAGGAATCTGCTCTCATGAATAGACAAGATCAGTGCGACCAGTGCGAAGGCACCGGCATGTGTGCCGAATGCAATGGCACCGGCACCAATCCGCATTTGAACTCAACGGACCCGCAATGTCCCAATTGTTCGGGAACCGGGACTTGTCGCGACTGCAAAGGAACGGGCAAAGCACTGATGTTTCGACGAGTCTATCAAGGGAGCTTGCTGGGATACGGGTTATAATCGGCCGGAATTGTTATCGGATTTTTCTTTTTATTTGCCCTGGCCCATAGCCGGGTTGTCACTGCATTGGCAATGGTCGTTTGGATGGCCTTTTGGTACGTCATCTTTTACCGAAACGCCCACATTAAGGATTCGGAAAAACCATGAAAGCCCCACCGACTTCCCTGAATTACAAGGACGCCTACAACTACGGCAAGAACTGCCGGGAACGGGTCAGCCGGGTGGGACAGGGGGAGTGGAAACCACGCGCCGACCGGCCCGATCCCTGTGAGCTGATCCGGGCCGCGACGGCGGGCCGTGTTCCCGAACTGCTGCCGATCAAGCGGCAGCGCATGTCGGCATCTCCTTTTGGCTTCTTCCGCGGCGCCACTTCCGTTATGGCCGCCGACCTGGCAAAGCTTCCGCATACCGGCATGCTGACGCAGATATGCGGAGACGCGCATGTTCGCAACCTGGGCGCTTACGCGGCCCCCGATGGCCGGCTGATCTTCGATATCAACGATTTCGATGAAACGATTCGCGGCCCCTGGGAGTGGGACATAAAACGCCTGGCGACCAGCCTGGTGCTGGCCGGTCGCGAAGCGCATGATTCCGGCGTGCGCTGCAAACAGGCTGTCAGCCTGTTCGTGCGTACCTACCGCGAGTTCATGCTCCGCTTTTCGGAAATGACCGTACTCGAACTGGCGCGATACCAGGTGCATCGGCAACTGCAAGGTTCTCCGGTAGCCGGCGTTTTGCGCAAAGCGGAAAAGTCCACCCCGCAGCAAAACCTGGAGAAGCTCGCGGTGAAAACCGCCAGGCGCGGGTGGCGGTTCCGGGATGCCAAGCCTCTGCTGTTTCACCTGCCCGCCAAGGTCGTCGGGCAAGTGCTGGCCTCGCTGGCATCCTACCGGCAAACTCTCAGCGCGGAGCGGCAGCATTTCCTCGATTGCTACCGTCCCATGGATGTGGCGTTTAAAGTGGTGGGCACAGGTAGCGTGGGCGTGCGCGATCACGTGATCCTCGCTTTCGGCCGCGGTGACGACGATCCATTGTTCCTGCAAATCAAAGAGGAACCGCCGTCCTGCTATTCCCCATATCTGAAGAGCAGGAATAAAGTTCATCAGGGGCAAAGAGTGGTCGAAGGCCAGCGGCTGATGCAGGCCCAGTCCGATATTTTTCTGGGTTGGACGACCATTGCCGGCCGCGACTATCTGGTTCGCCAGTTAAGCGATCACAAGGCGACCATTGAAATCGAAGATCTCCGCCGTAACGGGCTCTTGCAGTATGCCGAAGTATGCGGCGAAGTGCTGGCCAAGGCGCATGCCCGTTCCGGGGACGCCTGCGTGCTCGCCGGCTACCTGGGCAGCAGCGAGAAGTTCGATCTCGCCATCACTGCGTTTGCCGTTGCCTATGCCAACCAAACCACCGAAGACTACGAACACTTCCTCGCCTGCGTGAAAAAAGGACGGCTCTGATCTTGCCAGGAATACCGCGAACCATCCACGACAATTTTTCTGGCTTCCATTTGCGGAAATCCACATTGCGGTTCCTGTCATCTCTATAGCTGAGCTTCGAATAGTGGGAGCAAAAAAGGAAGCGAGGTCACACATGAGCACATTCATCCATGCCCAAGCGCCGGCGGATAGAAACAGCCTGAGTTCTTTGCCCCCGGGTGATTCCTGCATATTGGTAATTTTCGGCGCTTCCGGCGACCTGACGCGCCGCAAGTTGATTCCGGCGCTCTGGGACCTGGCCTGCGCCGGTTGCATGCATCCGCATTTTGACGTGCTCGGAACCGGCCGCACCCGTATGACCTCCGAAGAGTTCCGCGCCCAGATGCGAGAAGCCGTCGCCGGGGCGAGTGTCAAGCGCGATTTCAACGAGGACCGTTGGAAAACTTTTGAGAAATGCCTGTCCTACGTCGCCGGCGATCCTGGTGACTTGACCTTTCACCGTCAACTCGGAGTGAAGCTGGAAGCCATGCGCGCCGGCGGGGCCAGCGGAAATCGCTTGTTCTATCTTTCCGTTCCGGCCACCGCCGCGGGTTCCGTCATCCAGAATCTGAGCACCGCCGGCCTGAACCTTAACCAGAACGGCTGGTCGCGAATCGTGCTGGAAAAGCCGTTCGGCCGCGATCTGAAGAGCGCCCACGAACTGAACCAGACCCTGCTGGAGGGTTTTGACGAACGTAACATTTACCGGATCGACCACTATCTCGGCAAGGAGACCGTCCAGAACATCCTGGTATTCCGCTTTGGCAATTCCATTCTGGAGCCTCTGTGGAACCGCAATTACGTGGACTACGTTGAAATCACCGCGGCCGAGGCCGTGGGCGTGGAGAACCGTGCCGCGTTTTATGAGGAAACCGGCGCTTTGCGCGACATGGTGGCCAATCATCTTCTGCAACTTCTCGCTTTGACGGCCATGGAGCCGCCCGTCGCTTTCGACGCGGATTCCGTGCGGGAGCAGAAGGTCCAGCTATTCCGTTCGATTCGGCCGATGAGCGTCGCGGAAGTGGCGCGCCGCACGGTGCGCGGTCAATATGGCCCGGGACAGATTGATGGCCATCCCTTGCCGGGATACCGCCAGGAACCGGGCATAGCCCCCAAATCCCTGACGGAAACCTACGTCGCTCTGGAGTTCCATGTGGACAACTGGCGCTGGGCCGGCGTGCCGTTCTTCGTACGCACCGGGAAGCGCCTGCCCCGTCCTGTCACGGAGGTCCGTATCCACTTCAAGCGGACGCCGCAAGCTCTGTTCGCAAGCATGCCGGACGAGGCAATTGAGCCCAACGTCATCACGCTGGGAATCCAGCCGGACGAAGGCATTACCATGCAGTTCGGCGCCAAGAAGCCCGGTACGCACATGCGCATGGTTCCGGTGCAGGCCGATTTTTCTTATCGCAGAGCATTTGGAGCCGCCATTCCTCGCGCCTACGAGACCTTGCTGCTCGACGCCATGCGCGGCGATCCAACCCTGTTCACGCGCCGCGATGAAGTGGAGGCCGAGTGGCGCATTATTACGCCGATTGAGGATGCCTGGGCGCGATTGCCCGCGCCGGCATTCCCCAACTATGCCGCTGGAACCGACGGGCCCGCTGCCGCTTCGAACCTGACCGGCGCAGACCATCGCCACTGGCGCAAGTTGTCGCAACCGATTCGCCGCGTCGCGTAGGGGTGGAGATCGTTTCACGTTTCACGTTTAACGTTGAGGCAAAAGGCTTTGACTACCTCGTTCACCATCGATAGCCAACGACTAATCCGTTTCGCCGGTGTCTCCGCAGAGCGGAGCCGCTGACGTGAAACGAGAAACGTGGAACGTTTTTTCCGCCCGGCCGAAGGCCGATGACCCTTAGGGAGGCTATGGTTATAAGCACCCAGAGCACGCCCCTGATCCCCTGGCTGGTGGTTTGCACCGATGCCGAGGAAGTAGCGGCCCGCGCGGCGGCATTATTCGTCGCCGAAAGCGTCCAGGCCATTGCCGATCATGGCCGATTCCGGGTGGTGCTTTCTGGCGGTTCCACCCCGCAACGCGCCTTTGAGCTATTGGCATCGGCCCCGTGGAGGTCAAAGATTCACTGGAACGACGTGGAGGTCTTCTGGGGGGACGAGCGCTATGTGTCTGCCGACGATCGCAACAGTAACTACCGCATGGCGCGCCAGGCATTTCTGGAGCACGTGCCGTTGCCCGCAGCCAACATCCACCCGGTTCCGACCGGAATTCGACCAGCCGAAGCGGCGGCCGCCGCTTATGAGAAGGAAATCCGCGAAGTGTTTTCAGCTTCCGCCGGTATTCCGTGCTTCGACCTGATTTTTCTGGGACTGGGTACGAATGGTCATACGGCATCGCTGTTTCCCGCTTCCCCACTCCTGCGGGAAACCACCCGCCTGGTGGCCTCCGATTTCGTGCGCGAACTCGATAGCTGGCGGATCACCATGACGGCCCCCTTGCTCAACCGGGGCAGGACTATCGCTTTTCTGGTCACCGGCAAGGACAAGGCTGGGACGTTGCACGACGTGATACGCGGCCCCTATGTTCCCGAACTGCTTCCGGCCCAGTTGATACGTCCTGACGAAGCTGAGTTATTGTGGATTGTGGACACCGCGGCAGCGTCACTGATGGTGCGGGGATAAGGTCCTTCCAAATTGCCCGGCGGCCCGCACCGTGCTCCCGCGGATTGTCCCGAAACAGCTTGCCGAATGCCTGCACGTCACTGGATGATCCCGCCCACCGGCGATCCCGCCGGACTGTAAGTCAGCGATCTCCTTGTGTCCTCTGTGGTCAAAAGGTCTATAAAGACTCGACGCTGCCATTGAAGCGGTAGCCGACCCACGGTTCGGTCGTGATGAATTCCGGATGTTCCGGATTGGGTTCAATCTTCCGGCGGAGATTCTTGATGAAGACCCGCAGATAATCCACCTGATCCCCATAGTCGGGGCCCCACACGGCCTGCAGCAGCTCCCGGTGCGGTATGGCTTCATTGGCGTGCTGGGTCAAGTATCGGAGCAGATCGAGTTCTTTGGGCGTCAAATGCGTCATAACCTCGCCGGTGCCCGCCGTGCGCGCGGCAAAGTCGATAAACAATTGTCCCACGCGCACCCGAAGCGGCGAGGACGGGGAAACCGGCACCCGCCGCAGGGCGGCGCGAATGCGGGCCAGCAGTTCCGGCGTGCTGAACGGCTTGGTGACAAAGTCGTCGGCGCCGGCATCCAACGCCGCCACCTTATCCTCTTCGGAGTTGCGCACGGTAAGCATGATGACGGCAATCGTCGAGTCGGTCCGGATGGCGCGGCAGGCAGCCAGGCCACCCATGCCCGGCATGTTCATATCGAGCAGCACCAGGTCCGGGCGAAATTCGCGCACCTTGTCCAGCGATTGCTCGCCCGTCCTGGCTTCGTCCACTTCGTAGCCGTCTCGGGCCAGTGTGGTGCGCATGAAGCGCCGGATCTGCGGCTGATCGTCCACTACCAGAACTCGACCCGCGCTCAATGGTTCTCTCCTGTCCGTTCGGTTGGCAAAGTCATGCGAAACGTAGTCTCGCCCGGACGGCTGACCACGGTCAAGTCTCCGCGATGCGCCCGTAGAATACTGTGCGCGATGCTCAAGCCGAGGCCCGAGCCTGGTATCTGATGTTTGACCGACGGGCTGCGATAGAACCGCTCGAAAATGTGCGCCTGCTCCGGCGCCGGGATACCGCTGCCATGATCGGTAATTTCCAGGGTCACCTCGGCCTCCCCTCCGGCCACGCGAATCGCCACCGGAGTATCGCCCGGGGAATACTTCAACGCATTGTCGAGCAGTTGGCGAATGGCGATTTTGATCAAACGCCGGTCCAGCGGAATGGCCGGCAGCGGCTGCTCAAACCGCATTTCCAGAGGCCGCTCGTCGATCTTGCTTTGCATCGACGCCGTCACTTCGCGAATCGTTCCCGGGAGATCGGAAATTTCCAGATGAACCTCGATGCGAGCGGTATCCAGGCGCGCCATTTCAATGGCGTCGTCAATCAGCTCCCGCAGATGATCGGCCTCTTCATCGGCAATCGTAAGTTGCTCATTGCGGCTTTCCAGCGGCTCCCCGGGACTGGCCAGCAGCGCCGTGGTCGCGGCTTTGATCAACGTCAACGGCGTTTTGAATTCGTGCGCCATGGCGTCGATGAGCGTCGTTCGAAGCTGTTCGCTTTGCCGCGCGGCCTCCACCTGCTGGGCCAAATCCTGCGCTCTGGCGCGCTCCAGCCCGATGGCCACCAGGTTGGCAATTCCCTGAACCAGCGACTTGGGCATCGCCGGACCCTGGATGGCCAATCCCGCAACCGGTTCCGCGTCCAGGCGAACCGCAACGATCATGCGCTGCCCTTCGTTGTCGGTGAAAGCGGTTCCGTGAAACGCCGCGTCGCGAAGCTGGTCCCGCACATCCTCGAAGCCTGCCGCGCCGGCGCGGTACAGTTCGCCGCTATCGCGATCGTAGAGTGCCGCCGCCGTCAGCTGAAAAATCTCCGCCAGCTTGCCCACCAGCCGGGCCGGGAACGGGCCGGATCCGTCACTGAGGAGAAGCGCCCGGCTGAACGCGTATAGCCGTTCCACCTCCTGCCGCCGCCGTTTGGCCACCGCCGACAGACGGCTGGCAATCAGCGCGGTCACCAGAAAGCTGAACAACGCCACCCAGTTTTGGGGATCGGCAATGGTCAGGGTACCGACCGGCGGAAGGAAGAAGAAGTTGAAACAAAGCGTCGCCAGCAGCGAGGCCAGCGACGCCTCCAGAAAACCCCACGCGGCCGCGATGACCAGCACCAGCAGCAGATAGGTAAAGCCCGCGGTGGTGGCATTCACGGGAATGATCCGGGTCGTCACCAAGGTAACGGCCATCACCCCCGCCAACGACGCCAACACCCGTAATGGAAGCCGCCTCACGTCTCGTGTTCACCGCTTTCCGCGTTTTCCGTACTTCTCTTTGTAACATTCTCGCGCAGAAGTTTGAGCATTTCTTCCGGACTGCCGGAAAGATCGGCGGAAAGCCGGAGCAGCGCCAGGGAAACAATGTCGGAGTGGTGCAGGTTCTCCAGGCCCGGCTCCTGCGTGGCGCGCAGCCAGAGCCGGTGGGTGAGGCGGACATCCTCGGCATGG
>Ga0326727_10021684_pt1 | contig 12533 bp, 12 predicted proteins | sample MB2enrmetagenome_FD_207643 | JGI IMG/M metagenome (GOLD analysis project Ga0326727, IMG submission 207643) | Lab enriched peat soil microbial communities from McLean, Ithaca, NY, United States - MB29MY | ecosystem: Environmental > Terrestrial > Soil > Wetlands > Peat | place: USA: New York...
AGGCCAGTGCGTACATGGCTGCTGCACGCAGAGAAAATCCTGACTGCAAGTTCTATGGGATCACGGCAGAACTAAACCCGGCGAGGCTCAAGAAAGTGGTGAAGCAATCAAGCCCTCTCCAAAGAAACGCGGCGATGGAGCGGTTGATCCACCTTCATAAACCTCTGGCAACGACGGTTATAGGCCACAATGGGGTACTGGAGCACCTCATGGATTTGGCGGAGTGGACCCGTGATTCCGCAAACTGGAAATGATCGCCTCTTTCTACGTGTCGATTGGAAAGCTTGGCCGAGTTGGGCCTTGTCGTCGCTCTTATCCCTTCCCTTCCTCCATTGGTAGCCTCAGTGCCGGGGCAAGACAGGCGCAAGCGAAGGTGTCGCGCCTACGTGTTCCGGCGGAGATTGCGGATTGCGGATTGTGGATTTCCTGAGAATTTGACCGGAGCCATCATGCCAGCCGCCAGCCGCCAGCCGCCCGCCGCCATCGTGGAAGTATCGGGCCTCACCAAAGCCTTTCGCACTTACAAAAAGGAGCCGGGCTTTCTTGGGGCTGTGCGCGGACTCTTCCATCGCAAATACGAACAGACCGTCGCGGTCCACGAAGTCAGCTTCACCATTGAGGAAGGGGAATTGGTCGGTTTCCTCGGCCCCAATGGCGCGGGCAAAACCACCACCCTGAAAATGTTGTCCGGCCTCCTCTACCCCACCCGCGGCTCGGCCCGGGTCCTCGGCTATGTGCCGTGGGAGCGGGACGACGGCTACCGCCGGCAATTTGCCCTGCTGCTGGGCCAGAAAAACCAGCTTTGGTGGGACCTCCCCGCCCGCGAGTCGCTGGAACTGAACAGCAAGATTTACGGCATTGAGCCGGCCGTCTTCGCGCGAACGGTGGCGGAATTGACGGAAATGCTCGCCGTCAAGGACAAACTGGACGTGATGGTGCGCGAGCTTTCCCTGGGCGAACGAATGAAAATGGAGCTGATCGCCGCCCTGCTGCACCAGCCCCGGGTCCTGTTTCTCGACGAACCCACCATCGGCCTGGACGTGGTTTCGCAGAAAATCGTCCGCGAATTTCTGCGCCACTACAACGCCGCCCGGAAGACCACCATCCTGCTCACCAGCCATTACATGACCGACATCCAGGAGCTTTGCCGCCGCGTCATTATCATTGACAAGGGGCGGATTTTTTTCGACGGCCGGTTGGCCGAAGTGCTGGACCGCTTCGCGGATTTCAAAATTGTCTCCATTTCCTGGCTGACCGGCGCCCGGTTTCCACAGGTGGAACTGAAGCATTATGGCGAGGTCCTGCAGCAGACCTCCAACCGCATCCAGCTCAAGGTCAAGCGCGACCAGGTCATCGCCGCCTGCAAGCAATTGCTGGACGAACTGCCGGTCAATGATATAGACATCCAGGAAGTCCCCATCGAAGAAGTCATCCGCCAGATCTTCGCCCGCTGACGCTTTTTCATCCTCTTCATCATGCGGCCAAAATGGGTCCGCCGGCCACGAGTTTTTTCGCGCGGGAATCCACCCTCAAGTTCATTCCTTCCAGCGATCGCGCGCCGAGGATTTCCAAATCTCCCGGCTCGCCAAAAATGACTTCATCCGTCGTGAGCGCGTCGCCGACCCGAATGATGGCGAAGCCCACGGCGCGGGTGATCTGCCGGCCATTGGCCATAACGAAGGTGTAATCCTTTTTCTCACGCTTGACGCCGATGCTTTTCAGGGTTTCCCCGTTGATCCAGGTGAATTCCGCCCCGGAGTCCACCAGCATCTTGTTGACTTGAGCCGACTTCTTCCGGTCAACATGGTTTTCAACGCTGCCGCTCGTGTAAAATGTTCCCATGCCATTCTTCATGTTTCCAATTTATCACTTTCCCACTGCTTTCACAACCTTCTCCGCCGCATCCGCCATCGAGTCGCCGGTGATGATGGCGACGCCGGATTGGGCCAGGGTTTGCTTGCCCGCCGCCACATTGTTGCCTTCCAGCCGCACCACCAGCGGCAGTTGCAATCCCGTCTCCCTCACCGCCGCGACGATGCCGGTGGCGATGATGTTGCAATCCATGATGCCGCCAAAAATGTTGACCAGAATCCCTTTGACATGCGCGTCGCTCAATATGATTTTGAACGCCGCCGTCACCTGCTCCCGGCTCGCCCCGCCGCCCACGTCCAAAAAGTTGGCCGGTTCGCCCCCGCAATGCTGGATGAGGTCCATCGTGGCCATAGCCAGGCCCGCGCCGTTGACCAGGCAGGCGATATTCCCGTCCAGCTTGATGTAGTTGAGATTGTGTTTGCCGGCTTCGATTTCCAGCGGCGCTTCTTCCGCCAAATCGCGCATCGCCTGGAGGTTCGGATGCCGGTAGAGCGCATTGTCGTCCAGGCTCATTTTCGCGTCCACCGCCATGAGCGACTCCTTCCCGTCCGGGCCGGTGACCAGGCAAAGCGGATTGATTTCCACCACGCTGGCATCGCATTCCCGCCAGGTCTTGTAAAGCCCGCCAAACATTTTCGCGCCCGCCGCGATCAAATCCCCCTTCAAGCCCAGCGCGGCCGCCAGCTTGCGCCCTTGAAACGGCATCAGGCCCAGGGATGGGTCCACCGTCACCTTGAGGATCTTCTCCGGGTGCCGGGCGGCGACCTCTTCGATCTCCACCCCTCCTTCGGTGCTGGCCATCACCATCGGGCGCGCGGCCGCCCGATCCAGCAAGACGGCGCAATAGAATTCCTTCTGAATCCCGGGCGCCGCCACGACGAGGACCTTGCTCACCAGCCGCCCATCCGGTCCCGTTTGTTTGGTGACCAGCACATGGCCCAGCATCGCTTTGGCTTTCTCATAAACATCGCCCGCCGTCTGGCAAACCTGCACCCCGCCTTGGAAGCCGCTCTTAAAAGTCCCTTTGCCGCGTCCGCCGGCATGAATCTGCGCTTTGATCACGATCCGTTTGTGCCCCTGAGCCAGGATTTGTTCGGCGGCCTGTTGCGCGGCCCCGGCTGAGGCGCAAACCTCCCCCGCCGGCACAGCCACGCCGTTCTGGGCCAGCAATTGTCTGGCCTGGTATTCGTGAATATTCATTTAGGCTGATATAATTGACATTCTCAACCCATCGAATCTAAGTGCCCCGGCCTGGAGCGTCAACGGTTTTCCACCCATCTGCCGGCGGAAGTTTCAATGAAAAAATAGTTCGGAGCAAAAGGTGAGAAGTTTCTCTGAAGCAAAAGGGCCAAAGCCACTCAACGAGGCAGCATAGCTTCTGAAAACAAAAAAACGGCGTTCCAGCCGGCTTGCTCCCATGTCCGTCGTGGGATTATCTACTGCCCCGGCTCAAACTGACCAGCCGTCCCACGCGGGCCTGCCATCCCAAAACCTCCAATTCCGGCCGCTCTTGACGGAGCACGGCAGGCGGCGCGGACAATTTGGGAGCCGGGCGGTTCGTGGCGGTCTTGTCGCCGTTTCGTGCCACGACTTTCAGGTCAGGCTCCGTCTCCCAAGTCTCCACCGTCAATGTTTGTGTGTTCGCTCTCATATCCATCCACAACGCCAGTGCGCTGCTTGCCTGGTAATAGCATGACCAATGCCAGATCCCATCAAGGACAGTTAAGTGTGTGCAAGTTGTTGTGGTTAAATAACCTACAATCAAATGATAAATCCATCTGCAACCACCGGATCTTGCACTTTCGGCAAAATTCCATCAGAAATGCGTGAAATTGCCGCATGGGCGATTGCGTGAAACACACGCACACATCTCCCCTGCTACAGTGGCTTTCCGCTTTCTCCTTTCTGCTTTTCATGGACGGCGCCGACTCATTCGTCCGCCCCCTCGGCGATTCCGGCCAAATCGTCAGGTTGCCGCGCCGCCTCCACCGCTTGGCGGGCGGCAGCCAGTTCTTTGGGCGTGAACAGGTTGAGCAGCGAGATTTTCAACGGGCGCCGGCGGCCCTGCAGGGTGATGTGGTCCCATTGGGCGGAGAGGACATGGCCGGAGAATTTCTGGATGCACCGGCCCCGGATGCACGCCCGCGTGCTGCGCGGCGGCTGGGTGATGGCGCGCCGCACCGCCGCCTCGCCGGGCGCCCCGGCCATCGCGCCGGATCGTTCCAGCGCGTAATAAAGGCCCCCCTCCAAGTCCAGCCGGTGATATTCCAGGTCCAGGCTCCGCAGCCACGGATCCTCGTCGCCGATTTTTTCCGCCGCCTGGAATTGGCGGACCAGCGCCAGCTTGGCCACCCAATCCAGCCGGTCCCGGCAGCGCATCGGGTCGGTTTCCAAGTCGGTCAACACCTGGTTCCAGTCCGCCCAAAGCGCCGCCCGGGCCGGGTCTGTCAAGTCGCAGAATTCCCGCGCGGCCTGGCACCAGGCCCTTTGCACGGCGATGGCGCTGGAAGCCGCGCCGTTTTCCAAGGTGACCGGCCAGCGGAACGCCGGGTCGCGCGAAATCTCGCGCAGGGCGCGCAGCGGGTCGGCCAGGACCGGGCAGGGCCAGCCGGGATTGCGCGCCAGGGCTTCCAGCATCAGCGCGGTCGCGCCCGTTTTCAGGCGCGTGGCAAAGGGCGACATGTTGGCGTCGCCCAGGATGACGTGGAAGCGGCGGTAGAAAGCGGGGTTGGCGTGCGGTTCGTCGCGGGTGTTGATGATGGGCCGCCGCCGCATCGTGTCCACGCTTTGCAGTTCGCTGAAAAAATCGCTTCGTTGCGCGATCTGGAACCCCGGCCCGGCAAAGCGGTCCTCCTCTTCCAGCGCAAATTTCCCCGCGCCCGCAAAAATTTGCCGCGTGACCAAAAAGGCCTGGGCGCCGCGCGCCAGCGTCTCCCACGGCAAGGACCGCGGCAGCAGGTAATTCTCATGGCAGCCGTAGCTGTGGCCGCGGAAATCGGTGTTGTTCTTGTAGAGGCGGACCGTGCCGCCGCGTTCCTCGGAAAGTTTCCGGGCGCAGCGCATCAGAATCCTTTCGCCCGCGCGGTCGTGCGCGGCCAGCTCCTCCAGCGTGCCGCATTCGGGCGTGCAATACTCCGGGTGGGCGTGGTCGTTGTAAAAGCGCGCGCCGTTGCCCAGCGCCAGGTCGCTCTTGATTTCGACATAACTGAGTTCCCGCGCCGAATCCTGCGCGAAATAATGCGCCTCGTCGGAATCCTGCAGCAACTCCTCCACCTGGAACCCGCGCATGTCGGCGTGCGGATTTTCGCATTCATAATCCCAGCGCATCAGCACGCCCGACTTGGTGGCGCTGCGCACCAGCGCGATGGACTCGGCCACCAGGTCCAAGTCCTCCTCCCCGTCGCGCGCGATGCCGATTTCCGTTTCGATGCCGAACTGGATGACCGGCGGCGAATTGTTTGCACAAGACATTGGCGTGAAACTAACAGAAAAAACGCCCATTGGCAAAATCACCGCCAACAAGCCTGGAAGGGGAAGCCGGTTCCTGGCGCAAAGTGGCGGAGCCGTCCCGGTTCTTTCAACCGGGCTTTCATGGGGATGTCTGCGTGTGGTCACGGCAAAAAATTACTTGATTAGGCTTGATTGGCCTTGACCTGGAAAACTCAGTGTGGCGTGTAAACACTTCATGGATAAACACTTCCATCTAATTGCCGCAAAAATAGGCACAAAAGGCTTATTCACCTTTATTCACCTTTACCGGGATGGTTCGTGCTGGTGGCGGATGCTCCTCCTGTAGCGGCGGTCTATGACCGTCGCTGAAATGGCGAATGCTGCATGAACGCGGCACGGAGTGATTGCGCCGTCGCTGCGCTGTGGCGTGACAAGGGCGTGCTGGAGCCATCCAACTTGGCGTATCGCCGCCCTGCAGTCCGTCTGAGTCCAGTCTCGGCGAGCCGCCCTGTTTCCTCTCTTTTCCATTCTCCATCCTCCATCCTCGCTTTCCTTCCTGTTCCCCGCCCGCCCCGCCCGCGCCGGCCGCATCCTCCCGGATGCGACGCCGGCCTGTGCCTACGTTTCTCACGCTGATCATTCAACCATAGGTTCTAATTTTTGTCAAGCCTCTTTTGGGAAGAAAATCGAGAATCGTGAGGACGAATGTAGCGGCGCTCTGTGAGCGTCGGGGATGGATATTTCGACAGACGGGGGGGAAACGAAGGGCGTAGCGGCGCTCGGCAGAGCGCCGCACCATAGACTTGAACAGGAGCAGAGAACAGAGCACTCTTGCCCTCAAACCGGAAAGGGAGAAAAGGGGTCAACCCAGAATGGCGCTTAGATAAGGCGTTAATCATTGATTGACAATACGTTATGCGGATGCTTTGAATATGCCGCCCCGCTGGGGCTTTGGATTTCTGGTTCCCTGGGTTCTACAGATATACCGCGCCTACGGCGCTGAGCCGCCGCCCCCAAGCCTGCCACCGATTTTGGCGCGCCTTGTTCCGTAGGGGAGGATGTAAAAACAGTAGCTGCCGCCGCCCCCAAGCCTGCCACCGATTTTGGCGCGCAGCGCCGTAGGCGCGGCCTCTTTGTAGAACCAAAGCGAAAAGGATGATTTAGCTCCGATAGGAGCGACATATTTCGGGTGCTGCGCCAACACACCATTCATAACATCCTTAAAACAAATGGGTTACAATTGGCATTCCTTATCTAAGCGCCATTCAGGACTGACACCGGATTGACACCGGATTGGACGCCGCGCCGGGATGAATTGAGACGGCGGCTTCCCCCCCAATGCTACCCAAGAGAGGATGGAAGGCTCGACTTTTCTTCGTCGCATTCCTTACCATCGCGGCATGGATATTTACGACCATCCCACGTTTCAAATGGCCTGCCAGCAATTTGATCTGGTGGCCGATCGCCTGGAAATTCCCGCCAATGAACGCGGCCGGCTCAAATACCCCAAGCGTTCCATGACGGTCGCGCTGCCGGTGCGGCGGGATGACGGCTCGACCCAGGTCTTTGCCGGCTACCGCGTGCAACATCATTTGACGCTGGGACCGACGAAGGGCGGCTTGCGCTATCACCCCGACGTGCGGCTGGGCGAGGTGGCGGCGCTGGCCATGTGGATGAGTTGGAAATGCGCGCTGACGGGTCTGCCTTACGGCGGGGCCAAAGGGGGCGTCGCCTGCGATCCGCGCCTTCTTTCCACCGCCGAGCTGGAACGGCTGACGCGGCGTTATACGCAGGAAATGATTCCGTTCATCGGGGAGAAAGTGGACGTGATGGCGCCGGACCTGGGCACCAATGAACAAACCATGGCCTGGATGATGGATACTTATTCCACCCACGCCGGCTATGCCGTGCCGGGAATTGTCACCGGAAAACCGGTCGGCATCGGCGGCTCGCTGGGACGGCGCGAATCCACCGGGCGCGGCGTCGGCTATTTGATCAGCCGGGCCATGGACACGCTCGGCCTGGCGCCGGGCGATTGCCGGGCGGTGGTGCAAGGCTTCGGCAATGTGGGGAGCGTGGCCGCGTTTTCCATGGCCAAATACGGGGTGAAGGTGACGGGGGTGAGCGATGCTTCCGGCGGTTTGCACAACCCGGGTGGAATTGACCTTTGGGCGCTGGAAAAGCATCTGGCCCGGGAGCGGACGGTCGCCGGTTTTGCCGGGGCGGAGGCGGTCACCAATGAAGAATTGCTGGTGTTGCCGTGCGAGATTTTGGTTCCGGCGGCGCTGGAACGGCAAATCACGGGGGCCAACGCGGGCAAAGTGCAGTGCCGCATTCTGGCGGAGGCGGCGAACGGGCCGACCACGCCGGAGGCGGACGTTATTCTTGACAACAGGCCGGAGGTTTTCGTCCTGCCGGACATCCTGTGCAACGCGGGCGGGGTGGTGGTGTCGTATTTTGAGTGGGTGCAGGACTTGCAACGGTTTTTTTGGACGGAGACGGAGGTGATGGACAAGCTGTTCCGGATTTTGGAGGGGGCCTTCGCGCAGGTGCTGGCTTTGAGCCGGAAACAGAAAACCTCCATGAGGATGGCGGCGTTGAGCCTGGGCATCAAACGGGTGCAGGAGGCCAAGAGAATCCGCGGGCTGTTTCCGTGAGAAAAGTTGGGGCGGCAGGGCGTCACTGATGCAGGGGGAAAGGCAGGCCGGGCATTTGCAGAGGAATCCATGTCGCACTGACATCGTTCGGCGGGCAGGGGACTGCCCGCCCTACCATTCAAGTTGGGGCGTGACTTTTCGTTCCGGCCCGCGCACTTTCATGTCGTCATAATGAAGCCCCATTCTCCAGTCTCGCGCAGCGGCCGGTTCGGCAGCGAAATCAATGCCGTCGCGGCCGAGTTCACCCAGTCGGTCTCCTTTGATTGGAGGCTCTGGGAACACGACATTCTCGGCTCGCTGGCCCATGCCGCCATGTTGAAAAAAATCGGGGTGCTGACCGCCAAGGAGGGCCGCGCCATCGAAAAGGCCCTCATCACCATCGCCAGGGAAATCGTCGCGGGCAAGTTCGCTTGGCGCGAGGAACTGGAGGATGTTCACATGAATATCGAGGACGCCCTGACCCGCCGCGAGCCGGCCGGGGCCAAGTTGCATACGGGCCGCTCCCGCAACGATCAAATCGCGCTGGACATGCGGTTGTGGCTGCGCGAGGAAATCACGGTCTTGCGCTTTGCCATTCATGGTTTGCAGGCGGCGCTGGTCGAACTGGGCGGGAAGTATTCCGATGTGGTCATCCCCGGCTACACTCATTTGCAACGCGCCCAGCCGGTCTATTTGGCGCATCATTTGCTGGCTTATGTGGAAATGCTCGAACGCGACCAGGGCCGGCTGCTGGACTGCTATCGCCGCGCCAACGTCTGCCCTCTCGGCAGCGGCGCGCTGGCCGGCTCGACCCTGCCCCTGGACCGCGAGATGGTGGCGCGGCTGCTCGGCTTTGCGGGCCTGACGCAGAATTCGATGGACGCGGTGAGCGACCGCGACTTTGTGGTGGAATTTTGCGCGGCGGCGGCGCTCCTGGCGGTGCATCTCTCGCGTCTGGCGGAAGATTGGATTCTTTGGGCCACCGCGGAATTCCATTTCATCACGCTGGCCGACGCCTTCGCCACCGGTTCCTCGCTCATGCCGCAAAAGAAAAACCCGGACATCGCGGAGTTGACGCGCGGCAAGGCCGGCCGGGTCATCGGCAATTTGATGTCGCTGCTGGCGTTGCTCAAGGGTCTGCCGATGGCTTACAACCGCGACTTGCAGGAGGACAAGGAGCGGTTGTTCGACACCGCCGACACCGTGCGCGCCTGTGCGCGGCTGATGGCGGCCATGCTGAAAAGCACCGCGGTGGACCGCGCGGCCTGCGCGGCGGCGGCGGGCGACCCGGCGTTGCTGGCCACGGATCTGGCCGATTATCTGGTGCGCAAAGGCAGGCCTTTCCGCCAGGCCCACCACGCCGTCGGCGCGGCGGTGGCGCTGGCTGAAAAAAACGGCCAGCCGCTGGATGCATTGTCCCTGGCGGAGTTGCAATCCATTGACAAGGCTTTTGACCGCGATGCTCTGGACGTGTTCCGCCTGCCGGAGGCGATGGCCAAACGGAATCTGACCGGCGCGCCGGGAACAAAGGAAGTCGCCCGGCAGTTGGCCAAATGGCGGACACAACTTTCATCCTGATGTGGCTGATTCATCGCTCCAATCCCTGCTGCGCGACACTTCGCGGTCGTTTTACTTGACCCTGCGGATTCTGCCCCGCGCCGTCCGGCCGCAAGTCGGCCTGGCCTATCTCCTGGCGCGCACCACCGACACCATCGCGGACACCGGGCTGGTTCCGTGGGAAGCGCGCTTGCGCGCCCTGGCGGAGTTGCGGGACCGGATCATGGGCGCGTCATCCGCGGACCTGAACTTCGCCAGTTTGGCGCCAGGCCAGGACTCGGCGGCGGAGCGGGCGCTGTTGGAACGTTGCGGGGAAACATTGCGGTCCCTCGGCGGTTTGGAGGAGGAGGATCGCCGGCTCATTCGCCAGGTTTTGAGCACCATTATCAGCGGGCAGGAAATGGACCTGAAGCGATTCGGCGCCGCCCATTTTCCCAATCTCGCCGCCCTGGAGACCGAGGCGGAACTGGACGATTACACGTATCGCGTGGCCGGCTGCGTCGGGGAATTCTGGACGCGCCTCTGCCGCGCCCGTCTTTTCCCGCAAGCGCGCGCGGACGACGCGATGCTGCTGCGCGACGGGATTCGTTTTGGCAAAGGACTGCAACTGGTCAACATTCTCCGCGACCTGCCGGCGGATTTGGGCAAGGGCCGCTGCTACCTTCCGCGGCAGTCTCTGACGGCGGCCGGCCTGACGCCGGAGGACTTGCGCTCCGCCGCCAGCGAACCGCGGTTCCGCGCGCTGTACCAAACCTGGCTGGACCGGGCCGCAGACCACTTGCTGGCGGGTTGGAACTACACCAACGCGCTGCCGGGCGGCCAATGGCGCCTGCGGCTGGCCTGCGCGTGGCCGGTCTTGATTGGCGCGAGGACATTGCGCAAACTGCGCGGAGAAAATATACTGGACTCCACCCGGCGCATCAAGATCACCCGTCCCGAAGTCCGCGCCATTGTGGCCCGGTCCATCGTTCTGTCCGCCTGGCCTCCCGGCTGGAAGGCCCAGTTCCGCCGCGAAATGAGCCGCCGCAAATAAACCGTCGCGCCGGCCCAAAAACAAGAGACCATCCTCAAGGCCATCACCCGCGAGCTTTTGGCGGTGGAGAACGATGTAGTGAGTGCTTTTTAAGCCCAATTCAGGTCTTTACAGTCTTGTCACGGCTTATCCCCAACGTATTCACCGCCGCCTGCCGCCATTTCGAGCAGCCGAAGGGCCGCGCGCACGGCGGTGGCCAGCGCGGCCACGCGGACGGACAGCGGGAAATCCGACGGGGCCTCAAAAGTGTAGCCGAGCCGGGTCTTGTTTTGGCTGACCAGGTAAAGGGATTCCGGCCAGCGCGGGCGCTCCATCGGGTTGATGGCCGGGCGAATGATCCCGTTTTGCGCGGGCCATTTTTCGATCACCGGCGACCGGTCCACCGGACAGGCCGCCGCCACAGAGTCAATTATACCTTCCGCCGGCGAGGGGCGGTGATGGGGGTTTAATTCATAGAGATAAAAGCCGTGCGACTCCCAATCCTCGTGCAGGCAGAGCGAGAGGTCGAACTCCGGCTGCTGCCGGAGCCACTGCACATGGGCGCGAATTTCGGCGCTTTCCAGGTGGCGGTAGTCGCGGTTCAGGTCAATCCCCGCGCTGTTCTCGCGGCGGTTGAGAGCGAAGCCGGACGGGTTCAGACAGGGGCAAAGCCAGAGGGCGGTGTCGCCGGGCCAGGGATTCTCGCGCAACAAGGCCAGGGCGGCGAGCGGCCCGGCGGGTTCGTCGCCGTGGATGCCGGCGGAAATATAGACGCGGCGGCGCGGCGACGGCGCGGCGCGGCGCCAGGCGAAGAATTCCACCGGGCCGGGAACCGGATCGCGCGTCCAATTCTTTTCCGCCGCGGCCTGCTCGATTTGGCGGAGAGTTTTTTGGATCTCGATGGTCTCCCCATGATAGCCGCCCTTGTTTTTGCCGAGTCGCTGCATGGCTTGAATTCAAGGGATTTCCAAAATGGCATACTGGCCCGCGGAAAGCTCCTCCACGGCGGTGTGAATTTCCTCGAAATGTTTTTCCAGCGTCGGACGATGATTTGTCCATAGTTCGAGAATGCCAATGCGCCGTCTGGAAAGACTCTGCTGATAACGAAGATTCTTGTCCGCGACGATAAAAACTTCAAAACCTTCCTGCTCCGCCTTGTCGAGCAACTCGCCGTTGGAGATTCCGCCCCAGCCCATGCGTTGCGCGGTGGTGACATCGTGGTCCGCGAGTGCGTGGCGCACTTGAAGAGGAACACACTCGTCCAGGAGGATTCTCATGCCTGCAGTTCAGACTGAATACGGTGAAAACCGTAGCGCAACACCGCCGCCGCGTGCTCGCGCGTGACCGACGGAAATGTTTCCAGAAAATAATCCAGCGAAAGGCCGTCGGCCAAATAATCAAACAACGCCGCGACCGGCAGCCGGGTGCCGCGAAAGACCGGCGCACCGCCGAGAATATTCGGGTCGCTCACCACCAAGCCGTCTGCGGCGGTGTGAATGTAAATGGCTGTTGCCATGGCCCCAATATAAACACGCAAAATCAATCAGGCAAGAACGGCGCAAGAAAATTGTTCAGCTTGCACTTCCTTTTGGAACAGCCGATAATATCACCATGAGCAGCCGGGAAACAGTCATCGGATATGTCCGCAAACTGCCGGAAGAAATGCCTCTGGCGGAAATCGCGCGCGAAATTGAACTGCTGGCAGGCATCCAGACCGCCCGCGAGCAAGCGCGCCGCAATGAGGGAACTCCGGCGGAAGACGCCCGCAAGCTGGTGGACGCATGGGCAACAAAGCCCGCAGGACTGGCATCTTTGTAGTTGAACAACCGAAGACGGTCGAAAGCTCCGTAGGAGCGAAATCTTCCGGGAAACAACGGAAAATGCCACCCCGACGGGGCTTTGGATTTAAGGTTTGTGATGCTACAAGGATGTCGCGCCGAAGGCGCTCAAAACACAATGGTTCGCTTCATCAGTCATGTTGATACATATCGAGGTTGCTTTTCCCG
>Ga0326727_10021685_pt1 | contig 12531 bp, 13 predicted proteins | sample MB2enrmetagenome_FD_207643 | JGI IMG/M metagenome (GOLD analysis project Ga0326727, IMG submission 207643) | Lab enriched peat soil microbial communities from McLean, Ithaca, NY, United States - MB29MY | ecosystem: Environmental > Terrestrial > Soil > Wetlands > Peat | place: USA: New York...
TACGCCCATCCCGGAGAAAAAAATGTTGCGCTCCTCCCAGGTGGTGAATCCCTGGGATGAAACGGTGAGCATCTACTTTCCCGGGGACACATCGAGGAACCTGAACCCTCCCGCGCCATCCGAGGTCGTTTCGCGGCGTTCCTGCTCGGGCTTGCCGTCCAGCGTCGCCTCACGGACGAGCAGGCCCTCGGGAATCGGCGCCCGCACCCACCCGTCCCTGAAAACGTCAACCGTCAGACTCGCGCGGACGGCAGCCAGGTCGCCGTTTACGCGCAAGTCGTAGTCCACGCGGGTGAGGGTCGCGTCCACCGCGGGAACCTGAGGCTCGGCGGGAGCTGGAAAGGCACGCGCCCGCAGGTCCCGATATTCGCTAACCGGAATAACTACCCTACCGCGCGGCCGCCCGGAATCCTGGGCCGAGGAAAGCGCGCCCACACACAACAGGAGTACTGCAGTTTTTCTTCTCATAAATGCGCCGAAACTGGAACCGAATATATCAAATGTTCCGTTTTGTGGCGCCGCCGGACGGGGAATCGCGGGAGCATGTACAATCGCAGGGGGGATTGAAGCCACAATGAAAACTCGAAACAAGTTCGGGATGTTGTGTTCTGCTTCGATGCTGCTGCTGCTGGCCATGTTACTGGCCACGGCGGTAAACGCAAATGCTTCCATCCGCATCGGCGGCTGGGCTTTCTCTGCCAACGGGCAACTGGCCCGCGACTTTCAGTATTCGGGTCCCTGCCCGGTGGAACTGAAATTCGATTGGGGGGTGATCAGTACCGAACCCGCGAGCGCCGCCTACACCATCACCAGAAACGACGGAGGCCACTCCTCGAATGTGCGCTACGTGAATCTGCCTCCCAACCGGTCGGTGCCCATCGTCGAAGAGTGGCGCCTGGGAGCGGACAATCCGACGTTCGCCGATTATCACGGGTGGATGGAACTGCACATCGAGTCGCCCAGCCCGGTGACGCACCGCATCAGCTTCACGCTGCATTGCGGCGGCATGGGAGGCGCCACTGGTGGCGGCGCGCCCATGGTCCGCGTGGGCGGGTCGGCCTTTTCCGTGAATGGTCAACTCGGCCGCGCGCACGAGTATACCGGCTACTGCCCCGTGGATCTGACGTTTGACTGGGGCGTGATCGGCGCCATCGACACGCCGGCGACCTACTGGTTTTCACGCAGCGATGGCGGACGGTCATCGTCAAGCACCGCTAACCTGCAGGCCGGCCGATCGGTGCCTATCCTCGATCACTGGCGCCTGGGCGCGAACACGCCGCGGTTTTCCGACTTCCATGGCTGGGTGGAGCTGAATATCGAGTCGCCCACGCCGGTTGTGAATCGCATCGCGTTCACGCTGCACTGCCGGTAGAGGCGAGTCCGGTGGTGAATCTTTCGCCGGCGGAACCGAGGCCTGCTAACTTCACTAACCAAGGGAGTGAGACAGCCACATCCTCCGCCTCCGCAGAACGAAAAAGAGAAGAAGAACGCGAAGCCGGCTGATGGCGGCGTGGCGGTTGCTTGCAACGCCCCGTGGAACGCGGTATATGTGAGCTTCTTAAACAAATTGGCAGGGAGGTCTCATGAAGCGTCTGCTTGCCGCAGTTCTTTGTATCGTCTTTCCGATGTCGTTGCTCGCCGCAGACAACGGCTACAAGGTCATGTATGATGGCGGGTCGCTTCCCGACATGAAGGCCGGTACGGGCATGAAGCTGTATATCGAGCAGAATCAGATCCACCTCGTTAAGGAAAAGAACAAAGAAGACGTGGCCGTCATTCCCGTTTCGAGCATCACCGAAGTCAGCTATGGTCAGGATGTTCACCGCCGGGTGGGCGCCGCGATCGGACTCGCTGTTGTCTCACTTGGCATCGGCGCGCTGATGGCGCTGAGCAAGTCGAAGAAGCACTACGTTGGGCTGACATGGGTCGACGGCGACAAGAAGGGTGGCTTCGCGATGCAGTGCGACAAGAACGACTATCGGGGTGTGATCGCGGGGCTGGAAGGGGTCACGGGAAAGAAAGCCGTCAATTCCGACGCCATGACGGTGAAGAACTGATGGACAAGGCCGGGGTGCGACCGAGGGATCGGCAGGATGGTGAAGCGGCGAGCGTAGCGGGACGGAGGTACCCATGATCACGGCCATCGTTCTCATCAAGACGGAACAGGGGCGCGAAGCGGAAGTGGCGCAGGCGCTGATCGAGTTGTCCGGCGTAACCGAGGCGTATTCGGTGGCCGGACCGTACGATCTGGTTGCGATCGCGCGCGTGCGCCAGCACGACGAGCTCGCCGATCTGGTGGCCGGGAAGGTCCAGAAAACCCCTGGCATCGCCTCCACCACGACGCTGATCGCATTTCAGGCGTACAGCCAGCGCGATCTCGCGGCGATGTGGGACCTGGGGAATTAGGGGGCGGGCGGCGGCGTTGACGGAGCCGCTGTAGTGGTGCTACGTTCAATTGGTCCCAAATGAAACGGCTCGTTGTCGTCGTTCTGGCGATTGTCCTGTTCCTGATGCCCGTCAGCGTGTTCGCTCGCGGCAGCCATGGCGGCCACGCCGGGAGCCACAGCAGCGGCCATAGTTCGCACTCACACTATCACTCGCACCAGCACTACTCGCACCGAAGGTCGGCTAAGTCGCATAAGCCGGGCGGTCGCGCGGGCCACAGCCGTAGTTGGTGCTACGACAATCAGCAGAAACGTCACCGCTGCCGGAATCTCAAGGGCGCGACGAAGTAGCACTGCGGCTCACTCCTCCCGGAGCGCGACAACCGGCTCGACACGGACGGCCCGGCGCGCGGGCAGCCAGCATGCCAGCAGCGCGACCGCGATCCACACGATTACCGCCGATGACCATGTGACCGCGTCGGTCGGGCTGACGCCCTGCAGGAGTGTGCCGAGCAGGCGCGACGCCGCTGCGGAAATGAGCAAGCCGATGGCGATTCCCGCGGCGGTTACGCGAAGGCCCTGCCCGATCACCAACCGAACCACTTCGAGCGGTCGCGCGCCGAGGGCCACGCGGATGCCGATTTCGCGCGAACGCGTCGTCACGTGATACGCCAGCACGCCGTACATTCCGACCGCCGCGAGCACCAGCGCGAGCGCGCCGAGAACGCCGAGCAGCCACAGCTCGAAGCGCGCCTGCCAGAACGACGCGTCGAGCGAATCGCCGAGGCGGAGGACCCCGTAAGTGCGGAAGTCCGAATCGGCGGAGACCAGCGTCTGGCGGATACGGTCCACCAGCAGACCGGAGTCGCCGGCCGTTTCCACCAGCAGGAAGACGATGCCGCCATCCCAGGCTTGCGAGAACGGCAGGTAAACATGCGGCAGGGTGGCCTCGTTCATGGAACGAATCCGGGAATCGCGCGACACGCCCACCACCTGCAGGGTTCGGGGATGGTCGCAGCCGAGCTGAAACGTGCGGCCCACGGCTGGCTGGCCAGGCCACAGCCGCCGCGCCATCGTCTGATTCACGATGGCGACCGGGGGGCCGTCCGGTTTGTCCGTGATCGCGAAGTCGCGCCCTTCGAGCACGGGGATCCGCAGCGTATCGAGGAAGCCACGATCAATGGTCATTGTTGTGGCCGGCGCGGCATGTTCTCCTTCACGCGCGATGCACGTGCCCGCAATGCCGGCGGCGTATAGCGGCAGCCGCGTGGTGAGCGCCGCACTGCGAACACCGGGGAGCGCTCGCAGCCGTGCGAGTGTCCGATCGTAGAACACGCGGCCCGACGCCGGCGTGAACTGCGGGGCCGGCAGGAAGGCCGGCGCGTACAGCCGATTCGCGGTGGCGAAGCCGGGGTCGAGATTGTGAAAGCGGATGATGAGACGCGCGAAGAGCCCGGCCGTCAGCAGCAGCACCAGCGAAAGCGCGATCTGGCCTGTGAGCATGGCGAGACGCAGCCGCTGCCGTCCACCGGCCACGTTGGCGCGCTGGAGCACGGGCAGCAGGTCGCCGCGGCTCGATTGCATAGCGGGAAGAAGTCCGAACAGCAGGGCGGTCGAGAGCGCGATGGCGCCCGTGTAAAGGAGCACGCGAAAATCGAGCGCCAGATCGATGCGGAACATTTCGCCGAACGGCAGCGTGGGAAGCGCCGCCATCAGAAGCCGGTTGGCGGCATATCCGGCACACACGCCCGCTGCGCCGCCGAGGATGCCCAGCGTCAGGTTTTCGGTCATCAATTGGCGCAGCACGCGCCCCCGGCCGGCGCCCAGCGCGAAACGTACGGCGATCTCACGCTGCCGCCCCACGCCGCGCGCCACCAGCAGATTCCCTACGTTCATACAGGCGATGAACAGCACCAGCCCCACCACGATCATCAGCAGAATGACCACCGGCATGGCTCGGCGGCGGCCCTCCGGATTGGGAATGCCGCGCACCAGTTCGAGCAGCAGGGGCGCGGTGGGCTCTTTCGCCAGGTCCGGATTCTCGCGGTGGACGAGTGTAGCAACCGTGTTCAACTCGGCGGCAGCCTGCGACACTCCGACGCCGCGTTTCAGGCATCCGAACAGCATGCCCCGGTGGTTGTCGGCGTTGCTTCCGGCCCAGTAGCGGAACGGCACCCAAAGGTCGATGCGCAGCGGCGCGTAAATGCCGGCGAACTCCGGCGGCGCGACCCCGATCACTGTGTACGAATGCGATTCCGAGCGGACCATCTTGCCAAGCACGCTTGGGTCGCCGTGAAAAAGCTGCTGCCACGCGTGATAGCTGATGACCGCGGCCGGCTCATCCTCGCGCGTGAACCATCGGCCCGTGACGGTGCGCGCACCGAGCACCGCGGCGTAATTTGCGGAAACCGGCTCGGCGCCAATCAGCATGGCGTTGCCTTCGAAGCTGAGGTCGGACTCTTCGGGCTGCGAGATGGCCAGGCCTTCGAGCGACTGGTTGCGGTCGCGCAGGACGCGGTATTCGCGGTAGGAAAACCCGGAACTGCCTCCGCGGCTGAGCACCGTCAGGCGCTCGGCGTTGCCCACGGGCAGGGGGCGGAGATAGATGGTGTCAAGCAGGCTGAAGATGGACGCGTTCACGCCGATGCCGAGCGCGAGGCAGAGCAGCGCCAGAAATGTGAAGGCGGGCGATTTTCGGAGCAGACGGATGGCCAGCGCGATGTCGTGCATGGGTGATAAGACACCGCAGGGCGGGGGATTGTTCCGAGGGGGGCCCGGACACTGCGATATCCTCATCGTCAGCGCGATGGCTGGCCATCCCTGGAGGTAGCGATTATGACGAAGCACAAAATGGTCGCGTGCCTTTCGGCAATCGTGCTTGCTCTTTTGGCGGGAATCTCGCCTCGTGTAATGGGGCTTTTCGGCGATTTGCAGGCCGCTGCTGGCGCGGCGACACACGGCCCTTATGCGACCAGCTTTTCGCGCACCGAGAATCCGATTTCGGAGAGTGGCCTATGGCTTAACGGCCATGCCGACGGCCTGGATTGGACCGACGTCCGGACCATTTCCGGTCTTGCATTTGGGACGGAGCTCGGCGGGCACAGGCCAGCTCCGCAGAAATACGACGACTCCACGGCCCTGTTGAAGGGTGCCTGGGGACCCGATCAAACGGTCCAGGCGACGGTGCACTCGGTGAACCCCAACCAGGACGGCAAGGTCTGGGAGGAAGTGGAGCTGCGCCTGCGGAGTTCCCTTTCCCCGCACAGTTGCACCGGATACGAAGTCATGTTTCGCTGCTCCAGGACGCCGCAGGCGTACTGCAACATCGCGAGGTGGGAGGGGCCGCTGGGCAAGTTCACCATGCTTAAGGAGACGTACGGTTCGGAGTACGGGGTCCGGGATGGAGACGTGGTGAAAGCCACGATGATGGGCAAGGTCCTCACGGTGTACATCAACGGCGTACGGATGATTCAGATCAGCGATGACAGATTTCCGAACGGCAACCCAGGGCTTGGGTATTATCTCGACGGGGCTGTTGGCGTGATGGGTGACTTTGGCTTTTCACGTTTCATGGCAACGGACAGATAATCTGATGCGTTCCGCCAGCTATTACAAGGGTAAAGCCAGACTCGCGGGGATCTTAGGCATTCCATTTGCAATCCTCGTAATGGCGAGTGGATACGTCGGATACCAATACGCCACGTCGAACATCACACCAGCAACTGTGTCCGTCAGCGGATACACAAGAGCGGACGCGACCCATGTCTCGGCGTACAATCGGCGCCCCCGAGGATCAGTGGTCCACGACGAGCCCTACGAAGGGCTGAGCCTGGTCTCTCTGATAGTCTTTCTGGGCGGCGCATATTTTGCATGTCGCCCGATTTTTCGGTTCATAGTGATGTCGCCGCTCTCACTGCTGCCGCTGCTCGACCCCACTATCCTGCCGCCCCAGCCGATCGAGCATGCAGTGCCGGTCAGACGGCCACTGCGCGAAAGGACTGGTTATGTGAAGACTGCGGCGCTAGAATCACGGCGGGAAAGGCCTATTTGTACTACCAGGGGCGGGGAGCATATGGGCGTAGATACCGCTTCTGCACTCTGTGCGCCACCAAACGAGACCATTTGAAGAAAGAACTGCCGAGGTTGAGGAGGGAATACGCACTGGCACGAGTGAAGGCCCGCCGTGAGCAATGTCTCTCGCTGTACGGATTGCCGCCAGAGTCACTTCAACCAAACGCGCGCGAAGATCATTGAAGCTCGTTTGGCGTCCCCAGCGGGATTCGAACCCGCGTTACCGCCGTGAAAGGGCGATGTCCTGGGCCTCTAGACGATGGGGACTGCAGGGAAGGCGCGCTCTTTCAGGTTAACATGGCGCCCCCGCGGGAGCGCATTTCACGCATCGCTATCATCGTTTCAGCGCATGTCCCTCCTCCTCAGTTGCCAGAGCGTCGCCAAGGCGTGGGATTCGCGCGCGCTGTTCGACAACCTCTCGTTCGGCATCTTCGAGGGGGACCGCATCGGGCTGATCGGGCCGAACGGCTCGGGCAAGTCCACGCTGCTGCAGATTCTCGCCGGACTGGTCCCGCCCGACGCCGGCGTGGTTGCGCCGCGGAAGATGCTGCGCATTGGCTACGTCGCGCAGGACTCCGCGTTTCCGGCCGACGCCACCGTGGGCGACCTGATCGGCGCGGTCCCGCTTGAAGGGCATCTCGACGAGGCCGAACGCGCCGCGCGCATTCATCAAACACTGGGCCGCTCCGGGTTCACCGACGGCAGCGCTCGCGCGGGCACGCTCTCCGGCGGGTGGAAGAAACGCCTGGCCATCGCGCTGGAGCTGGTGCGGGAGCCGGAGTTGCTGCTGCTCGACGAGCCCACAAATCATCTCGATCTGGAAGGCATTCTGTGGCTGGAAAAGCTGTTGCGGTCGACGCAGTTCGCCTCGCTCACCATCAGCCACGACCGTTACTTCCTCGAAAACACCGCCACGGTGATGATGGAGCTGGACGGCGTCTATCGGGACGGCCTGCTGCGCGTGACCGGCAATTACAGCGAATTCCTGGTGAAGAAGGAGGAGTTCCTGGAAGCGCAGGCGCGGCGGCAGGAAGCGCTGGAGACGAAAGTGAAGCGCGAAATCGACTGGCTGCGGCGCGGGGCCAAGGCGCGCACCTCGAAGTCGAAGGCGCGCATCGACGCGGCCGGCCGGCTGATGGAGGAGCTGAGCGATCTGAGCGCGCGCACGGCAACGCGCACGGTGTCGATCGATTTCAGCGGGACCGAACGGCGGACGAAGCGACTGATGGAGGCGCGGCACGTGAGCAAGGCGCTGGGTGGGCGGGAGCTGTTCCGCGACCTTTCGTTCGTGTTGTCGCCGGGCTTGCGGCTGGGATTGCTCGGTCCAAATGGCAGCGGCAAAACCACGCTGTTGCGCCTGCTTACCGGCGAGCTGGAACCGGACACGGGCGAGATCGCGCGCGCCGAGAACGTGCGCATCGTTTATTTCGATCAGAATCGCGAGAAGCTGGACCCGGAGGTGACGCTGCGCCGTGCGCTGGCCCCCGAGGGCGATTCGGTGATCTATCGCGAGCGCGTGATTCATGTGGCCGGGTGGGCCAGCCGGTTTCTGTTCCGTAACGATCAGCTCGAGCTGCCCGTGGGCCGGCTCTCCGGCGGCGAACAGGCGCGCGTGCTGATTGCGCGCATGATGCTGGAGCCCGCCGATGTGCTGCTGCTCGACGAGCCGACGAACAACCTGGACATTCCCACGCTGGAGGTGCTGGAAGACAGCCTGATGGAGTTTCCTGGCGCGATCGGGCTGGTGACGCATGATCGATACCTGCTGGATCGCGTCTCCACCAGAATTGTCGGCCTCGATGGCGAGGGCGGCGCCGGGGTGTACGCGGAGTGCGCGCAATGGGAGCAGGAGATCGCCGCAGCCCGACGGCGGGAACGTGAGCCGGGCGCAACGGCCCTGGAGAAACCCGCGCCAGCCGCCCCGAAGAAGAAGCTCTCGTATCTCGAGAATCGCGAATGGGAGCAAATGGAGGCGCGCATTCTGGAAGCCGAGCAGGAGCTGAGGCGGGCCCAGGCGGAGATGCAGAATCCCGAGGGAAGCGCCGACGCGGCCGTGGTGATGTCTCGCTACGAAGCATTACAGGCGGCCCAGCAGCGCGTGGACCAGTTGTACGAACGCTGGGCGGAGCTGGAGGCCCGCCTTTCGGGCTGACCCCGGTTTACGATAGCCTGTTCACGAATGGCCGTTCCGAAGCCGGAAGTGATCATCGTCCCCGCGGGCCGCTGGGTCCGATCCCTGAATCTGCTGAAGCGGGCTTTCCTCGGCGCGCTCAACGACGGCTGTTTCGGCACCGCCAAGGGCGTGGCGTATTCCGCTCTTGTCGCCTTTTTCCCGATGATGGCATCACTGGCGGCCATCTTGGCACAGGCTCAGGCCGACGCGGTGTCGCGGACCATCATGCATTTTCTGTTCGAGGTGGTGCCGGCTACGCCGGGGTCCCAGTCGTACGATCTGGTTCGTTTCGTGTTCAGCGAGCGCGGGCAACGGCCCATCTGGCTTCTGGTGGTCAGCTCGTTCTTATCGATCTGGGCGGCCACGGGCTCGATTCTCAGCCTGATGGAGGGGTTCCAGGCCGCCTACAAACTGCCCACCGGGCGTTCGATCCTGAAGCAGCGGGGAGTGGCCGTGTTGCTGGTGTTCGCCGCGGCAATCCCTGCAGTGGGCGCTTCCGGCCTGATGCTGTTCGGCACACGCACCGAGCGCGCCATCATCCAGTCGCTGCATCTGCTTCCGGAAGGCGAGCAGTTGCGCGTTTGGGTTGTGGTAGTGAGCCGCACCATCCGCTACGTCATCGCGCTGAGCGCGACCGTGGTGGTCACATCCATCCTTTACTATTTCGGGCCGAATCGGCCGATGAAGTGGCGCAACGTGTGGCCCGGCGCGATTCTGGCGACGGTGCTGTGGTTGCCCGCGACGGGCGGCTTCGGCTGGTACGTGGGACATCTGGCCAACTACAACGTGCTCTACGGGAGCGTGGCCGCGGGCATCGTGCTGCTGGTGTGGATGTATCTGCTGGCGGTGATCGCGCTGCTCGGCTGCGAGTTCAACGCGGAGAGAGAGCGGCTGGGGTGACCTGCGGCGGGTTCATTGCGCGGCGGGCAGAAGGCGGCCTTCCACGCCTGCGTCGCGCTCGGAGACTGTCCGCAATGCGTCGTCAAATCGTGGCTGGCGCACGTTATGTAAGAGCTTTTGCCAATGAACTCGGCCGTAAACGGTTTTCGAATCGCTATCCGCCAGGTTGACCTCGCCCGCCCAGATGCGCCGATGAAAGTCGCGGAATGATGGCAGCGCCTCGCTCCGGTCTGTCGGTTTGCCCGATGTCCCGAGCAATAAGAAGAACGCAGCGTACATCATGTGCACCACCTGACGCATGAGGAAGAACCGAGCCAGTGGGTACTCATCGGGCGGTTGCCCGAAATACGCCTGAAGATAAGTCCTTTCCTCCTCGTCGTTGACGACCACGAAGTTGGCAACAATTGCCAGGTCGAAGTACCGGTCATTCACGTGGGCCGCTTCCCAATCCACCAGCCACACTCGGCGCCCGTCGAAAAGGAGGTTCTCAGGCTTCAGGTCGCAGTGGCACGACACCATGTCCGAATCGTTATGCGGGTAAACGGCGCTCAATTGCGCGTACCGGTTGAAGATCTCGTCGATTTCGCCCTTCGGGAGGATGTCCGAGGCCTGAAACTTCCGAATGGTCCGGTCCACGGTGACGTAGTTCAACTCTTTGGGAAATGGCGGGAGCGCATGCAGCGTTCGCAGCACGCCGGGCATCCGAACAAGGGCCTCGCTTTCCGGAAAGGGCACGGCGTCCACGAAGTCAGTGATCGAGATCCGATCCTCAATGCTGGCGTATCGGACACGCGGCGCGAGACCTGCTTCGGCGGCCGCGCTCATACATGTGAACTGGCGCGCAGGGTCGCCGAACGCATCGGTGCGAGTGACGATCCGCAACAGGTACGGTGCTCCCTGCACGACGATGCGAAAGACAAGGGCCGAGGTGAGCCCCCCGGTCATCGCGCGGATGTCTTCGAAAACGGTGACACCGAACGCCTCGCGCAGGCCACGGGTCACTGCGGCGCTCTTATCCTGCGGAATCATGGAAACCTCCCGATCTCGGATAGTGGTTTGCCTGCTGATGGTAGCCAAATGCGGTGCCAAAATCTAGTCTTGTTTTCAATACTTTAGAATTGCTATTCTGAAAGTGGCAGCGCTGCATGGGTGTCAGACGGCCGCTCGCGCCGCCATCCCCAACGGTAACCCCCGCCGCCTTCCGCTGTAGTTCATAACATGAACAGACTTACGTTCTGGACCTGCGCTGTCGCCCTCGTGGCCGTCGCCGCCGGTTGCGCGTACGGTGCGCCCTCCGATGCCGGGCCTCGGACGGACTCACCTCAGGCCGAAATCTCGCGCATTCGGGTGCGCATCGAAACGCTGCTGGACAAGCCCCAGCCGGAGCTGTTTGCCCGTCACCTCCGGTCCGTACTGGCGTTGTGCGAAGACGATGTCCTCAAGCTGCCGTTCGCCGGCGCGCAACACGACGAGCAGGCAACAGAGCTGCTCGGCTACCTGAAGGTCATCGACGCCGGACTGAACGACGATGGCGGCCGAGCCGAAACGTATCTCGCCGAGGGCAGACGCGCACTCACCCTCGCGCGGGTATCCCGCAGCGACCGCACGCTCCAGTTCTACACGGTGAGTCTGCCGCCGCGCTGGGATCCTGGCAAGGCTTATCCTCTCTACGTGCGGTTGCACGGAAGAGGACCGGACCTCGCCCTCGCCTGGGTGAACTTCACGTATCTTCCGCACGAAAAGGACGAGCCGATTAACGGTCCCGCCATCACTATCGTCCCCTGGCTGCGAGGCAACGGCGCGTGGCGCGACGAGAACGGTTCTGAGCCGGACATCTGGGAAGCCATCGACGACGTGAAAAGTTACGCCCGGCTCGACTCCGACCGCTGGTACATCTCCGGTCATTCGTGGGGCGGCGACGACGTCTGGTCGATCGTGCAGCGAACGCCCGACCTGTGGGCCGCCGCCGGTATCATGTCCGGGCACCCGGGTTCCGCCCCCAAAGAACTCGGGCTGGTGCCGAACGCGCGCTACGTCCCGTTCTACCTCTGGGTGGGCGATCAGGATCCGATCCCGAATCGCCGGCCGGCGTTCGACTATTTTCGCGACGCTCTGGCCGAGGTGGGCGATCCGGCGAAGCTCGTGGTGGCGCACGGAGTGGCTCACAATTCCCGCCCGCAGGACGAGGCCGCGCTCGAGAGCTGGCTGCTGGAACATGTACGCAACCACCCGTCGCATTTCACGTTCGTCATCGACACGCCCGCGCACCGCGGGATCCGGGGGATTTCGATTCCGCGGAAATATCCGGACGCCTACGGCAACGCCGAGCCGCGCGCGAGCTTCGAATGCTGGATGGAGGGCTCCACCGTGCGCATTCAGACCGCGAATGCGACCAGGCTCAACGTCGATCCCGGGCCAGGCGGACTGAATCTCTCCGGCACGATCACGCTGATGGTCAACGGCAAAACCAGATTCACCGGACCGGCGCCCGCCAAACCGCTCTCATTCGAGTGATTACGTTCGGCCCTCCTAATTCGGTGACGTACACCTCATTTCCGAATTTCCGCTGGCGTGGCTCGACGTAATGTCAACAACTTACGGCCAAAGCAATTTCGGAAATGAGGTGTACGTCACCGAATTAGGAACGCGGCGCACGGAGGATCACGGGCTGTCCCACCGCCAGCCGCCCGACGCGAGTGACCGCGCCGTAGATTCCCGCGTTGTTCTGGTTCGCACGAACCACCGCCTTCATCACCTCCGGCGCAGGCTTCGCCGTATCGGGATCGAGGTTCAGCATCGCGCAGCGAAGGTCGCGCATGGTGACGGCGATAGTGGGAGCGTCATCCCCCTCGCCGAATGACAGCACACCGCCCACCCACTCGTCTTCCTGGAAAGGACCCGATCGCAGCAGGCGAACTAGCACATTAGGGCGGAATCGCCGCGCGTCCGGGCTCACCCCCGCGAGCCGTGAGATTTCGTGAAATCGTCTCGATGGCGATCACG
>Ga0326727_10021686_pt1 | contig 12530 bp, 13 predicted proteins | sample MB2enrmetagenome_FD_207643 | JGI IMG/M metagenome (GOLD analysis project Ga0326727, IMG submission 207643) | Lab enriched peat soil microbial communities from McLean, Ithaca, NY, United States - MB29MY | ecosystem: Environmental > Terrestrial > Soil > Wetlands > Peat | place: USA: New York...
AAGTACCCGATTTATCCGCAATGACCGGTCCGGTGAGGCTGGCTCGGTGACGGCCGGACAGGAGCGGAAAAAGGGGGGGAGAAATGCGTTGCCCGTTTTGTGGTCAGGACGATACGCAGGTTAAGGACTCTCGGCCGACCGAGGACAATTCGGCGATTCGCCGTCGGCGCTTCTGCACTGCCTGCGGGTCCCGATTTACAACCTTCGAGCGGGTTCAATTGCGCGAGCTGATCGTTGTCAAGAAGAACAATCAGCGCGCGCCCTTCGATCGGGACAAGCTGGCGCGTTCGATCGCCATTGCCGTCCGCAAGCGCCCGGTCGATCCCGATCGGGTCGAGCGGATCGTCAATTCGATCCAGCGGCGATTGGAAAGCAGTGGCGAGGCCGAAATCTCGACGACCGCCATCGGCGAGCTGGTCATGGAGGCTCTGGCCAACCTCGACCAGGTTGCCTATGTGCGGTTTGCTTCGGTATACAGGAATTTCCACGAGGCGAAAGATTTCGAAGACTTCGTAGGAAAGCTGGGCGGTGACGCAGGCGACTGATATCGGCCATATGGCGGCGGCGCTGGGCCTGGCTCGGCGTGGTCTTGGCCAGGTTTGGCCAAATCCGTCGGTCGGATGCATCCTGGTCAAGGATGGTCGGGTCGTCGGCCGCGGCTGGACCGCCAGGGGAGGTCGTCCGCACGCCGAAACCGTCGCCTTGTCCCAGGCCGGTGCCGCGGCGGCGGGGGCGACCGCCTATGTGACACTGGAACCCTGCAGCCATCATGGCAAGACCGGGCCTTGCGCCGATGCGCTGATCGCCGCCGGGGTCGCTCGTGTCGTGGCCGCATTGGAGGATCCGGATCCCAGGGTGTCCGGGCGGGGGCTGGCCCGCCTTGCCACGGCCGGGATCGAGGTGGTGACCGGCGTCTGTACCGAGGCGGCTGCCGAACTCAACGCGGGTTTTTTTCAGCGCGTGCTCAAAGGGCGTCCGCTGGTCACCTGGAAGGCCGCCAGTTCGCTGGACGGGCGAATTGCCGTTCACACCGGTGAAAGCAAATGGATCACCGGGCCCGCGGCGCGCGACGCCGGACACCGCCTGCGGGCGGAAACCGATGCGATTCTGGTCGGCAGCGGCACCGCCATGGTCGACAATCCGGAACTGACCTGCCGCTTGCCCGGTCTGGCCGCGCGCTCCCCGCTGAGGGTCGTCATCGACGGGCATTTGCGCCTGCCGCTGACCTCCAAGCTGGTGGCTGGGGCACGTCGCCATCCGACCTGGGTCATCACCCGCGATGACAATGATCCGGATCGCGTCGCCGCCTTCCGCGGCTGTGGTGTCGAGGTTCTGGAGATCGGCGTCGCGATCGATGGCAAGGTCGATCTGGCCGCCGCGCTGGCCGAGTTGGGAAGACAGGGCATCACCCGCCTTCTGGTGGAAGGCGGAGCCCGGCTGGCCGCGGCCTTGCTGCGGGCCGATCTGGTCGACCGAATTGCCTGGTTTCGCGCCCCCATGCTGCTGGGCGGCGACGCCATTCCGGCCGCCGTGTCGTTTGGCGTCGACCGTCTGAGCCAGGCGCCGCGCTTTTGTCGTGTAGCGGTGGCCGAATTGGCGGGAGATCTGTTCGAATATCTGATGCGCGAGTAAATGGACTGACCGGGAGCTGATAATCAGCTCGGAACAAGAGATGGAATTACAATATGTTCACAGGCATTGTTACTGATCTTGGTGAGGTTCTGGAGGTCTCCGGAAAGGGAGATGTCCTGTTCCGCATCCGTACCAGCTTCAACGCCGCCGAAGTGCCGATCGGGGCGTCGATCGCCAACAACGGCGTTTGTCTGACGGTGATCGACCGAGGTGCCGACTGGTTTGCCGTCCAAGCCTCGGCTGAAACACTGGATAAGACCACGCTGGGCGGGTGGACCCCCGGTGCCAGGGTCAATCTGGAACGGGCCATGCGGATCGGTGACGAATTGGGAGGCCATATCGTTTCCGGTCATGTCGACGGCGTCGCCACGGTGGTCGCCATCCGGCCGGAAAACGAGTCGTTGCGGTTCACCTTCCGGGTGCCGGAGGGGCTGAAGCGCTACATCGCTCCCAAGGGCTCGGTGGCGATCGACGGCGTGTCGCTGACGGTCAACGAGGTCGAGGGTGATCGTTTCGGGGTCAATATCATTCCCCATACCCGGGCAGTCACAGCGTTTGGCACCTATGAGGTGGGGACCAAGGTCAACCTGGAGATCGACATGTTGGCCCGCTATGTGGCCCGCCTGCTTGAGAAGGACTGATGCCCGTGACCCAGCTTCATGACGCGATGGCCCCCATCGAGGAGATTATCGACGAGGCCCGCAGGGGGCGCATGTTCATCCTGATCGATGACGAGGATCGCGAAAACGAAGGCGATCTGGTGATCCCGGCCGAGATGGCGACACCTGAAGCGATCAACTTCATGGCCAAGTTCGGGCGGGGTCTGATCTGTCTGTCGATGACCAGGGAACGTATCGAAAAGCTGGGTCTGCCGATGATGGCGCAGTCGAACGCGTCGCGGCACGAGACCGCTTTCACCGTCAGCATCGAGGCGCGGGAAGGGGTGACCACCGGGATATCGGCCGGCGACCGCGCCCGGACGGTGGCGGTGGCGATCGATCCGGCTACCGGCTCCGCCGACATCGTCAGCCCCGGGCATGTCTTCCCGCTGCTGGCGCGCGATGGTGGCGTCCTGGTGCGCGCCGGCCATACCGAGGCGGCTGTCGATGTCGCCCGGCTGGCCGGGCTTAACCCGGCCGGGGTGATCTGCGAGATCATGAACGACGACGGCACCATGGCCCGGACACCGGATCTGGTGTCCTTCGCCCAGTTCCACGGACTGAAGATCGGGACCATTGCCGACCTGATCGCCTATCGCCGCCGCCATGACCGGATCGTCCAACGAACCCTGGAAACCGATTTTCATTCGGTGCATGGTGGTGACTGGCGCATGGTCGTCTACGTCAATCTGGTGGCACGGGCCGAGCATGTGGCGCTGATCAAGGGCGATATCGCGGACGGTGCACCGGTCCTGGCCAGGATGCATGCCCTTAATGTGCTGGACGATGTGCTGGGGGATCGCGACTCCGGCAAGGGCGGCCTGGTCCATCGGGCCATGCAGATGATCGCCGCCGAGGGGCGCGGCATCCTGCTGTTGTTGCGTGAGCCCTTGCCCACCAGTCTGGGCGACCGTCTGCGGGCCCGTTTGGCCGGGACCGAGGATCCAGGGCAACTGCGCGACTACGGAGTCGGCGCGCAAATCTTGATCGATCTCGGTGTTTCCGAGATGATCCTTCTGACCAATAGCAAGAAGACCATCATCGGTCTCGACGGGTACGGTTTGCGTGTTGTCGAACGGCGCTCCATTCCGGACGCCCTGCCGGCAGGCGCCTGACGAACTGATCGCGGTCCTGCCCGACCGGCGGGGCGCGACGTGAGGATGAAGGGGGCGGGATGAGCGGCGTACGCATTCTCATCGTCGAATCGCGGTTCTATGACGAGATCACGGACAATCTGGTCAAGGGCGCGGTTCGCGAGTTGGCGGCGGTTGGCGCCGGCTATAAGCGGCTGATCGTGCCGGGCATCCTGGAGATCCCGGCCGCCATCCGCTTTGCCATCAAATCCATGGAGTTCCGGGCCACCGAAGAGCGGTATGCCGGTTACATCGCCTTGGGATGTGCCATCCGCGGCGAAACCGACTATTACGAGCATATTTGCCGGGAATCCATCGCCGGCCTGCAGAAAATGGCGCTGGATTACACCTTGGCTGTTGGCAACGGTATCCTGACCGTGCATAACCGCGCCCAGGCAATGGAGCGCTGTGCCCCCGAGCGTCGAAATTTCGGTGGACAGGCGGCGCGGGCGTGCCTGCGCATGGTCGAGATCAAACGCGAGCTTAGTCTTTTACCGAAATGACAACGAACAAAAGCAAGAACAAATCGGCAGTCCGGCGCTCGGTGGCCCGGCTTGGTGCCGTGCAGGCGCTGTACCAGAGCGAATTGACCGGGCATGCCCCGGACCGCATCCTGGACGACTTTCTATCCTATGGCATCGGCTCGCGGGTGACCACCGAGGCGGAGGACGATCTGCCCTCCACCATGTCGGGCCAGACCGAGCAACGTCTTGCCGAGCCCGATGCCCTGATGCTGACCGGCATCTTCCGTGGCGTGCTGGCCCGGTGCGAGGCCCTTGACGAGATGGTGGGCCAGGCCTTGACCGGAGAGTGGACGGTCGAGCGTTTGGAGGCGGTATTGCGGGCCATCCTGCGATGCGGTGCCTTTGAACTGGCCGATTGTCCCAAGGTTCCGATGCGCGTCGTCATCTCGGAATATGTCGACATCGCCCATGCCTTCTACGCTGGCCCGGAGCCGGGGTTGGTCAATGCGGTGCTGGACCGCATCGCGCGGGTCGTGCGGGCCGATGAGATCGGTGGCAATGCCCGATGAGTTTTCGCTGATCGCACGTCTGTTTTCCCCCTTGACCCGCGGGTATGAGGGGGCGCTGGGGCTCACCGACGACGCCGCCCTGCTCGACGGACCGGGTGACAGCCAGTGGGCGATCACCACCGACGCGTTGGTGGCCGGGGTTCATTTCCTGCCTGACGATCCGCCGGACCTGATTGCGCGCAAGTTGTTGCGGGTCAATCTGTCGGATTTGGCGGCGATGGGAGCGGTGCCCTTTGCCGTGTTGCTGGCGACCTGCTTTCCCGCCAACGTGGATGAGGCCTGGCTGGAACACTTCGCGGCAGGATTGAACGCTGACTGCGATGCCTACCGCCTGGTGGTCATCGGCGGCGACACGGTGGCGACACCGGGTCCCTTGACGCTTGCCGTGACCGCCATCGGCTCGGTTCCTCGCGGACAGGCTCTGTTGCGCTCGAACGCTCGCGCCGGTGACGACATCTGGGTGTCGGGCACGATCGGAGACGCCGCCTTCGGCCTGACGGTGGCCAAGGGCGGGGGTGGTGATTTGGCCCCAGCCTGGGCGGCGCAGTTGCTGGACCGTTACCGTTTGCCGTCGCCCAGGACCGACCTGGGACCGCAGTTGCGGGGGCTGGTCCATGCGGCCATGGATGTGTCGGACGGTCTGGTCGCCGATCTTGGCCATATTTGCGAAACCTCCGGGCTGGGCGCTCGGGTCGACGCCGGGCGTGTCCCCTTGTCCCCGGCGGCAGGTGCGGCCATGGCCCGGGGACTGGGGGGCCTGGACAAGGCCTTGACCGGTGGTGACGATTACGAACTGCTGTTCACGGCAGCGCCCGACAGGGCCGACGCCGTGGCCGGGCTATCGGAAAAGCTGGGCTTGCGCCTGACCCGGATCGGTCGGATGATCAGCGGGCAGGGTGTGGCCGTGGTCGGAGACGATGGCTGTCCGATGAGGCTGGCGGCCGGCGGGTACCGCCATTTCAGCGAGTAGGCGATGAAAAAGATCCTCCTGATCGTGGTCTTGTTGCTTCTGGTGGCGGCGGGCGTGATCGGAGGTCTGGCGGCCTTTGGCTTGGGTCCGTTTCCCCAAGTGATCGCGATGTTCGGCCCGGGCAAGGTGGAAAAGTCGGCCAAAGAGGCGCCTCCGGCGGCGGCCGAGGCCAAGGAGCGGACTTTCGACCTGGGCACCTTCATCATACCGTTGATCGACAAGCGCAACATCGGGCGGCAAGTGGGGATGGACCTGGCCATCGTGGTCAGCGACGCCGCCGCCAACCGTGTCAGTGCCGAGATGCCGCGGTTGCAGAACGCCCTGCTGGTCGACCTGTATGATTATATTCCCCAGCATGCCGATACCCACTCGGCTGCCGAACGAGACATGATCCACGACCATCTGGTCAAGGTGGCGGGGCGCGTGTTCGGTGACGGCGCGGTCCGCAATGTCGTCATCAAGTCCCTGTACGACCGCTGATTGCGGTCCGCCATCTGTTTTCCTTGCCCCCTGTGAATGATCGTTGAGGACCCCGAAAGGATCGCGGACCAGCGGCAAGGCGTCGTTGGACGCTCGTGCGGGTGAGAAAGTCATCATATAAGATTTTCACTTGACCTCAAGAAGGGGGCGTTAAAAAGATATGATGATTTGACCAATTTCCCGGTCGATCCGACGAACCAGTCAATGTTGGCAAAACATATGACAAATTGGTCCGGCAACTGGACCGCGGCTTGGTTCGAAGTGCGAGCGTTTTTGTGTCTCTATTGCCATATCCGGCAAGAAAAGACAGATACCGCAGTTGCGTAGGGTCTTCTGTTCTGGCAGTTTGTGGCGGCCTTGATCCTGCATCCCAATTCTGCCGCCGTTCCATTCGGCAGAGGGGCAAGGGGGGATGCATCGAACGGCAACTCAAGGAGATAGGAAGGACAAGAATGGCCTATACATTCGTTTTGGCTTGCGGCGCACTGGCGCTTCTGTACGGCCTCTGGGCCGGTCGCGCCGTGCTATCGGCCCCGGCCGGCAATGCCCGGATGCAGGAAATCGCTGCGGCGGTGCAGGAGGGCGCCCGCGCCTACCTGAACCGGCAGTACACGACCATCGGTATCGTCGGCATCGTCGTTGGCATCATTCTCGGTTGGCGCCTGGGGGTTCATGTCGCCATCGGCTACGTCATCGGTGCGGTGCTGTCCGGCGTCGCCGGATATGTCGGCATGAACGTTTCGGTGCGGGCCAATGTGCGCACGGCCGAGGCGGCCCGTTCCGGCGGTCTGGCCCCTGCGCTGGCGGTGGCGTTCCGTTCCGGCGCGGTCACCGGTCTCTTGGTGGTCGGCCTGGGCCTGTTGGGCGTGACCGGCTACTATGTCGCGTTGCGCAATGGCGGTTTTGAAGGTCGTCATCTTCTGGAAGGGCTTGTCGCCTTGTCCTTCGGCGCGTCCCTGATCTCCATTTTCGCCCGTCTGGGCGGTGGCATCTTCACCAAGGGTGCCGACGTCGGCGCCGATCTGGTCGGCAAGGTCGAAGCCGGGATCCCCGAGGATGATCCGCGCAACCCGGCGGTGATTGCCGACAATGTCGGCGACAATGTCGGCGATTGTGCCGGTATGGCCGCCGACTTGTTCGAAACTTACGCGGTGACCACGGTCGCCACCATGCTGCTGGGCTCTATCTTCTTCTCCGGTCCCGACCAGGAAAAGATGATGCTGTTGCCTCTACTGATCGGCGGCGTTTGCATCATCGCCTCGGTGATCGGCACCTTCTTCGTGCGCCTCGACGGCAGCCAGAAGATCATGCGGGCCCTCTACAAGGGCTTGATCGCCACCGGCATTCTGTCGCTGATCGCCATCGCCGGCGTGTCGCAATGGCTGTTCGGCAGCTTCGACACCACCTTCACCACGACCGGCGGTCTGCTGATTTCCGTCAAGTCCCTGTTCATCTGCTCGGTCGTCGGGCTGGTGATCACCGGTCTCTTGGTGTGGATCACGGAATACTACACCGGCACCGACTATCGTCCGGTTCGGAGCGTCGCCTTGGCCTCGACAACCGGCCATGGCACCAACGTGATCCAGGGACTGGCGGTTTCGATGGAAGCGACCGCCCTGCCGGTTCTGGTGATTTCCGTCGGCATCATCGTCACCTACATGCTGGCCGGTCTGTTTGGTATCGCCATCGCGGCGACCACCATGCTGGCGCTGGCCGGGATCGTGGTGGCCCTCGACGCCTATGGTCCGGTGACCGACAATGCGGGCGGCATCGCCGAAATGGCCGATCTGCCCAAGGACGTCCGCAAGATCACCGACGCCCTGGACGCCGTCGGCAACACCACCAAGGCGGTGACCAAGGGCTATGCCATCGGTTCCGCCGGTCTGGCCGCCCTGGTGCTGTTCGCGGCTTATACCGAGGATCTGCACCACTATTTCCCCAACCTGAACATCACCTTCTCGCTGCAGGATCCCTTCGTGGTGATCGGCCTCTTCATCGGCGGCCTGTTGCCCTACCTGTTCGGCGCCATGGGCATGATGGCCGTCGGCCGCGCCGCCGGTTCGGTCGTCGTCGAAGTGCGTCGCCAGTTCAAAGAGATCCCCGGCATCATGGCCGGTACGGCAAAGCCGGATTACGGCCGGGCCGTCGACATGCTGACCAAGGCGGCGATCAAGGAGATGATCATTCCGTCCCTGCTGCCGGTGTTGGCGCCGGTGGTGGTGTATCTGGTGGTCGCCTCCGTGGGTGGCCAGGCCGCCGCCTTCTCGGCGCTGGGTGCCATGCTGCTGGGAACCATCGTGACCGGGCTGTTCGTCGCCCTGTCGATGACCTCCGGCGGCGGAGCCTGGGATAACGCCAAGAAGTACATCGAGGACGGCAACTATGGCGGCAAGGGCTCGGACGCCCACAAGGCCGCGGTGACCGGCGACACCGTCGGCGATCCCTACAAGGATACCGCCGGCCCCGCCGTCAACCCGATGATCAAGATCATCAACATCGTTGCCCTGTTGTTGCTGGCCATCATCGCCGGCTGATCGACCGGCGCCGCCTCGGGAACGGGGCGGCGTCGATTGGTTGAAAAAAAGGCCCGCCGGAAACGGCGGGCCTTTTTTTGGCCGATGGGCGGGCAGGAGTGCCGAAAAAATTGGCCGGTGGGGCAGGCGTCCCCGCCTGCCTTCGTCGAAAAACGGCTGGCTTCACCCATTTCGGCTTCGCCGAATGACAGGCGCGGAGGCCTGTCCCACTATTCTTTCACAATGGTCTTGCGCCGTCAGGCCTTACCGGCCTTCGGCGTCGTCCTTGGGCTTGGAATTGAAGCGGCCGACGTTGCCCAGCAACTGGCCCAGGACGGACATGTCACGGCCGGCGCTGGGGGTTTCGCGGCTGACCATCGAGACGTCCTTGCCGTCTGCCAGGGTCAGCTTGCGGACGTCGGTGACCAGTCCTGTCCGATCGAAGTCGATGACAACAACTTCCCGTTCCAGCTCTTCCGGTTTCAGGAAAGCGACGGTCTCGATCTTGGCACTGATATAATACCAGCGATCATCGCCGAAGACCGAGGTGCTGGCCGGCGTGCCCAACAGGGCAGTGACATCCTGTTTGGTGAAGCGCCCCGGTTTGATTTCAACCAAGCGCTCTGGATTGGGTAGGTTTCCCCGCAGATCGACCACCGGGTCACAGGCTGTTACGGCGCCCAGGAGGGCGGCGAGGATCAGGAAACGGACGGATTTGAAGTGCATCTTGCCCCGAAGTGATCTTCGTCGGTCCCATCTGGAACAGGCCTGCAACAAGCCAGTCGTTGACGGGCCGACGGCACGGCCGATAGTGTGCTGCAAGGTGCACTTCCGACGCCCCTCTTGTCAATCGCCCTGGTGACGCCGGGTGCCAAGAAGTCTTTGCTTGGCAAGCCGGTCGGACTATTTTGAGGGCTCATCTTAACGGCGCCGTCCGAATGACAAGGGGCGCCGCAAGCGGAACGGTGACGATGGCTTTCGATTCCCTTTTTTCACGACGCCGGCATGACGAAGCGGCCGCCCGGCTCTACGAGGTCGCCGTCAATCAAGCGCGCCTGCCGGTGTTCTATCAGTCCCTGGGGGTGGGTGACACCGTCGATGGGCGTTTCGATCTGATCGCGCTGCATGTCTTTCTGTTGCTCTTTCGGCTGGGACAGAGCGGTGCGGCTGCCAAAAAGCTGTCTCAGGCGCTGTTTGACCTGATGTTTTCCGACATGGAAGCCAACCTGCGGGAGATGGGCGTCTCGGACCTGGCCGTCGGCGGCCGCGTCAAGACCATGGCCAAGGCCTTCTACGGCCGTGTTTCGGCCTATGAGAGCTGCCTTGACGATCCCCGGCGCATGGAGGAGGCGCTGTCGCGCAATCTCTATCGTGGCCAGGCGCCATCGGCGGCCGCCCTGGTGGCCATGGCCGCCTACGTCTGCGGGGAGGTGCGGGCTTTGGCCGAGCAGCCCCTGGAGGCCTTGGCGGACGGGCAGGTCAGCTTCGGCGCTCCGCTTCTGCCGGAGGGGGTGTCATGATTGCCGACGAGTTCTCCCGTCCCGTGGAGGCCATGCGTCTGGGCGGCGAGGAGCGCCTCTATGATATCGTGGCGACCGCCGATGAACGGCTGGCGCTGGCCCGAAGGTTCGGCATCCTGTCGGTCGAGACGCTGTCGGCGACGGTCAGATTGCGCCGATTGGGCGGGGTCAACCTGTTCCGCTTGTCGGGAAGCCTGGTCGCCGATGTTCTTCAGGCCTGTGTGGTGACCCTGGTCCCGGTGCCGCAGCATATCGAAGAAGAGTTCGTCATGACCTTCACCACCGACGATGCCGGTGACGGGGACGAAGTGGTCATCGAGTTGAATGCCGAGGACCCCCCCGATCTTATCGAGAACGGTGTCATCGACATGGGGGAGGCGGTGGCCGAACATCTGGCTTTGGCGCTGGATCCGTTTCCCAGGGCTCCGGGGGCGGAGTTTGTCGCCGAAGAGGCGCCGGAGGAGCCGCCCGAACCCAGGAAAAATCCGTTCGAGGCTTTGGCCGAATGGAAGAAAAAGTGAGGCGTCCCGCCCACCCCGATCCGTGTCCAATTCCGCGCTTTGTCGGATTCATTGCAAGATAGCGACAAGGAATGCCGGAATAGGCTTGCCCCCTAGGCGGATTTTCGTTAAGAAAAGCGCCTTTCCGATTTTGCCCCAGGCAGTGAGTTATTGAAATGGCCGTCCCGAAGAAAAAGACCTCCAAATCCGCTCGCAACATGCGCCGGTCGCACCACGCTCTCAAGGCCGTTGGCCACGTGGAATGCCCGAACTGTGGCGAACCCAAGCTTCCTCATCATGTGTGCGGCTCCTGCGGCCACTATGACGGTCGCGAAGTGGTTGCCGAATCCGGAGCCGCCGCCTAACATCTGTTCCAGTTTCGGCTTCCGAGGATGGCGGCATTGACAGGGCGGCTGACGATATCACTGGACGCTATGGGTGGCGACCAAGCCCCTGACGTAGTGATCCAGGGCGTGCAGATCGCGCATACTCGTCTGCCGCATGTTGACTATCTGGTATTTGGGAACGAGGCGCAGATCCAGCCATTGCTGGATTCGGCGCCCGAGCTCAAGGACTGTTGCCAGATCAGGCATACCGAGTTCCTCGTCCGTGGCGAGGACAAGCCGTCACAGGTGTTGCGGCAGGGGCGTCAGACCAGCATGTGGCTTGCCGTCGACGCGGTTGCGCGTGGCGAGGCCGCCGGCGTGGTGTCTGCCGGCAATACCGGCGCGCTGATGGCGATTTCCAAGTATGTTCTGCGGATGCTGCCGGGAATTGACCGGCCGGCCATCGCCGGGTTTTTCCCGACGCAACGCGGCGAGAGCGTCATGCTCGATCTTGGCGCCAATGTCGATTGCGATGCCAACAATCTGGTGGAGTTCGCCGTCATGGGCGATGTGTTCGCCAGGATCGTGCTGGGTATCGAACGGCCCACCGTGGGCTTGCTCAACGTCGGTTCCGAGGAACTGAAGGGCAACGACTCGGTTCGGACCGCGGCGTCGATTCTAAAACAGGGCAATCTGCCTCTGTGTTTCCATGGGTTCGTCGAAGGCAACGATATCGCCGGCGGCGCGGTTGATGTGGTGGTGAGCGACGGTTTCACCGGCAACATCGCTTTGAAGAGTGCCGAGGGCCTGGCCCGACTGTACACCCGCTTCCTGCGGGATGCCTTCTCCAGCTCCTGGCTGGCGAAGATCGGCTACCTGCTGGCCCGGTCGGCGTTGGTCAAGGTCAAGATGCGGACGGATCCGCGCCGCTATAACGGTGCGATGTTCCTTGGATTGAACGGCATTGCCGTGAAGAGCCACGGCGGCACCGATGCCGTCGGCTTCGCCAATGCCATTGGCGTGGCGGTGGAATTGGTCAAGCACGGCTTTAACGAACGCATCAAGCAGGAATTGGAACGGTTGAAGGCGGTCGAAGACCAGCCGGCTCAGGCGGCTGCAGTCTGATGGCGTTCCTTCGTTCCCGGATCGTTGGCGTCGGCGCCTATCTGCCCGAACGCGTTCTCACCAATGAGGAATTGGCGGCCCAAGTCGATACTTCGGACGCCTGGATCGTTGAACGGACCGGTATTCGCGAGCGTCATATCGCCGCCGAAGGCCAGCGGACCTCCGACCTGGCCATTGCCGCCGCCGAGAAGGCCCTGGCGGCTGCGGGGATGACCGGCAGGGATATCGACCTGATCGTCCTTGCCACCGCGACGCCGGACAACACTTTTCCCTCGACGGCGACCCGCGTCCAGGCGGCGCTGGGTATGACCCGTGGCGCCGCCTTTGACGTCCAGGCCGTCTGTTCGGGATTCATCTATGCCCTGTCGGTGGCCGACAATTTTATCAAGTCGGGGCAGGCCCGGACCGCGCTGGTGATCGGCGCCGAGACTTTTTCGCGCATTCTCGATTGGACCGATCGCGGCACCTGCGTGCTGTTCGGCGACGGGGCCGGCGCAGTGGTCCTGAAGGCCCAGGACGGGACGGGACACAACACCGATGTCGGCATCCTGTCGACCCACCTGCATTCCGATGGCCGGCACTACAACCTGCTTCACGTGGATGGCGGTCCGTCCAGCACCCAGACGGTCGGCCATTTGC
>Ga0326727_10021687_pt1 | contig 12529 bp, 7 predicted proteins | sample MB2enrmetagenome_FD_207643 | JGI IMG/M metagenome (GOLD analysis project Ga0326727, IMG submission 207643) | Lab enriched peat soil microbial communities from McLean, Ithaca, NY, United States - MB29MY | ecosystem: Environmental > Terrestrial > Soil > Wetlands > Peat | place: USA: New York...
CATGTCCAGCGGCATGTCGTCGATGCGGGCATCGGCGTCGATCTCGGTTGCGCTGGTCAACCCCGCCACGGTCCCGCCGATGGTAAGCCGCGGCCCGCCCAGGTCGACCCGCAACTCCTCCAGGACCAGCCGCTCCAGCCCGTCGCTCAAGGATCCCTTGAAAGCCACCGAGTCCACCGGCGCCGATATGCCCAGCGTCTGCGACAGGTCGATCACGCCCTGGCCGCCGACCAGGTCGAACCTTACGTCACTCACGCCCTGGTCCAGGGAATAGCGCACCGCCACGCTGCCGCCGGTGGGCAGGTTCAGGGCGGCCAGCGGTGCCAGCTGCGGCACCAGGGCGGCCAGCAAAGGCGGTCGGATACCGCCGAACGACAGGGTGGCCTGCAGAGTTCTGTCGGCGTTGCTGTAATGGCCGTCGGCATCGAAACGGGCCTGTTCTCCGGCCAACTGCAGGTCGATACGGGCATGGGTGGCGATGCCCCGGGCATCGCGAATGAAACGCATGTCGGCGCGCGGGGCGTGCCAGCGGATGCGCAAGACTTCGTCGTCCACCGAGACGTCGGCGGCTTCGATATCGACCCGTTGCAACTGGCCGCCCACGGTCTCGGCCCCCGGCGGGGTCAGCAGAGCCTGCAAGGGCTCCAGCAACGCCGGCAGCGACTTGTCGCCGGTCACCTCGGGCTCGCCCATGCCCATCTGGACCTCGCCGCGGGCGTCGCGCAGCAAGCGAATGACCGGATGGCGGAAAGCGATGCGCCGGGGCACCACGGTGCCGCGCAACAGGGCCGGCCCCGACAGCGCCACCGTCATTTCCGGGACAGCGGCGATCACCGCCCCGTCACCCGACATGGCGCGCACATTCTCGACGCGGATTTCCAGCGTGCGGGTGTCCCGGCTCCAGGCAAGGACCGTGCGGTCCAGCTTGACGGCCATGCCCGCGCCCGGGGCGCTGAAAGCGTCCTCGATGTAGGGCCCCAGCAGCGACAGGCTGAGCGGCCCCTCCGACAAGCGGAACCCGAACCAGGCCACCAGGACCAGAGCGGTCATCCCCAGGGCGCCGAGAAGCTGGAACAAACTTCTAACGGTGCCGTGCACCACCCTATTCAATCCTCATGAAGCGCGCTTGACCGACGGCGGAGCTTTGCACCAGTCTGGAGGAAAATACAATATCTGGATGGCCATCCCTTGCCTTTTATCCATATTCCCGGCGACCCGCCGCGTGCCGCAGATCAGGTCATGGCCGCCACCAATTACGAACATTGGTGCGACGCCAGGGACCAATGGGACGACCCCAGGCTGGCGGCGTTCGCCGAACGCATCGTCCTCGACCCCGACGGGCGGCGCCTGCTGGACGCCGTCTTCGGCAACAGCCCATTCCTGTCCTTTTCCCTGATCCGCGAGCCGGCCCTGCTGCAAGGGATTGTCGAACGGGGCTTCGATGCCTGCCTGGAAGAGATCTTCGCCGTCCTGGCCGGCCCCGGCCTGGCCGCCCGGGACGGCGAGACGGTGATGCGGGCCTTAAGAATCGCCAAGCGCCGCGCCGCCCTGCTGATCGGCCTGGCCGATCTGGTCGGGGCCTGGGACCTGGACCGGATCACCGGGCAATTGTCCCGTCTGGCCGAGACCGCGACCGGCCTGGTGCTGGATCATCTGCTTTTGAGAGCGGTAACGGCCGGCGAGATCGTCTTGCCCTATCCCGAGACGCCGTCGCGCGACAGCGGCTGGATCGTGCTGGGCATGGGCAAACTGGGCGCCGGAGAACTGAACTATTCCAGCGACATCGACCTGATCATCCTGTTCGACGAGGCCAAGGTCGACTACCGCGGTCGCCGTTCGGTGCAGGAGTTCGCCGTCAAGCTGGCCCGCGAACTGGTTCGCATGATGGAAGAGCGGACCGCCGACGGCTATGTCTTCCGCACCGACCTGCGCCTGCGCCCCGACCCCGGTTCCACTCCGCTGGCGGTGGCGCTGGAGGCCGCCGAGATCTATTACGAGGGCTTCGGCCAGAACTGGGAACGGGCGGCGATGATCAAGGCCCGTCCGGTGGCCGGCGACATGGCCGCCGGCGACGGTTTCGTGGCCTTCCTGCGCCCCTTCATCTGGCGCCGGCACCTGGATTTCGCCGCCATCCAGGACATCCATTCCATCAAACGCCAGATCAACGCCCACAAGGGCGGTGCCCGCATCGCCGTGGCCGGGCACAACATCAAGCTGGGGCGCGGCGGCATCCGCGAGATCGAATTCTTCGCCCAGACCCAGCAACTGATCCGCGGCGGACGCGAGGCCGCCCTGCGCCTACCCCGTACCGTCGACGCCCTGGCCGCCCTGGCGGCGGCCGGCCACATCGATGACCAGACCGCCGCCGAGATGCGCGACTGCTATGTGTTCCTGCGCCAGCTGGAACACCGCCTGCAGATGATCGACGACCAGCAGACCCAGACCTTGCCCGAGGATCCGGCCAAGCTGGCCGCGCTGGCGGTGTTTTCCGGGTTCGCCGACGCGGACGCCTTCTCCCAGGCCCTGACCGGCGTACTCAAATGCGTCGAGTCCCACTATGCCAGCCTGTTCGAAGACGCCCCGCCGCTGTCGGCCGGCGGCAATCTGGTTTTTACCGGCAGCGAGAACGATCCGGAGACCTTGAAGACCATTGCCGCCCTGGGCTTCACCCACGCGGGGGGCATCTGCAGCCAGATCCGGGGCTGGCACCATGGCCGGGTACGCGCCACCCGCAGCACGCGCGCCCGCGAGATGCTGACCGAACTGACCCCGGCGCTGTTGGAGGCCCTGGCCCGCACCGCCGACCCCGACGCCGCCTTCCACCGCTTCGACGACTTCCTGTCGCGCCTGCCGGCCGGAGTGCCGCTGTTCGCGCTGTTCTCGGCCAACCCCAGCCTGCTGGACCTGGTGGCCGAGATCATGGGTGATGCGCCGCGCCTGGCCGAACAGCTGGCGGCCAATACCACCCTGCTGGACAGCGTCCTGAGCCGCGACTTCTTCGACCCACCGGCCGCCTTCGCCGAGCAGACCGCCGAACTGGATCGGGTCCTGGCCCAGTACGATGATTATCCGGAAATGCTGGATGGGGCGCGGCGTTGGGTCAACGAGCAGAAATTCCGCATCGGCATCCAGACGCTGCGCAATCTGGTGGATCCCGGGCAGGCAGGCCGTCACCTCTCCGACCTGGCCCAGGCGACGCTGGCGGCCCTGACGCCCCGGGTCACCGACGCCTTCGCCGCCGCCCATGGCCGCCTGGCCGGGCGCGGCGCCGCCCTGATCGCCATGGGCAAGATGGGCAGCCGCGAGATGACCGCCACCTCGGATCTCGACCTGATCCTGGTCTATGACACCGAGGACGGGGTGGAGGCCTCCGACGGCCCCAAGCCCTTGGCCCCCAGCGTCTATTACGCCCGCCTGACCCAGCGCCTTATCAACGCCCTGACCGCCAAATCGGGGGAAGGGACCCTTTACGAGGTCGACATGCGGCTGCGCCCATCGGGCAACGCCGGCCCCATTGCCACCAGCCTCGAGGGCTTTGCCCGCTACCATGCCGAGATGGCCTGGACCTGGGAGCACATGGCGTTGACCCGGGCCCGGGTGGTCACCGGCAGCCCGGAACTCTCCGCCGCCATCGAGGACATCATCACCCGGACGCTCGCCAGCCGGCGCGACCCCGACAGCCTGTTGCTGGACGTCGCCGACATGCGCCTGCGCATGGCCCGCGAGCACAAGGCCGCCTCGCCCTGGGAGGTCAAGCATCTGCGCGGCGGAATGGTCGACATCGACTTCATCGCCCAATACCTGGAACTGCGCCATGCCGCCGACCACCCCACCATCGTCGCCAACAGCAGCGCCGCCGTTCTGGCCCAGGCCACGCGGCTGGGCCTTCTGGATGCCGCCTCGGCCGAATGCCTGCAGGAGGCGCAGGGCCTGTGGTCGGCCATCCAGCAGGTGCTGCGCCAGACCGTCGAGGGATCGTTCAACGAAACCCACGCGCCGGGCCGTTTGAAGGAAATCCTGGTACAAGCGACCGGCAGTACCCATTTCGAAGGGCTGTGCGCCCGTATGGCCGAAACGGCGACCGCCGTGCACGCGCTTTTTGAACGGATCATCGAAGGTCCGGCGGACCAACTCCGCCAGGCCCACAAGACCAAGGAGAGTTCCCCATGACCGTGGATGTCGGTTCCCAGGCTCCGGATTTCACCCTGCCCGCCGACGGCGGCGGCAGCTTCACCCTGTCCCAGGCCCGGGGCAAGAAGGTCATCTTGTACTTCTACCCCAAGGACGACACCCCCGGTTGTACCAAGGAGGCCTGCGCCTTCCAGGAGTCCTTGCCGGACTTTTCCGGCGCCAACGCCACCGTGGTCGGCGTCTCCAAGGACGATCCCGCCCGGCATGACCGTTTCAAGGCCAAGTACGGCCTGGCTTTCCCCCTGGTGTCCGACGCCGACAACGCCGTCTGCGAAGCCTTTGGCGTCTGGAAGGAGAAATCCAACTACGGCAAGACCTACATGGGCATCGAGCGGTCGACCTTCCTGATCGATGAACAGGGCGTCATCGCCAAGGTCTGGCGCAAAGTGAAGGTCGACGGCCACGCCGCCGCCGTTCTGGCCGAAGCCCGCAAGGCGTCGTGACCTCTCTTGCCGAGCGGGCGGTGGCGGTCCTGACCGCTGCCGACCCCGACGACAAGGTCCGCCTGAGCGACCAGGCCGCGCTGGCCTGGCGCCGGGGCGAGTTGGCCGGCATCGGATGCTGTCCGCCCCCCGACCGCCCGGCTCGCCCCGACCTGCCGGTCACCCTGGCACCGAAGCACATGCCCAGGCGGCGCCTGGGCGGCCCGGCCGGCAAGGTGGCGATGATCCACGCCCTGGCCCATATCGAGCTGAACGCCATCGACCTGGCCTGGGACATCATCGCCCGATTTGCCGCCCCTGCCCTGCCGGCGGCCTTCTACGACGACTGGGTGACGGTGGCGGCGGATGAGGCCGCTCATTTCGCCGCCCTGGCCGACCTGCTGCCTGCTGTGGGCTCGTTCTACGGCGCCCTGCCGGCCCATGACGGATTGTGGGAGGCGGCGGACAAGACGGCCCATGACCTGATCGAACGGCTGGCCGTGATCCCGATGACGCTGGAGGCCCGGGCGCTGGATACCGCGCCGGCCACCATCGCCCGCCTGCAAGAGGCCGGCGAGGCCCAGGTGACGGCGGTGCTCTCCACCATCCTGGAAGACGAGATCGGCCATGTGGCCGCCGGAGTGCGCTGGTTCGAAACCCTGTGCCGCACCCGTGGCGACGACCCGATAGCGCGTTACCACGCCATCATCCGCCGCCATTTCCCAAAGGGCCTGAAAGCCCCGTTCAACCAGGCGGCCCGCGCCCGCGCCAACTTCCCGCCGGCCTACTGGGAGCCTTTGGCCCACCCCGGGCCCGCTCGGCCTCTGCGAGCGTAGCCAAGAGTTTCGGAGAACCCCGCCCGGCGCCTCGAGGGGCGCTGATCGGTTCCGATCAGCGCAGCTTGGTATTAAACGGGCATGGGGATAAAAGACTTTCACCACGAAGACACGAAGATCACGAAGAATAGCATAATTATTTCCGGCTTCGCCGGTCTTTATATTCTTCGTATCCTTCGTGTCTTCGTGGTGATTTTCTCTTTCTTCATCCCGCCACCACCGTTACGGCAGGCGGATGTCGCCGCGGCGCAGGATCCAGGTTTGCGGGTGGTCCGGATGGTCGACGATCAGGACGACCTTGTCGGCGGCCGATGAATCGCCGCATCCCAGGGCCTTGCGGATCCGTTTCGAGGCGACGTCGGCCCCGGTGGACAGATAATCGCAGGGCGCGTTGATGGCGGCGACCAACGCCTGGCGAGCGCCGTCATCGGCCAGGACATCGGCGGTGGTGCGCAAGGCCGGGCAGGGTTTGACCAGGGGCAGCAGAAAGGGCACGTAAAGGATCCACTGCCGACAAACGGCGGTGCTGTTGACGCCGACCGCCAGGGCGCAATCGGGCACGGCGGACGCCTTCAGGTCGGCCGCTTTGCACAGCGGCCCCGTCCCCGCGCCGTTTCCTCCCGGACCATGACCGGCCTTCAGCCAGTGGTCGCGGAAGGCGTTGCGAACGCTTTCCTCCATACCGACCTGCACGGTCCCGAAATAGTTGGACATGTCGTCGGCCAGCAGCTGCACGCTGGCCGCCCAGAACCCCAGCATGCATCCCATGAAAAAGGCGAAGCGGCGGCTTTTTTCCCCAAGGCGGAACAGTGCCGACAGAAAGAAACAGGCGACGCCGGTCACCAACGCAATCACCATGGCGAAGAAGACCACCGACGTCATAGCCCCTCCTATCGTCACCCTGCGCCCCTTTGGAGGCTGACCGTTACCGACAGAATACCGCAAACGGCAGGCATGGTCTAACGGCGGCGGCACCGTCTCGCGCGCTGTCGCGGACTAAAATCCGCCCTGCGACCAGGCGGATCACGGACGCGGACTGAAATCCGCGCTACTGAGCGGACAGGATGGGCCGGCAGGCGGCGGGCATTTCCGGGCGATAAACATGTTGCGAGGGAATCGCCGGGTGGGGCCGGGACTTCCAATCGCCGGTCGTGATCCAGGACTGCAGTTCGTTGCCGCAGCCATCGCCGGGAGGCAACGGCGGGCCGGGAATGCAGGCCCGGTCGCCGGCGGGACAGGAGATCCGCACGTGGAAATGCTCCTGATGGCCCCACCAGGGCCGCAGGGTGCGAAGCCAGCCACGCTCGCCGGTGACCTGCAGGCACAAGCTCAGCTTGATCATCGGATTGACGAAGATCCGCTCCACCCGCGGATCGGACGCAAACACCTTCAACACCGCCATCTGGGCGGCGCCCCAGGCGTCCGGCTTCAGACTGCCGTCTTCGGCCACCACGCCGTCCAGATCGGGGTCGCGTCGCTCCTGATCGGTCAACGGATGCTGGGCCAGGCGAAACAGGACATCCATGTCCAGTCCGGTCTGGTGGCTGCCATGCCCGGAGGTCATATGGCCGCCGCGCGGTTGGGCGATATCGGCGACCAGAAGAGTCCCCAGGTCCTTGGTCTCCTGGGCCTTTTCCGTGAAGAAGGCGATCAGGGCGGGATGGCCCCAGAAGCGATTGCGCTCGGGCCGCAGGGTTTCCCAGCCCGGCCCGCTGATCGGCAAGGCCTGCCCCCCCGACAGACAGCCGTTGGCGGCACTGCCGATGGCTTCCGGCGGACCGGGATAAGGGGTTTCGGCGACACGCGCGGTCATCGGCGGGGCCAGCACGTCGGCAAGCGCGGTGATCGGCGTCAAGGCCAGCAGCGCCAACGCCAACAGCGACGGCGGCAGACACCGGCCGGCCGGCCGGCGGCAGATCCCGGGCCTAGTCGGCCGCGGCACCGTCGTCACCGCCGACACCGCCCTGGATGCGCGCCGCCAGGGATGCCGCCATGAAGGAATCAAGATCGCCATCCAGAACTCCCTGGGTGTCGGATGTCTCGACACCGGTACGCAGATCCTTGACCATCTGATAGGGCTGCAGAACATAAGAGCGGATCTGATGCCCCCAGCCGATATCGGTCTTGGCATCGGCTTCCGCCTGGTGGGCGGCCTCACGCTTCTGCAGTTCGGATTCGTAAAGGCGGGCGCGCAGCATGTCCCAGGCCATCGCCCGGTTGCGGTGCTGCGACCGGTCGATCTGGCAACTGACGACGATGCCGGTGGGCAGGTGAGTGATGCGAATGGCCGAGTCGGTCTTGTTGATGTGCTGGCCGCCGGCGCCGGAGGCCCGGAAGGTATCGATCCGGCAGTCGGATTCGTTGATCTGGATGTCGATGGTGTCGTCGATCACCGGATAAACCCACACCGAGCTGAAGCTGGTGTGCCGCCGTGCGGCCGAGTCGAAGGGCGAAATGCGCACCAGGCGATGCACGCCGCTTTCCGTCTTCAGCCAGCCATAGGCATTGTGGCCGGTGATCTGCAGGGTGGCGGACTTCAATCCGGCCTCTTCGCCAGGGCTTTCTTCCAGCCAGACCGCCTTGTAGCCATGCTGTTCGGCCCAGCGGCTGTACATGCGCAACAGGATTTCGGCCCAATCCTGGGCCTCGGTGCCGCCGGCGCCGGCATGAACCTCGAGAAAACAGTCGTTGGAATCGGCCTCGCCCGACAGCAGGCTTTCCAGTTCCATCTTGCGGACCCGGTCCTTCAGGCCACCAAGACCCGCCTCGGCGTCCGCAACCACGGTGGCGTCGCCTTCCATCTCGCCCAACTCGATCAATTCGAGAAACTCGTCGCGCTGGCGCTCGATGGCCTTCACGTCGCCGATGGACTGCTCCAGATGGGTCCGCTCACGCATCACCTTCTGCGCCAGGGCCGCGTCGTTCCAAAGATTGGGATCCTCGGACGAGGCGTTCAGCTCATCCAGGCGGCGAAGCGCGTTGTCCCAGTCAAGGTGCCGCCGCAGCAGTTCCAGGGATTGATTGATCTCACCGGCGATCGCCTCGATTTCGGCGCGCATGTCCCGTTCCTGTATGTCGTCTTGAAGCCTTGCGAAAGGCCGGTTTTAAGGGAAAGCGGCGATGGCCGCAAGCTTCCCGGTTCCACCCTGGTACACTGCGACAGTGATTTTGACGGGTTGGGTGCACCCTTTTGCCGCGTGAGCGGGGCGGACGTCTCGCCCCACGCGCCACGGCATCACAGCAAAACCAACCCGTCAGAACCTTGGTGACGCGGCACCGGGCCTCTTTTGCCCTTGGGCGCGTCCGCGTCCGTCAATAAAGCCCTCCCGCTTGCGGAATGGCCGGTTCGGCTGGCTTAGGCGCCGGCGCGGCGGTCGGCGGAGTGAGGGTCGGCGCCCCGGTGGTGGCCGCGACCGGCGGCGGCTCGACCGGCAGCGCCGATGGCGCCGACGGCGTCAGCGTGGCCCCGGCCGCGGCACCACCCTCGGTCGACTGATCTTCAGCGGCGCCAACGCCGGCCATCCCGCCATAGCCCAACCCCATCACACCGTCGCCGTTGTCCAGCACCTGCTCGTCGGTGGCCCCGGTCGGCACCGTATCGGGCTTGAAGGCCTCGTAGATGATATTGGCGTCGCCCGGCTGGGCCGGCCGGCCGGTCGCCGCATTGACCCGCACCAGGCGGATCCCCGGCGGCACCCGGAACGGGGTCGACGGCTTGTCCTTCAAGGCCTCGGCCATGAAGTCACGGAAGATCGGCGCCGCCGCGGTGGCGCCGAACTCGTGGGCGCCCAGGCTGATCGGCTCGTCATAGCCGACGAAAACGCCCACCGCCAGATCGGGCGAGAAGCCGACGAACCAGGTATCCTTGGCGTCATTGCTGGTCCCGGTCTTGCCGGCCAGGGGCTTTCCGACCGAGGCCACCACCCGCCCGGTGCCACGGTCGATCACGCCTTCCAGGATATGCACCATCTGATAGGCGGTCATCGGATCGACCAGCTGCTCGGCGTCGTCGGGCACCACCGGCATGTCCTGGTCGGTATAGAAGGTGGTCTGGCAGCCGTCGCAGCTGCGGGCGTCATGCCGGTAGATGGTGGCGCCGTTGCGGTCCTGGATGCGGTCGATCAGGGTCGGGGTGATGCGCTTGCCGCCGTTGTCGATCTGCGCATAGGCCGCGGTCAGGCGCAACGGCGTCGTCTCGCCGGCGCCCAGCGCCATGGCCAGTTCGTGCGGCAGCTTGTCGACGACACCGAACTTCTCGGCATAGGCCGCCACCTTGGTGATGCCGATCGAGGCGGCCAGGCGGACCGTCATCAGGTTGCGCGACTTCTCGACACCGACGCGCAACGTGGTCGGCCCCAGATAGTCGTTATGATCGTTCTTCGGACGCCATTTCGGCAAGCCCGGCCCCTGCTCCAGTTCGATGGGGCCGTCCAGGACCAGGGAAGACGGCGTGTAGCCGCTGTCCAGCGCGGCCATATAGACGAACGGCTTGAACGCCGAACCGGGCTGGCGCAGCGCCTGGGTGGCGCGGTTGAACTGGCTGCGGGCATAGGAGAAGCCGCCCTGCATGGCCAGCACCCGGCCGGTGTGCGGATCGATCGCTACCAGCGCCCCTTCGACCTTCGGGGCCTGGCGCAGGGTGTAGCTGTCGGCGGCGTAGTGTTCCTTGCCGTCCTCGCTTTTGCTCGCCGCCTCGACGGCGATGACATCGCCCGTCTGCAGCACGTCGGCCGGCCGGCGCGGCACGGCGCCCATGCCCTGTCCGGCGATGACCGGGCGCGCCCACCGCAGCTCGGCCATCGGGATGCGTCCCTTGCGACCGTCGACGAAGCCGATCTCGGCGTGATCCTCGGGCGTGGCCAGCACCACGGCCAATGGCCAGGGTGCCAGTTCGGGGTGGGGTGGCAGAGCGGCCAGGCGACGATTCCAACCAGCCGACGCATCGATCCGGGCCACCGCGCCGCGCCAGCCATGCCGGCGGTCATAGGCGACCAGGCCTTCGCGCAGGACGCGGGTGGCAATCTCCTGCAAGGCCGGATCCAGGGTCGAGCGGACGCTTAATCCCCCCTTGTAAAGAGAGTCTTCGCCATACTGCTCGGCCAACTCGCGGCGGATGTCCTCGGCGAAATACTCACCGCCCGGCACCAACACGGCCTCGGCCCTGGGTCGGGTCACGATCGGCTCGGCCAGGGCGTTACGGGCGTCCTGGGGGCTGATGTAACCATCCTCTTGCATGCGCCCGATCACATAGTCGCGCCGTTCGCGGAAGGCCTGGGGATTGCGGCTGGGCGCCTTGGGCAGCGAGGCCAGGAAGGCGGCCTCGGAAATCGAAAGCTCGTCCAGGCCCTTGTCGAAATAATTGAGGGCGGCGGCGGCGACACCATAGGACCCCTGCCCGAGATAGATCTCGTTCAGGTAGAGTTCCAGGATGTGCTGCTTGGTAAAGGCCTGCTCGATGCGGAAGGCCAGGATGGCCTCCTTGATCTTGCGGGCCAGCGAGACCTCGTTGTTGAGAAGGAAGTTCCTGGCCACCTGCTGGGTGATGGTGGAGGCTCCAACCGGCCTGCGGTCGCTGCCCATGCCGCGGTTCTTCAGGTTGGTGATCACGGCGCGGGCGATGCCCATGGGGTCGATGCCGGAGTGCTGGTAGAAATTCTTGTCCTCGGCCGCCACGAAAGCGTTGATGACCCGCTGCGGCATGGCGCCGATCGGCACGAAGCTGCGCTTCTCCACCGCATATTCCGCCACCAGGCGGCCGTCGCCGGCATAGACGCGGGTGGTGACCGACGGCTCGTAATGGGCCAGCTGGTGATAGTCCGGCAGGTCGCGACCGTAGTGCCAGAACACCCCGAGGATGGCCCCCGCCCCGACGATGGCAAGGAACAGGACGGTGCTGAACAGCAGGACGAAGAACCTCAACATGACGTCATGTCATCCTTAAAAAACTTGGGGCGGCAGGGTCCCTGCCGTTCGCGTCCGGCGGGCAGCCCTTCAATGATGCGCCTTGCGCGTCTGGACGAAATAAAGCTCGATGGCACGCGCCATGGCTCCGGCCAATTTGGCGCGGTATTCCGGCCGACGCAACATCTGCTCGTCCAAGACATTGGACAGATATCCGGTCTCGACCAGGACCGAGGGCACGTCAGGTGCCTTTAATACCGCGAATCCGGCAAAACGATGGGTGTTCTGCAGCAGCTGGCGGGTATCGTGGGATACCTCCCGGATCAACTGGTGCGCGAACACCGCCGACAGGTTCATCGATTCCCGCTGAACCAGATCGATCAGGATGTTGGTGACCTCGGGCGATTCGTTGGACAGGTCAAGACCGGCAACGATGTCGGCCTTGTTTTCCTTGTCGGCCAGGGCCTGGGCCTCGGCATCCGAGGCATTCTGCGACAACGTATAGACCGACAAACCGCGGATGTCGGGATCGGCCACGGTGTCGGCATGCAGCGACATGAACAGGTCGGCATTGGCCGCCCGGGCAATGGCGACCCGGTCGCGCAACGGGATGAAGACGTCACGGTCGCGGGTCAGCACGCATTTGACCTTGCCGCCCTTGTCCAGTTGGACCTTCACCGCCTTGGCCAGGGCGAGGACGATGTTCTTCTCATAGGCCCCGCTGATGCTGGTGGCACCGGGATCGACGCCGCCGTGGCCGGGATCGATGACCACCACCGGCTTGCCCGGGTGGGCCGCTTTATGTTCTGCCGTCCTGGTCGGCTGAGCCACCGGCTGAGGAGCCGGCACGGCCGCCGAGGCCGGTTGCGTCGGCGCCGCATGGGGCGGCAGCGCACCGCGGGCGATGGCCTCGCCATCGCCCTTGTGCGCGGTTGATGCCGGCGCGGGCTGGGACGGTACGGGCTGAACAGCGGCGAATGGGTTGGGCGCGGCGACCGGTGGTGGCGACGGTGGCGACGGTGGCGATGGCGGGGCCACTGGCACCTTGGCCGCCGCCCGGGAGGACGGCACCGGGGCGGCGCCCAGGTCGAGGACGAACCGGTAACTGTCGCTTTCTCCCGGTGGAATCAGGAACGCCTTGCGAACCGCCGCAGGATGGCGAAGGTCCAACACCAGGCG
>Ga0326727_10021688_pt1 | contig 12529 bp, 7 predicted proteins | sample MB2enrmetagenome_FD_207643 | JGI IMG/M metagenome (GOLD analysis project Ga0326727, IMG submission 207643) | Lab enriched peat soil microbial communities from McLean, Ithaca, NY, United States - MB29MY | ecosystem: Environmental > Terrestrial > Soil > Wetlands > Peat | place: USA: New York...
TGAGTGAACAGCACGGCGTCCAGCCAGTTGATTTTCTCGCGCAACATCTGCAGGCGGAACTCGGGCGTGGTATCAATCACGAGCTTGGTTTGATCTGTCGCCACATAGACGGATGGGCGGGTGCGGTGGTTCTTCGGGTTAGCGAGGAACTCGGGGGGATATTCCTTGCCGATGACAGGGACGCCCTGGGAAGTGCCCGAGCCGAGGAAGATAAGCGTGAATGACATGACGAAAGTGGTGCCGGAAGGCTTGTGCCCGTATGGCAACGGGCAGGTGTTCATAATGCTGCCAAAACTCCGGGAACGTCCGGTTGATCACAGGCGGTCCCGGTCCATCGGCTCGTCCATGCCCTGAGCAGCCAGGCGCTCGAGTTGTTTGAGCTTGGCTGCCAGCTTGGGCCGTGGCTTTGGATCATTGATGATCCGCTCGCATTGGGCGTCGGGAGGTTTGGGCTCGGCAAGCGGGGCAAGTGGACTGCCGAATTGCAGGGCGCGCGCGAAATGCAGAAGCTGCGCCTTCTTGCGAGGCGGCAACGATTGGGATATCCGGGCAATTTCTGCGACCGCGCTTCTCATGCAGTGACTTTAGCAAACAGGGCCAGCTACGGCAAGCTGGCAACGGCAAGCTTGCCCCTTGCAGGTCTAATCGCCAAATTCAGCGCCGGAACTGCGACATGCTGACGATCCTGCGCATCAAGAACCTTGCCCTGGTGGCCGACCTGACCTTGGAATTGCAGCCCGGCTACAACGTCATTACCGGGGAGACCGGAGCGGGTAAGTCCATCCTCATCGGCGCGCTGAACCTGGCGCTGGGCGAACGCGCGGACCGCACGCTGATACGCAGCGGCAGCGAGAGTTGCTCGGTGGAGGCGGTCTTCGACGTGGCGCGGCTCAAGGTGCCGCTCGAGTCCTTTCTGGAGGGGAATGGTCTGGAGCCTTGCGAAGACCACCAGCTCGTTTTGAAGCGCGCGTTGACCAGCGCTGGCACCAATCGCCAGTTCATTAACGGCTCGCCTACGACGCTGAATGTCCTCGCAACCCTAGGCGAGTGGCTGGTGGACATCCACGGTCCGCACGAGCACCAGTCGTTGCTGCACCCGGCCCGGCAGCTCGCTATTCTGGATGCCTTTGGCGGGTTGGACGGCGAGCGTGAGGCCTTTGGCGGGCTGGTCCGGCGCCGCGCGGCCCTGGAAGCAGAAAAGGGGGCGCTGGTCGTGGACGAAAAGACTTACGCGCAGCAGCTTGACCTGTTGCGATTCCAGGCGGACGAGATTTCCGCCGCGCGCCTCGGAACGGAAGAAGAGGCGCAGGTCGAGCAGGACCATCGCCGGGCCAGCAACGCGGCCAAACTCCTTCAGCTCAGCCAGGCCGCGCTCGATTTGTTGAGTGAGAACGAGACCTCGATGCTCACGCAGGCGGGCGTCATTGGGCGGACGTTGCAGGAATTGCAGCGCGTGGATGGGTCGGCCGCCCCGCTCCTGACCCTGCACGAGCAAGCCGTGGCCGCGCTGCGCGACTTGCAGGCGGAGCTTTCCCGTTACTCGGAGAAGGCGGACATTGACCCGGCGCGGCTCCAGCAACTCGAAGAGCGCTTGAACCTGATCCACTCGCTGAAGCGCAAATACGGCGCGACCGTGGCTGAGGTGATTGCCTTTGGCGAAGAAGCCCGGCGCAACTTGCAGAGCCTGCAGCAGCGTGACGCCGAGCTGGGCCGGCTCAACGCCGAATTGCAGAAGCTCGACGCCGAGCTGTGGCGCGCGGGACAGGCCCTCTCTGCCAAGCGGCGCAAAGTCATCCCTCAGCTCAGCAAGGCTGTCAGCAAGCAACTGAGCGACCTCGGGTTCGCGCAAAGCCACCTCGACATCGCGCTGAGCACGCGCGTTTCGTCAACGATCGCCAATAGCCAATCGGCAATAGCCAATACGGGACTTGATTCCATCGAGTTCCAATTCGCGCCCAATCCGGGCGAGCCGGCCCGCCCGTTGCGCGCCATCGCTTCTTCGGGTGAAATGGCGCGCGTGATGTTGGCTCTCAAGACTGTGCTGGCGGCCGAGGACCAGATACTGGTGCTGGTGTTCGATGAGGTGGATGCCAACATCGGCGGCGAGACCGCCAACGTTGTCGGCGAAAAGATGCAGCAGATCGCGCAGAAACGGCAGGTGCTATGCATCACGCATCTGCCGCAAGTCGCCGCGCCTGCCTCGGCCCACTACGTGGCTACCAAGCAGGTAAAAGCTGGGCGCACCGTCTCCGAGATCGCTCTTCTCGACCAGGAGGAACGCGTCACCGAGCTGGCCCGCATGTTAGGCGGCCAGAGCGAGGCCGCCCGCCGACACGCTGAGGCGCTGCTGAAAGCATAGCCTGCTCTGCCGCGAGCGCGGAGGGAGCGTATTACCCCGACACTGCTAGCCAGGAAGTCTAGTGTTACACCGTAGGATCTCCGTAGGAGTTCCGTAGGGGCTCCGTAGAAGTTTCCTTGCGTTCCTTCTACGCTTTCCCGCCCGCGCGGCAGCCGCAGCGTAGGCTCGGAGGCGGTGCCGCAAGGCGTTTGACGTTCCAGATTTGCGCCGTATTCGAGTGCTTCGGGGTCGGGCAACCTGCGGGCCCAGGCCTGGCAGCCGCCCGCTTGTTTTGCGGGCGGACCTCCATTAGGTTCCGAGCGTGATTTACGACGCGTCATTGGACGAGTTGCTGCGGAAGGTCTGGGATGGGCAGCGCATCAACCAGGCTGAGGCGTTGCGACTTTACCATCTGCCGCTCGAGGAGTTGGGCGCGCTGGCAGACCGGCGGCGCCAGATCGCCCGGGCCGGCGCTTACGACGGGCGCGGCAACGAGATCGTCACCTACATCGTTGATCGGAACATCAATTACACGAACGTCTGCAACGTGTATTGCAAGTTCTGCGCCTTTTATCGCACGGAGAAGGACACCGACGCCTACGTGATCGCGCTGGATGAGCTGGATCGGAAGATCGAGGAGACGTTGGCGCTGGGCGGGACGCAGATTCTGCTCCAGGGGGGGCACCATCCCAAACTTACCAAGCAGTGGTATCTGGATTTGCTCGCGCACATGAAGGGCAAGTTCCCGCAGCTCAATGTGCACGGCTTCAGTCCGAGCGAGTTTGTTCATTTCCGCAAAGTATTCGACGAGCCGCTGGAGAAGATCATTGGCGATTTCAAGGCGGCGGGCCTGGGGTCCATTCCCGGCGGCGGCGGGGAGATCCTGGTGGACCGCGTGCGCCAGCGGGTGTCGCCGCTGAAAGCGATGAGCGATGAGTGGCTGGAGGTGATGGATGTCGCTCACCGGCTCGGGCTGAATTCGTCGGCCACTATGATGTTCGGCCACGTGGAGACGGTGGAGGACCGAATCGAGCATCTCGAACGGGTGCGCGCGCAGCAGGACAAGTCGAAGGGCTTCACGGCGTTCATCTGCTGGACGTTTCAGGCTGAGCACACGAAGCTGCGCGCCCCGACTGTCGGGGCCCACGAGTATTTGCGCACGCAGGCGCTGGCGCGCATTTACCTGGATAATTTCCCGAGCGTCCAGAGCTCGTGGGTGACGCAGGGGCAGGAGATCGGCCAAGTGGCGTTGAAGTTTGGGGCGAATGATCTGGGCAGCATCATGATCGAGGAGAACGTGGTCTCGCAGGCCGGGACGACTTTCCGCATGAGCGTCGCGGACATGCGGCGGCTCATCTCGGACCTGGGCTATGAGCCCCACCAGCGGGATAACTGGTATCGGCTCGTGAACTGAGGGGCGTGGGGCGGCGTCGCCGCTTCCGAGCTCCGTGGAGGGGTGCATTCCTGAACCTTTGGTAGGAGCCGGCAGGAACGCATTCCACTGCGTCCCTGATTAAGCCGCTGGGAGACAGATGGGGACGCAGTGGAATGCGTCCCTACCGACCACTCGCGAATGCGGTCTGCCGCGGACTCCGCGCCGTGTGCGGGCTAGACGCGGACGGGGTAATGTGTGAATCTGTGGGCCGCAACAGAATGAGAACCCAGTGACCCTATGAACAAACCTCTGCCACTTCCATCCGTTCGGCCCTTGACCGCTTCACGCCGGTTCTTTCTGACAAGCTTGTTATTCATCGGAGCCATCGGTGTAGTGCCGGTTGCCACGGCCGTAGTCACAGTCGGCGAGCTGCGCTGCGAATACCTCCAGGACCCGCTGGGCATTGACACGCCGCAGCCGCGCCTAAGCTGGATACTGGGCGCGGACAAACACGGCGCCCGCGGCCAAGGCCAGAGCGCTTACCAGATTGTGGTCGCCGGCAATCAGAATGAGCTGGACGCCGGCCAAGGAGATTTCTGGGACAGCGGCAAGGTGACCTCGGACCAATCGGTGCAGGTCCGCTACGCCGGCAAGCCGTTGGTCTCGGAGCAGGAATGCTTTTGGAAATTGCGAGTGTGGGACGAGCAGGGCGAGCCGTCGGCGTGGAGCCGACCGGCGCGCTGGACGATGGGCTTGCTGAAGCCGTCCGATTGGCGCGCGAAGTGGATCGGGCTGGATGAAGCTATCTCGAGCCAAGCGGACCGGAAGGTGCTCGGCAATGCGCAGTGGATTTGGTTCCCCGAGGGCCAGCCGGAGAAGGCGGCGCCGGTCGGCACGCGCTATTTCCGGCGGGCGATCACAATCCCTCCCGACTGCGCCGTGAAGCGGGCGACGCTGTTCTTCACGTCCGATAATGGCGGTGAGTTTTACATCAATGGCCGGAAGGCTGGGGGTGCCACGGATTTTCATGCGGCGGCCCGGTTCGACGTGACGGGGCTGCTCCAGCGTGGGAAGAACTCTCTGGCGGCCCTGGTGCATAATGAGGGCTCGAAGCCGAATCCGGCCGGGCTGATTGGCCTGGTCCGGATTGAGTTCGCCGAGGGGGAACCGCTGCTCGTGGTGACGGATTCGGGCTGGAAGAGCGCGCGCGAGCAGGCGACAGGCTGGACAGAGGCGGGGTTCGACGACGGAGGGTGGGTGGCCGCGCAGAAGCTCGGCCCGGCCGGCATGGCGCCGTGGGGCGAAATCACCGGGCCGGAAGAGCACCGGCTGGCCGCCCGAATGCTGCGCCGCGATTTCACAGTGGAAGAGAAGGTCCGGCGCGCGATGGCACACGTCTGCGGCCTGGGCTTGAGCGAGTTCTACCTCAATGGCAAGAAGGTTGGCGACCAGGTCCTGTCGCCGGCGCTGTCGGATTATTCCAAGCGGGCGTTCTACGTGACATTTGATGTGACGAAGCAGTTGAAGAAAGGCGCGAACGCGGCGGGGGTCGTTTTGGGCAACGGACGTTTTTATGCGCCGCGCTCGACGGTGCCGACGGGGACCGTGGGCTACGGCTTCCCTAAGCTGCTGTTCCAATTGCGCGTGGATTATGAGGACGGGACACGGGCGGAGGTGGTGAGCGACGGGAGCTGGAAGCTGACGACCGCCGGCCCGATTCGCGCCAACAACGAATACGACGGCGAGGAGTACGACGCGCGGATGGAACTGCCCGGCTGGAACGTGCCGGGCTTCGATGATGCCAAGTGGCAGGGGGCGCAGGGAGTCGCGGCGCCCGGCGGGCAGCTCGCGGCGCAGATGATCGAGCCGATCCGTGTCACGGAGACGCTCAAGCCGGTTGGTCTTACGCAGCCGCAGCCGGGCGTGTGGATCTTCGATATGGGCCAGAACATGGTCGGCTGGTGCCGCCTCAAGGTTTCCGGCCCGCGCGGCACAGAAGTGCGGCTGCGCCACGCTGAGACGCTCAAGCCGGACGGGACGCTCTACCTCGATAACATCCGCTCGGCCAAGGTGACGGACGTTTACACGCTGAAGGGCGGGGGAGCCGAGGTGTACGAACCGCGTTTTACTTACCACGGTTTTCGTTTCGTGGAGGTGACCGGCTATCCGGGGAAGCCGGGATTGTCGTCGCTTGAAGGGCGGGTGGCGCATGACGACTTGCAGACCGCTGGCGACTTCGCGTGCTCCAACCCGTTGCTGAACCGCATTTACCGGAACGTGGTGTGGGGCGTGAGCGGCAACTACCGGAGCATTCCGACTGATTGCCCGCAACGGGACGAGCGCCAGGGCTGGCTGGGCGACCGCTCTGCCGAGTGCAAAGGCGAAACCTACCTCTTTGACACCGCCGCGCTCTACGCCAAGTGGCTGCAAGACATGGCCGACGCGCAGAAGGACAACGGCAGCGTGTCGGACGTGTGCCCGGCCTACTGGCCGATTTATTCGGACAACGTCACGTGGCCGAGCAGCACGGTGATTATCCCCGGCGCTTTGCGCGAGCAGTTCGCCGATGAGCGCATCATCGCCAGCCACTATGCCAACGCGAAGAAATGGATGGACTACATGGGGGGCTTTATCAGCGATGGCATCATCGCGCGCGACTCCTACGGCGACTGGTGCGTGCCGCCCGAGGACCCGAAGCTAATTCATTCCAATGACCCGAAGCGCAAGACGGACAAGGCGTTGCTGGCTACGGCCTATTTCTATCACGATGCTCGGTTGATGGCCGGTTACGCGACCCTGCTTGGCCAGGCCGAGGACGCCCGGCATTTCGCAGAGCTGGCGGAAAAGCTCAAGGCCGCGTTCAACGCGAAGTTCTTCCGCTCCGACACGGGCCAATTCGATAACGGGTCGCAGACTTCGTGCGTGTTGCCCCTGGCGTTCGGGCTGGTTCCCGATGGCGAGCGGGAGCGGGTGTTCAACCACCTGGTGAGGAAGATCACCGACGAAACGCAGGGCCATATTGGCACCGGCCTGATTGGCGGCCAGTGGCTGATGCGCGTGCTCACGGCCGGCGGCCGGGCCGACTTGGCGTATAGCATCGCTACCCAAAAGACTTATCCGAGCTGGGGCTACATGGTGGAGAAAGGCGCGACGACGATTTGGGAACTGTGGAACGGTGACACCGCCGACCCGGCCATGAACTCGGGCAACCACGTGATGCTCGTGGGCGATTTGGGCATTTGGCTCTATGAGAGCCTCGCGGGCATCAAGCCTGACCCCGAGCAGCCCGGTTTCAAGCATATCATTATGCGGCCCGAGCCGATGGGAGACTTGCAATTCGTGAAGGCGTCACACCGTTCGCCGTACGGGCGGATCGCCAGCGATTGGCAGAAGGAGGGTGGTGTGTTTCGGTGGAATATCACGGTGCCGGTGAATAGCACGGCGACAGTCTATGTGCCGGCGAAGACCGCTGAAAGCGTCAGAGAGAGCGGCAAGCCTGCGGTCCGGGCGCAGGGTGTCAAACTGGTGGAGATGGAGAAGGGCCGGGCGGTGTTTGCGGTTGGTTCGGGGAATTACAAGTTCGAGAGCCGCATTCCGTGAGGCCACGCAGTGTGGGAAAGGGTTGCTCGAGGGTCCTCCCGGACAGGGCGTGGGCTATTTGGAACGCATCCATCAGGGACTTGATTCTGGGATGGGTTGGCGCCAGTCTGGCCTCGTGAATCGTGCCCTAGCACCCAATCGCGTCGGTCGGATTCCTTTCCTCGGCAGCCTCCTGATTCTGCTTTGCGCCGCGTCGGCTTTGCCCGGGGCGCAGACGAATGATTTTCTAAACGACACGCGCGGGGGGCATTGGCTGGCGCAGATCAAGGGCCTGGGCGTCTGGTGGTGCGAGAGCGGGTGGAAGGTGGGACGCGAGCGCGCACTGCCCGAAATGCCGGGGGGCAAACCGGTGCCGGTGAGCGTCTCGGCGGCGCGCGGCGAATTCGAGCCAGCGCAGGTGATCCTGCGGCCGGAGCAGGACGGCCAGTTGCTGTGGGTGGAGGTAAGTCCGCTGCGTGGTGCATGGCGCAAAGCTGCGCCCATTAGGGTCCGGATTGACGAAGTGGCATACGTGCAGGTGACGCACCCGACGGACCCGACCTGCCTGCCGGGCTGGTATCCGGACCCGCTGCCGCCGTTGCCTTCGCCGCTGGCCTTGTCGGCGGGGAAGAACCAGCCGCTCTGGCTCACGTTCCATGTCGCGCGCGATGCCAAGCGAGGCGACTACCACGGCGAGTTGAAGCTGACGACCTCCGTGGGTGAAGTCCGGGTGCCGCTACAGGTCCACGTGTATGATTTCGCGCTGCCGGAGGAGACGCATTTGAAGAGCGCGCTGGGCCTGGGCACAGACGCCATCAACCGCTATCAGGGCCTGGAGCACCCACGAGACAAAGCGGCGGCCTACGACAAGTATTTGGCCAACTTCGCCGAGCATCGCATCAGCCCGTATTCTTTCTACGACTACGCGCCCATTGATGTTCGTTTCGTCGGCGAGGGGACCAACAAACACGCGCAGGTGGATTTCACGCAGTTTGACCGGGCGGCGGCGCGGTGGCTGGACGGCGCGCATTTCAACCTGTTCCAGCTCCCTTTGCGCGGGATGGGCGGCGGCACGTTTTACAGCCGGAGCCTGGGCGAGCTGGAGGGATTTCAGGAGGGCACGCCCGAATTCGCGCGGCTCTTCCAGGATTACCTAAGCCAGATCGAGGAGCATTTGGGGCAGCGAGGCTGGCTGCCCAAGGCGTTCATCTATTGGTTCGACGAGCCGGCGCCCAAGGACTTCGAGTTCGTGGTGGAGGGCATGAAACGGTTGAAGGCGGCCGCCCCCGGGATCAAGCGCATGTTGACCGTCGAGCCGGAACCGCCGCTGGTTGGGAATGTGGATATTTGGTGCGGGCTGACGCCGAAATGGACGCCGGAGCTGGTGCGGGAGCGGCGGCAGGCGGGCGAGGAGGTGTGGTGGTATATCTGCTGCGGTCCGCAGGCGCCATACGTCACGGAGTTCATAGATCATCCGGGGACTGAACTGCAGCTTTGGCCCTGGCAATCGTGGCAGTACGGGGTGCAGGCGATCCTGATCTGGGCCACGACCTACTGGACGAGTCCGGCAGCATTTCCGACACCCAAACTCCAGGACCCGTGGGCCGACCCCATGAGTTACACGTCCGGCTATGGTGAGAAACCGGGCCAGATTGGTTACTGGGGGAACGGGGACGGGCGGTTTCTCTACCCGCCGCGGCGGGACCCGGCAGCCGGCGACCTGCCTTGCCTGGATGGCCCGGTAAACTCCGTGCGCTGGGAGAATCTGCGCGATGGCATGGAGGACTACGAATATTTCTGGCTCCTGCAGGGGGCGATGCAGCGCGAGCTGGTCTGGCACGGGGAAACGGAGATGTACAAGCAGGCGCGCGAACTCGTGAAAGTGCCACCCGAGGTTTCGCTGGACCTGACCCATTTTACGACGGACCCGCGCGTGATGCTAGCTCACCGTGACAAAGTGGCCCGAATGATCGAGCGGCTGCAACGGAACCAGCCTCGGTGAGCGGGCAGGGGGCGGGAGTGAGGTGATCCTGGCGCCTGACTGGCGCCTGGTGAGAGCGCCGCAGGGCCTCAGTCGGGCAAGCCGCGTGGCCGCCGGTGGCTGAGGAGACGGGTTGGGCTGGGTTCGACAAGCCAGAGGCTTGTTCGGACAGGGCAAGCCAGAGGGTTACGCTACTACTTGATGGCAGAGACGCCAGCACCCGACGGCCACCGACCCAAATCCTCGCCTTAGCGAATGGCGACGAAAGAAAGCGGCAGAGGCCATGCCCGTGCGGCATTGGCATTCGGAACGACGGCTCGAAATCCACGCCCTAACTGTCAAATGGCTGCGTAACCTAGTTATTGGAAGACACTTCCTCCATCCCGCATTCTATAGTGCGGGCAATCAAAACGCTCTGCTGGCGGTCCTCTAACCACCCCGCCTCCCAAGGGCTTTGGCCGAGGTCGCCTGCGTCGGCAACTCAAACACCCGCCACACCGCCTGCATTCGCTTGAGCGCCGCCGCGTTGTTACACACCCTCAATCCCATGACGCAGTTGTTCCGGTTCATTCGCCCGGCCACATGAATGAGCAAGAGCCGCAACCGCTTCATCCGCGCCGTTCGCTCCTGCCCCTCCAAACACAGCCCCTTGATCGCACTGATTACATTATACGTCAGCAGCGCGATCTTGAACCAGGCCGAGTTGACTCCAAATCGCTGGCTGGGCACGTGACGGCCGCCTAACTCATTCTTCACCTCGTCGTGCGTATGCTCCACCGTCCCGGCCTTCTCCCGATGCCAATCCAATAAGCGTCCCCCCTCGGTTGACTGGTTGGTGATCACCGCATGAAAGTGCCGGTCCGTGCCGTCCTTAAACAACACCCCCTGCGGCTTGAGCAACCGCAGCCCCACATACCTCAGCGGCTGGCTCTCCTTATGCTCGGTCTGGTCACCGGGCACAAAGTCCACTTCCGCCCACTGCCGCAACGTGCCGCCATCTTCTTTGCCGAACGTCTTCCATTCCGCCTCCACGACCTTCCGGATGGCTTCACCCAACGGCCCGCTCATCACGGCGCTGACGGCAAAACCAATCCGCCCGCCCGGTTCCTTTTCCCGGTCCGAATGCCTCAGCCATGCCAGCAACTCCTGCTCGTGACAGGCCGAATCGCCCCGAAAATACCGCCGGGTGACGGTTTGGGGCAGCGCCGCAAAGGCCAGCTTGGCGCAGGTTAAGGGAGCCTGCTTGGCCGGCACGTTGCCATCCCGAAACTCATCGGCCAACACCAGATCCGCTTCGGCCCACACCGCCACCATCGGTTGGTAGCCCCGCCCCGCCTCATAATGCCAATAGGCGGCTTCCTTATGGCTCTGGATAATCGTCGCGTCCTGGTCCACGGTGGCCATCCGCTGGGCCTGCCCCGCTTGGGCGTAAAGCTTGGCAATCCTGCGCACCAACCCACTTTGCACTTGCTGCAAAGCCGCCACGGGCTGGCTCGAGGGGAAAATGAAACTCTTCTGCTCTTGCCGTTTTGGCCGCAACTTCTCCAGCTCCTGGTCGTGGAAACGTTCCAAAAACTCCCGCACGGCGGTGGCTTTGGGCGGGCGGTAGCCCAAGCCCCGTTCCAGGCAAGAGTCCCCCGCCAGCAGATGCATGTCCTCGGGGCATTCACCCCCCACGCTTTGCAGCAGGGAGATCGACTCGATGAATTGCGCCTCCGCGAAGCCCCGTTGGCGTTTACGCAGGAACAGATTGGCGGCGACCAAAGCGGGCCCGCCCAGCGAACGGTAAGCGCGAGAGACGCTCAGCAGGCCGGCGTGGGCACTGGTGGCCTCAAACAAAGGCCGCGGGTCCAATACGAAGGGCGTCTTGTGCAGCAACGGCAAGCGGGCCGACATGGAAATGACATCTAGAATAACTATAGATAATTGTCAACAAAAACCAGGCAAAACACACCCCCCGCTTTACTCTGCTTGAGGGAAGAAAAAATTAGCCGAGGATCAGGGACCGACCCAGACCATTTACAGGCTAAGAATCCGCACGTATGTTGACGGGCTTGTGACTGCGCAGAAGAAAACACGGGTCGTGGTTGGCCTGAGCGGAGGAGTGGACTCCTCCGCCACCGCCGCGCTGTTGCTCGAACAGGGCTACGATGTGGTGGGTATTACACTCAAGCTGTGGCCACAGGATTGCGTGTCGCGCGCCGAGGACAAGTGCTGCGGGCCGCAGGCTGTCACGGACGCACGGGCGGTCTGCCACAAGCTGGGCATTCCGTATTACCTCATTGACGAAGCGGCGGAGTTTCGGAACAAGGTCATCCAATACTTTGCTGACGAATACAAGGCCGGCCGCACGCCGAATCCGTGTGTCCTGTGCAACCAGAACCTCAAGTTCGGCCGGCTCATCGAGCGGGCTGAGCAGCTCGGCGCGCAGTATGTGGCCACCGGCCACTTCGCGCGGGTCGAGCGAAGTCCAGACGGCGCCCGGATGCTGCTAATGCGGGGCTGCGACCCGTGCAAGGACCAGAGCTACTTCCTGTTCTCGCTCCGGCAGGAGCAACTGGCGCGCGCGTTGTTTCCGCTGGGCGAGAAGACCAAGACCGATGCCCGCGTGGTGGCGAGGGGCTGTCAGCTCAAAACCGCCGACAAGGAGGAGAGCATGGAGATTTGCTTCGTGCCCGACAACGACTATGGGCGGTTCCTGCAGCAGGCCAAGCTGGTGCAAAAGCACCGCGGCGAGATCGTGAACACTGAGCGCAGGGTGCTGGGCGAGCATGACGGCATTGAGTTCTACACGATTGGGCAGCGCCGGGGCCTAGGCATCTCTTCCCCAAAACCGCTTTACGTCCTTGAACTAGATGCCGCCCAAAACCGGGTGGTGGTGGGGGACGATTCGGCGTTGGTGCGCGACGAGTTTGTGGCCGAGCGCTGCAACTGGATTGCCTTTGACGCTCCGCCCGCCAGCTTGGAGGCCAGCGTCAAGATCCGCTATAACCATCCGGGGGCGCCAGCCACAGTCACAGCGCTGCCCGGCGGCTCGGCTCGGGTGAAGCTACAAGTCCCTCAGCGCGCCATTACCCCCGGCCAGGCAGCCGTGTTTTACCAGGGCGACCTCGTCCTGGGCGGCGGCTGGATCGCGCGGAGCTGAGGGCGCCGGTTTGACCCCACGCCGCTGAGGACTGCGGATACCTTGCGCAAGCTTCCGAGAACCTCGAATTGGGTTTGCCGAACACGGCGATCGTGGAAATCGTGGACCGGG
>Ga0326727_10021689_pt1 | contig 12529 bp, 9 predicted proteins | sample MB2enrmetagenome_FD_207643 | JGI IMG/M metagenome (GOLD analysis project Ga0326727, IMG submission 207643) | Lab enriched peat soil microbial communities from McLean, Ithaca, NY, United States - MB29MY | ecosystem: Environmental > Terrestrial > Soil > Wetlands > Peat | place: USA: New York...
CCAGCGGCTTGCCGCACTGCGGGCAATCCTCGCCCGTGGGCTTGGGCGCGGCCACCTTCTGCTGCTGCTTGCTGCTGAGCTTGCGGAAGGTCTTGCACGGCGGATCTTCGTTGAACCCCGGGCACGACATGAACATTCCGAACGGCCCGCGCCTGAGCACCATCACGCGCCCGCAGTTATCGCAGTACTCCTCCTGCTCGCCGGCCTCCTGCGCCTCTGGCGTATTCAAATCCGGCTTGCCCGCCGTGTTTTCCTTGGTAAATGTGCAACTCGACTTGTCCTTCTTGTCATAAGCCGAACAAGCATAGAAGCTGCCGAACTTGCCCCACTTCAACAGCAGAGGCGAACCGCATAAGTCGCACTTTTCGTCCGTCTTCTTTTCCATGCGCTTGATGTCGCGCATCGTCTTGCCGGCATCCTTGAGTTCATCCTCAAAGTACCGATAGAAGCCGTTGAGCAGGGTGGTCCACTTTTCCGTACCCTCTTCGATCTCGTCCAGCTCGCTTTCGAGTTTGGCCGTGTAAGCAATGTCGAAGATATACGGAAAGCTCTCCACCAGCAGGTCGCAGACCACCATTCCTATCTCAGTGGGATAAAAACGCCCGCTGATCTTGGTCGCATACTCGCGGTCCTGGATGGTGTTGATAATCGACGCATAAGTTGACGGCCGCCCAATGCCCCGCTCTTCGAGTACTTTCACCAGCGAAGCTTCGTTGTAGCGCGGAGGCGGTTGCGTGAAGTGCTGCTCGGGGTCCAGCTTTTCCAGCTCCAGCCGCTTCACATCGTCCAGATTTGGCAGCTTGTTGGCTGATTCATCGTCGTCGTCCTTCTGATCCTCCGCAACTTCGTAAACCTTCAGGAATCCGTCAAAACGCACCACCGAGCCGCTCAGCCTGAAGTCGTAAGTCTTTCCGGTCTCCGCGCTGATGGCGGCAATCTTCGCCGTGGTCACGTCAAAGACGGCCGGCGTCATCTGCGAAGCCACAAACCGCTGCCAGATGAGACGGTAGAGTTTGAGTTGCTCCTCGGTCAGATAGCGCGCAATCGACTCAGGCGTGCGCGAGGCATCAGTGGGCCGAATCGCTTCGTGCGCATCCTGCGCGGCCTTCTTGCCCTTGTACACATTCGGCGTCGCGGGCAGGTAGCTGGCGCCCAGCTGCTTGCCAATCCACTCCCGCGCCCCTTCCTTCGCCTCCGGCGACGTGCGCGGCGAATCAGTTCTCATGTAAGTGATGAGGCCCACCGGACCCTCTGCGCCAATATCAATGCCTTCATAAAGCCGCTGCGCCACGCCCATGGTGCGGCGCACATTGAAGCCCAGCTTGCTGGCCGCGTCCCTCTGCAACTGGCTGGTGATAAACGGCGCCTGAGGCCGCCTCTGCTTCTCAGTGGACTGCACCGAAGCCAGCGACCACTCGGCCTTTTCCAGAGCCGCGACCACCGCGTCCATCGCTTCTTTGCCGGGAAGCGCATTGCTGATGAACAGCTCCTTGCCGTCCTTGTCCTGGCCGTTCGCCACGCGCGCCGGCTCTCCGTCGATGCCCACAAAACGCGCCTTGAAACTCTTGTCCGCTTGCCGTTCCGGATGCAGTTCGGCGTCCAGCGTCCAGTACTCGACCGGGCCAAACGCGCCAATCTCCCGCTCCCGCTCGACAATCAGCCGCACGGCCACCGTCTGCACTCGCCCCGCCGACAATCCCCGCCGGACTTTTTCCCACAGCAGCGGCGAAATCTGGTAGCCCACCAGGCGGTCCAGCACGCGGCGCGTCTGCTGCGAGTCCACCAGGTTCTGGTCCAGATCACGGGCGTGCTGGAACGCGTCCTGCACGGCCTTCTTCGTAATCTCGTTGAAGGTCACCCGGCGAATCTTCTTCTTCTCTTTGGCTGTTGTTCCCAATTGCAGCGCAAGGTGGTACGCAATCGCCTCGCCCTCGCGATCAGGATCGGGCGCAAGATAAACCTCGTCTGCCTTGGCCGCTGCCTTCTTCAACTGCGCGACGACCTTCTCCTTGCCCGGAGACACAATCAGCGTCGGCTCAAAGGTGCGATTCTCCAACTCCACGCCCAAATCGTTCTTGGGCAGGTCCATGATGTGCCCCACCGACGCCAGTACTTCGAAGCCCGCGCCAAGATACTTCTGAATCGTCTTCGCCTTGGCGGGCGATTCGACGATCACCAGTGATTTGCTCATTCCCATCCTTGATTCCAATCCCACTCTATCCTGTCTGGCCTCTTTGACTCCGTTCAGGCCAGCTCGGTTCTCTTCCTCAGCAGTTCAAATTCCGCTCATGCCGGCCGCTTTCCCCGTCCGGGAAAAATAAACTGCAAAAGTTGGACGCTACCACGGAACACCCCTTCATTTCCACTCGCGACAGATTTTTTCTTCGCCGTTTGCCCCATTTCTTGTGCGTGCGGAAGACCTTCCGCGGCAGAAAAAATCTCCGCTAAGCCCTAGTTTCTATTGGAATGGAAGAATATATGAACTCTCATTTTCGCGCGTGCGGCGCTGGTCTCACTTCTGAGTGCTGAAAATTCACCGCCCCGGCACGCCGCCTAGTCCCTGTTCCCTATTCCCTACTCCCTGTCTTTTTCACATCGTCCGCACGTAGTTTTTCCCCGGCAGGCAGCGCACCCGGCCCGTTATCTCCAGCTCGAAAAGCGCCGTAAAAACTTCTGAAGACGTCAGTTGCGTCTCCACCATTTCAAGAATTTCGTCTATTTGCAGGCTCTCATCGGTGCGCAAAACCTCCAGCACAATGGCCTCTTCAGGGCGCAGAACCTGCTCAGGCAAGAGAGATGCGGTGGTCTCGGATTTGGATGCAGCCGGCGCCTGATCCTCCAGTTCGAGCCTCACCTGCGACGGCAAATCCTCCCACACGTCCTCCCACGTGGCCACCAGCTTTGCCCCCTGCTTGATCAGCGTGTTGGGAGTCCACGAGCCCTTGTTGGTCACGTTTCCCGGCACGGCAAAAAGGTCGCGGTTCTGCTCGGCGGCACAGCGGGCCGTCACTCTCGTACCGGAGTTCTCCGCCGCCTCCACCACAAGCACGGCCACGCTCAGCCCGCTCAAAATCCGGTTGCGGCGAGGAAAATTCTGAGGCGCGGGAAACGTCCCCATCGGCAGCTCGCTCACTATCGCCCCGCCAAAAGCCAAAATCTCTTCGGCCAGCTTTTTATTTTCCTTGGGATAAACCACGTCGATGCCCGTACCCCAGACAGCTACGGTGGGCATCCGCGCCGCCAGAGCTCCCTTGTGCGCGCAACTGTCCACGCCCCGCGCCATGCCGCTGATAATCAGCAATCGCCGCGCCGCGAGATCACGCGCCAGTATCTCCGCCATTCCCGAGCCGTACGGAGACGGATGCCGCGTGCCCACAACCGCAATCCCCGGCCTGCTCAGCAGTCTCGAATCCCCGCGCACCCACAACACCGGCGTCGGGTCGTAAATCTCCTTCAGCCGCTCCGGATACTCCGAACAGCTGTAGGTCACCACCGTCGCCCCCTGCGCCGCTACCCGCGCCCACTCTTCCTCGGCCGCCTGGCGCGCCTTGCCGTCGAAGATGAACTGCGCCGCCTCGGCGGGAAACTTCAACCCTTCCAGCGAAGTCAGAGGCAGGGTAAAAATCTGGCTGGCAGAATCCAGAGTGTTAACCGCATCCAGAATCCGCTTCGGACCCAGCCCGGGCGCCAGCACGAGCGCGATCCACGCCAGCCGCTCCTCATCGAGCGCCGAAGCCGTCGCGCCTATCGTTTCCAGGGGCATTGTGCTCATCGTCTAATTCTTCTGTCCAGAAACGGCACAGGTTGATTTTCTTCACAGGAAAGCAAAGGCTTAGCTCTTTGGTGATTTTGCCCACATTACCTTCCTTCATTAGAAGAAGTCAAGACGGAGAGCCATCGCGCCCATTGACGCCGGAGATTCATCCCGCGCACGCGCACCACATTTTTCCGCGCGTGGCGGTAGTCTAGTAGCAAGTGAATTTCCCTCCCCCATCCCGCTTGCGTGTTGCCGCCATAGGCTTTCTCAATCCCGCGCCCCTCATGTGGGACTTCGAGCATCCGCCGCTCAATGCCGCCCTTGCTTCGCGCTATCAAATTGATCGAATGCTGCCCTCCGAGTGCGCCACTCGCCTGGCTTCGGGCGCGGCTGACATCGGTCTCATCCCAATCGCCGCGCTGGCTACCACCCCCGGAGTGCGCATCCTGCCCGGTTGCACCATCGCGTCGAAAGGCAAGGTGCGTTCCCTGCTGCTGGTGCGCCGCGCCAGCCAGCGGCTCCATGAACTGCGCTCCGTGGCCGCCGACATGGCCAGCCGCACCACGCTGGTCCACGCCCGCATCCTTTTGCGCAACTGGGGCAATCCCGACGTGCCTTTCCTGCCGGCCGTCGCTGATCTCGACTCGATGCTCGAACGCGCCGACGCCGCCATTCTCATCGGCGACCCCGCGCTGATGGCTCTCGAGGAGCGCGCCAACCGCTTCGAGCGCACCGGCGAAGTGCTCGTTTACCACGACCTCGCCGAGGAGTGGCGCACCCTCACCGGCCTGCCTTTTGTCTCTGCCGTCTGGGGCGCCGCGCCCGCGGGTGGCCCAGGTCCCTCGCATTTGGGGACCTGGGAATCCATCGCAGAAGATTTCATCCAATCCCGCAACCACGGCCTTGAGAATACCGACGCCCTGGTGGCCGAGTGGTCACGCCGCTTGCCGCTCTCCGAACAGACCATCCGCTCTTACCTGACCAACAACATTCACTACATCCTCGACGACGAATGTCTTGAAGCCATGAAGGTCTTCTTCCGCATGGCCGCCCAGGCCAGTGCCCTGCCCGAATACAGCTTTTCCGTGAACGAGCTGGCGGGTCAGCGAGTCAGCTAGTCAGCGGGTCAGCGGGGTTAGCGCTGTCAGCGAGCCAGCCCACCTATCTCAGCACGCCTTAGCCGCATTCCACACGCATCCAGCAAAAAGGCCGATCCCCGAAGGAACCGGCCCGCTGACTCGCTGACTCGCTGCCTTTATATCTCCCACCGCAGCAGCGCCGCGCCCACTGAGAAGCCAGCGCCCACGGCAGCCAGCAGCACCAGGTCACCCTTCTTCAGCTTGCCTTCTTCAACGGCTGTCTCTATGGCCAGCGGAATGGTTCCCGCCGAAGTGTTGCCGTATTTTTCAATGTTGATGATCACCCGCTTCGGATCCATGCCCAGCCGATCCGCGGTCGCGTTAATAATCCGCAAATTGGCCTGGTGCGGGATGAAGCAGCCCAGATCCGCGCCGGTCACTCCATTGCGCTCCAGCACCTTTCCCGTAGCCTCGGCCATCTTGCGCACCGCAAACTTGTACACCGCCGGCCCGTCCTGGTGGATGTAGTGCATCTTCTTGTCCACTGTCTCGTGGGTCGAAGGATTCAGGCTGCCGCCGCCCGGCATATTCAGCGAGACGCCGCCCGAGCCGTCAATCTCATGCACATAGTCGATGAAGCCAATCTCGCCCTCCGCGGCCGGCTCCAGTAGCACACAGCCGCCTCCGTCGCCAAATAAAACACAAGTCGTCCGGTCGGTGTAGTCGGTCATCCTCGTGTTGGCGTCCGCGCCGCAAACCAGAACCTTCTTGTGTGCTCCGCTCTCAATCAGCTTCACGCCCGCCTGCAGCGCGAAAACAAATCCCGAACAGCCGCCTGAAACGTCAAATCCCCACGCCCCCTTGGCTCCAATCTTGTTCTGCACCAGGCAGGCCGTCGAGGGATACATCATGTCGGGCGTCACCGTGCCCACCAGAATCGCCTCGATCTCTGTGGCCGCAATGCCCCGCATCGCCAGGCATTTTTTCGCCGCCTCCGTGCAGATGTCGCTCACGCCCAGCCCCTTGGCCAGCACATGCCGCTCGCGGATACCCGTGCGCTCCATGATCCACTGGTCGCTGGTATCCACCATCTTTTCCAGGTCTTTGTTGGTCAGAACTTGAGGAGGGACGTAAGCTCCAAAGGCTGTAATCTTTGCGCGGCAGCCCACCACGGGGCGAACACTGAGCGTCAATGCATTTCTCCTTGCGGGGTCTTCAAAAAAAGCGCCCACGGCACAAAAAGCGCCGGGTGACCTACTGCACACGCATGAGCCCGTTACCGTTGCTTCCTTCCGGACCTGGCGGGGTTGGCGGGATTACGTCGCGTAGGACCCGGCACTGTTGATTTTATCACCCGCGGCGGGCGCCGTTCCCAACTGGGCCGCAACGAATCTCGGACACCGTTTTCGCGCCTCGGAATCGCTTCCCCGGTACAATGGAGGTGTGACCAGAAATCCCGCACCCACGGCCCCGACCGTGGGCTTTATTTCGTTAGGCTGTCCCAAGAACCTCGTCGATTCCGAGGTGATGATGGGCCTGCTGGACCGCGCCGGCGCGCGGCTAACCTCTCATCCCGAAGAGGCCGAGATCCTCATCGTCAACACGTGCAGCTTCATCGACACAGCCAAGCAGGAGTCGGTCGATACCATCCTCGAAATGGCGCGCCACAAAACCTCCGGCTCGGCGAAGAAGCTCATCGTCGCCGGTTGCCTGGTCGAGCGCTATCGCGACGAAATTCAGAAGAGCATTCCCGAAGTGGACGCCGTGGTCGGCACCGGCGAACTGGACGCGATTCTCGAGGCCGCGGGCCTTACAACTTCGCCAGCCGCGCCATCGCCCTTCAACATTCTCGGCGGCAAGGGTTCCGCAGAGGTTCACGCCGGTCAGGAATCGCTCTCTGGCACGCACAAACACGACTCCCGCCCCGAAGGCGACCACCGCGAGCAGCAAGGCCGCTTCCGCCGCGACACATGGCAAGGCGCAGCTCATCTGCTGCCCACCTATCTCTACGACGAAACCACGCCGCGCTTTCTCACGACCCCCAAATCTTCGGCCTACATCAAAATCGCCGAGGGCTGCGACCACCCATGCAGCTTCTGCGTCATTCCCAACCTGCGCGGAAAATTTCGTTCGCGGCGCTTCGAATCGGTAGTCGCCGAGGCTGAACAGCTCGTCGCGCGCGGCGTGAGCGAAATTACGCTCATCGGTCAGGACACCACCTGCTACGGCGAAGACCTCGGCCTCAAGGACGGCCTCGCGCAACTGCTCGATGCGCTTGCACGCATCCCGAATCTGCGCTGGCTGCGCTTCCTTTACGCTTATCCGAATCGCGTGACGGGCAAGCTGCTTGAAACCATCGCCAGCCACGACAACATCTGCAAGTACCTCGACCTGCCGCTCCAACACGCTGCGCCCGCAGTCCTCAAGCGCATGAAGCGCGGCGGCAGCGCGGAAATCTTCCTCAAGATGCTGGAAAAAGTTCGCGCCGCCGTTCCCGGCATCGTTCTGCGCACAACGTTCATCACGGGTTTTCCCGGCGAATCGGTTGGCGACTTCGAGCTGTTGTCCGAGTTCATCAAGGAGGCAAAGTTCGACTGGCTCGGCGTCTTCAGTTATTCCGATGAAGAAGGCTCGGGAGCAATTTCCCTCGACCAGAAGGTTCCGCGCCGCACCATCGAAGCCCGCAAGCGCCGCCTGATGAAGCTCCAGCAATCCATCAGCAAGAGAGCCAAGCAGCAATGGATGGGCCGCGAATTGGTTCTGCTGGCCGAGGGCGAAAGCGAAGAGACGCCGCTCCTTTGGGAAGCCCGCACCCAGTTCCACGCGCCCGAGATCGACGGCAAAGTCTACATCAACGACTTCGGCGCGCTCGAATCCCTCGAACCGGGCCGCTTTTACCGCGCCCAAATCACCGAAGCGCATGACTACGATGTAATTGCCCGCATCGTCTCGGGCCCGCTGTAAGCTGGAATAGACCGATGGCCACCAAGAAAAAATCCGTAAAGCTCCTCCACTGCCCCACATGCGGAATGCTCGTGCAAATGAAAGACGAGGACTTCCCATTTTGCAGCGACCGCTGCCGCAAGATCGATCTCGGCAAATGGGCCATGGGCGTCTATAAGATCAGTTCGCCCATCCTCGATCCCGAGGTGCTCGAAGACCTGGGTGGCCTCACGGGAGACTCTGATGACGAATGATTCTTCCCGCACCCCAGCGCACGTTCTAAGCGGGAACCGCACGCAGTGGGCCTGGACTGTCGCCACCTTCTTCGGCGCGGGCTTCGGCAAGCCCGGACCCGGCACCTGGGGCTCGGTGGCAGCCGTGCTCGTTTGGGCAGCCTTCGCCTGGGGCGCGCATCCCACGCCGCAAACCCTTTTTCTCGCTTTGCTTGCCGCCGTTGCGCTGACGCTCGTCTTCGGAATCCCCGCCTCAACCATCGTTGCCCGCGAATCCGGCCGCAAGGACCCGCAATTCGTGGTCATTGACGAGGTCGCCGGCCAGTGGATCGCGCTGCTCGGAAGCCAGGCCAACTGGCGCCACGCAATCATCGCGCTCATCCTCTTTCGCCTCTTCGACATCACCAAGCCCTTTCCCGTGCGCCAGCTTGAAGCTCTGCCCGAGGGCTGGGGAATCGTGCTCGATGATGTTGGCGCGGGGTTGTATGCTTTGGGTGTAGCATCCTTGTTGCACCTTTGGATTTAGGCGATGCCCCGAGCCACGAGCCAATCCGTCGCTGAAGCCTTTGCGGCGCCGCGCATTGACGATGTTGTGCCCGCCGCCGCGTTGCCCTCGGGCGAGATCGAGTTGACCGGCGCAAATCTTGGTCCGCTGGGCACAGCTCTGCCCACTGTCCTGATGGATGGCTTGCCCGCGCAAGTGCTCATGAGCCGGCCTTCGCGCCTGGCCTTCCGCGTTCCTGAACAGGCCACCACCGGGATGGTCAGCGTGAGCAACTCCGCAGGCGCAAGCAACGACGCGCCTCTGCGTGTCGCGCGCCAGCTCTCCGATGGTCTGCACCCTGTGACCAACCCCGTGGTCAGCCGCTCGGGCATGATCTACGCCACCATCTCCGGCCAGCGCGGCAAGGAGACTCCGGTTTCTGTCGTGCGCATCAGCCCCGACGGCCGCGGAACCCCCTTCGTCACCGGCATCCTCAACGCTACCGGCATGGCTTTCTCGCCCGACGGCGAACTCTTCGTCACCTCGCGCGCCGAGGGCAACGTCTACCGCATCGACGATGGCGGCGAACCTGCCGTCTACGCCGAGGGTATGGGCGTGGCCACGGGCGCGGCTTTTGACGCAGACGGAAACCTCTTTGTCGGCGACCGCAGCGGCACCATCTTCAAGATCAATCCCGAGCGCCAGATCTTCGTCTACGCCACCCTGGAGCCCAGCGTCGCGGCTTATCACCTGGCTCTGGACGCCGCCGGAACGCTCTACGTCTGCGGTCCCACGCTCTCATCGAACGACGCCATCTGGGCCATCGATACTCATGGCGAAGCTCGCCCCTGGTTCCGCGGTTTGGGGCGTCCGCAAGGCCTGGCGCTCGACCGCGAAGGCAACATCTACCTGGCAGCTTCCCTCCGCGGCCGCCGCGGCCTGGTGCGCATCACCCCGCACGGCGACGCATCCGTCGTGCTTTCCGGCGCAAACCTCGTCGGCCTCGCTTTTTCTCCGCTCGGAACCACCATCCTCGCCACCAGCGAAGCAGTTTATGATGTGGACTTGGGAGTCGAAGGGCTGAATCTCTTCTAGCTTCTGACAACTGATCACCGTCCACTGATCGCTGACCACTGCCTTATGAAATCCGAAATTATCGCCATCGGCTCCGAGATGCTCACCCCGTTCCGCCAGGACACTAACTCTCTCTATCTCACGGAAAAACTTAATGAGTTAGGCGTTACCGTAGCCTTCAAAACCATCGTCGGCGACCGCCGCAAAGACCTGGTCAACGCCATCGGCACAGCCCTCGGCCGCGCTGACATTGTGATTCTCGTGGGCGGCCTCGGCCCCACCGAAGACGACCTCACACGCGAGGCCGTCGCTGAAACGCTCTCGCTCACCCTGCACCGCAACGCCACGCAGGTAGCGGCTCTCGCCGCCCGCGCCGCTACCTGGCGCATCCCCATGCCCGAGAACAATCTCAAACAGGCCAACATTCTGGAAGGCGCTATCCTGCTTCCCAACCTCAACGGCAGCGCTCCCGGACAGTGGCTCGACACCACCTGGGAAAGCTACCGCAAGCTGCTCGTGCTCGTTCCCGGCCCGCCCCACGAGTGCCGCGCGCTGTTCGACGCCGAGTGTATCCCGCGCCTGCGTGAGGTTCTCCCTGCCCGCCACATCGCCAAGCGCACTCTCCGCGCGGCCATGATTCCCGAATCCCACGCCGACAAACTGCTCGCGCCCATCTACACCAAATACAAGGACGTGGAAACCACCATCCTGGCCCACACCGGCGACATTCAACTGACCCTGCTCTGCGCCAAATCCAATGCCGCCGCCGCTCAGGCACGAGTTGACGAGCTGGCCGGCCGCATGGAAGAAGCTCTCGAAGACTGGCTTTACTCCTCCAGCAATGAATCCTCCGAATCACTGGAACAGATCGTCCTCTATTACCTCGGCCTTCGCGAATCCACGCTGGCCGTGGCCGAAAGCTGCACCGGCGGCCTCATCTCTCAGCGCATCACCTCTGTTCCAGGCAGCTCCCGCTCTTTTCTGGGCGGCGCAATTGTTTATTCCGATGAATTGAAAACTTCCTTCGCCGGCGTACCACCAGAACTAATCGCAGAGTACGGCGCCGTCTCCAGAGAAGTGGCCGAAGCCCTCGCCTACGGCATTCGCCGTCACACCGGAGCAACGCTGGGACTGGGAGTAACTGGCATTGCCGGCCCCACCGGCGGCACCGAAGCCAAGCCGGTAGGCCTGGTTTACATTGCCCTCAGCGACGATGAGAAAACCGAATCCATCGAGAGAAATTTCCGCGGCGACCGCGACCGCATTCGCCAGTGGGCCGCTCAGCAAGCGCTGGATTTGGTCCGGCGAAGGCTCCGGTAACTCATACTCGACTGACCTCACCGGAAACTCCCGTCTCCTAGATTCTTCTTGACAATGCCTCTATCGCAAGGCAAACTGACATTCCCGACTGGGGGACGCACGAGACCCGGCGGCCGGAAAGGCGCCAGCATTGCGAGCTCAAAGGATTTTCCCCAAATCAGCTTTGGTTCTAACTGCCGTTGCCGCCCTCCTCGGGCCGGCAAGCCTGTGCGCAGAGCAAATGACCATTCAAGTTCTCTCGCTGCAGCCCACAACCACCAGCAGCGTCAACTTCACTGTTCAGGATTGGGGCTCAGCAACTGGCGCCGACCTCGAGCATTTGTCCCTCCAAACCTTTCAATCAGACCAGCAGTCCTTCACTGTGAACGTAGATACAGGTTCGTTCTCCCGCGACAAGGTCAATCGCTTTCAGTTTGATCTGTATGTCCAGAAAACGGGTGAGTCCAGCGCGGAACATTTTCATGTTTACGAAGATCCGGTGGGCGTCTTCGTTGACTACATCGCGCCGGTAGGCGTAAGCATCAAGTCCGCGGGAACCGCCGACAGCGCTAATTTAACCGACATTCCCATCCACGCTCAATACGAGGGCGATATTTTTTCACGCACCGGAAGCGCAAATCCGATTTCGGTAGAACTGGGAACCAGTTCCCAAATCAATATTCCGATAGTCAGCAACCTCACCAACCTTCAAGCCAGCATTAACTCGGTGACCATTGCTTCTACCACCTGCACAAAATGCTGGCAAGGTCAGCTCACCGCGACTTATGACTCGACCGTGCAGCCGAGCGGGCCATCCGCCTTGATTCTCACGGTGCAGCCTAACACCCTATATGCGTTGTACGCCTCCGCATTCGCCGTGGATCCGCATAAATCGCAGGACACCCTTGCCGTATATGTAACCAGCACGCCGGGCCAGGGCGGACTTCCGAGCCTCCCGCAAAAGATCGAGATTCCCGTTCGATTTTCACCGTCGTTTCTTTACCTGGCATCGGCGGTCATCGTGGGATCGTTGATTGGATTTGGAATCAGGCGGCTTATTCCCGCTGCGGCTTCCGACGCTGCGGCGAGCGCCGCCGCTGTGCCCGCCACGGGACGATTTCCGCGATGGGCTCGTGATTTGCTCCTCAGCGTTGCGACCGCGGTCATTGTCGAGCTTTTTGGATTGGTGCTTTTCAACAACACCAATACCTCCGTTGTCGTTTTTGGATTTTCCCTGGATCCATCGCAGGTAGCGCCGGCGTTTCTGGTCGCCATCCTCGTCGCCGGCGGCCCGCCGGTAGTTTCCAAAATTTCAGAAGCAATCAAATTCTGAGGTCCACCATGCAGAAAAGATTGGCGCAATTTTTCCTGTCGGCGTTGTTCATCGTGAACGCGCAACTGGCCACTGCGCAGGGAGCAGCACTAGGACGGCCCGTAGCCATCGACAGGCTTGCCCCAGGCTCGCTTTACGTACTGGGTGCGCAGGGAGTGGTGCGTGCCGTGGATTTTCAGAACGGAAAGCCCGCCATAACAGGCACTTTCCGCCTGCCTTCCAGTTGGGCAGGTTCGGATATAGTCAGCACTCAGGTCGGCGGCCAAAATATCTTGTTCGTTGCCGCCAATTACGGGCTTACCGGCCAGGTAAGCATGTACTCCGCAA
>Ga0326727_10021690_pt1 | contig 12529 bp, 13 predicted proteins | sample MB2enrmetagenome_FD_207643 | JGI IMG/M metagenome (GOLD analysis project Ga0326727, IMG submission 207643) | Lab enriched peat soil microbial communities from McLean, Ithaca, NY, United States - MB29MY | ecosystem: Environmental > Terrestrial > Soil > Wetlands > Peat | place: USA: New York...
ATGGCCGGAGTTCGAGTCGCGATTTGGCGTCACCATCATCGAGCTGTACGGGATGACCGAGTGCGGATGCACCACCCTGATGAACCCCCCGGACGCGATCCGGGTCGGGTCGATCGGGACCCCCCTCGAGTTCGTGGACGCCGAGGTGGTCGACGACTTCGACCGACCCGTCCCCGCCGGCATACGAGGAGAGCTCCTCGTCCGACCTCGGGAGCCGTTCACGATGTTCCTCGGCTACCACTCGAAGCCGGAGAAGACCGTGGAATCGTGGAGGAACCTCTGGTTCCACACGGGCGACTACGTGACGCGGGACTCGGACGGGTACTACTACTTCGTGGACCGGAAGAAGGACGTCATTCGACGCCGGGGGGAGAACCTCGCGCCGTACGACGTCGAGTCGGTCCTCAACACCCATCCGTCGGTGTTCGAATCGGTCGTCATCGGCGTCCCCTCCCCCCTGGGCGAGGAGGACGTGAAGGCGTTCGTCAAGCTGAAGCCGGAACAACCGATCAACGCCGAGGAGCTGTTCCGCTATTGTGCCGAGAAGCTGCCGTTCTTCATGGTGCCTCGGTACATCGAGTTCATCGACGAGATCCCCAAGACCGCCAACCAGAAGGCCCAGCGGTACGTCCTGAGAACCCTCCCGCCGGGGCCGCACCTGTTCGACCGGGAGGCGATGGGGCTCAAGCTGCGGCCCCCGGGCTGACGGGGCCCCCCGGGGAAATGCTCACTACGGGTGACCTACCCATTTAGAGGGCCGAGACCCTGGGTCCCTCATGGCGAACGTGGAGATCCCCCGGGGCACCCGGGCTCCGGTGGGGCCGGTCGACGGAGACCTCATCGCCCACGGCGGGGTCCAGCTTACGGCCGCTTCCGGGGACCGCATCCAGGTCCGGGGGGACGTCGAATTCTCCGGCGACACCGTGGTCGGCTGCTCGCTGGAATGTCGGGGGCTCCGGATACGGGACGGAACGCTCCGGGTGCACGGCGCGCTGACCGTGCACGAGGAGCTCGTCGCGGACGATTCTCGGGTCGAAGTGGAGGGAGCATTGACCGCCACGCGGGTCGAGGTCGACCGGATGCTCCGGCTCGGGGCCGATAGCCGGGCCGAACGGGTCGAGGTCGGCGGAGAGCTGGTGGTCCAGCGCTCGCTGACCGCGGAGACCGTGACCGTCGGGGGGAGGGTCACGGCGGCGGGGAGCATCGAGGCCCGGGTCGTGGAGGCCGGGGGCATGTTCCAGGCGGAGGTCGTCAAGCTCGAGAGCCTGGAGGTCGGAGGGGCCGTCGAGCTCGGCTCCGGGTCGATCCGGGAGAAGATCGAGGTGGGGGGCGTTTTCCGCTCGAAAGGTCGGCTCGAGTTTGGCAACTTGGAGGTCGGCGGGCAGGTCGACCTCGGGGGTCCGACCAAGGGACGTCGGATCGAGGTCGGAGGGACCTTCACGGCCCATAGCGACCTGGAATTCGACCAGTTGGAGGTCGGAGGGGTCGCCGAGATCCAGGGACCGGGCCGGGGCAACTCCATCGAGATCGGCGGCCAGCTATCGACCCACCGTTCCCTCACGCTCACCGGTCGCCTCGAGGTCGGGGGCCGGGCCCGTATCGCCGAGGACCTCATCGCGAGCGACCTCGACATCGGGGGGATGTTCGTCGCCCGGAGCGCGGTCCTCTCCGGGAACGCCGAGGTGGGAGGCTCCGTCCAGACCGAGCGAGGGCTGAAGGCAAAGCGCATCGAGCTCCATCGGAAATCCACGGCCTCCGGCCCGCTCATCGGGGAGCGGGTGGAGCTGGGGCGGAAGTGCCGGGCCGAGGACATCTGGGGCCACACCGTCGAGCTGGAGGAACGCGGCCAGGCGCGTCGCATCTACGGCGGGACCATCTACCTCGGGGAGGGCTCCTTCGTCGAGGAGGTGCAGTACACCGATACCCTCCATTCCGACCCGAGCGTGACGATCCGGCGGCCCCCCGAGCACGTCGCGCGCCTCCCCGACCCGCCGCTGTGATCGGCCCACCCCGCCGGACCCCCGTCGGAGGCCCTCGCCCACCTCGCCGTCGGGAGCGTACCGACCTCTACGCGGAGATCCTGGAGGTCATCAAGCGCTACCACGGGCAGGCCCGGGTCACCCGCCTGTCGTACGCCGTCGGCATGCCGGTCGACCGCCTCAAGGTCGCCCTCGACCGGCTCCGTTCCTTCGACTTCGTTCGGGCCGAGAGCTACGGGGAGGTGGTGATGTACGACCTCACGGTGAGGGGGCAACAGTTCCTCGACACGTACTGGCGAATGCGCGCCTTCACCGAGCTCCTCGAAGGGAGCCCGCCCCGGCCCTCGGCGTAGGGAATCCGGTCCGGAGGGCGTTCAGTACCGGGGGACCGACGGGTCGACCTCGCGTGACCAGGCATCGATCCCGCCGGTGAGGTTCGTCACGCGCTTGTACCCCCGACCCTCCAGGAAACCGGCCACCATCGACGAGCGCCCTCCCGAGTGACAGTACACGACGAGTCGACGGTCCTTGGGGATCTCCCCCAGGCGTCTAAAGAGGTGCGGGAGCGGGATGTGGAGGGAAGGCTTGATCCGCGCGGTGGCCCGCTCATCGTCCTCCCGTACATCGAGGAGCAGGAGCTCGGGGTCGCTCCGCTTCAGGAGCTCCGCGAGCTCCCAGGGCTCCATCTCCTCGACCATGGAGGGAGGTCGAACGGTCTCGGTTTTTATCGCTTTGGACCGCACCGGTCGCCGTTCTCGAAGGGTTGAAGCCGCCTTCGGCGTTGGGCGGGGTGACCATGGCGAAGGTGAAGGACCCCGTGTGCGGCATGACCGTCGAAACCGAGCGAGCCCCGGTGAAAGGGACCTACGACGGGAAGGTCGTCTACTTCTGCGCCGAGGGCTGCAAGCGGGCCTACGAGGGTCGGCGGCATCCCTGACCGACCCTCGCGGGGGGAACTCCCACCTCAGTCCACGTACGTCAACCACTTCTCGTACTTCGGGGCCCGGCCGTGCACGGCGTCCTCGTAGAGGGCCTGGAGTCGGCTGGTGATGGGGAACCGTCCTTGGCCGATGGGCCGACCGTCGACGTCGCGGATGGGCGTCACCCCCGCCGCGGTCCCGGTGAACAGAAGCTCGTCGGCGGTGAACAACTCCTCGCGAGTGAAGTCGGTCCGGTGGAAGGTGAGCCCCTCGTCGGCCACGAACTTGAAGAGCGTGTCGCGGGTGATGCCCCGAAGGATCCCCGAGCTCGCCGGAGGGGTGCTGACAATATTGTCCTTGATCCGGAAGATGTTCTCCCCGGGTCCCTCGGCGACCATCCCGATGGAATTGAGGAGGATCGCCTCGTCATACCCGCCGGCCTGGGCCTCCATCTTCGCCAGGATGCCGTTGGCGTAGTTCGAGGCGCATTTCGCTTGCGGTGGCATCGAGCGCGCGTCCACCCGCGCCCAGCTGGACACCATGGCGCGGACGCCCTTGGTGGCCCCTTCGACGCCGAGGTAGGGGCCCCACACCCAGTTGGCGATGGCCACGTTGAGGGGGGCGCCCCTCGGGTCGAGTCCCATCTGGCCGTAGCCGGAGAAAGCGATCGGTCGCAGGTAGGTCTCGGGCACGCCGTTGACCCGGACCAATTCCGCGCACGCCTTCACGAGCTCGTCGACAGAGTACGGCATCTCCATCCGATAGATCTTCGCGCTGTCGAGGAATCGCTCGATATGCTCGCGCAGCCGGAACACGGCCCCACCCCGGGAGGTCGTGAACGAGCGGATGCCCTCAAAGACCGCATAACCGTAGTGGAGTCCGTGGGTGAGCACGTGGACCTGGGCCTGGTCCCAGTCGACGAAACGTCCGTTCATCCATATCTTCGGAAGCGGCCGAATGGCGACCATATGACCGCGTACTCCCCGACCGCATAAGAGGATGGTCGCCCGCCGCGTGGGCCGACTAGGGGTCACCGACCGGAGGTCGGGGCGTTCCCCACCGGCGCCGGGGAGCGGGATTCCCCCCGAAGCTCGTCGAGCGGAAGTCCCATCTTTTCCTCGCCGAGGAGTTCACGCCCGGGCGCTGCGTCGACCTCGAAAGGGAGACGCCTCCCCCTTTCCACGTCCACCCGGCTCGCCCGATCGCAAGTTCTGTTCCGAAAAGACCATCGAGCACGGTCGCCTCGCGAACAACCCCGGGCTCCTCCCTCTCTACGAGGTAAAGAACGGCCGGTTTCGGGTCACGCCCGGATCCAGGCTGTGGAAACCGGTCCCGGAGCGCCTGGACGGTCCGCGGCGGTCCGGCCTCCCCCCTTCCGCCGAACGGGAGGTCAGCCGGTAGGCCGCCACGGCCAGTCGGGAACAGCTGCCGTGCGTCGAGACGCTCATTGCCGCCGAGGGAAACTTCCCGGGTCGAGGACCCGCGGCTCGCGAGGGGGGAGCCCACTCTCGACGACCGGGGGGGCCGGGCGAACGACTTATCGTCGCCGCCCTCGTGGTCGACCCGGGCCGCCCGGTATCTCCGGGTCCCGCCCGAGGGCCGACGGAAGGCGATTCGATGGCGACCGACCCGATCTGCGGGATGTACGTGGACGAGCGTACCGCCACCCTCAAGGTCGCCCGGGAGAACCGGACCTACTACTTCTGCTGCGGCGCCTGCCTCCGGTCGTTCACCGAACCGGCGGCCGAGCTTGCTCGGCTGCGGCGCCGTCTATTCGTGGGCGTTCTCCTCTCCGCGGCGGTCCTCCTGCTGACGTACCTCGTGCATCCGCCCGGGGCGTTCTACCTCGCGGCGGGGCTCGCGGCGGTGGTGCAAGGGTACCTCGGCTGGCCCTTTTACCAAGGCACCGTCGACGCTGTCCGGAGCCGGATGGGGAACATGGACGTGCTCATCGCGACCGGTACGACGGCCGCTTACTCCTACAGCCTCGCCGCCCTGCTCCTCCCCGGCCGGCTTCCTACGGCGTACTACTTCGATGCTTCGAGCCTCATCCTCACCCTGATCATCGCGGGGAACTATCTCGAACATCTCACGCGCGACCGCGCCACGAGCGCGCTGCGACGGCTGGGAGAGCTGATCCCCGGCGAGGCGCACCTCCTCCGAAACGGCACGGTCGAGGACCGACCGACCTCCGAGGTCGCCGTCGGTGACCTCCTGCAGGTGCGCCCGGGCGAGCGCGTTCCCGCCGACGGCCGGGTCCGTAGCGGCCGCTCGAACGTCGATGAATCGTTACTCACCGGCGAAGCGCTTCCCGTTTCGAAGGAGCCGGGCTCTCCGGTCGTCGCCGGCTCCGTGAACGGCGAGGGGGTGCTGACGTTGGAGGCGACCGGCGTGGGACAGGACACCTTCCTCGCCCGGGTCGGCGAGCTCCTCAGCGAAGCCGAGACGAGTCGCGTCCCCCTCGAGCAGCTCGCGGACCGGATCGCCGCCGCGTTCGTTCCGTTCGTCCTCGGCCTCGCCGTCGTGGCGTCGGTGGCCTGGTATGGGATCGGAAACGTCGGTTTCACCGTGGCCCTTCTGGTGTTCGTCTCCGTGGTGATCACGGCCTGCCCCTGCGCGTTCGGCTTGGCCACGCCGGCCGCCATCGTGGTCGGCACCGGGCGGGCGGCGCGGGATGGGATCCTGTTCAAGGGCCACGACGCGGTGGAGCGCGCCGCTCAGGTGGACCTCGTCCTGACCGACAAGACCGGCACGCTGACCTCGGGTCGTCCCGTCCTCACCGACCTGGAACCGCTCGGCGATCTCGACCCGGAGGCGCTGCTCGGGCTCGCCGCCGGGCTGGAATCGGCCTCCGAGCACCCCCTCGGACGCGCCGTCCGAGAGCTGGCCGGAGAACGAGGCGTGCGCCCCGTCGCGCTCACGGACCTTAGGGTCCAGCCCGGTCGCGGACAGGTCGGGCGGAGCGGCGCCTCCGAGCTCGCGGTGGCCCGCATCGAAGAGGTGCCGGCCGAATCGCGGGGTTGGGTGGAAGGGCGCGCGGCCCCCCTCGAACAGTTGGGACGGAGCGTTTCGGTGCTCCTGAGGGATGGTCGGCCGCTCGGCCTGCTCGGTTTCTCGGACCCGCCGCTCCCGGGAGTGAAGGCCGCGATCGGCGCGCTCGCGGAGGACGGCATCCGGGTGGTCATGGTCACGGGTGACCGACCGGCGGCGGCCCTGCTGGTCGCTCGCGAGGTCGGGATCGTTGACGTTCGCTCGGGCGTCACCCCCGCCGGAAAGCTCGAACTCCTGAGGGCCTACCAGAAGAGCGGGCACCGAGTGGCGTTCGTCGGCGATGGGGTCAACGACGCCGCGGCTCTCGAGGCGGCCGATGTGGGCATCGCCGTCGGCGCGGGAACGGACGTCGCGAAGGAGGCGGGTCGGGTCATCCTCGTGCGCCACGACTTCGCCGGGGTCCCGCTCGCCCTCCGGGTCGCTCGCCGGACCGTGGGCAAGGTCCGTCAGAACCTCCTTTGGGCGCTCGGGTACAACGCCGTCCTCCTCCCGGTGGCCGCCGGGGCCCTCGTGCCCGTGTGGGGGGTGGGGGAGTATGCGGTCCTGCCCATCGCCGGCGCGGTCGCGATGGCCCTCTCCTCCACGCTGGTCCTGACGAACTCGCTCTCGCTCCGATGGGTCCGCCTCGACCCCTCGGCCGGAACAGGATCGTTCGGGCGAGGGGCTAAATCCCGGACCGTGCACGGGTAGGCCGGGTCGGAAGGACGGGATGGGCGACCAGGACCTCGCCGGGGAGTTGGCGGAGCAAGGTTACCAGCTCACGGGCCGGCACAGCGCGGTTAAGCTCTGCTACTGGACCCGAGCCTCGCTCACGGAGGGCCGGGACTGCTACAAGGGCCGGTTCTACGGGATCGAGAGCCACCGGTGCCTTCAGATGTCCCCGTCGATCGACTCCTGCAACCTCCATTGCCGGTTCTGCTGGCGCAGCCAGGGCTGGGAGAATGACGAGATGATGCCCGAGTACGACGACCCCGAGGCGCTCCTGACGCGGTCGCTGGAGGCCCAACGGCGCATCCTCTCCGGGTTCAAGGGCGAGGCGGGGGTCTCCCGGGAGCGATGGGAGGAATCCCAGTCTCCTCGCCACATCGCCATCTCGCTCACCGGCGAGCCGACGTTGTACCCGAAACTCAACCGCTTCCTCGAACTGTGTCATGCGGAGGGGATCACGACCTTTCTCGTCACCAACGGGACGAACCCGGACGGCCTTCGGGCGCTCGACCCGCTCCCGACCCAGCTGTACGTCTCGGTGACCGCCCCGAACCGGACGGTGTTCCAGCGGCTGACGCTCCCGACGGACCCCCACGCCTGGGACCGCCTCCGAGAATCTCTCGAGATCGTGCACGACCTGAAGACGCGCCGGGTCCTCCGCCACACCCTCGTGCGAGGGTGGAACCTCGGCTGGGTCGACCAGTACGCCGACCTCGACCTCGTCGCCCGCCCGGATTTCATCGAGCCGAAGGGGTACGTCTACATGGGGCGGTCGCGACAGCGACTCTCCACCGACCACGTGCCGACCCACGAGCAGGTCGGCCAGTTCGCCCGGGCCCTCGCCCAGCGAACACGATATGCCCTGATGGACGAGTCCCCGGACTCGAAGGTGTTCCTGTTGGGGCTCGACCCCAGCCGGCGGTGGCTGCCGGAACGGGGTCCGGGGGCCCGAGAGGCCGTCCGGCCGGGTCGGAACGAGTAGAGTACTCCACTAAACCCGGCGGGGGTTTATAACCCCGGAATCGCCCCTCTTAGTTGAGCGATGGCGCCCCGACCGTCCGAGTCGGTCCTCCCGACATGGGACCGTCCGCTCTCCGTCCTCCTTCCGGTCGGGGCGTTCATCGCCACCCCGCTCCCCCTGGAGAGGGTCGGCCTACTGACCCCCATGGTCTCGCTGGTCGGCAGCGTCGCGTACATCGCGGCCATCGCGGCCTTCGCCATCGTAGGTCCGTATCGGGCCCTCGCTCTCGACCACCGGCTGGCACCAGAGTAAGAACGGCGCCGGGGGCGCGCGCCCGAGGTCCATTTTCCTCCCCACTCCGCCCCCACCCCCCTCGATTGAGCCCCGACGTCGGTACGGCGAGGGGCGTATGTCCGCGGGCCAGCAGCTCGAACATTATCGGATCGAGAAGGTGGGGGCCGGTACCTGGGCCGCCCTCGCCCTCCCCGGCACGGGGGCGAGCAGCAAATCGGGCAGCGTCGATGTCGGAGGAGAGACCTTGGTGTTCGATACCTCCCTCACCCCTCAGGCGGCCAAGGACCTGCGGACGGCCGCGAGGTTGCTCACGGGCCGAGACCCCTCCACGGTGGTGAACAGCCACGGGCACCCGGCCCCTACTCTCGGGAACCGGGTGTTCGGGGGCTGCTCGATCTGGAGCACCTCGAGGACCCGGGACCTCCTCGAAGAGAGGGGCCCGGCCATGATCCGGGCCATCGGCGACCCGACCTGGGCGCTCCGAACGATCGACCTGTAGACGCGCCTCGACCGGGAGAGCCGGCCGCTGTTCCAGGAGGAACTGAAGGATGAGGTGGTCGCGCGCCGGAACCTGCTTGCCGCCTTGACGCTCACGGAGTTCCGGCTCCCCGACGAACCGTTCCAAGGCCGGATTCGGTTCCCGGGGGCGCGGGGGGTCTTCGCCGTCGAGAGCGGCGCTCACAGCGAGAGCGACGCGGTCCTCTGGGTCCATGACGCGGAGGTGCTGTTCGTCGGCGACCTCCTTACGATCCACACCCATCCGAACCTCCAGACCGGCTCCCTGCCGAGCCTGCGGAACACCCTTTCGAAGCTCGAGGAGATGCGCCCCAAGGTGGTGGTCCCCGGACATGGCCCGGTCGGGGACCCACGCTCCTTCGGGGAGTTCCGAAAGTATCTCGACACATTGGAGGAGCTCGCAGCTCAGGCGGCGGCCCCCCTACTCCCCTCGGAGTACGCGGAGTGGCGCAGCCCTTCGCTCTTCGAATCCAATATCCGTTTTCTTCGAGCCGGCGGCGGGGTCTCGAGGCCGGGCTAGGCGGCCGGGAGCCGGAAAGCGGAACCCCCGCCGGGGAGAGACGAACTCGGGCCGACGAGCGGGCAGAGGAGGAGGAAGCTCACCCGGCGCACGATCCCGGGGCGAAAATGGTCCCGGGGCGGTAGCTGGTCGTGCGTTCCCTCGCCCCGCCGGGGTTGGGACCGATGGCGAGCTCCTTATCGAGGGACACCCGGCTTGCCGAAGGCCGTCGCGTCCTCCGAGCGAACCGCTCCCAAGGAAGGGTCGTTCGGAAATGGTTGGTCCATCCGCCCGGCGAACGGCTCAGGACTTGCCCCGCTGGTAGAGGCCGATGATGTTCCCCTCGGTGTCCTTGAAGTAGGCGGTGAACCCCATGCTCCCATCGCCGATCGGTTGCTTCTTCACCACGATCGTGCCCCCGTGCTTCACGATCGCCTTCTCCGCGTCGTTGATCTCCTCCACGTTGATGGTGATGGTCGGGTGGACGAGCGGGTCGTGCCGCGCTCCCATCCCCCCGTTGATCATTCCGGGGCTCTTGGGCATCCCTTCCTCGTCGGAAGGGCTCGTGCCCACCATCGTGTACTCGAACTCGGGCATGTGCTGCATCTTCCAGCCGAAGGCCAGGCTGTAGAACTTTCGGGCGCGTTCGGCGTTGTCGGTCGGTATCTCGAAGTGGACGACTTCCCCGCTCATGGCTCTCGGAGGTTCTCGAGCGGCTGGGCCTCTTAAGCGCCGAGGCGTAGTGGTGCAACACCATCCCCGGCCAGGCGCTGCGTGAGGTCAACTGAGGCGTGACGCCGCGGGTCACGGACGGTATTATGCTCCCCCTCCACGGTAGGGAGCCCACCGGCCCGCCGACGTCCGGGACCCCCTCTCGGAGCCCGAGACCGGAGCGCCGTCGCGGCTCCTCGAGCCCGAAGGAGCGATTTCCGGAACCCGCCGACCATGAACGGAACTACCAGCCGCGCGCTCAGGGACTACTATCTCTCCTTCAACCTGTACAGCTTCGGGAGCGGCCTGGTCACCGTCTTCCTGAGCCTGTTCTTCCTGACGAACTACAACTTCGTCGCCGTGCTCTACTTCCAGCTCGCGACCTACGCGACCGCATTGGTGGCGTACCTCCTCGCGAGCTATCTCCTGCGGAACCTGTTCCCGCGTCACCTGTACGCGCTCGGCCTTTCCTTCATGAGCTTCGTGCTCGTGGACATCCTCTCGTCGACGGGAGTGGTCTCGAGCGCTCTTCTCGTCGGCCTGTTCTGGGGCACCGCCACGGGCATCCTGTACTCGGGCAACAACCCGCTGATGTACGATATCACGCGCGAGGCCGACCGGACCTCCTTCGTGGCGACGAACAACCTGCTCAATGGACTCGTCTCCCTCGCGGCCCCCTCCGCCGCCGGCCTCTTGGTCCAGTTCTCGACGTACTCCGGCGCGTACAAGTTCCTCTGGGACTTTGCGGTCACCTGCGGGCTCTTCGTCGTCTCGGCGCTCGTGATGCTCCGGGTGAAGGGCGACGAGCGGTCGACGGTAGTGTTCTCCCTGCCGAAGGCGACCCGTTTGGCCGGGGAGAGCCCGACGCGGTTCCGAGGGTACTTCGTCCTGTCGCAGGTGTTCACCATCCCGTTCGGGATCCTTCTCCCCATCTACGTGTTCGAGACGACGGGCAGCTACCTCGTGGCCGGGGGGTTCGCGAGCTACCTCGTGCTTCTCTCCGTTCTCGCCAACTTTCTCTTCCGCTCCGGATACCGGCGCGAGGGCCAGTTCCCCCAAGTGGCGGTGGCCGGCATCCTGCTCTCCTCGCTCACCTTGTTCGGGGGCGTGCCGCCCCCGTTCAATGCGTTCGTGTTCGGCGGGCTGGTGACCCTGTTCTCGACGCCGCTCAACAACATGGCGATGGTGGAGTTCATGGAGTCCATGGATGCGAGCTCGCGGAGCGAGCGGACCCTCCTCTGGGCCAACCGGGAGTTCTACCTCGGGGTGGGCCGGGTCCTCGTCCTGCTCCTCTTGATTCTGCTCAGCGTGTTTCTGGTCTCCAACTCCATGAATCTCGTCTACTTGCTCCCCCTCCTCTCGCTGTACAGCCTCATCTTTCTCCCGCTCCTGCGAAGGCACCTCCCGCCCCACGCCTCCGCCGACGCGACTCCCGCCGGCGGGTGAATCCACGGAAGGGCGGTGGCGCCGAGGGACGCGCCAGGGTCGACCGGGCGGCGAACGGGTCGCTCGCACGTCGGCCGGCTCGGTCCCCCGATGGTCCCGGTGCGTCTTCGGGCCGGATCGTCCTTTCGCCCGGGGGTCGAGGGTTCCCTCCCCGAGGGCGGGAACCTTATCGCAATTGGGCGAGGTCCGACTTCAGTTCGGCCCTTTCCGGCTCGGTCAGCGGGAGGAGGGGTGGCCGCACGTGCCCACCCGCCATGCCCATCAGTTCGCCCCAGTACTTCACGAGCTGGACCGGGAGGGCTCCGCCCGTCCGCGCGGCGATGCGCGACCACCACCGCCGGGAGAGCGCTTTGACCGGCCAAAGCGACCGGTAGAGCTCGCGGGCCTCGTTCCAACGCCCGGAGGTCGCCAAGTTGACGAAATCGACGTAACGATGGGTGGTGGGGGTATCGAACCTCCAGTCGCTGGTGTTCGCGAACATCACCTGCTGGTGGAATTGGTAGAACTCCTCGAAGAAGAAGATCTCCTCGTCCGGGGTGCTGACCACCGCCTTGGAACCGGCGAGCAGATGGGTGTCGATGCTGAGCCCCAGGTTGAAGCTCGCTTCCTTGATCGCCACGACGGTGGTCAGGTCGGCCAGCTTGGAGAGTCCCATCGGGGACATCACGAGGCCGAACTGCGGGGAATTGTAGAAGGCGAGCCCGATGTCGGTCTGCTCGGAGACCTTGGTGACGAAGTCGATCACCTGGGGTTCCGTCTTCGTCATGATGTACGGCGCCGCGATGATCGCGAGGTCGTAGCCGGCGGATTCCGCGGCCCGACATAGGGCCACGACCTCCTTGATCGAGGTGTCGGTGACCTGGAACGCCGTGAGCATCCGTCCTCGGACCACGGAGGGGACGAACTCGAGCAATCGGTAACGCTCGGCCCGGGTCAGGCTCCAGAACTCCCCCATGTTCCACGAACAACCCAGACCGCGGGTGCCCAGTTGGGCGACCCGGTCGATGTTCCGGGCGAGCCCCTTCTCGTCCAGCTCGTCCTCGGGGGTGAACGGGGTGACCAGCGTGGTCCATTGGCCACGCATCTTCTCGCGCGCCCACGCCTTCGCGGTGGACCTCGTGTACTCCATGCTCGAGGCAGCGGTCGCGGCGCTATAAGGTCGCTCGGAGGAGGCGGGTCGGCGTCCGAGCGGGGCGCGTCTTTCTCGGAAGAAATCCCGCCCGGAGGCGCTCTTTAGGAGGGGCCGGGGTTCACCGTCACCTCCGGGAGGTAGGCAGGCTCCAGGCGGGTCCGGCGGGCCCCCTCGGACCGGAAGGGAACGATGGCCCTCCGCCGGAGATGAGAATGCCTTTCGGGGCCGAGGTCCGGGTCCGCCCGCGGCCGTCTACCGATCCGCGGCGCTCGTGGAGGGTGCCGGCAGGCGGCCCTTTTCGATGATCATCCG
>Ga0326727_10021691_pt1 | contig 12529 bp, 16 predicted proteins | sample MB2enrmetagenome_FD_207643 | JGI IMG/M metagenome (GOLD analysis project Ga0326727, IMG submission 207643) | Lab enriched peat soil microbial communities from McLean, Ithaca, NY, United States - MB29MY | ecosystem: Environmental > Terrestrial > Soil > Wetlands > Peat | place: USA: New York...
CCTCAATACGTCGGGACGTTCATCAAAGCCAGCGGCGAAGCTCGCACGATGCGCTTTGCAACGTCTGAAGAAAACATTCGCGGCGGCGGTCTGATCACAGTGTTTGACGTGGAAAACCGCGGCCTGCGCAAATTCAACCTCGGCAAACTCGTGGGCAGGCTGTCGGCCATCGCGCCGGACGGCCAGCTCTCTTTTTGCGCCTAAACTATACGTCGTCTGCGTATGAATGACCCGCTTCAATTCATCCTCGCCGGCAACGCGCTGTTCACCGTCCAGAACACCGACACCGGCAACCGTTTCACCTTCAAGGTCAGGAAGCCCGATGACACCAAGCCGCATTTTGTGAGCGTGCTGACCGGCTCCGACAATGAAAGCAGCTACTCGTATCTGGGCACCGTGTTCGATCCGCGCCATTACCGGCACGGACGGCGCTCCCGCATTTCGGAGGATGCCCCGAGCGCCAGGGCATTCGACTGGCTATTCCGTCAGTTGAGCAATGGACGCCCGCTGCCGCCACAAGTGCGTGTCTGCCACTGCGGCAAGTGCGGGCGCTGCGGGAAGACATTGACGGTGCCCGAGTCGGTGGATTCGGGCTTCGGCCCCGAGTGCATCAAGGCCGTGAACGGAGGCGGCCGATGAAGGCGCTCCTCTCCATGGCCGCGCACGCAATTTTCGCGAAGTGGATCGCCGAAACCGGCGCCCTGCTTCGCAGCCTGAGAACCAACAACCCAAAGGAAACACCACGATGAGTCCAATAGTGAAACCGATGCTCGCCGGCAAATGCGAGCGCCCAAACTGTCTGCGCTTCCCCGTGCTCGCCACGCCGAAGCTCGACGGCATCCGCTGCCTGAAGATCAACAGCCGGGCGCTGACCCGCTCCTTCAAGCCAGTCTCAAACCAGTTCACCCGCCGGTGGATTGAAGCCAACTTGCCCGACGGCCTCGATGGCGAGCTGATCGTCCCCAACACGACCTTCAGTGAAACCGCCGGCCACATCGGGCGCGAGTCCGGGGAGCCGGACTTCGAGTTCCATGTGTTCGATTACGTGAACGAAAGCTGCGACGTTCCTTATGCCTGCCGGATTCGGGAATTGGAACGGCTGCCGGAGTTCGAGCGGGTGGTCAAAGTCCTGCCCGTCGAGATCCGCAACATGACGGCGCTCGCGGCTTACGAGGAGCGCTGTCTGGCCGAGGGATACGAGGGCGTGATGATCAGAACGCCCGACTCGCCTTACAAGTGCGGGCGCTCCACTGAGAACGAGGGTTTCCTGCTCAAGATCAAGCGGTTCGAGGACGCCGAGGCGGTGGTGCTCGATTGCATCGAGGGGATGAGCAATCTCAATCCCGCCGAGAAAGACGCGTTCGGGCGCACCAAGCGTTCAAGCTGCAAGGAGAACAAGGTCGGGCGCGGCACGCTGGGCGCGTTCCTCGTGCGCGATGTCACCACGGGCATCGAGTTTCGCCTGAGCGGATTCGATCAGGAAACTGCCGCGAGCATCTGGGCCAACCGTGAGGCCGCGATTGGCCGCATGGTGAAGTTCAAGCACCAGCCGAGCGGGGCGAAGGAAGCGCCCAGGTTCCCGAAGTTCATCGGGTTCAGGGAAGCGTGGGATTTGTGAACCGACTCAACTTTTGCGCCAACCGCGGTTTCCCACGAAAAATGGTGAAAAATATGGCGATCAATCCCGATGGACTCCCGCGCAATTGGCGAACGAGGCTTAGGCCAATGAAAGCAACCAACCCCAGCGCAAAGCAATCCGGTGCCCGGTTTTTATTTGCGCCGTCTATACGCAGATAGCGGATATATGAAAATTAAGTTACGTCCTCAAGATACCAAAGCCGCGGCCATCCGCTTCGGCATTGAACTCGAAACGAAAATCCCGCTGACCTGCGGCATTGATGTCGGCGGTTACCACAGTGGCCGGCCCGTGCAAAGTGGCATTGACCAGGCCGGCGCTCGTGTCGCCGCTCCCAAGTTCATGGGAGCGGCGTGGCGGGCTGACCGGGACGGCTCGATAGTCTGCCTGCCGGGCGAGATACCCTGCGAGTTTGTCTCGCCCATCCTCTACGGGGAAGATGGCGTCGAACATCTGTGCCAGTTCGTGGAATGGCTGAACGCCATCGGGGCGAAAGTGGATGCCTCGTGCGGAGTCCATATCACCGTGGGTATCGAGTCGGTAATCGGCACCAGCGACGCCGGAAAGGTGAGCGAGTTCGTTCGCAAGCTTGCCCACATCGCGCAGTGGCACGCCCGCAGCCTCTACGGGCAAACGGGCAGTGGACGCCATCTGAACCGGTACAGCCACACGCTGGCGGCCGATGTCGCCAAGCACATGCGCACCATCGTCGCCACCAGCAGCGTGAGCGACAAGGAACGCGCCGCCTGTGCCTGCGGTCGCGGGATGGTGAACTTCCAGAAAATCTTTCGCCATAACGCCAGCGGGTACGCCGGCGCCATCGAGTTCCGCGTGTTCGCCGGCACGGTGAACCTAAACAAAATCCTGCATCACTTGGCGACCGTGCTAGGACTCTGCCGCCGGGCATCGGAAGTCCAGTGCCTCGGCGCGTTCAAGAAGAACAAGCTGCAAACCAAGCGCACGGCGTCGGCGGTCAGCGCCGTCGAGTTCCTCTGGGATTACCTCGGATGGAACGGCAGCAACCGGCCCGTTGCCCTCGGAGTGTTCGGCCCGCTCCACCAGCGTCTTGAATCCTTCAAAGCCGAAGCGATGCGCCTCTGCCGCAAGTTCGACGAGCGCTACCCCGACGCCAGCCTGTGAACCCCTCTAAAATCCTATGTGTGTAATCCTTGTTTGTCCGCCCAAAGTCCGTCCCTCAGATGAAATCCTGCGCGCCTGCCATGACGCCAACCCGCACGGAGCGGGCGTCGCGTGGCGGGAGGGGAACCGCGTCCGTTGGCGCAAGAATCTGAAAGTCGGCCAGGTCGCCCACCTGATCCGCGAAGTGAAAGGCGAGGTCGTGATTCACTTCCGGTGGGCAAGCGTGGGCGGCGTCAATCCGCGTCTCTGCCACCCCTTCCCCGTCAGCCGCAAGGCGGGTCTGGCGTTCCATGGAAAAACCAAGGCCGTGCTCTTCCACAACGGCACGTGGGGCGGCTGGGAGGAAGCGCTCGACCGGCTGGTGAGCCTCGGCGGCCATGACGACATCGACGGTCCGATGAGCGACACCCGGGCCGCCGCGGTGGTGGTCGATCACTTGGGGCGGCACGTTCTCGACAGGCTGCCTGGGCGCTGGGTGCTGTTCGGGATGAAAGAGACGCAGCTCTACGGCGAATGGGAGGAGTTCAAGGGGATGAAGGTCAGTAACACGAATTTCGTTCACCGGCTTCCGGTGAAGCAAAAGTTTTGGGGTCACTATCCGCTGTCTGCGGATAAGAGCGTGCAGGCTGCACGCGATTCATATGCGGCAAGGATGGGCCAGTTGTCGCTGATGTTCGCCCCGAAGGAGAAACCCACTGGCCTTGAAGAAAATCAAAAATGAAGTTGTTCAAGATCGTAGCGTGTAAGGCCGGCCGGATCGTCTTCGACGACCGTGTCCAGGCCGACAGCCCGCGCACTGCGCGCGAGCAGATGAAATCCGTCCTCGGGCTGCAAAGCCTGACCGGCGTGGTCTATTCGATCACGGAAATCCCCGTCGAGTTGATCAAAGAACTGGTCAATGCGCGGGTGGCGGAAGTGGTTCTCAGCCGGAACGGGCGTTCGGGTAATGTGAACTTGGAAGCGTTGATCGGCTCGGCGGTGACCGATGCCATCGGGGCGCGGCTCCGTCCCATCGAGCAGAGGCTCGGCGCACTGGAATCGGCGGGGCAACCCTCCACTACCCGCCGCCGGTTCGACGCATTCCAACGCGAACCCACGCCCGCAAACGGGGCTGCAACTCCGGCACCGGAACAGCCCGCCGCGGCAGCCGCACCGGCCACGCCAGCGGCGAGGGCTCCTCGTCCGCGCAAGGCACGGCAGGTCAGCGGAAGGACGGTCGCGGATGTGAACTGGGCAATGGTGCGCCGGTTCTACAGCCGGAACAAGAGCCCGAAGCAGACGGCGGCGCACTTCGATCTGTCGCTCAACACGGTCAAGGGTCGCATCCGGAGGGAGAACTGGTGATGAGCGTTGCCATTCGCAAATACGGCGCGCGGTTCTTCGCCGTTTACGTGAACGGCGAACTGCTGGCGGTCACGGTCTATCGCAAGGGCGCGAAGGCCGTGGCCGCGAGGCTGCGTGAGATGGAGTGCGAAACGCTTTGCGTGGCCGAGGAAGGAGGAACGTATGGCAGCGCTCGCTGAACGAAAAATCAAACGCGCGGTGCCGTCGCCGATGAGTTTCCGGCCGGCAATGCCCGATGATTTGATCGGGCACGCGCGCGACGTGGCGAAAGCTCACGTCACAAAAGCGCGCCGGTTGCGCGACCAGGGCACAGGCAGTTGCAAGTTGTTGCTCTACGGGCCGCCGGGCGTGGGGAAGACCACGATCGCTGAGTTGGTGGCGGCTGAACTGACTGGCGGAATCCGCATGAGCGTCGAGGATTACAACGGGAAGGAAGTCACGGTGGACGTGGTGCGCCACTGGATGGGGACGCTGGCCTATGGAAGCCTGTTCAGCGACTGGTCAGTCAAGATCGTCAATGAACTCGACCGCTGCACCAGAGACGCGCAGGACATCCTGCTCACGTATCTGGACAAGCTGCCGCCCGGCAAAGCGTTTATCGGCACGAGCAACCTTCAACTCGATCTGCTGACGGAACGATTCCAGACACGGTTCCAGTCCGTGAAACTTGCCGCGCCGGACACCGATGAAATCGCCCGGTTTCTGATTCGCCGGTGGAAAACGCCAAAGGCCGTGGCCGCGCAAATCGCCGTGGGATGCGGCGGCTGTGTGCGGGCCGCGCTCGCTGATTTGGAAACGTGGATGGACTGGGAGGGGACACGATGAACCCAACTCAACTTTCGCGCCAACCGCGGCTGCCCACGCAAAATGGTGAAAATTATGGCGCTCAAATCGGATGGATTCAGTCGCGGAACTGCGAGAGGCAGGAAGCATGAAACGGAGAATTCACCATGCCAGACCAAACTGAAACCGAACTGCCGCCAGACGCCGCGGTAATCGAAGACAACCGAAATCCGCGACGCCGTGGCAATGGAAACGCCGCCCCCGATCTGGGTGTGCTTGTCCAGCCCGAGCCGCATCATGCGCTCGAACGCCTCATTCTGCATGAGGAAGTCAGAACGGACATTCTCGCCGGTCTGCGCTCAATCCGTCACCGCGAGCAGTTGGAAAGCGTCTGGAACATCAGCCGCATCCAGCCGCAGCGCGGACGCTGCATCCTGAACTTCTATGGCCCGCCGGGAACGGGCAAGACTCGGGCCGCCCTGGGCGTTGCGTTGCAGTTGAGCAAGCCGCTTTATCAGGTCGATTACAGCGCCGTGATTTCCAAGTATCTGGGCGACACGGCCAAGCATATCGCCGCCGCCTTCCGTCAGGCGAAGGAGCAGAACGCCGTGCTTTTTTTTGACGAAGCCGACTCGTTGCTCTCCCGCCGCGTGAATGCCGGTGAAAGCTGCTCAACGTCCATCAATCAGAACCGCAACGTGCTCATGCAGGAGCTCGACCGGTTCGACGGCGTGGTGATCGTCACCACGAACCTGTTCAGGAATTACGACCCTGCGCTGCTCCGGCGCATCCAGCGTCACATCCGGTTCCGGCTGCCGGACGAGGCCATGCGGCGCGAGTTGTTCGCCATGCACCTGCCGAACCTTGATCGTGTCCAGGCCGATCTCGCTGCCGTAGCCATTGAGGCGAAGGGGCTGAGTGGCGGCGACATTCTTAATGTCTGCGTAAATTCGATCTATGCCGGTTCCACGGCGGAAGACCCGGCCCGATGGAAGGTGACCGCGGCCATGCTGCTCAAGGAGATCGCTCACGTGCGCAAGGCCAAAGTCGATCACGCCGGGAAGAACGGCAGCAGCAAGCATCGCCACATCGGCTTCGAGAACCATGACTGAACCCTTTTTTGCCGTGGATATACGCTGTCTGCGTATGGGCACGGCGAGCCAACAGAAAACCGAAAGAAACCAATGAAAAAGACAAAGACAGAAACCGCAGTTGCAGCAGCTCCCGCTGCCGCGCCCAAAGAACAGCCCGCCGGATTGAAGAAGTTCAACCTCGCCGGAATCGCCGCCAAGCCCGCCACGGGCAAGCCGGTGAAATCGTATCCCGTCATGCCCGATCCGGATGGTCAGGTAGCCGAACTGGTCACATCAATCCTCGAGCGCGCCGCGCAGGTGGAGGCGCTCGAAGGGGCGCTGGAACTGGACAAGAGCGAGTTGATCGTTCTCGCCAAGCAGTTCTATTTCAACCACTACAGCGGCCAGATGGCCGTGGCGTCGTCGGTGGAGGCCCGCAGCGGCGCCCAGATCGTGCGCGTCGGGTTCTCCAACTCCTATCGCGGCACGACCGATGACGCGGCCATCCTGCGCGTATCAGGGGAAAAGGGAGCGAAGTTCTTTAAGCAGAGCTTTGAGTTGAAGATCAAGGGCGACCTGATCCCCGAGGCGAGCGTGGAGCCGTTGATCGGGAAATTGCAGGAGTTGTTCGCCCGCTACAACGCCGGCGCGGCCCTGAGTGCTAAGGCCGTGTTTAAGCCGAACAAGGAATTCCACACGGCGCGGCACACGCTGTTCACGCCGGAGGAGAACTTCGCCATCGACAAGGTGGTGCCGATCTCGGCCAGCGTGAAAACCAAGCTCGGTCGGGGAGGAAGCGAAGATGAGTGAAATCAAGTTCACGCTCCGGCTCGCTGACGGCCGTTGGGTGAGTTCGCCGACGAACACGGTGACGAGCAACCCAAACCTCGCAGGAGTGTTCACCGCAGCCGATGAAGAGTCGGCGGCGGAACTGCGGCAGGCGATGGAGCGGCTCCATGGCCCGTTGGAACTCGTTCCTTGGCAAAGCAACCGTGCCGATGCGCAAGATCCGTTCGCCGACGCCGAGATCCTATACTCCTACACACGCAAAGACGCGCTGGCCGATGGCGGGCAGATTGATGTGTCCACCATCGCCCGCGAGGCCGGGCTCAAGTTTCCCGTCTATCTCACCCGCGCCGTATGGGAGAATTACGTTCGTGTGCCGGAAGGCGTGCAGGCGCAGGACGAGAAGGGCCGGCTGTGGGACATCGTTTGGATGCTTCGTTGCGCCGCGCGCCGGACGAGCGGCCCGCAGATGAATTTCCGTCTCCACGTCCGCAACGACAACCGCGACCGGATGCCGCCGCTGATCACGCTCAAAGCCGTGTGCGGCGCGCTGGACATCGACGATCCGCAACCTGCCATCACGGTCTTGATGCCAGATGAAGACTGAGACAAATTTCCTGTCGGTGGCACATGGTTGTGCCCTAACGGACCACGCCAGACCCAGCGCGTTCTCAACCGCCGACAGGACCTTCCTGCCTGCATGAAGATGAAGACCAAAGAAATCGTCCTCACTATCTTCGGCAACGAGCGTTGCGTCACCACGCTCGCCGACCTCGAAGCCGTCGCGAAAGCCATTCACCAGAAGGCCGTTCGCGCGTCCGACCCAAGCGCCCATCCCTCCACCTTCCCCGGCGAAATCGAAGCCCAAATCCGCCCGATAAACGCGGAATCCGCCCTCTTCGAGCCAAAGCCACCAATCCCATGAACGCTCCCACGCCGATCACCTATCCAGCCAGGCCGATTCACGGCCGACTCGAACTCGCCCCGCCCAAGCGCGGTCTATGGTACGCGGAGCCGAAGCTGAACGGCTGGCGGGCGTTGATTCACACGCCAACGGGCACGATGTGGAATCGCCACGGCGATCTGCTCACGATAGTCGACTGTTTCCGCCCCGCGCTGGCAGAATTGGCAGAGTTTGCCGCCCAGGGCCTCGTCTGGGCCGACTGCGAGGCCCTCGAACGCCGGCACAATCTGGGCCGCGGCACGCTGGTCGTGCTCGATTTCGTTCCCGAGTCCGGTGCTCCCACCTACGAGCAGCGGCGGGCTATGCTCGAATCGCTGCTTCAATCCAATCCCGTCTTCTCAGGCGACACCACGCAGCCAGTGCCGTGTGGAGTAGCCGTTCTCACGCCCAATCACCGAATCGAATCCCAAGCCGATGCACTGGCGTTCTACGAGAGGCTACGCGCGGCAAACCGGGCTCTTGGCTGCGATTTCTTCGAGGGCGTCGTGATGAAGCGAGCGGATTCCATTTACCCGGTGCAGTTGCGGAGCGCCACAGAGGAGTGCCGGGGGTGGTGTAAGCACCGATTTGTGGTGTGAGCCCTGAGCAGCGAGAATGTCACACGCGCACCACTGTGATGCGTCCTTCACTATCGACATCGAACGCTACCTTGCTGACGCCGCTCTCCTTGGCCTCCGCAAGGTGTTCAGCAAACATCTCAAATATAATTCGTTCAAGCTCACGAATACCGAAGCGACTCACCTTATCGTTATTCATGAGTGCCTGCATAATGAGCGCGGGTGCAACAAACTGGACTTCAAGGCCATATTCCTTGGCCAAATTGCCAATTTTGATCAACGCCACTTCCGCCACGACGATGCCCTGCACCGGCTGGAAGACATATACCTTGTCGATCCGGCCCATAATCTCGGGACGAAAGACTTTCCTGTCGGCCAGATAGCTCTTCACTGCGTTCACCATCTCATGGTAATCCGATACCTCCTGCTGAATTCTCCCGATCTCTTCTGCATGCGCGTTGCTTGTCAGGATGATAATGCATTGCGAAAAGTTGATCGTTTTGCCGGAACCCTGTTCAGTTAATCGTGCTTCACCCATGAGTTGAAGAAAAAGATCAAAAACCTCGCTGTATGCCTTCTCGATTTCATCAAACAGAATGAGGCGCTTGGGATTAGAAGAAACAGGACGAGTTAGTTGTCCACCGAGTTCCGAGCCGACATAGCCGGTCGGTGTTCCGATCAACCGGGTTTTTGCCTCGGGGCCGCTGAACTCCGAGCAATCGAATCGCAGCATCGCCTCCTCGCTGCCAAAAAGAAACTCTGCGACGGCTTTTGCCAGTTCTGTCTTGCCTGTACCGGTCGGACCTAGGAAAAGCAGGTTGCAAATTGGTCGCGACTTCTGCTGTTTCGCCATTTGCAGACGCACCAACCTGGCAACATCCTTCACAACCGCATCCTGCCCCTTCACCCTGGATTGAAGATGATTGATCATCTCCTGCTCATCAATCTTTGTTCCCACAGCCCCAGCTTTCTTCTTATCGAGCATGGCTTTAAGCTGCTCCCAGTCGGTCATTTCAGGTAAATTAGCCATAATTCAGTCAAGTAAGAATTTTCGCAATTTGTCACCGTCTTCCGCCAATTTGGCATCTGCTCGCCAGGAGCCGGGGTGATCGAGATCAAGAGTTTTGGTTCCAGGATAATTTACCTCTATTTGTCGCCCCGCTTTATTTGGACAGTCTCGGCGAATATCTTTCACTCCTCTATTCATGGCGAAAACTACCTTTGCTGCTTTAACGCATTTCAGGAATTTGAGAAGCAATCCATCGCAATATGCAATCCAATCGCATTTCGACGTGGGTAAACCGTTCATCCCTTCGCAGTCGCTTCCGCCACGCATGAAAGGGAAGTAGTTCCAAATTAAGAGGTGGTATTTAGTTAGTTGTGTGCTTACAGCTTCTGGATCGGTCTTTATTATACCTCTAACATCTTCAATGCTGGTTTTTTCAAAAAGTGCCTTTAAGAGATTATTGCCAGTCGTTCCAAGTTCTTTTGCTTTGAAAAAGCCTCCGGTTGCGATTGCCGCCCAATCTTCTCCCGGCAGCACTGACATTTCACCGATCACGTGTTTGAGTGGATAATAATCCGTCAAAACGAGCACGTTAGTTTGTCGAAATGATCCATGTCTTACTTTTGCCTCGACCATTAAGCAAGCGTCAACAAACGGGTCAAACATAAGCGAAAGGCCGCGATAAGTTGATCCGCCGAATCCATTTGCTCCTTTTTTCCATGCGATAAGATCATCAGGAAGAATTTGCGTGGGGATTGTCCATTCTGGCCCCGTTTCGCCGTTAGACAGAAGATTGTATGGCGCGGGGTTGGCGTTGATCAACCCGTATCGTTTTGCGTCTGCCCATTCCAGCGAAGCGATGTCAAAGGCGATTTTTCGCAGGCATGAGTCATCTCGAAAGTGACTGTCGCATTCTTTTCGTAATGAATGAATATTCATGGTTTGCTATTAGGTTGAAAAGGAATCCGCGCATGTTTTAACTCATCAATTGCGTCCTCGTTACCCTGTATCGCTGCTTTTTTCCAAAGCTCGACCGCCTTGTTCACGTCTCCCTCCACGCCAGTGCCAGTGTTGTAGCAAACTCCAAGAACCTCCTCAGATTGCGCATCCCCCTGTCCGACGGCGCTTTTCAACAATAAGATTGCGCGGTTAATATCTCGAGGAACAACTTTGCCCTCTCCGAGATACAGCATTGCCAAATCGCACTGCGCAGCGGCATAACCTTGATCGACCGCTCTCTTTAGCCATTTCAAGCCTTCAGTCTCGTCGGGGCTCACGCCTCGTCCGTAAATATACATGTGAGCTAAATTACGTTGCGCCGCCGGCTCACCCTGTATAGCGGCTTTCATATACCAATTAAATGCTTCTGCATTATCCTGCCGCATTCCCCCTTCGCCATTTTCACACATCCAGCCAACATTTACCTGGGATAGCGCATCTCCTTGTCTTGCTGCTTTCTGGAACCACCTCGCTGCTTCAAGCAAATCCTTCTTCACGCCGAGTCCGTGCAAATAAAGCTCGCCGAGCTTACTTTGGGAATTCACTTCACCTACCTCAGCAGCACGTCGAAACCAGTTCACGGCTTGTGATTCATCGCGGGATACGCCGTCACCGTTGAGATAACATTCTGCTAGCTGATACTGTGCTCCTAAGCTGCCCTTGGCGGCAGCCTGGCTCCACCACCTAACCGCTTCATATGAGTCACGTTCTGTGCCTCTTCCGTAATAATAGTTACTTCCTAAGTAAGACTGAGCCTCAGCATGATGTTGTTCCGCTGCAGATCGAAACCATTTGTTCGCTTCGACATAATCTCGGCTTACTATTTTTCCATTGTAAAAAGCTAACGCCAACTGAAACTGGGCTTCCGAGTCGCCTTTCTCCGCTGCTACACGGTAACTGTCCAATACTTCCTGAGGTGTAGAAGTTGCTGAGAGACTTGGCTTCGACTGGATTGGAGTGCCCTGCGGTGTCACTTGCACAGTTTCAGGGACAGCAGCACTTCCGGATGAACTCATTGGGCCTTGATCGGAGTTCAGCCGTGATGGGTTTGCTCTGAAAGCATTGTAAGCAAAAAGACTTCCAGCCAAAGCTGCCGTCAGCGCAAAAAGCTGAAACCAGGAGTTCCGCAGTACCGTGTGCGAGTGTTGCATAGGTCCAAAAGTTTCCACAATCAAGGCAGGCTTACTCCGGTTGGGACTGGTCCCACGCTCGGAGCCACGCCTTGCCCCTTATGTCTTCGGGTAACATTAGACTTCTCCGAGACAATCTTCAGCGCGCCCGATTCATTGCGTACCGTCAGCGTGCTGTCGTTATCGCCTTCGATGAATTCTCCCTTTTGATTCTGAACCTGGAAATGGGTCTTGAACGAAACGACCGCACTGTCAGAAGCCGTCGCCGCCTTGATGCGAATGGGGCTGATGAGCGCCTCTTCGCCATAAGGCCATCTTTGAAAATATTTACTTATATCAGACCGAATGAAGTCTCGATCAACAATGCCGTTGTCAAAGTAATCGACCTGGTCTGCACGGGTCTCCACCAGTCCATCGATGTCCCGGTGGTTAGACAAGCGCAAATTCTCATTGATGAAATCTTCGACCTGCTTTGGCGTGATTTCATTGTTTGAAGATATTGGGGATTCCTTGTCTTCTCGCACCTGTACGGATGATTCGGGAATGTTGGAAGCAGGGGCCGGTGCGCTGGGATGAATTTCTTTCGGCAGGGCGCTTTTAAATCGGTTTTGGCTTGAAACAAGGGCGACTGAATTGTCCAATGTAATCTTGGGCGTCGAATCCACCGGATTAGATTCTGTCTGCGAAGGTTGAAGCGCGTTTTCTTGCGGGGAAGCAGACCGATATTGTTTTAACTTTTCGGTGGCATCCGGATCACCCTGGTCGGCTGCCTTTTGAAACCATTCAGATGCTTTGAAAAGGTCCTTCGCTACACCGGCACCATCCCAGTAGCAGAGCCCAAGGGCATATTGGGATGCTGCATTTCCCTGATTGGCGGCTTTCTGAAACCATCCAACTGCTTTCTGTGGATCCCTGTCCATGCCCTGCCCGGTCATATAGCTAATGCCGATATTATATTGAGCCAACGCATATCCCTGAATCGCTGCGGCTTGATAAAGCTCGATCGCTTTGTTCACGTCCTTTTCGATTCCAGTCCCATTGCTGTAACACATCGCAAGGTCGTATTGAGCATTGGGAAGCCCCTTATCCGCTGCCTTCTGGAACCATTCAA
>Ga0326727_10021694_pt1 | contig 12528 bp, 14 predicted proteins | sample MB2enrmetagenome_FD_207643 | JGI IMG/M metagenome (GOLD analysis project Ga0326727, IMG submission 207643) | Lab enriched peat soil microbial communities from McLean, Ithaca, NY, United States - MB29MY | ecosystem: Environmental > Terrestrial > Soil > Wetlands > Peat | place: USA: New York...
ATGGCGGTCCAGAAATTGTGCCGGAAAAGCGACTCGACATAACGGGCGCGGCGATTAACCCCTACGCACGAGATAACCCATCTGAATTCATCCAAACCGGCATTTCTACGATAGACGGAATGAATACCCTCGTTCGAGGGCAGAAATTGCCCATTTTCTCGGGATCGGGTCTCCCCCATAACGACTTGGCGCTGCAAATTGCGCGGCAGGCGAAAGTATTGGGTGCAGAAGAAGCCTTTGCCGTCATTTTCGTCGCCATGGGCATCACCGCAGAAGAAGCGCGACATTTTATGAATGACTTTGAGAGAACTGGGGCGCTTGAGCGGGCTGTCGTGTTTTTGAACCTTGCGGATGATCCTGCAATTGAGCGGCTCATTACTCCACGACTTGCGCTCACAACGGCTGAGTACCTCGCCTACGAACACGATATACACGTCCTGGTTATACTCACCGACATGACGAATTATTGCGAGGCGCTGCGGCAGATTGGCGCTGCCCGAGAAGAGGTGCCCGGGCGACGCGGCTACCCCGGATACATGTATACTGACCTTGCGTCGATCTATGAACGCGCCGGACGAATCCGCGGTAAAACAGGTTCGATTACACAAATCCCGATTCTCACCATGCCTGGCGACGATATCACCCACCCAATTCCTGACCTTACGGGGTATATTACGGAAGGGCAGTTCGTGATATCGCGTGAGCTACATAGGAGGGGCATATATCCGCCGGTAAACGTCCTCCCCTCGCTCTCACGCCTTATGAATTCGGGCATAGGCGTTGGAAAGACGCGTGAAGACCATAAGGCGGTATCGGACCAGCTTTATGCGGGGTACGCCGAGGGCAAAGATCTGCGCGGGCTTGTGGCGATCGTCGGGAAGGAGTCACTTTCCGATCGTGACAAAACGTTGCTCGAGTTTGCGGATATCTTCGAGGACAAATTCGTACGACAGGGTTACGAGGAAGATCGCGGTATAGATGAAACGCTTCAGCTCGGCTGGGATTTGCTTGCAACGTTGCCGGAAGCGCAACTGACCAGAATTGACAGGAAGCTTATTGAGAAATATCATCCGGCACACGTCGCGAAAAAGGCTGAGGAGTCCGTGACCGCAGTCTCTTCCTAGCGTGGCTTTAGACAATGCCTAGGCGGCGTACATATGTAGCGCCAGAATCCCTGTTCGACTAAGGAGAGCGCATGGCTTTAAGGGAAGTAAAACCAACACGATCGGAACTGCTCGAAATTAAGAAGAAAATCCGGTTGTCGGAGTCGGGCTACAACCTGCTGAAGATGAAGCGGGACGGGCTGTTGCTGGAATTCTTTGACGTCCTTGAAAAGGTGAAAGATGCGAGCATAGACCTAGCGAACGCGTACAAAATTGCAAAGGAGAAGATTGATGTCGCGGAAATGGTCGAAGGTGTAATAGAAGTGTATTCCGCCGCGTTTGCTTTGAAGCACAAGCCAGAGGTCACTTTAACGAGCAGGAGCTTAATGGGGGTCACCGTCCCGGAAGTATCTTTCGCTACTATCAGCAAGAGTATAGATCAGCGCGGTTATGGCATAATAGGGACATCATCGGCGATTGACGAGGCGGCAGCTGCATACGAAGAGCTGTTAGATAAGATTATACGCGCGGCAGAAGTCGAAACTGCAGTCAAGCGACTGCTTATGGAAATTGAAAGGATTAAGCGTCGCGTAAACGCACTTGAATTTCGGGTGATACCGGACTTGAAAGAAGCCGAGGCGTTCATCGTGTTCAGGCTCGAAGAGATGGAACGCGAAAATATCTTCAGGCTTAAAAAAATCAAGAAAAAAGCGGCGAGTTCTGAACCTGCGTGACGCTGCGCTGTTTATGGTCCAAAAGAAAGAGCCACCTTGTGCTGCCTCATACTTAAACTTCTGCCCAGTCGTTATGGCCGCTGAGTATTTACGTGTCTTCGGCAATTGGATTGCTTTAGACCGCTGCGGCGTGCCTTCCAAGAAAATCCATATGAGCGCTTCATATGCTTCTGAGTGGCGGTCTGGATATGGTGTTAGGATGGCAGACGCCACCGAAACGACACTGCTTAATCCATTTCCAAAAAAGATATCTAAATGTAATTAGAATAATAGCGGGGATGTAGTTTTATGCCTGAAGCTCGAGATGAGGAAGTAGGGAGACGCCTGTTTCAAATACACAAGGAAAAAGCTGTTGAGGTTGCGCTAGAAAAAATACGGCGAAAAATGCCGTCAGAGTGGGGATCATTTACTTCATCAGATATTGACGTCCTGAAGGACATTTTAGGAGAAGCTTGGGTATGTATTAAGCGGAGCGAGTGGGAAGGCATCTCTTTTTCAAAGTTGACAAAAAAAGACTTAGAATCAATTATAATGATCGCAAAGCAAGTCAGCAAGAATGAAAAGCCAGAGAAAATAGCGGTCGACGAAGTTTGCTGTGCGATAATAGGTAAAGAATAGGGTTCGTCTCTATTTTTGCATCGTTGACTTGTGCCCTCTAAATCGTTGTATCGGCGAGTGTAGGATGAGTTGTCGATTCTTACGCGGGAGCAGAAGCAATGGCCTGTTTCTTCTTCGCAGCCTTCCGTCTCCGTTCGAGGATCTTTTTGACCTTCTTTAGTCGATACAAATCCTCTCTCTCCCTTTCTTCAATGGATATCTTGATGTATTTAGCTTGCCTCTTTAACTCAGGTATGAGCACTTGTTCAAGGGCGTTTACTCGCCTTCTGTTCATTTGGATTTCGTCGCCGAGCCTTCTGAGCGATGTTTCAGTTTCGGCCAATCCGATGATCAAGTCCAGCTCCTCCTCGTATTTCTCTGCTGTTTCGTCGATCCTTCCACTTGTTCCTATCATGCTGTAACCTCGTTCGAGGACGCTTTTTGTGACTGTTTTACGCTCAACGAGTGGCACCGGGACACCCATTATGTTTTTTCCCCGAATATCGAGGGATAAGGACCTTTTCGTTGCAAAGGACGCGGATTTTAAAGCTACAAGGTCGTCAACGGCCTCGGCGACGCTCAGAGAGCGTTGGGCAGCAACGGCAGCGATGTCCAGTTCTTCTCGTGATTTGGAAACCGACACCATGATGTGAAAAAACTCTTGAATGAGGGCATCCATTTTTTCGCGTAAGAGATCTCTTCCCTGCTCCGCCAACTTTATTTGGGCTTTCTTCTTGATCAATTCCATTCGTGTCGGGTTGACTTGTTCCACGTCATCTCCTCTTGTGGACGGGATGATATTTTTGAATATAGTCCAGCTTTATTCGCTTTAGTTCCTCCTCAGGAAGCATTGAAAAGAGTTCCCAGGCTATCCCAAAGGTCGTTTCGATGTTTCTGTCTTCAGCCCCTTGCGAGATGAATTTTCGTTCAAATTCGTCTGCAAATTCTAAGTATTTCTTGTCTAGTTCCGTCAACGCCTCCTCACCGACGATCGCAACGAGTCGTCTTAGATCTCTGCCGTACGCGTATGATGCGTAGAGCTGATCTGCCACGTTCCGGTGATCTTCTCGGGTTTTTTCTGGTCCTATCCCCAAGTTCATTAGGCGAGACAAACACGGAAGCGCGTCGATGGGGGGATCAACCCCTCTTCGGTACAGATCCCTGCTTAACACGATTTGCCCTTCAGTGATGTAGCCAGTCAAATCTGGCACGGGATGGGTAATGTCGTCGTCGGGCATGGTGAGAATCGGGATTTGCGTGATAGACCCGCTTTTTCCTTTGATCCGCCCTGCGCGTTCATAGATCGACGCAAGGTCAGTATACATGTATCCCGGATAGCCGCGCCGCCCGGGCACCTCTTCTCGGGCAGTGGAAATCTCTCTCAAAGCCTCGCAGTAATTTGTCATGTCGGTGAGAATAACGAGCACGTGTAAGCTGTGGGTGTAGGCGAGGTATTCTGCAACGGACAAAGCACACCGTGGCGTCGCGACCCGCTCAATAGTCGGGTCATCTGCCAAATTCATGAAGAATACCACACGCTCTAGCGCCCCCGTGCGTTCAAAATCCTGCATAAAAAATGATGCGTCTTTGTACGTAATCCCCATCGCTGCAAAAATGACGGCGAAGTTCTCTCCCTCGCCCAACACCTTTGCTTGTCGCGCTATCTGAGCCGCTAGCCTGTTTGCCGGCAGACCGGATCCAGAGAATATCGGCAGCTTCTGTCCGCGGACTAGCGTATTTAGGCCATCGATTGCTGACATGCCAGTCTGGATAAAGTCCGCCGGTTTGTCGCGGGCGTACGGATTGATAGGAGTTCCGGTGATGTCCACGCGTTCTTCGGAAATGATAGCGGGGCCTCCATCTCTTGGATTGCCAACGCCATCGAAAATCCTGCCGAGCATGTCAAACGAGACATTGATTTGCGGCGGCTCCCCCGTGAATCTGACCCGTGTCTCGAGGTCGTCGATCCCACTTGTGCCTTCATAGACCTGAAGAACAGCAAGCTCTTGAGAAATATCCAAGACCTGGCCGGTCCGTTCTTCGCCATTGGCGAGCGTAATTTTGGCCGTCTCTCCGAACGAAACTCCTTTCACGTTCTCGGTGAATATCAACGGCCCGGAAACATAGTTGATCGTCTTATACTCTTTGGTGAGCAAGCTGTGGGACGTCATTTGGCGACCTCCAGAGATCCGACACTACCCTCGATTTTGTCGATGAGGTCTTTGACGGCACTCACGTCCTCTTGTTCCTTCATTCGAGCGATGTCTGTTTTTACCGGAAGGTCCAGGAGTTGTTGTAGCGAGACCCCTTTGCCTAACGCCTCAGTAATCGCATCGTGAAAGGTCAAGATCACTTTCAACATCCAGTATTGCTTGTCAAGGGGACAAAAAGAGTCGATCTCGTCAAACGCGCTTTGTTGCAAGAAGTCCTCACGCACCATTCTTGTCACTTCTAAAATCGCCTTCTCGCTCTCTGGCAAAGCATCGGGGCCCACTAGTTGAACGATCTCCTGCAGTTCGACTTCCTTTTGGAGGAGGAACATCGTCTTGTCTCGCAGCTCTCGCCAATCGCGCGCGGTGCTGTCCATAAACCAGTCTTGGACGCTGTCTATATAGAGAGAATAGCTGTTTATCCAATTGACGGCGGGGAAATGTCTCCTGTACGCTAAGCTCGTGTCTAGTGCCCAGAATGCGCCCGCTATCCGCAATGTGTTTTGTGTTATCGGCTCTGAGAAATCGCCTCCCGGTGGCGACACCGCGCCAACGACCGTGATGGATCCAGTTCGTTTATCAGAGCCTAAACAAACAATCCTACCGGCACGCTCGTAAAAGGCGGCCAATCGTGTGGCGAGATAGGCAGGGTACCCCTCCTCGCCAGGCATCTCTTCAAGCCGTCCCGAGACCTCCCGAAGCGCTTCTCCCCATCGTGATGTCGAGTCCGCCATCAAAGCGACGTCATATCCCATGTCGCGATAGTATTCCGCCATAGTGATGCCCGTGTAAATCGAGGCCTCTCTGGCTGCCACGGGCATGTTTGAGGTGTTTGCGATCATGATGGTCCTCTCGATCAAGGGCTGCTTCGTACGCGGGTCAACTAACGCCGGGAATTCAGTAAGCACGTCGGTCATCTCATTGCCTCGCTCTCCACAGCCGATGTACACCACAATCTGTGTGTCCGACCATTTCGCGAGCGTTTGTTCTGAGACGGTTTTTCCGGTGCCGAATCCGCCGGGAATCATGGCGGTGCCGCCCTTCGTCACCGGAAACATGCTGTCAAAAACGCGCTGTCCCGTGAGCAAAGGCAATGTGGGATCCAACTTCTTGGCGTACGGCCGTCCAATTCGCACCGGCCATTTCTGCACCATGTTCACGTTGACGCCGCTATCCAAGGCGCATATAGTGTCCTCGACAGTGAATTCTCCACTTGCTATTTCGGTGACCGTCCCTGATACGTGGGGCGGGATCATGATCTTGTGCTCGATATGATACTCGTATACACTTCCTACGACGTCTCCCGCTTCTACAGCGTCGCCTTTATTCACTGAAGCTGTGAACTCCCACTTTCGATCTCTGTCTACCCCAGGCACGGCGATGCCCCGCGAAATGAAATCGCCGCTTTTTTCCATGAGGATTGGTAACGGTCTTTGAATGCCGTCATAGATCGAAGAGATTATCCCAGGACCCAGCTCGACGCTCAGTGGGCTCTCGGTGTTCACAACTGTCTCCCCGACTCTTAGTCCTGAGGTATCTTCATAGACTTGAATGACGGCTTCATCGGCGTCTAATCGGATAATCTCACCGTTGAGCTGCTCTTCGCCAACGCGCACGACGTCATACAATCTCGACCCCCTCATTTCATGAGCATAAATGACCGGACCGGAGATCCGTGAAATCGACCCTTGTAACATGTCTCTATCTCCTCACCACGATATTGTAGCCAATCGCCCTGCGCAACATCCTTTCGATGTAGTCCGCGCGATCAATCTGTCTGGTTCTCGAAGGTATCGGAATGATGATTGGTCTGTGCGTCTTTTCGATTTTTTCCATGAGCTTAGCATCCAGTGAAGCCATAAAGTCCTCGTTCACCGCGACAATGCCGGTATCATCCTTAAACAACAAAGGGGGGATTATGCTCATAGCCTCTGCTAAGGTAGCCACTTCGAGAACCTCGACCCCCGCCAGCCGAAAACCCGGTGCCGTCTCTGGGTCGGTTACGACTACAAATTTATACAAAGACTAGTTCCTCCATGACTTCCTTTTCTGGCACGTACTCGGTCTTGCACATCGCTATGATCCGGATGTTGGTGATCTCGTTGAGCTTAGCCCACAAGTAACCAATGACCAGGGCAAGGCTTAGCGGATCGCCAGAGAACAAACTCAGAGCTTTTTGTAAGACAAACTTATCGAGTTCTTTTTCAAATGGAGATATCTTTTCTGCGGTGATGTACTCGTCCGGAAGGCGGGCGAGGAAGTCGTAAGAAGTGTTCGCCAATTGTTTGGTAACAGCCTCCATCGTTCGAGTTTTGCTTAGAGCCGAGAGCTTATCGAGGTCTAACTCTTTTCCCCCGGGAATGAAGTAGTACTGGATGTCTTCAAGTTCAACCTTGTCGCGAATGATCCGCAAAACGTTTTTTATGTTGGTCACGTCTATTTCCGTTCTTACTATCCCCCGAATGATCCCTTCATCGTACGAATCACCAGCGACGGCGTGTAAAGCGTGATCATAGTAAAACTTGTCTAGAGCATACTCCAGCACAACGAGATCTCGCGATTCGCTGTATTCCTTGAAATGTTGCGTTAACGGCCGTGCATATTCGATCCCCCACGTCGCGAGTAAGTCAATAACCGCTTTGACATCCGGCTGCTTAATCATCTCGGTGAGCGTCGCATCGCTAAGCGCTCCGGCAGGTGCAAGGCTCTCTGCTATCTCTTCAGGCACCTCTTGGATATTTTTCCCTCTCAAGATCGTCTTTATGTTTTGGAGGTCCCATTTGTTCAGGAATATGTTAATAAGCGTTTCAGCGTCTTCGCCTTTTACAAAACTGAATATCAGTCGAAAGGTCTTGCCTAGATTCCGCCGCAGCGCCTCTTCGACGCACGCTAGACCGATATATTTGACACTGGCATCTTCTAGGTCTTGTCGGTAAGGCGTGTTTTCTAACTCGTCGATAACGGAGCTGATGTCCAGTTTGGCCCCTAAGGCCTCGAGTTCTTTCCGCTCAAGGAGACGGCTTTTCATGCCCCTTATGCGCGCACCGATGTACTCGTAGTCCACCTCAGTCACCGAATAGCGTGGAAAAGATCTCTCGTTTCAGGAGTTCTTTGGCATTGTTTAGTCGTGATTCAATCGTATTGGATACGACCACCTTTCCGTCTTTCGTGCTGACGGCTAAACCTCCTGCGCTGGTCAAATCACCGACGATCTCGGAGTTCCTGCCTAGTTCATCTAACACCTGCCTGCATAGAGTTTCGTCCCGCGCATCGATATGAAGGTTCACCTTCTCTCCTTCGAGTTCGCGAAACGCTTCTTGGAGCATCTTCTTGAAATTTTCTTTGTAACTGGCGTGATCTCTAAAACTGTCTAAGCTTTTTTTCGCGTCGAAAAACGCTCGTTGTATGACTGCGTCCTTCTCTTTTATGATCCGCATTTTATTTTCGGCCTTGACGTTGTAAATCAGTTTGTTTCGCTCTATCTCAGCCGATTTTTTTGCGTTCTCGCACTGCGAGGCCTTAATCGCCTCAGCCTTTGCTTCTGCGTTTCTTTTTATTTCTTCGGCTTCTTGATGCGCCTTTTGCATCATCTCTGTGATGCCCTTTTCAGCGCTTACCCCCATCGACGCAATCAGATTTTCATATGTCATTCGCCCCACCAGCCTTTTATCGGCTCTCCTTTGAGTTTTTTTTGCGCGTCAGCGATTAGGCTCCGATTGGTATTCTGAAACAACAGGAGATTTCATTGTAAACCCAGTAGTTGCAGCGCCACCATGAAAGGCTCAAGCGTCGTCACATCGTAGGTAGAACGAAAAGGATAATCGCAGCCACAACGAAGCCTAAAATGACTAAAGTTTCTGGAAGTGCCACAAAAACGAGCGCTAAGCCGAATAATTCTGGTTTTTCTGCAATCACTCCTGCTCCTGCTGCACCTATTCTTGCCTGTGCTATTCCAGTTCCGAGCGCACCTAACCCAAAAGCTATTCCTGCACCAATCGGTATCGCCCATTCGACCGCCATTTTTTCCTCCTATATTTTTTTTGTCAGCACCGCGTCTTACGGTTACGTCGTAATCTGACACGGATTTGCGACTTGGATAACAATATTCTACTCGGTAGCATGCGTGCTTGTCGCATATCCGCGTCTATGTTCTTCACCCTCGCAGAGAGGTTTGATGACTTTTTTTGCCCCCGCTCTACAGATGGCTTCGACGTCGTGCGCTGCATAAAAGCCTCCTCCGGACTCTTACTTTGGCGTCCCCCGTTTGAAAGGATCGTACAGTCTGCCCCCGCCCTCATAAAACTTTGAATAGAATTCTACGATATGTAGCCTGAGTGCTTGAATCGAGGGGCTAAACATACACAGGACGACATTCAATCCGTGAAGCAACACCGCTATCAAAAGACCTACCAATACGATTCCCATTGAGCTTCCTAGCTCATTGGCTACAAGCGCGAGTACTACGGAGGCCATCCCTATTGCCATGAGTCTCGCGTACGAGAGGACGTTTGTAAACGTACTCATGACTTCTATTGCTCCCGCAATTCCGCCGCCATACATTACTAGCGGCAGTCCAATGACGAGCAGAACTATGCCGGGAGCTACGAGTATAGAGGGAACCACTGCAACTATCGCGAGCAGAATCACTATAATGCTCGCCAAGGCGAGGATCATGCCAACCCTCGTACATACGAGCTTTTGGTTGCTGCGTCTGCGCGCGTTCACCACCCCTATGCCGAGGCCAAAGAACACGTGAAATACCCCGATGGCGACCGTGAAAATGATCAGCGGCACGATAATTTTGATCCTATCTAATGTCACCCCATCTATCGTTACGGGCTGTATCCAGCCCATCATTTGTCCGAGATTTCCGAAGAACTCGCCATAGAGATAGCCAAAGAAGATGGTGGGAATTGAGCAGATGATCAGGATGTTCATCAGTTGCTTGATTGTTGGACTGCGTTGTCCGTAGAACCATCTCACCACCAGCGCAAACACGAGTATACAGATGCCGTACCCGATGTCGCCTACCATGAGGCCAAAGAAGAACGGGAAAAACAGCGCGAGCAGCAGTGTCGGCTCAATCTCGCCGTGCTGTGGTGTACCTATCAAATTGCTGAGAGTCTCAAAGGGCTTGACAATTCGCGGATTGTCGTAACACGACGGCGCGTTGTAGCTCTCCTCTCGACTTACGCTAAGGTCGTTTACGATGACTCTGCCTTCAAATGCCTTTTTCAATGCATTTTTAGTGTTTGCGAGCTGCTTTTTTGGCACCCACCCAATCATCACGAAGGTGTAGTCCGTCTGCCCGAACTTGGTGAAAACACTGAGCTCTTCATTCCTGTCTTCAAGCACTTCTTTGAGCACGCTGAGCTTGGGGTACCAGTTCCTCGACAGTTCTGTTAACTCCTCGTTGACGGCGCTCATTTCGACTGTTGCTTTCTGCCGTTGTTCGTCGACTAACGTCAGAACCTGGTCAAACGGCTTACCCATATACTCGGGCGGAAGTCGAACTTCATTCACATTTTGGGACCAAATAAATGAGTGGACCTGGTCAGAGTACCTTTTATTAAACACCGTGACCGCAGCCGTCGTCGCCTCGTCGACATCCGCGGACATGAGCTCAAATTGGTTGTGCGTGATCTCGACTAGCGCTGCGCGAACAATCTCGAGGACATCCTTAAACTCCCTTTGGATGAGAATTACGGTGACCTCAAACCCCTCTAAAATAGGAAGTTGAGCCTCCAAAGGCTGCAGCTTCTGAATAACTTCTTCGTAATGAGTGAGATTCGTAAGCGTAAACTCAATATCACTTTTTCGCGTTGCTAGGTCTTTGGTCAGCGTCTCGAGCTCGCCGATAACCTGGCTGGCCTCTTCGACGAGCTCATCATCATTTTTCCACCGAAGTCCTTCATAGATTTGGGCCTTTAGCGCCTCGTTCACGGGCATCGTGGGGAGTAGGTGAAACATACCGCTGACTTTGACTAATGCGCCCGCGACGTCGACTTTTGGGCCTGCCTGCACGCGTCGCAGCATCGTATCTCCCGGGGCGATAGTCGTCGACGCGTCCTCTAAATGAACCGTCCCTAGGTTGTACAGAAAATCAACTGTGCTGTGCAAGTCGTCTTTTGGTCCAATGACTTGGATCTTGGTCATTTTCTGCAGCATATCGATCTACTCGGGGGTCACCGCTTTCACAATTATTTCTATGGCCTTGGACAAGTTTTGCTCTCCGCCCTGTCTTGTCAATTCTGCCTCTTCCTTGCCGAGCCGTTGCAGGTTTTCTACCTCGTTAAGGACGCCGGCTAGCTTTTTTTTGGAGTACTCGTCAGCGGCTTGTTTTCCGTCAGTCTCAGCCTTTTTCAAAATATCAGTGGCTTCCCTTCTAGCGTCTGCGACAATCTGCTCGGCATCTTGCCGCGCCTGGTCCGCCTTTACGCTTAGTTCCACCTCCTTCCTTCGTATCTGCTGCAATACCGACGGCTCTACTTCAGCCATTTTTGTTTGCTCGGAGTTTTGATCCTATAGCCCGCGTCGCGCTTTTAGGTGTGCAGTTATCGCCTGATCTGAAACGTGTCGTTCGATCTTTTTTTGATCGCTATATTTCGTCTTTTCAGCTGCGCGCAAAACGCGCTCTCGACACCGGTCTACCGCTCCTTGTTTTAGTTTATCGACTAGCTGTATAACACCGTTATCCACATTGTGTCACCAAGGTGTTACATTTTTATCATTATTAATTACGTAAATATCAGTTGGGAAACGATATATTTTACGGTGCAATATTGCTAAGAAAAAGCACCTTTTCTGGCCTCTTAGACAATAAATAAGGAAAAAAAGGCGCTTAAAGGCAATTTTTTTTTGATGAGACTCCCGGAGGTTCATTCTTATAGGTAAAAGTCCTCGATACGGCTAGCGATGGGTATGGGTAGTCGTAGTGGGTGCGTGCGCTATAATGCCAGAATTCCGCAGTTTTAAAGGGTACCGCCTAAGCATTTGTAAACCTGCACGCGCGAAATCTATTGAAGCCATAGGTCTGCTCGACTCCTCTTTTGCGATGCACTCTCAGTACTGTTCAGCGTGCCCGAGCTTTTATGTACAGCGTTAGCATAATGACTCGTGGTGAGGATCGTGAAGCGACTCAAGGTCAGGGACGTTATCAAGCATAGAACGCAGACGATTGATCCGAGTGCATCGCTCCTTAATGCGGCAAGGCGCATGGTGGAAGATGCAACAGACGCTTTCATCGTGTCGCCGCTTGAAAAAGATGAGCCATTCGGCATCATTACCGAGAGAGATATCGTCGATTTGTTCGCCGACGAGGTCGATATTGGCAAAGTGACGGTAGGAGAGATGGCCAGCAAGCCACTCTTCATCGTATCTCCGGGAATGCCCATCCTGTACGCTGCTAAGATGTTTCGAAAAGGTGGGGTGAATCATCTGGCCGTCTTCAACGGGCAAGAAATCCTCGGGATTATCTCGTGTAATGACGTCTTGAGAGGCCTTCCCAATTTGATGGAGCAAATCTACAGCGAGTTCGATTAGCCGTTAGCCAACGGTGCCCGCACCTTGAGTGTGGTGCCTCTGAGTAGGAGGTTCGCCGAAGCGAGAAGGGCTTTAGGAACGATTTTGGACTGAGATCCAATCTCGGTTTGACTCGCTTTTTTTCCAAAACCATTAAGTAGGTATCGTGTAATCATATTACGAAATAGCTTGATGTATAAGCATCTTTGGAGTCTATCTGTTGTATTGAGGCGATCATAATGGCGGAACAACCCCCTAAGAAAGCTGTATTTGAGGACTATGGTATCGATCCCGCGCTCTCTGAGATTCAGAATTTCAAGGCTGAAATCGTGTACGAGCTGAAGAAAGCTGAGGTGCCATTCC
>Ga0326727_10021695_pt1 | contig 12527 bp, 8 predicted proteins | sample MB2enrmetagenome_FD_207643 | JGI IMG/M metagenome (GOLD analysis project Ga0326727, IMG submission 207643) | Lab enriched peat soil microbial communities from McLean, Ithaca, NY, United States - MB29MY | ecosystem: Environmental > Terrestrial > Soil > Wetlands > Peat | place: USA: New York...
AGCCCCAAGAACTGCTTTTTCTTTAGGGTTTCATTAAAAATCCGCATGGAAAGTAAGGCGATGAGTATGGGTGAAAGGAGGCAAACTAAAATCGCAGCAACAGAGGCGTCTGCCAACTCGATGCCTATGTATTGGACAATGAAGAAGAAAGTGACTCCTACGAGAGATAAACCTACGAACACCAGAGTGTCTTTGCCTTCAAAAAGCACTACACTAAGCGGCCTCCTAACCTTCATCACCACAAGAACGACTAGAAACAACGCTCCTGCTACCAGAAACCTGAATGTTGCGATAGCGATTGGAGTCAATCCTTGCAAAAGCAATGCTTTCACAACAACAAATGAGCTACCCCAAAAAATAATCAGGCATAACATCAAGAAAAAGTCAAATGAACCGATTTTGTTGTTTGCCATTTTCCCACATTTTCATATAAACAACAATGGGCGGATTAAACCGTGTAGGTGGATTTTAGTGTGAGAGGAGGCAATCTAATTTTTAGAGTCTGTCGTTTGCGCTGATAATTTTTCATCGTGCGGTGCATAGAGGAAGCAGGAGACTGACCGATTAGCATATTGGTACATTTTAGGATCTTGGTATTGACTGAGCTCTAGCTTGACGCCCTCTTCAGATTCGCTTAATTTATCTATTGCAGTAAGACTTCTTGTCTTTTCCTTTTCCAAGTTGAGCAGTTCATTCATTTTACTCATGTTGACGTTTCTAATCATTACGTTAGCATTTCCATTTGTGGAAATAACGGTTTCTTCTTTGAACATGTCTGCATACTTATCCTCAATGAGGTATTTCAGATCCGCAGCTACGTCGTCAGCAGTCCAGCCGCACATGTTGAAGGCTACTGGGCATCTAGGGTGAAAAGAGCACCCTGGTGGCGGCTCCACTAAGTTTGGAGTGTCTCCCTTCAATATTATCTTGTTTCCCTTGACTTTCTTCCCTGGAACAGCCGATATAAGCGCCACGTTATACGGATGGATTGGGCTTAATATTACGTCTGTCTTCAGCCCGCTTTCCACTATTTTGCCAGCGTACATGACGTTTACCTGGTCTGCCATGTAGGAGATCACGGCTATATTGTGGGTTATGAGGATCATTCCTATGTTATACTTCTCCCTTATTTTGCGCAAAAGTGCTAGTACCTGAGCTTGGACCGAAACGTCCAGCGCACTGGTCGGCTCGTCTAATACCAAGAATTTGGGCAGGGTGGCTATTCCCCTAGCTAGGGCAACCCTCTGTTTCTGGCCACCGGAAAGTTCATGAGGGTACCTATAGGCGAAATCTTTTGGAAGGTTAACTTCGTCCAAGAGCTCCATGCATCTATTGAACGCTTCCTTCGGCCGCATATAACCTGTAGCTATGATGGGTTCCATTATGATGTCCAAGATGTTCAGCCGAGGATCCAATGATGAATGTGGGTCCTGAAAGACAATGTTCGTATTCTTCCTGATCTCATTTTGCCTACCTCGCTTTTTGCTGAAGACAGAGTATTCTTTTTCAATGTCAACTGCTTTCTTCAACTCATTATTTGCTACATAATCATCGTACTTTTGTAAGATATCGTCCGGTATATCAAAGAAGACTTGACCAGATGTTGGCTTTAGGAGGCCTAGAAGCATCCTTCCGAGCGTGCTCTTCCCTGAGCCGCTCTCCCCCACTACGCCTACAACCTCGCCCTCTTTCACCTCTATATTCACGCCGTCAACGGCTTTGAGCATAAGTGGTTTCCCGAGTACGCTACTGCCTTTGATCGGGAAGTGTTTAACCAGTTGTCTTGTCGCTATTAACATTCTTCATCACCGTGTAGGGAAGCAGGCGACAAAATGGCCTTCTTCGACTTCCACCATTTCTGGGTTCATAGTTCTGCATTTATCCGTCGCATCTGGGCATCTAGGGTTAAAAGAGCAACCTAGTGGCACGTTCCTCATGTCTGGTACAGCGCCGCCTATGCCTTGGATTTCATTACCGTCAATTGTGGGGATGGCTTTTATGAGCATCTTCGTATATGGATGAAGAGGATTGTTGAAGACTTCTTCTGTAGGTGCCACCTCAACTATTTTGCCGGCGTACATTATGCCGATTCTATCGCACACTTCTGCTAAGACAGAAAGGTCATGAGATATGAATATAAACGAGGTGTTGAACCTTTGTTTAAGATGCCTTGCAAGCTCGAGTATTTGAGCCTGCACAGTTACATCTAGCGCACTTGTCGGCTCGTCCAATATGACCAATTCAGGGTTGTTCGCAAGCGCGATAGCTATCACTATCCTCTGCCTCATGCCACCTGACAGCTCATGGGGATACATCTTTACCACTTTGTCCGGGTTGGGGACCTCAAGCATTGAAAGAAGTTCGATTGCCTTTGTGTATCCTTCTTTTAATAGGACGCTCTTAACTGCCCTGCTTAGGCCCGGAATCTTCATCCAGCCTCCTACGTTCTTTCTTTTTTCTATATCCTGCATGACTATCTTTTCAAATGACCCTAACTTCTCCGAATGGAGCGACATAATAATTTTCCCTTTCTTGGCCTCCCCAAGATCGGTTCTCCTCCATACATTGAGGACTTGGTCCTGAATCCCGTTTAGCCCCTTCGATTCAGCATATGCGTTGATAGCTGATTCGTCTGCCCCTTCCTTCAGTAGTTTCATTATCTGCTCAATATCATCCCCTGTTGCTTTTGCCCTAGCAAGCTTCCTCTCTGCGAGCAAAGTTGGCTGATGCGTAATAACAGTCTCTGCTACTTGGAAACCGATCTGAAGAACAGGGTTAAGGCTCGTCATCGGGTCTTGAAAGACCATGGATATCCTGCTGCCCCGGACGTCGGCCAATTCCTTGTTTAGGCTTTTCATGGCCTTCTCGCTCTGTCTTAAGTTGTACTTTTCCGGTCCTTTTGATGTAACTTTCTTCGGAGAGGCTATCAGGTTTCTCTCACCGAGGAGGATGACTTCCCCTCCCGTCACTGTCGCGTTCAACGGCAGAAGGCCTATTATCGTTAGTCCCAGCGTAGTCTTGCCGCATCCGCTCTCTCCTGCTACGCCGAATACTTCACCCTGCTTAAGGTAGAGATCAACGCCGTTAATGGCCTTATAGATACCTCTCCTAGTGTAGAACTGTACATTTAAATTTGAAACATTTAACGTGTTCTCCAAATCAACTTCTCCTCCTTGGGTCTATTACATCTCTTAACCCATCGCCGACTAGGTTGACCGCCAGAGCAAACAAGGTGATAGCCACTCCCGGAAAGATCACCGCCCAAGGAGCGGTCTGAACATAGCTGAGGCCCAAGCTTGTGAGGTAACCTAGCTCTGGCACGCTTGCGTTAGCTATGAAACCTATGAAAGCAAGAGTGGAGAAGATAACCATTATTGAGCCCAAGTCCAAGGATATCTGAATAAATACGGGGGGCAGCGAGTTTGGAAGTATATGTTTAAACATGATTTTTAGCCTGCTGACTCCGGAGGCTTTGGCCGCTTCAACGAACGTAAACTCTTTAGTGCTTAGCGTCTGACTCCTCGTGTACCTCGCGTATAGAGGCCACCACACTATTGCAAGTGCGAGGGACATGTTCAGCAGACTTCTGCCGAGGATAAAGCCGACGGCCAATGCAAGTATAAGATAGGGTATGCTAAAGAAAATGTCGGTTATCCTCATCACGATTTCATCCATCATGCCACCGACAGTGGCTGAGATAACGCCTATTATGGACCCGAGTGCCGCGCCTATAGCCACAACAAGCACTGAATAGAACAAATCTATCCTTATCGCCTTAATCATGCTGGTAAATAGATCTATCCCTGGAAACGTCGTGCCAAACGGGTGTGCAAATGAAGGTGGCGCGGGCTTTGTGTTGAAAAAGTTTGGAACAAGTACCCCTGCGTTACTGATGCCGATGAGCTGTGGGTACAACTGCACAATCAGCGCGTCTACTACATATATCATGACTATGACAAGACCGACGACTGCAGCCTTGTTTGCGAAAAAGACGGATAGTGAAAGCTTAGTGTTGTCCCATTTTCTTGCTCTTAGCTCTGCTTCAGACATCTTTTTGCTTCCTAATATCTTATCCTCGGATCTATAAACGCATATACTAGGTCTACTATTAGGTTGGCAGCCACAAGAATTAAACCGAAGAGCAACGTAGAGGCCATGATGCCTCCGACATCGCTGACAAGAAGAGCCTGCGTAGTCCAGTATCCTATTCCCGGGTAATCAAATATAGTCTCCACCACCACAGCTCCGCCTAGGAGACCAGCCACGGTATAGCCGAAAAGTGTAACTACTGGCAGTAGCGCGTTCTTGCGCGCATGCAGGTTAATTACAGTTCGTTCAGCTGTACCTTTTGACCTTGCCAGCCTAATGTAATCCTGATCTAATACTTCGAGCATTGAAGACCTCAGTATCCTGATCATGCTCGCAACTATGGCCAGTGCGAGCGTGACCGAGGGCAGGATAAGGTGTAAGAACGCATCGCCAGCTACATTCCATGCGCCATGTACAACCGCGTCTATGAGAATTATGTGCGTGGGGTATGAGATTCCGTTGACATACCATGGTAGAGCTGAAACTAAGACTGGGTTTACGACGCCTGAGAACGGAAGTATTTTTAGGTAAACGCCTACCAGGATGATCAGGACTACGCCTATAAGGTATATAGGCATTGCATACAGGGTGAAGGATCCGACGCGTAGCGTGTGGTCACCAGCGGAGTCCCTGTTAACAGCAGAGTAGACGCCTAGTGGAACGCCTATCACCCATATCAGGATAGACGCTACTACTGATATCATAATTGTGTTCGGAAGGAAGAGCGTTATGGCCGTGGTTACTTGACCGCTGTATACAGGCGTGTTAGTGATGCCCCAGTTGCCTTGCAGCATTTGGTATAGCCAGTAAAAATATTGAACGTAGATTGGTTGGTTAAGGTGGAATTCGCTTGTCAGCTTTTGAATAAGCAATGTCCTTGCAATCCCAGTCAGTCTGGGGTTGATATACTCAGATAATATTATGTTTGTCCCACTTACATGGGAAAGGATAAAAACTATAAAAGTAAGGCCAATCAGCGTCGGAATAAGGAGCAGCAAACGCCTGACTACGTATACCCAAAGCCGCATAGATAAATCATCTCAGAAAAAAAAAGATGGAGCGCACGAAGCGCTTATCCTTTAACCCACCAATAGTAAGTCGAGTCCAAGGCTCCGCCAATCAGCGGGTTTTCTTGAGATTGTATGCCATTGTAACCTGTCATGTATGGCTTCACCATCCAGAATGCGTTTTCGTCAATCGTGTATATGTACAAGTACAGGTTTATAGCATCCTGTTCTGACTCCTTGTAGAGTGGACCTGCCGTTGACGCGCTGGTTGCTGCGTTTGCCTGCTGAAGCACCGTGTTAAGCTGCTGATACTGAGCTGCCTCCGTAGCGTATCCGGTTGAATTTAAGTAGGCTACCGTTAAGCCGTCCCCAGATGGATAGGTACCGCCTTGAAGATACAGGGCATTCATGTTGTCGGCCGCAGCTGGATAGTCAGATATCCATGCTAGAGAGTATATCGGCATGGGATTAGCGCCGGGCACTGTTTGACCTACCTCGGTTGAAAACGGCTGGTATACAACGGTTATACTTATGTTGGGGTCCATCGTGTGCACAGCAGCTGCAAGCATTTCGGCAGCAGCGTAGTTGACCGTATCACCTGATCCAACTACGAAAGGCATGCTGACCTTTGTGTTGTATTGTCCTGATTGCTGCATAAGCTGCGTAGCGTAAGTTAGGTCGTAGCTTGGAACGTTCTGGAGCTGGCTCGATGGCACATAGTATGGCAAGCCATTGATGATGGCGCCCGCGTAGGCGGTCCCGAAGTTTTCGCCGTAAACATTGTTGCCCACTATTTCATCTATGTAATTGGTGTAGTTGAAAGCGTAAGTGAAGGCCTCCCTCACAAGTGTATTAGCAAAGTAGTTAGCAGGCACACTGTAGCCGCTACCGAACGTTGAATGCATTAACGTTTCGGCTATGTTTTCGTTGAAGACATAGAACCCGCACGCCAAGGTTGGAAACGCATAGAGGGAACTCGTTCCTGCTGTTACCTCAGCCTTTATCAGCGGCATATAGGTAGTTGGCAAGGCAGTAACGATGTCAGCTGCTCCGCTTGAGTACAAGAGATACGCTGTTTCAGCGTCCTTGACCCACTGTATCGATATTTTATCGGTCACGGCTGGTATCCCTGATACGCCCGTAAACCCGGGGTTCGGCGCTAAGACGATCGACTGACCTGGGACATAGCTTTGTATTTCGTATGGACCTGATGCAACGGGACTAAACTGGACCTGTGTGTTGTAGCTGCCCTCATTGGCCTGACTCTGGTAGCTGTAAAACCCTGCAGCCGTAAATGTTATGCCAGCGCCAACACTCTGAAGCCAAGACGCATCCAATACTCCAGCCCCAAGTGAGTCAGCCACTGCGGTGAAAAATATTTGCGGAGTCGTAGGCGTAATGAGGTTAAATGTAACTGTGTTGCCACTTGATGTGACTGCGTTCGTTATTGCGGTGTAATCAGTCGTGTCAGTAGAGTTCTTCATTAATGAAACTCCTATACTGGCTCCTGGAACCAAGTATTGAGATAGGATCCAATCAGGCGTGCCCGGGGTTCCACCCTCGAATAACATGTTCCTGATCATCGAATAATAGACGTCGTATGCGGTAATCGGATCGCCGTTGGAGAACTTTAAGCCACTCCTTATAGTAAACGTGTACACCGTATCAGCGGCGTTTATTCCGTTCCCAACCGTGGGAATCGATGCCGCTAACATGGGTAAGAACGTGGTTGTCGATGATCCATCGTATACAAGAAGCGTCCCCATAGTGTTGAGGATTACCTCGTAGCCAACGCTTTCGTAATCTAGCTGCGGGTCAAATGAGTACGGACCGGCTGCGACCATTTCAGCGACGTTTATCACTCCAGGGTTAGGTACTTTACTAGAAGTAACGGCCACTGCAAATGTTTGAGCAGAAGAACTCACTGCTATGGTACGTACGACGGTAGTATCGTAGGTCTGCAGGGTAACCGAATTTTCCGTTACCAAGGTCAAGCTTACTGGATACAGACCTGTCTGTGTGTAAGTTGCGTTAACGGGATTTACACTTGGGTCCATCGTGTTACTGTTTGCTGGTACCGTATCGTTAACGCCGTTACCGAAGTCCCAAATATACTCGGATATAATCATATTTGGTCCGCTGGGCGCTTCAAGATAACCGCCACTGAAAATTACAGGCGTGTTAGCAGCCATTACTGGCTCGTTTGGATTTGTCGTTGAATTTAGGGCGATTACAGGGATCGATATCAATGGAGCCAAGGTGGAACTCACCGTTGGTGTTATCAGAACCGTCGACATAACGCTGTTCGTAGATGATACTACACTGCTGCCGTCAGTTTCCTGCACCGTTACTAAATATGTACCTGCAAATTCATAGGTATGAGTTGTCGTAGGTGAGCTAGCGGTGAGACCTGTAGCCGACTGTCCATCTCCGAAGTAAACAGTTGCTTTTCCGTTTGAGGCTAAATGAGCCACTGAGAAGGTAATAGCTGTTCCTTGTGTTGTCGCCAGCGTGGAGGCGGATAGAGAAATCTGTGTAGTTGGCCTTGTTGCCATATAAGAGTACACTGCCCCTACCATTGCTACTACTAAGATTACCACGATTATAATTGCCCATATTGTTCTACTCAATGCTCTATTTGACATATGTTTCAATCTTCCTTCCCCATTTTTTCGTAAAAGCTACTTTTGATTTAAGCCATCAATATTTAAGCTCTCAGTATTTAACTTTTGCGATAGAAAGTACCTACCCAGCTAAATATAAATCTAGTTATGATTTGTTCATAATTTTTTATAAAGCTTACACAAGTTTAGATAAAAACAGAAAATTTATGTGCAATAAAACATTAAATACTTTTAAGATTAAACAAAAAAACGAGTGAAAAGAAAAACACAAAAAGCTAAAAAAAAATGAAAATTACATACTTTCTAAGCACCAAACCAGACCAATTTCAGAAAAATAAAATTAAATTTTCCAGCTCACTATCCCTTGCTATTAATTTAGTAGCCGCAATCTTTAACTGTTCAAACGGAGTTTTTTGCTAATCCGTTCCAACTGTCTAACGCGCGATTTTTGTTTGAACTGGCAAAGACAGCTCCAGATAATTGAATCTACCATTAAAAAACATGCTTTTTTGATTGTTGGTGTGGAGTGTTAGTGAAAGACTGAGAAAAACTTAAAGTTGCAGTTGCCGAAAACCATTTCTAGCCAGTTGACCCTTGCTCTGGCATAAAGAAGCAAATTGAGCCAAAAATCGGGCTGGTTTAAGTGTTCAACACCTACAGAGGAATGTCGAAAGAGGCAAAATACCTAATCTACTCGTCAGTACTGCCTTCCGCAGCTTACGGCATGTTCTACACTGACATAGCATATTTTCTTACGACAGTGCAGGGGTTATCCTTCAACCTCATGGGGCTCATCATTACGCTCATGGGCGTATCCACTTTTGTAACCAGCATCCCCATGGGAATTGCAGCAGACAAATACGGCAGAAAACGAGTACTCATACTAGGCAACATAATAGCAAGCGTCATCATAGCGGTTTTCGCTTTAACCACAAACCCAGCACTGTTAATAATTGCTGCCATTTTCGAAGGGATTTCAGAGGCAGCTTCTTCAGCGTCAAGCAGTGCATTGCTGGCAGAAAAAGCTGAAGGAGCGAAGAGAAACAGTGCCTTTTCCATGTTTGGCTTTGCCCAAAGCACAGCTTTCGGCCTCGGCGCTGTTGCAATCTTGGCGACATCGACGATGGTTGGATTTTCGGATAAGGAAAGCCACGTTCTTCTTTACGTAATCCTTGCCGTTCTGAGTTTGTCTTCTACACTTATAATGTTAAAGGTTAGCGAATCAAAAAGCAGGAAAGCTAATGCAACCCTGAGTGAGCTGCTTCCAAGAAAGTCCAAAGATGTTTTGGTGAAATATGTCTTCACGGGTGCGATAATTGCCTTCGGCGCAGGCATGGTTATTCCTTTGATGACTGCCTGGATGAAGGCGCAGTACGGTATACCAGACTCGTTAAGCGGTCCAATTTTGGGCATTTCAAGCATCGTAATAGGTGTTTCTACGCTTGCTGCTCCTTGGCTTGCGAAAAGATTTGGAGTGGTTAACGCTATAGTCATAACAGAGGGTATTTCAACCATTTTTATGTTTATAACGCCACTGTCGCCAAATTACATAGTGGCCAGCATCGTTTACACATCAAGGGCCTTTCTTATGAACATGTCAAGTCCGCTTGCGCAGTCGATGATAATGGGGCTAGTGCCGGAAGATGAGCGCGGTGCGGCTTCAGGCGTAAGCGCTGCTCTTTGGAGATTGCCCAACGCATTGAGCTCATTCGTCGGTGCCTGGCTGATTGGCATGGGATTTTTGGCAGCACCATTCTTCTTGGCCGCCCTATTCTACATAATCTCTATTAGCCTGTTTTGGTACTACTTCCGAAACACGAAAATGCCTGAAGAAAAAGTTACTTGAAGAAATTGCTGATGCCTATCTGCTTTGCAACGATTTTTTTTTAATTTTTTGGCATGCCTTTTTTTGTTTTTTCTTAAGTGACGGAACAGTTGATAGGCTGATTCAAGCAGAAAATCGTTGTAATGTTTGCTTAGATTTAGTCGGAGTGATAGGATACTAGTACTATGGCTATTATTATGAGTATAGCTCCGGAGATCATGACCATAGTTAGTATCTCGTTTAGTAGAAGAAAGGAAATTGCTGTGGCTACTAATATTTCTGTCAGAAGCAGGATCGTGGATGTTGAAGCTGTGATGTGTTTTAAGCCTTCAAGCCATAAATAATAAGGAATGATCCAGCAAACAACGGCTGTATAAATTATGGCAAGCCAAGCTTGGGCTGGAAGCGCAGGGATTTGGCCCGCTGAGGAGAAAACGAAGGGCACCATCGGGAGTAGCGTCAAGGGCAAGATCCACGTTAAAGATTGAAGTACACCGTTGCTTGTCATTACAAGGTTTTTATTGTATATTATGAAGAATGCCCAAATGAGTCCTGAGGCGATTAGTAACAAATCCCCGATTAATTGCCCTCCGCTTAACATCGAGAAATCTAAGTTAGTCGTCACAAATATGACACCGGTCAGAGCAGCTAAAACACCCAATATTTTTCTTCTCCCCAAGGTTTCTCCTTGCAGCTTTGGGCTTAGTAATGCAACCCAGACTGCGCTCAAGTTTACGAAGAGTGCTGCTTCTGCTGCTGAAGTAGAGGTCATTCCGACGTACTGTGACAGGTATGCAGCTCCATTGGTGACGCCTAAGAAGATGATTAGTTTCTTCTGTTTTGTTGGATAAGTGAGCTTCCTCGTAGAAAGCATTATCACGAACATCAGCGCTGATGCTAAAAGAAATCTTAAGAAAACAAATGTGTAGGGGTTAACGTAGTTCAGACCGATTTTTATGGCGGGAAAAGAGGTCCCCCACAAGACACCAGCTAAGATAGTGAGAAAAACGGCTTTTGCCTTCTTTCCTCTCCAATCTGGCGCCTGCATGAATTTTTCTCCTTCCCAGAATTTTATGTGAGCTTTTTCTTAAGGGTTGTGATGATGACTGATGCTTTGAAGTTTCAATTCCCTCCTTTTTTGCCGCTTAAGGTCTATTCGGCAATAAGTTTTTAGGCAAAATGAACAAATATATCCTTCTAAACCTAAAAAGAGTAGATATCTGTAGAAGTGAGGCAGTTCTTGTTGACAAAAATGTTGTTTTTAGACGACAGTTACCTTAAAGAGTGCAACGCTGTTGTAGTTTCCGTTAAGGACCAAAAATACGTAGTGCTTGATCAAACCATTTTTTATCCCAAAGGAGGAGGTCAACCGTGGGATACTGGAAAAATCGTCAAAGACAATGAAACTTACAATGTGGTTTATGTGGGAAAATTTTCAGGAGAAATTTCTCATGAGGTGGATCGAGCAGGTCTTAAAGAAGGAGATAGGGTTCACTGTGTCCTAGACTGGGAGCGAAGGTATAAACTTATGCGGAGCCATACGGCAGCACACTTGTTCGCTTCACTCTTATGTGTGGGAACTGGAGCTCTCGTTACTGGCAATCAGCTTGAGGAAGACTATGTCCGTTTTGATTTCAACTTCGAAAATTTCGACAGGGAAATCTTAGATCAATACGTCGCTAAGGCGAATGAACTCTTCAGTAAGGATATTCCTGTAAAATGGTATGAGTTGCCGAAAGAGGAAACGATGAAAATCCCAGGTATAGTTAAGATGGCGGAAGCCCTGCCGCCTGACATACCTGTACTTCGCATCGTAGAAATAGAAGGCGTAGATAGACAAGCCGATGGAGGTACACATGTGCACAATCTGCGGGAAGTGGGTAGAATAGAACTGATTAAAGCTGAAAGCAAAGGAAAAAACAACAAACGCGTCTACTTCAAAATCGCATAATTCAGCGCGGATCTTGTTCTAAGGCAGGCTAGAATTCATTTAAAAAGAGCAAGTGGAAAACGCAAAATTTTGTCAGCTTTTCTCAAAATTCTACCTCAAGCAGATGGGCTCACAAACTCACAAACGTGGACAAGCAGGGTCGCTAAATCATCGGGCAGAAGGAATTGGTGGGTTATACTTCTTGAACCAGTTGAATCCCGATTCCTCCATGATTTTGAGATACTGGTCGTTTCCTTCAGGCATAAGGTCAGCTCTGTAGTGCAGTCCAAAATAATGTTGCGCTCTGTTCACAAATCCATCTGTTTTCATCCTTTCAGCGCACTTTTCTTCAAATTCTCGTCCGTGAACACTTCGACAGACCTGAAGTATTTTTTCCATTCTTTCATCTGTCAATTGCAATTTTTCGTCTTTGTACTTTTTGCTGTAAGCCGACAGGAGCTGTTGATCCTCCATCTGGCTGTAGTATTCTGAGTGAACTACCACGTCAGGGCCCAGCTTATTGGCTGGTTTCGGTCTCACCTTAGGATATCCCAGGCACAATAGGACGACGGGAAAAACGCCTTTCGGCAGTTTGAACATCCTCTCAATATCTGCTGGATAATCGATCACGGTGCCAATGTACACTGATCCGAGTCCCATTGAATCGGCAGCCGTACAGATATTCTGTGCGCAGATAATCGTGTCCTGAAAAGATACCCAAAAATGACGAAAGGAACTTGTCGCCGTGAAGGGCGCGACCTCAAGCTTCGCCCATTGTTCGTTGCGGTGAAGATCGAGGCAGAACAGCAGAAGCACTGGAGCTTTCCCTATGAAACTCTGCCCACACATCTCTGCTAGTTTCAACCTGTTCTCAAGGTTTTCGATTTTTATGATGGAATATGGTTGAAGGTTTCCTGCACTGGCTGAATGAGTCCCTGCTTCAAGAACCGCGTTTAGGACTTCTTGCGGAATTGTCTTGTCTAGAAAACTCCGACAGCTCGATCGTTCAAAAAGCAGCCTCATGGTCTCATTTGCATAGGGCTTTTGATTGC
>Ga0326727_10021697_pt1 | contig 12527 bp, 14 predicted proteins | sample MB2enrmetagenome_FD_207643 | JGI IMG/M metagenome (GOLD analysis project Ga0326727, IMG submission 207643) | Lab enriched peat soil microbial communities from McLean, Ithaca, NY, United States - MB29MY | ecosystem: Environmental > Terrestrial > Soil > Wetlands > Peat | place: USA: New York...
GGCACCACCGGCGTCCTTTTGAAAACCGACCTCAAGAACACCTTGTTTCTGGGTGAACTTTCGCTCGATGGCAGCCTTCGCCCCATCAAGGGTGCGCTCTCGATTGCCGCCATGGCGCGTCAGAAGGGTATTCAGCGGATGGTCCTGCCTGTGGAAAACGTCTGCGAGGCGGCGGTGGTAGAGGAGTTGCAGGTTTACGGCCTGGGCTCTTTGCCGGAAGTCCTGGACTTCATCAACGAGACGCGCGAGTTCAAGCCGGCCAAAGTGGATAGCGCCGCCATGCTGGCGCAAGCCAGCCAGTACAACGTGGATTTCCGCGACGTCAAGGGGCAGCTTCATGCCAAGCGCGCCATCGAAGTTGCCACCGCGGGAGGCCACAACATCCTGATGATCGGCCCGCCGGGCGCCGGCAAGACCATGCTGGCCAAACGCATACCGACCATCCTGCCGCCGCTGACTTTCGATGAGGCGATCCAGACCACGAAGATTCACAGCGTCGCCGGGGTGCTCGACCCGGGCGCGGGCCTGGTGGGCACGCGACCCTTCCGTTCTCCCCACCACACCATTTCGGATGCGGGGCTGATTGGAGGCGGCGCCGTGCCCCGCCCCGGCGAAGTAAGCCTGGCGCACAATGGCGTGCTTTTCCTCGACGAGTTGCCGGAATTCCAGCGCAACGTCCTCGAGGTCTTAAGGCAGCCCGTGGAAGACGGCACGGTCACCATCTCACGCGCCGCCATGTCCCTGACCTTTCCTTCGCGCTTCATGCTGGCCGCCGCCATGAACCCCTGCCCGTGCGGGTTCTTCAATGACCCCTCGCGCGAGTGCACCTGCACGCCGCCCCTCATTCAGCGCTACATCTCGAAGATTTCCGGGCCGCTGCTCGACCGCATTGATATCCACATCGACATGCCCGCCGTCCGCTACCAGGAGCTGCGGCAGGACTCGGGCGGGGAAAGTTCGGACGTGATTCGTGAGCGCGTCATAAAAGCCCGCCAGCGCCAGTTGCGCCGCTTCCCGGGTGAAAAGATTTATAGCAATGCCCAGATGAGCTCGCGGCAGATCCGCAAGTACTGCAACATCTCCGCCGACTGCGAGCGCCTGCTCGAAAGCGCCATGGCGCGCTTAGGCCTCAGCGCCCGCGCCCACGACCGCATCCTGAAAGTGGCGCTCACCATCTCCGACCTCGACGCCGCCGACGCCATCGGTACCGACCACATCTCTGAAGCCATTCAGTACCGCTCGCTTGACCGTAATTACTGGACGTGACCAGAGCAAATTTTAGTGGGGATATTTGCGGCGTGCGACCCTATGAGGGAGAGGAAGCGGTCTGCTCGGGCAGGGACGTGTCGATGGAGCTGACGTCATCTGCGGTGAGGACGATTAGAGCAGGCGCTCTGGAGTGCGGCAGCTTGCTGCCGCTTTCTTCCTGCGAGCTTGCTCGCCGGAGTATCGCGCTCCAGTACACGGCCAGCAAGCTGGCCTGGGCAAAAGCGGCAGCAAGCTGCCGCACTCCAGAGCGAAGCACTTGGGCTATCGCTTGATCCCCTGCGCAGGGACCTCAAGCCGTTGCCGATGATTCTTGCCTTTCAACAGCAGATTGGCCTTTGAAGAGACCCCCTCCCGCCGCGGCTTCGGTAGAGAAGCTCTTGATACTTTCCGACATTAGGCCCGCGCCCACCACCGCATCCTGAAAATCGCGCTCACGATCTCGGACGTTGACGGTTGAGTCAGTTCCTCTGCTGTGCTACAGTTCTTAGTACGGCAGAGAAGCCCCTGCTATGCCGGACTTTAAGCACATCCCGCCCCGGTGCGAGTTTGATCAGGATAAGCTGGTCGTCAAGCTGGACGAACTGATTCCTTCAGACACTCGCCATATTGAAGGCCTTGTTTCCAGGGTCCTTCGGTTGCTCGAAGGGAATGGTTGTTGCCACGATCTCGGCAATGTCCAGCTTGCCCTGCAAGAAGCGCTCATGAACGCCATCCTTCATGGCAATCGCAGCGACCCCGAAAAGTACGTGCGAACGTGCGTGGCTATTGAGGAAGGCGGCGGAATACTCATCGTCGTCAAAGACTCCGGCACCGGGTTTGACCCGAGTAAGCTTCCGGATCCAACCATGGGGGAAAACATTTACCGCGAAGGTGGCCGCGGAGTGTATCTGATCCACCAGCTCATGGACGAGGTCCAATACGAGTTTGGGGACGGCACGGCTATCATCATGCGCCATCATCCACCGAATCGCCAGCCCTGACAGACTCCATCACCTGCCGTACACCTGCCCGACATACCCACCAAGATCGCGCCTGACAGAAGGCTCCGTTTACCCTCATCAAACTGCTCACCCGTGCCGATAGAACAAATCTGAAGAGAGCAAGCAGTAGAAAGTAGGTGAGCACGGAAAGGCAGGTCCCAGGTGCTAGCAGGATGTTGAAGAACCCGCCTCGCCTGTCATTCCGAGGAGTCCGCCATTCTTATTGCCAGACGACGAGGAATCTCGCATTGTCTTGAAAACACTCAGAGCGAGATTCCTCGCTCCGCCCTGGACCGGACGGTCAAAGGCTCCGCTCGGAATGACAGCTTGGAAGGGTTTTTCCGCAACCTGCAGGTGTCAGGTCCTGGGGACTTGGGGCTGGGCGCTGAGGTAATTGTGAATTCTGAATTATGACCTGGCCACTCAGGGTGACGCTCGTTTCCTTGGACAGGGCACTCGCCGCGCTCAGCGAGACCTTCAGAAGGGCTGTTTGAACATCCGCCTCGAACTGCAAGGGAGAATTCAGTGCTGTACCTGGTCCTAGTCCTGCTCATCATCTTTCTCATTCAATTCCTGGTGGTCCTGACGGGGCTAGTGTTTACGATCTTCCTGACACGCCCTGAAGGCCCCTTGTCAGGTGACAGCTTACTGAAAGCGACTACTACTGAAGGTCGTCATCATATCTTCCTTTCCCTGCGGAAGTGGATTATCTGCGCCATGGGGAAGAAAGCCTCGAGGTCATCAAGATAGCCCACGAAATAGGTCTTGAATTTAGAATTCTGAATTCTGAATTGCCTGTTGCTTGTCTTCTGTGTGGGAGGGAGAGTCTTTTCCTTAGTGACCATCTACCATCGACTACACACTTTTTTCAAGGAGTACGTGGGGCAATCCAAAATCCAGATCTCAATTCCACAATTGTCCCGCCTCCTCGCCACCGCTTTTCAATGACTCAATGACCCAATGAATCAATCACTCAATCCTCATGTGCCCAGATTCTCGTACCACTTCACGCTGGCCGTCGAAGCGCCGATGGCCACAACGCCCGCGTGGCCGTCGCCCTTGAGGTCGGCGACCACCACTCCTGACGCCGCCATCTGAGTATCCAACGTCTGGCGCTCCCACTTCAGGCCGGAGGCATCTGACGCATAGTACACATAGAGGCTCGTCCCTGGACCGCGAAACCCCGCCACGATTTCATCATTGCCGTCGCCATTCAGGTCGGCGCACACCAGCGCGTGGCCCTCGCGCAAACTGTCGTCAATCGGATGGCGATTCCACAAATCGCCCGGTTTGCCTTGCGTATAAACAACCACATGCTCGCCATGCCAGGGCTCGATGGTGGCGAGGAAACGCCGCCCCTCCAGCCTGCCAACGCCGATTTCGCTCGACCCGCGATGAGGGCGTGAATCCTGGTCGCCCGCCGCGAGATGGGTCTTCGTCCAAAGGAGGTCGGGGCCCGTTCCGGTGGAATGGAAGAGGTGGACGCCTTCAAAGCTGGCAGTCAGGATTTCATCGCGGCCGTCGTTGTCCCAGTCAATGATGTGGACGCCATGCACGACCGTCAGCGAGTCGTCAATCAGGTGGGAAAGCCACTCACCCTTGCCGGCGTCAGTGGCAGATACGTGCCCGCGCAAGAGCGGCTCCGGAGGTTCGAACCAGGTGAGCGGCGCAGCGACTTTGTAGTCCGGCTCCTTCGCGCCATAACCCAACAAGGGAACATCCACCAATCCCAGCCGGCCGCTCCCATCCAGGTTCGCCCAGCGCAAGCGGTGCGAGCTGGGCATCCGGCCGAGCAAGCGCAGCGACCATTCGGAGTCTAACGAATTGCCCGGTTCCGCCCACCAAAGACTTCCGCCATAGGTGCTGTCATTAAGTGTAAAGTCGCTGGCCAGCGCTAAGCCGCGCTCCGGATAGCCATTGCGAAACAACGGCGCCAGGCTGATGTTCTGATGGGTTGCCGTGGTGATGGGCCGAGCCTTCCAGGAAGGATTCTCATACCATTCCACAATGCTCTCCACGGAGCTTAACGCCAGGATGTCAGGCTTGCCATCGCCGTTGACATCGGCAACCGCCACCTGATAGCCGTTCGGAATCTTGGCAATGGTGTGTGCTTGCCAATAGACCATGGCTCTTTTCCTCTCGGGAGCCTTCGCCCCGCTTGCTGCATCAAGGGTTGCCAAGCCCGCATAAGCGGCGCAAACGCCTGTGGCTTTTTTCAGGAAATCCCTTCGACCGCAAATACGACCGCAAGCGGCGGCCAGTCTTTTGCTCAGATCCAAATGGGTAAGTCTCATTAAGCAACCGCTCTATTCGAGGATGCCGCAAACGCACGCACTCCAAGTCAAGTGTCAACTCGGAATGACAGGCGCCAATTTTAACTCAAACTAGCGTATAATTTAACGCTCGGGGGACAAGGATTGTTGCCCTGCCGCTGAAGATTATGCCTGCACGCACAATGTACGAAAAGATCTGGGAAGCCCACTTGGTGGCTGAAGAGCCCGGGCAACCCCCGCTCATTTATATCGACCGCCATCTCGTCCACGAAGTAACATCCCCGCAAGCTTTCGCCGGCCTGAAAGCGGCGGGACGCAAGGTGCGGCGACCGGACCTTACGTTTGCGGTCATGGACCACTCCGTGCCCACCAAAGACCGGCACCTCCCGTTGTTGGATACGGTGGCGGCCGCGCAGTTTGAGGCCCTGGAGCGCAACTGCCGCGAAACGGGCATCATGCTCTTCAATATGCAGAATCCCAATCAGGGGATCGTGCATGTGATTGGGCCGGAGCTCGGCATCACTCAGCCGGGCCAGACCATCGTTTGCGGTGACAGTCACACGGCCACCCATGGCGCCCTCGGCGCGCTGGCCTTCGGCATCGGCACCAGCGAAATTGAGCACGTCCTGGCCACTCAATGCCTCCCGCAATTCAAATCAAAGACCATGCTGGTCCGGGTCAACGGAAGCCTCATCCGGGGCGTGACGGCAAAGGACATCATCCTCGCCGTCATTGGCAAGATGGGCATCGCGGGAGGCACCGGACACGCCATCGAATATGCCGGAGAGGCGATCCGCGCCCTTTCCATGGATGGCCGTATGACGGTCTGCAACATGACCATCGAGGGTGGGGCTCGCACAGGAATGGTCGGGCCGGATGACACCACGTTCGCGTTCCTGGAGGGGCGTCCTTTCGTTCCACGCGGCAAGGACTTCCAAATCGCCGTCGATTATTGGAAATCCCTGGCCTCGGACCCCGGCGCGGCTTTCGACCGCGTGCTTGAATTGGACGCGGCTGCGATCGCGCCCCAGGTTACTTGGGGAACAAATCCCGGGATGGTCACGGACGTTACAGGGAAAGTGCCTGATCCGAGCAACTTTTCAGATCCCGTGCAGCGAATGGCCGCGGAGCGCGCCCTCGAGTATATGGGCCTCGAGCCGGGAACACGCATCGTCGATATCCCGCTTGATTACGTGTTCATCGGCTCGTGCACCAACTCCCGCCTCGAAGACCTGCGCCTGGCAGCGCGTGTTGCGGCGGGCAGGAAGGTATCGAAGACACTGAAAAGCGCGCTGGTCGTTCCCGGCTCCAGGCGTGTGAAAACCCAGGCAGAGAAGGAAGGCTTGGATGAAATTTTCCGCGCGGCGGGATTCGAGTGGCGCGATGCCGGTTGCAGCATGTGCATTGGGATGAATGCCGACGTGCTCCCCAGCGGTGAGCGCAGCGCCAGCACTTCGAACAGAAACTTCGAAGGACGCCAGGGCAAGGGCGGCCGCACTCACCTGGTCAGCCCCATGATGGCCGCCGCTGCCGCCATCGAAGGCCACTTCGTGGATATTCGGGAATGGAAAGTCGGGAAAATAGAGTAGTGCGTCTCGTGCTCCCCGAAGGGGAGCTCCGTGAATAGCCGTGGGTGAAACCCACGGCTGCGGTGCTTCGAAAACCCTCTCGGCCCTGGAGGGGCCGAACTGTTCAACCCCTTTCGGGGTCGGTTCAGCTATGGGGATGCTATCCGTGGGCGGCGCGCACAAAAAGCGTGCGCTTGCCCACGGCTACTCAATTTCAACCCCTTCGGGGTTAAGAATGACTGCCAAGCACAACCGATCGCAGATGAGTGACGACGGACGAAGCATATGCAACCTTTTATCAAACACACAGGGTTGGTCGTACCCCTCGGTCGCGTGAATGTTGACACGGACCAGATGGTCCCGAAGCAGTTTCTGAAGTGGACGACACGCGAAGGTTACGGCCGCGTGCTTTTTTACGACTGGCGCTACCTCGACGACGGCAAGACGCCCAATCCGGACTTCGTGTTGAACTCTCCCCGTTACAAGGGCGCATCAATTCTGTTGGCGCGCGCCAACTTCGGCTGCGGCTCAAGCCGCGAGCATGTTCCGTGGGCAATTCTCGATTACGGCTTCCACGCCGTCATCGCGCCCAGCTACGCCGACATCTTCTATAACAATTGCTTCAAGAACGGGGTGCTGCTGGTGACGTTGCCCGACGCTGAAGTGGACGAACTGTTCCAGCGGACTGAGAAGAATGTGGGATACCGGCTGACCCTTGACCTCGAAAATCAGACCCTTTCAGATGATCTGGGCCTTAGACTCTCCTTCCCAATCGATCCCTTCCGCCGCGAGTACCTGCTGAAAGGCCTTGATGACATCGGCCTGACCCTCCGCCTCTCGGACCGCATCGCAGCCTTCGAGGAAAGTCGACATCCATCCGCCGTCATGTACGAGCCCGTGGAGGCGAGCCTTGCCAGCCCGGCGCCATGAACCCATTCATGAAATGGCCGATGCTGATTAGTGGACCAGCGAACTGAACCAAGTCCCAAGATAGTACGGCCACAATACAATCGCGAGGACACCCTTCCAAAAAGTCAGGTGCAGAAACCCGATGGTGAAGAGCCATGCCCAGACCCACAAGATGCCCATAAAACTGTTTTGCTCGATTTTTATTTTTTCCATGTTGACAAGTATATACGCGCTCTAGCCGCGTAGGGGCGATCCTTGTGATCGCCGCAGACGGGGGCGAATACAAGACTTGCCTCCACAGCGGCCACCGTCATTATCCATCCCGCCCGCGCAGCAGGCGCACGGCGTTGGAGATGGTCTCCTCGCGTTCCGGAAGGGCAGAGGGTTCCGCCGGCGCTGCGCTTTCCCGCACCTTGTCGCCTTCACCCGGGGCGAGGAAGAGGTTGGACTCGACTCCGTGCTGCTTGGTATACAACTCGTAATAGCGTCCCCCAGCAGCATAGAGTTGCTCGTGAGTGCCGCGCTCGATGATGCGTCCCTGTTCCACCACGAGGATTTGGTCCGCCCGCCGGATGGTTGAGAGGCGGTGCGCGATAACGAAGGTGGTCCTGCCGCGCATCAAGTAAGAAAGCCCTTCCTGGATCATCGCCTCGGATTCGGAATCGAGGCTGGACGTTGCCTCGTCAAGGATCAGAATTCTCGGGTCGGCCAGGATGGCGCGCGCAATGGAAACACGCTGGCGTTGGCCGCCGGAGAGCTTCACACCCCGTTCGCCCACCACCGTTTCGTACTTCTTCTCGAATGTCTCGGCGAACTCATCCACGCGGGCGATGCGGCAAGCCGCGAGGATTTGTTCCTCTGAGGCGTCCGGGCGTGAGAACGCGACGTTTTCCCAGATGGTTCCATCGAATAGGAACGTTTCCTGCAAGACAACTCCCAGCCGGGTGCGGTAGGAGTCCAGGCGCACCTTGGCCAGGTCAATTCCATCCACTAACACTTTTCCGGCGCTCGGTGTGTAGAAGGCCGCGATGAGCCCGATCATGGTGGACTTCCCCGACCCGGACGGCCCGACCAGCGCGGTGACCGTACCCGGCTCGGATTTGAAGCTGAGGTCGTTCAGGACCGTCTTCCCTGCTTCATAAGCGAAGCTGACATTCTCAAAGACCACTTCACCTTGAATGTGATCCAGGCGCAGCGACCTCGCCGGGTCCTCGTCCTCCGGGCGCTCACGGAGGACCTCGCGGGTGCGTTCAAGTCCTGCAAGGGCCTCGGTGATCTGCGTGCCGATCATGACAATCTGGAAAACCGGGGCCACCAAAAGGCCCAGGAAGATGGTGTAGGTCACGAAAGTGCCGAGCGTCATATGTCCGGCAACGATTTGACGGGCGCCCAAATACATAATGAGAGCGCTGACTATGCCCAGCAGCGCGGTCGCAGAAAGGCTCATCAGGGAAGTGGCGGTCAGGGTTTTCAGAACATTGTCGAGGAGCCGCCGCACCCCGGCGGCAAAGACCTGTGATTCCCGCGCCTCGGCGTGGTAGCCCTTCACCACCCGGACCCCGCCCAGCGATTCGGTGAGCCGCCCCGTAACCTCGGCGTTGATCTTGGGGCGGGCTCGGAAAATCGGACGGATCACACCGAAAGCCTTGCGGAGGGCGAGCCCGAACCCAAGAAGAATCAGACAAGCCAAGCCGGTCATGAAAACGCTGATGCGCAGCAGGATGATCGAGGCGAACGTCGCCGTCAGCAGTCCACCCACGAACTCCACCAGCCCGGTGCCGATCAGGTTTCGCACCCCTTCCACATCGCTCATGATGCGCGACACGAGGACGCCGGTCTTGTTGGAATCATAGAAGGCCACCGGCAGCCGCGCGATGTGGGCTTGCACTTGGCAGCGCAGATCAGAAATAAGCCGCCACGCAGCCTTGGAGAGGAGTTGCGTCAGAGCGTAAGAAGAAACCCCTTGCACCGCCGTGGCGCCGACTACGACCAGCGCCAGTGGAACCAGGAGTTGCAAGTGACGCTTTCCTATGATGTCATCAATCAGAAACTTCGAGGACGCCGGCAAAACGAGCCCTGCCACGCGGTTCACTACCATCACGCAGAAGCCGACGGCCAGCAGGCCCCGGCGCGGCCTAATCAGGAACCACACATCCGGCAAGAGCGCCCACCATGGGTCGGATTTTGTCTTAGCGATCGATTTGCTCAATGCACTGCCCCGAGGGCTCCCTTCCTTTTCCCTGCATCCCTCAACAGAAATTGGAAGGCGTGATTTCCTGTCAAAGCTGCCTGCAACCCTGGACAAGCCTCAAGGAATCTTCCTACTGGGCACAACCACTTCGAGCCGGTCTCGTCCCAGGTCTTGGAAATGCCGCTCGTTCAGCGTGAGGAGCGCATCAACCCCAGCCTGCACGGCACATTCTGCGATAACTGCGTCGTAGACTTGTCCACCGGCAATCCCACGTCCGGCCGATTCGCGCAGCAGAGATTCATACGCCCTCTCAGAAAGCGAAACCAGCCGCCGATCACCCATAAAATTTGACTCGAGAAGGAAAAGGGCGTCAGCGGGTGCGATGCGATAGGGTGGAGGAAGCCGCGTCAATACCGCGTAGGCTTCAACCAGAGCCGGCGCCGCGACGACAAGTTCCTCGCCCCTTGAAAGCCTGCGACTAAACTCATTGGACGACCGGGGATGGTCAGGATGCCAACCGCAAACCAGAGCGATCATGCAGGTCGTATCGGGAAGAAAACTCGGCATGGGAACCAGAACGAATATCAGATACGTCCCGCCCGCTCCTCGCGGAGGGCATTCAGGGTCGTCTCGACCGTTTCCGCTGTAAACGCTTCGCGGTGGCGCTTCTTGGGAAGAGCAACCACAAACCGCCCCCGGTGCAGGAAACGCAGCCGCATCGCCGCGGGCTGGATTTCAATCTGCCCCTCCCGGCAGGAAATATCGAGTGGCGCCCCGGGCTTCAGCCCTGCTTCCTCGCGAATTTTCTTGGGGATGACGAGCCTTCCCGCAGAATCTATGGTAACTCTCATGCCATGAATTATACCATTTTCCGAATCTTGGTGGATACTTTGGCGGGGAGCTCAGCGGAGAGGCTGGCCCAACTGCAAGGCCATAAGGGCAAAGGAGCCGGCGATGATCACGATGGACAGCACGGCGAGGAGGTTCCACAGGTTTTGGCCAGCTCGAGTTTCAGCTTCGCCTTCCGGCACGAGGTATCCCAGGAGCACGCCGGCGGCTAGGCCGCCGAGGTGAGCCGCGTTATCGACGGCAAAGAAAAGGCCAAAGATGGCAATGTAAATCACCCAGCGCCAAAGGTGTCCACGATATTCCTTTCCAAGGTGACCATGATGGAAGCTGGCGCCAATCAGAACACCGATCAACCCCAGGATCGCGCCTGAAGCCCCCACCGACATCCCGAAGGGGTTCCACCAAAAGCTCAAGAGAAATCCTGCCACCCCCGAAACCAGATAGAACACCACGAATTTGGCACTCGAAAACAGCGACTCCACTTCAGGGCCAAGGTCGAATAAGCACCAGAGATTGAGCCCAATGTGCAGCAAGCCGGCGTGCAGGAAGATCGCCGTCACAAGTCTCCACCACTGCCCGACCATGATGTAAGGACTCTTGGCGCCGAGGCGCAGCAGCACCTCGCCGCTGATGCCGCCCAGGCTGGTTATCGGATTGGGCTGGCCCGACGCCGAGGAGGCTGTCATGTACCAGGAAATGACGTAAAGGGCGATGGTGACTGCCGCAACCGCCGAGGTAGCCGTGGAAGGAATGGGGATTACACCCAAAATTCTGCCGGGGGTGCCGGGGGCCGAACGCGCCCGGACGGAGCCTAATTTCTCTCCGCAAAACGGGCACACAGACGCACCGCGTTCAACCAGGGCGCGACAGTTTGAGCACATCCGATGCGAAGTATCGTAATTTTGCTTCGAAGTACCGAATGTGGAAAGGAGCGCTTTCTTCAGCCTTTCCAGTTGAAACCAGAGTTTAGGTGGAAGTCCCATTCATGCTGCCTGATAGCGATACAGTCAATTATAGCCCGAGCACGCTCCGGCCGCCAGGAAATTCGCCAGTTTGGCGTCTTGGCGGCGAGTGTATCCGTCAGCTGACGGACAACGTGGCGGCGCAAGCGGTCCCGGCCGCTTCGGGAAGCCGCCTCTAGGTCAAACTAGCCACTGCCCGAAATTCATTTGTCCCCTGCCTGCGTGTTGATTAGAATAGCGAAGGCGAGAATAGGAGGGGCGATGAACTTCGAAGAAGCCGGACGTGCGGTGGATCGTGAAGTGGCAAAACTGGCAGACTTTCTCGACAAGAAGCTGAAGCCTTCAACTCGCCAGGAAATGGCCACGCTGCTCCACAGGGCGTCCCGCCACCTGGCCAAGTTGGCGAGGAACCTGGAGAAGGAAGAGCCTGGAACAAGTGGCCGGTAGCTTGGCTTGGAAATCCAACCGAACCGATCTGCGGATAACAGTGCGGATCGTTGCCGTGGGAAGTGTCATTTTGGTTTCGACCGGCTGCCTGCACAAGCATCGTCCCGTTCAGGCAGGGCGCGGCACGCCACCGTCAGTGGGGGGGGCCTCGACAACATCCGCCCCGATTGTCCAGGGCGAAAAAGGAATCGCTTCCTGGTACGGCCATCCCTACCACGGGCGTCCAACTGCCAGCGGCGAAATCTATAACATGTACGACATGACCGCCGCTCACCGCACGTTGCCGTTTGGCACTCGGGTAAATGTTCACGATCTCGAGAACGGCCAGGAAGTAACGGTGCGAATTAACGACCGCGGGCCTTTCGTCGAGGGGCGCATTATCGACCTCTCCTATGCGGCAGCTCAGGCCATGCACATGCCAGGCATTGCAGAGGTGTACCTCGAGATTCTGGGACTTGGGGAGGGCGGCGCCATCCCAGGAATTTTCGCGGTACAGGTGGGAGCCTTTAGAGACCGGAGCAACGCTGAGCGGTTGAAGGAGCGCATCGAATCTCAATTCGGGCCGGTCGTCATTCAGGACTTTGATCGCGGCGACGGCCTCTTTTATCGCGTCCGCGTCGGTCACGAGGGCACCGAAGACGCCGCGCGCGCGCTGGCACAAAGCCTCCGCGAGGCGGACCTGGCGACGGAGACATTCGTTGTGCGGTTGAATTAGTCGATGGACCAATGCATATTCTGCCGAATCATCGAGCGACGCGTACCCGCCAGGATTGTCTTCGAGGATGATGAAATCGTGGCGTTTGAGGACACCAACCCGCAAGCGCCCATCCATATACTCATTGTTCCACGCAAACACCTGACTTCGTTGAAGGATGCCACCCCCGACGATGCTCCGCTCCTCGGGCGCCTACTCATGGTGGCTGCACAACTGGCGCGTGAGCGGGGTCTGGAACCTAAAGAGTATTACATAATATAGTGACATCCACGAGCATTTCATGTATACTTCCCGGCATGGGACATCCAGCCGGAGTGAAACTTGATCGAGCGAAGTTAGAGCGGCGTCGTCTGCAGGCGGCGCG
>Ga0326727_10021698_pt1 | contig 12527 bp, 8 predicted proteins | sample MB2enrmetagenome_FD_207643 | JGI IMG/M metagenome (GOLD analysis project Ga0326727, IMG submission 207643) | Lab enriched peat soil microbial communities from McLean, Ithaca, NY, United States - MB29MY | ecosystem: Environmental > Terrestrial > Soil > Wetlands > Peat | place: USA: New York...
GCTCCAGCTATCGCTCCGGCCAGTTCCGTCACGCCTGCCAGCAGATGGCCATTAAGCACAGCCGCACCAGACCCTACACACCCAGAACCAATGGCAAGGCGGAACGTTTTATCCAAACCGCGCTGCGCGAATGGGCCTACGCAAAACACTGGACCGACTCCGAGCAAAGAGATGCCCACCTGCAACCCTGGATCGACTACTACAACCGCGAGAGACCGCATGGTAGCCTCAACTACAAGCCGCCCATCAGCCGCTCCCAGGCTGGTACAACCTCTTGATCATCTGCAGGCACCCGCCACAATTGTGCCCGACGCGGAGCCGAAGAAGAGCAAGCGGACAGCGGCGTAAGGTTGCGTAGCCCCTCGACCCCAAGTCCCAACTCCCTACGTCCCTGCTTTTCTATTCCCTATTCCCCATTTTGTATTTCCTGTCTTTTCGATCCCTGCCTTCAGGCCCAGCCCAGCGCATTGCTTCCCGCCGTGGCAAGTTAGGGCGGGTGCCCCTAGCCGACGCGCCAATCTTGTCCTCAGAATTGTCGCTGCAAACCTGGCGGCGGGAAACGATATACTCATTCCGTTGCTTGGCTGAGGAGATTCAGACAATGCGGTGGAATACATCACGCGTCGCGAAGCGTGTTCTGCTTCTCGGTGTTTTGGCAGTATCGGTTTGGTCGCCGACAGGCACACGGGGCAAAGGGCAAGCGGCAACGGCCCCGGCAACGTCAACCGGTCCCTCGAAAAAGACAATTCAGGGAGCGCAGGAGCGTCTTCTGGCTTTGGGCTACCAGCCCGGATCGGCTGACGGCGTAATGGGAGCGAGAGCGATTGCAGCCTTGAAGAAGTTCCAATCGGACCACGGCCTGCCTGCCACCGGCCAACTCGACCGGGAGACGCTGGACGCTCTAACCATTGGACATGATCACTCTGCGGCAAGAGCAGGAAGGCCGCCCACTCGAACAACATCAAAGGAACCTGAGAAATATCGCGCTCTAACACCTCTGGACGGCTTGTCCTGCAGCGTTGACCAGAACCTGCGCGCCTCGGTGGGCCCTCGCGACTTTTTTAGCGGGACTATAACTGGAGTCACATTTGAGCTCTATTGCATCGACAAAATCGGGCAGTGGGCACTGGTCCCAATAAAATCAGTGGAAAAGACTAATGGGCGGACCGAGATCAAGACTTGGGAATTTGGCACATTCATCTGGGACGACGCGGAGGCGGGTGGTTCAGAGTTCGAAATGACGGAGAGCCAAATCAAGTCATTGAGGACATTTCTCAACTTCTAAGCACCGACGGGCGGTTGGCGCACCCTAGACTTTCCACAACTGTGGGTGCACCATCCTTCGCACGTTCTTTGCGCGAAGGGTGGGAAAGCACAAACCCCGCACCAACCCAGCCGAAGGGCGCCGAGGACGCAAAATTCTTCCCTGTCTCGGACGAGTTCTATTCCCTGCTGGCTGCTCCCTATTCCCCACGTTCAATACTTCGCGGACAGGGACCTTGCGGCCTCGGAGAACTCCGTTTTCTGTGCTTCGGCGGAACGCGCCGCGCGGGCCGCGGATTCTCGATCGTGGATTCGAGCATCTGCGTGGCCATGATCACGGGCTTCGAGTATTCGGCGGCGCGGTGGATGATGAACTTCTGAATGGCGGGAACCTTTTCCTGCGGAAAACCCCCTATTGGGAAGCCCGAGCCAGCTCGGGCGTGGCCGAATCTCCCGCCAGTTGGACCTGGCGTTCCCAGTAGAGAACGCCGTTCAGCTCCGCGCCCAGCAGAACGCTGAACGAGGTGATGTAGAGCCAGACCAGGGTGGCTATGCCGGCGGCAAAGGAGCCGTAGATGCGGGTGTAATTGGCGACGCTGGTGACGTACCAGCCGTAGGCCAGCGTGGCCGGAAACCAGATGATGGTGCCCGCGATGGCGCCCGGCAGAACCCAGAGCCAATGCTCGGTGCGCCGCGTGCCGAAGTGATAGAGCGCGCTAAGCACGGCGAGGATGCCGGTAAAGCTCACCGTCCAGCGCACCGCGCGCCAGGCGATGATGACCATGTGGCGCAAATCGTGGCCGGCGTTCTGGATCATCCACCACTCGATCTGGCGGCCGAAGACAATGGCCAGCGAAGCCACCGTCAAGGGAATCAGGACGATGAACACCAGCATCAGGCCGCGCACGCGGCGGCCCCAGAAGCTCCAGCTCTCCGGCGGCAGCCGGTAGGCGCGGCGAAAACCCTCCATGAGCGAAAGCATCACGCCCAGGCCCGCAAACAGACTTAGGCCGGCGGCGGAGAGAATCACTCGGCCGGAGTGGAGTTGGTGCGTGAGAATTGAGTCCTGCACCAGATCGAGGGTGTCGGGCGGCAGAAACTGCTCCAGGACGGCGCGCGTCTCGCCGATCAGCGACGGGCCCTCCTCCACCTGGGCTACGAGCGTAGTAAGGACCAGGAGGGCAGGGAAGAACATGAGCATGCCGGAATAGGCCGCGGCCTTTGCCGTATTCACAACGTCGTGGGCATAGGCAAGATAAAGAGCTTCCCGAATTCTGGCAAGATAGCGTGACATGTGCGCCAAGGCCAGAGTAGTCGATCGGGGCGGGTCGCGGCGAGAAAAACAGGGACCGAGGGAACAAGGGAACAAGAAGGCAGGGAGCGAGGGAACGAGGGAACACGAAGGCAGGGAGCAAGGGAGCAAGGGCGCGAGATACTCCGGGCGCGGTGGGGGGGCCGGGCGGCCCGCACGACAGCCGGTCTGGAGACCGGCGCTACGTTTTGATCGCGCAGCAGATTCCGACTAACTCCGCTAGCCCCGCTAACACCGCTAACTCCGCTCGTTCCTACCTGTCCGTGCAGGAGTAGCAGGGATCGATCGAGGCCTGGATCAGCGGCGTATCGGCAAGCCGCGCCCCGCGCACCATCCAGCGCACCGCAGGCATGTTGACGTAGGTGGGCGTGCGCACGTGCACGCGCGCCGGATTGCGTGAGCCTTCCTTCCAACTCACGGAATACATCACTTCGCCGCGCGGTGCTTCCACGCGGCTGGTGGCCGTGCCGGTCACGAAGGCAAACTTGTCGCCGCCCACGGAGACCTCGCCTGGAGGCATATTGGTGAGCGCCTGGCGCAGGATATTGCAGCTTTGAAGAATCTCCAGAGCGCGCACCAGGAGGCGAGCTTTGACGTCGCCGGACGGCTCCACGGGAACCTCGAACTTCATCTCTTCATAAGCCGCGTAGGGCGCATCGCGGCGTAAGTCCTGGTTGATGCCCGAGGCGCGGGCCATGGGGCCGACCACGGCGCAGGAGACGGCCTTCTCGGGCGTAAGCACGCCGATGCCGGCGCAGCGCGACGCCGCCGTCGAACTGGTGGTGAAGATGGGAATCACGGTGCGCGTCATCTCGCGCTCCAACTCGTCGATCAGCGGAATCAGGGCCAGCGGGTCCTCGACGTCGCGATTGACGCCGCCCACGCGGTTCATCGAGTAGTTCACGCGGTTGCCGGAGATGGCCTGCAGCACGTCCATCACCTTTTCGCGCAGCGCGAAGCAGGTCATGAACATGGTCTTGAAGCCCATGAGCTTGGCGGCGATGCCCGCCCACAATACATGCGAATGCAGGCGCTCCAGCTCCGCCATGACCACGCGAATGTATTTGGCGCGCGGCGGGGCTTCCAGGCCCGCGAGCTTCTCCATCGCCTGGCAGAGCGTGAGCGTGTGAATAAACGAGCAGATGCCGCACACGCGCTCCATCAGCGCGATCACCTGATAGTAATTGCGCGTCTCGGCCAGGTGCTCGATGCCGCGAAAGTTGAAGCCGATGTTGAGTTCGGCGTCCTGTACCGTCTCGCCTTCGCAAATCATGTCGAGTTTATAGGGTTCTTCGAGGCCGGGGTGGTAGGGCCCCATGGGGATTCTGTAGCTCATTGCGCGACCTCCTTCTGTGCCTGCGCCGCGGGAGCGGGATTCACGGCAACCTCGCGCAGATTCACGCCGGATTCGTCGCCCTTGCGCAGCAGCAGCGGCGCGCACACGCGGCCGGTGAAATCGAGCGAGTACTCCTCGTGAATCTCGCGCTCGATCCAGTCCGCGGCTTCGCAGATGTCGAAGATGCTGTCGATCGCGTTGCCGGCGATGGTGAAGGGCAGGCCGAGCAAGCGGCCGTAGAGGTCCCAATGGTATTCGAGGCGGAAGCCTTCGGTGCCCGGCAATTGGTAGGCGGTGATGGTGATGAAGCGCGCGTGCATCTCGTTCATTACTTTTGCGACGTGGCGGACGCTCATCGTGCCGGGATTCAGCCACCACGTGCCGCGGCTCTCCGCCCAGGGTTCCGTAATTCCGAGCTCTTTACGAAGGGTTTCGAGATGTTTCATTGAGCGCCTCCTGCGGCGGGTGTAACGACGGCGACAGGTGTAGCGCCGGCCTCCTGGCCGGCTGTCGTGCGGGCGTCCACGCCCGCACTCTTTGCCGGCGTTGCAGCAGGTTTCGGCGCCGCAGCCGCCTTCGCCGCCGGAGGCCTACGCGCCACGGTGTAGGACTTCTTCAACTCGCCCTGCGTTGTATAAATGGGCGGCGTGTCCTCCTGCTGCGAGAGCGCATGCTCGGTATGGCCTTCCTTGAGTGCGTGCTCGATACAGCCCTCCACGCAGCGCCCGCAGAAGGTGCACTGGCCAGGGTTGTAGCTCCACGTGAACTCGCCCTTGCCGGCCTTGAATTCGATGGCGCGCGAGGTGCAGCGCATGCGGCAGATGGCGCAGCCGGTGCAGTGCCGGGGATCGAACTCGACCAGACCGCGGAAGCGCGCCGTGATTTTGGGCCGCGCGGGAAAGAGCAGGGTCTGGTAGCCGCGCCGCAGGTTATTCCAGAGCATGGTGAGAATGTTCATGACCGGAACCTCACGAAGAGCGCGGACGAAATCGCAAGCACCGCGAAGATGAGCGTGCACTGCCAGTAGAAGCGCACGCTGGAATCGATGGCGAGGCGCGCCGTGGCCGCGGCCAGCACTGAGAGCAGAAGGACGACGGCGATCGAAAGCGCAATAAAGATGCCTCCGGCGAGCAGGGTGGTTCCCCAGGCAAGCGCGATGTGCGGCGCGACCAGCGTGGCCACCAGGCCGGTCGCCGCAACCCACTCCAATCCGTGCGCCAGCTCCCACATGGCCAGCTCGGGGCCGGCGTACTCCGTCATCGGCCCGGAGTAGATCTCCTGCTCGGCATTGGGCAGCGAGAAGGGATTGATGTGCAGCTTGGCGGGCAGGCAGATCAGGATGGCCACGACGCCGAGCCAGCGCAACGGCGAACTGGGCAGCGCGGCCAGATCTTCCAGCCGGAAAGTGTGCTGCGAGGCGGCGATGGAAACAATGGCCAGCAGAAAGACGATGTTGTAGGAGACGCTCAGTGCGGCTTCGCGCGCCGAGCCGATTTCTCCGAAGATCGACCGCGACGAGAAGCCCGCGGCGATGATGCAGATCGAAGGCAGCTCCAGAAGCGCAAGCAGCAGGATCAGGTCGCCTTCGAATCCGCCTGACGCGGGCAGAACGGGCAGCAATCCGACGGCTCCGGCCGCGGAGCCAACCGCGATCAGCGGCCAGGCGCGCATGATGAAGCCGGCAATTCCGGGGCGCGGCGGAGTGCTTTTGCCGAGCAGCTTCACGAAGTCCCAGAAGGGCTGCATGAAGGGCGGGCCCACGCGCTCCTGCATGAGAGCCACGGCCTTGCGCTCCACCCAAAGGAAGAACCACGCGGCGGGCACGGCGAAAAGCAGCCCCGGAAAGATCAGGAAGCGGGCCAGCGCGGTGACCAGATTCGAAAGGACCGGATTCATGGCTGCACCTCCGCGCCCGCAGCAGGTTTGGATTCGCGGCAGCTTGTGCACGCTTCAGGGTCGCCGATGACGATGGTTTTAACTTCGGTCTTCTCCTCCGCGTAGCCGCGCTCGGCCAAAAGCGTTGCCGCCTTGACGACGCCGGCGACGATCGCGTCGGGCCGCGGCGGGCAGCCCGGAACATAAACATCGACAGGCAGGTGCTTGTCGAGCGGTCCGTCGAGCGTGCGGCTGTCGATAAACACATTCGTCGTGGCCGGGCAGGAGCCGATGGCGACCACGGCTTTGGGCCCGCAGACCTGGTCGTAAACCGTCTTCACGGCGCCCACCGCCTTCTTGGTCACCGGGCCGGTGACCACCAGAATATCGGCGTGCCGCGGGCTGCCCTGCAGCAGAACTCCCAGTTGTTCGGCGTCGTAACGCGGCGCAAGCGCGGCAATGATCTCAATGTCGCAGCCGTTGCAACTGCCCGCGTTCATGTGGAAGAGCCAGGGGCTCTTGCGGCGCGCGGTGCACATCAATCGTTTCCAGAACCTCATGGCCGCACCCCCATCAACATTTGCCACGCATGAGGCCAGATGCCGCCCACCAGCAGAATCGCCACCAGCACGACAATCGTAGCCTTGATCGCGAACGGCTCGCGCGCTTGCGGCTGCGGCGGCGCGTCAATTTCCGGCTTTGGCGGAGGGCCCCACCAGTTTCGTGTGAGCGCCAGCGTGTAGGCGATCAATGCCAGGATCGACGCGACGATGAAGATAGTGAGCGGGCACTTGCCAACTTCAAATGCGACGGAATACAACCGCCAGCGGCCGAGGAAGCCGAGTGTCGGCGGAATGCCGAGCATGGCCAACATGCCGAAGAGGAATCCGAAGGCGCTCACCGGGTAACGCGCGGCCAGAGCCACAGGTTCGGCGTCGAGCGCGCCATCGGCCTCGGGCGCGGCAAGACAGATAAAGAGCAGCGCCTTGGCCAGTGTGTGCGTGGCCGCAGCGATGATGACGCCGGTCTGCCCCAGTCTGCTGGCAGCAGCCGCGCCGAGCAGCAGAAAGCCCACGTCCTCGGCCGTCGACAGCACCAGCAGCCGCTTGAGGCTGCGCTGCGTGAGCATCAGCAACGCGGCCACGAGCGAGGTGAGCGTTGCCGCGTAGAGGAAGAGCGGCTGCGGCGTGAGCAGCGCCAGAATCGTCTGCGAGCCGAGCAGCAGCTCGCCGAAGGCCGCCATATCGACCACGGCGATGATGACGCCGAGAACGAGCGTGGGCACTTCGTCGGCCAGCGCCAGCAGCCAGAAGAGGAGCGGCACCGCGGCGAGTTTGACGGCGATGCCCGTGAGCAGAAACGCACGCGCGGCGTCGAGCGCTCCGCGATCGGCGAGGAGGTCGCCGGCGATCGTCGCGCCGCCGGAGAGCAGCACCACGGCGAGGTAGGTGATCTTCGCGGCACGCGTGCGCGCCGTTTGCCACACCAGAACCACCGTGAGCAGAGCCGCCAACTCAAGCAGGCCGAGGCGCAGCCGCGCGAAGGGGCTAAGCAGCCCGATGGTAGTGAAGACGCCGGCAAAGAGAATCAGCGGCGCGAACAGTTGCGGCACGTACTTGCGCGATGCCGGGCCAGCGAGAGCGGCAACCGAGAGCGCGATTGTGGCAACGCCCACGGCCAACAGCATGATGATCGGAATCTGCGTGAGCGGCAGCACCTCCGGAAAGCGAGTGGGAAGCGCGCCGGGCACGATCCAGCGGGCTAAAACGAAAATAGCCGCGGCGAAAATCACCAGCAGAACGGTGGCGCGGCGCTCCATCCACGCGAAGACCTGGCCGAGCAGATGCGAAACGACCTCTAACCCACTCCAAAACCAAAGAAAAACACGATCGACATTCGTCCAGCGGAAGAAGGACTTCCAGTGCTGCTCGAAAATCTCGGAAAAATCGCCGGCCGTCAGGCGCCCCTGGTCGCTGAGCGGTTCGCCGCCGGTAAAGACTCCGCCGCCCGCGCCCGCCATCGCCGCGCGTGCCGATGCAGGACGCATGGCATAGGCGACAAGATAAATCGCGCCGCCGACGACTAAGGACACCAATGCCAGCACCAGTCCGCCCGTCGAGGAGAAACTGCCGGCATCGGCCGAGAGGCCTAGCCAAGTGACGTGCACGCCCGCGCCCATGCCCAGCGCGGCAAGAATCGGGTTCAGGAAGAAGTTGACGGCCAACTGCGGCGCAACGCCCAGAACCACGCTGCCCACGGCCAACAAGCCCATGCCCCAGATCATCGTAGGCGGAGACTCATGCGCATCTTTTGTGTTCTCGGTCGTCGGCCCCAGGAAGACCGCGCTCGTTGCCTTCACGCCAAGGAAGACCGTGCCCAGGCTCGCCGCCCACGCCACCATGGCGGGCACGGCCTGGCCGGCCTGCAGCGCCGCGGCGTAGAGCATCCACTTGCTGGCAAAGCCGCTCATCAGCGGAATGCCCATCATGCTGCCCACGCCGATCATCCACGACAAAGTCGTCTGTGGCATCTTCGCGGCCAGGCCGCCGAGCTTATTCATGTCGCGCGTTCCGGCGGCGTGCTGCACCGAGCCCGCGGTCAAAAACAGCCCACCCTTGAAGAAGCCGTGATTCAGGCAGTGCAGCAGGCCCGCCGTAACTGCCAGCGGCGTGCCGATGCCAATGCCCATCATCATGTAGCCGATCTGGCTCACGGTGGAGAAGGCCAGCATGCGTTTCAAATCGGTTTGCACCATGGCGTACATCACGCCCACGGCCATCGTGACAGTACCAATCCAAACCAAAGAGCTGCTCCATGCAATGGGCCATGCGCCAAAGCTGTGCATGCGCGCGGCCAGGTACACGCCGGACGTTACATAGCAGGCCGCGTGCAGCAACGCGCTCACCGGAGTGGGCGCGGCCATGGCTTCGGGAATCCACGTATGCAGCGGAACCTGCACGCTTTTGGCTATCAGCGCGACCAGCATCAGCGCGAAGAGGCCGCCCGTGAAGGCGTGCGCCACCCTGGGATCGGTCCACAGCGCCGTGCCGGCGCGGTGATAGATCACCACAATCGCGGCCAGCAGGCCGTAGCCCGCGATGTGCGTCATCAGCAGCACCTTGCGCGCGCCGTTCACGGCCTCGCGGTTGGTGTACCAGAAGCCCACCAGCGAGAACGAGCACAGGCCGACCACTTCCCAGCAGGCATAAAAGATGAACAGGTTGGCGCTATAGACGAGCGTAATAAAGCCGCCGATGAAGACCAGCATGATCGCGTAGAAGCGCGTGGCCGACTTGTCGTGCGCCATGTAGCCGATCGAATAGAGCAGCACCAGGCCGCCGATCGACGCGCCCATGAATGCGAAGAGCACACTGAGGGCGTCGACATGCAGCACGAACGCCAACGGCCCGTCCCACGGCAGGGGACGCAGGTTGATCGAATGTCCACTGCGCACCGCGGGCGCTATGCCGAGGACGGCAAAGATGGCGGGTAAGCAGGTGAGAAACGCCAGAATCCCTTTTGCGCGGGCAGAGCAGAGTCGTGCCACCAGAATCTGCAACGCGGCCCCCAGCAAAAGGGAAGATGGAGCAATCAGAATCAGGGTCGCTGCATCCATGTCTTTATGTTCACGGCGCGGACGTTAAAGGGGATGTGACAGAGCACACTGTGCCGCAGGGTCCAGTGCCGGAAGCGAACCTGAAATCCCGTGATGCGGGACGGTGTTCCGACTCTTTGCCGGCTCCTCTATGACCTGTAACCAAAAGTCGGTAGCGCGCAGCCGGCTCAAAGGAAAAACCCGCGCCGAAACCGCTCCGCCGATCGTCAGCCAAGGTGTCCTACAATGCGGCAGGGGGGTGATCCGCCATGATCTCGTCTCTGAAATCCCATTGCCGTGTCGTCGTGCAACTCCTGTTGTTCCTCGGGGCATTGCTGGCCGCCGGGACCGCTGCGGCCCAAAGCGGCAGCGATGCAGACCGGGCCATGGTGCTGCTGTCGGCCCAGTCCCAGGCTGTTGTCCAGCGCCTGCTGAGCCTGTCGCAGTTGCCCGCCGGCACATGGAAGGTGCACGAAGGCGACCTGACGCACGGCGAAGCCGTCAACCTCGATGACAGCGGATGGCAAAGCGCAGCGGTTGGCGCCCACTATCCCACCAGCGCGGTCTGGTTTCGCCAGACTATCGAGATTCCCGCGGCGCTCCACGGCTACGACCTCAGCGGCGCGCGCGTCTGGTTCCAGTTCCACGTCGACGCCAACGGACCCATTCACGAAATCCTCTACTTCAACGGCCGCCGCGTGGCGCTGGGCGACGATCTCGAGCCGGTGGTTCTCTTCGACGAAGCGAAGCCCGGCGACAAAGTCGTCATCGCGATCAAATTGCTCGAGACCATCGACGTGAAGAGCTTCCACGGCGCTACCCTGCGCGTGGATTTTGCCGAGAACCGGCCCAATCCGCAGGACCTGGCCGAGGAGTTTCTCTCCGCCGCGCTGCTCGTGCCCTCGCTTGCTCCCGGTGACAGTTCGAAGACCGACATCTTGAACAACGCCATCGCCGTCGTGGATCTGGCAGCGCTCGACGGGAACGATTCGGCTGCATTCGATGCCAGCCTGAAGGTATCGCAGGAGAGACTTGAGGCCTTGCGCCCGCTGCTCCAGCAGGCCGCCTTCCTGCTCGACGGCAACGCGCACATCGATGCGGCCTGGCTCTGGCCGTGGACCGAAACCGTCGACGTGGTGCATCGCACCTTTTCGACCGCGCTGCAGTTGATGAACGAGTATCCCGATTACGTCTACACGCAATCGGCCGCGGCCTACAACCAGTGGATGGCCGATAAATATCCGGAGCTGAACGCCGAGATCAAGCGGCGCATTCAGGAGGGCCGCTGGGAGATCGTCGGCGGCATGTGGGTCGAGCCCGACCTGAACATGCCCGACGGCGAGTCCCTTGTTCGTCAACTGCTCGTAGGCAAGCGCTGGTATAAGAAGGCCTATGGCGTGGATGTGCGCATCGGCTGGAATCCCGATTCTTTTGGATATGCATGGCAACTGCCGCAGATCTACAAAAAGAGCGGCATCGACTACTTCGTCACGCAAAAGATGGAGTGGAACGACACCAATCAGCTGCCCTTCAAGCTCTTCTGGTGGCAGTCGCCCGATGGATCGAAGGTTCTCGCCTATTTCCCGCATGGCTACGGGAATCTGGACCTCAGCCCGGTGCGGTTGAGCGACGATCTCGCCGCCTCGCGCCAGCGTTCGCCGGGCCTCACGGAGATGATGGACCTCTACGGCGTAAGCGATCACGGCGGCGGACCCACGCGCGCCATGCTCGACGAAGGCTTCCGCTGGGCCGCGCCCTCGGCGTCGGCAATTGCCGCCAACGGCGGCGAGCCGGTAACGCCGAATTATAAATTCGGCACCGCGCAGAGTTTCTTCTCGACTGTCGAGAACGAGATCGCGCCGCAAAGCCCGATTTGGAACTACCAATCCATTCCGCACTACGAGCCTCCAGCCTCTGTGCCCGGCAAAGTCGCGATTCCCACCTGGAATGCGGAGCTTTACTTCGAATACCATCGCGGCGTGATGACCACGCAGGCCAACCATAAAAAGAACATGCGCGACAGCGAAGAGGAGATGCTGAACGCGGAGAAATTCTCCTCGCTTGCGTGGGTCTTGGCCGGACGGGCATACCCTTCCGCAGAATTAACGGAAGACTGGAAGAAGGTCCTCTTCAACCAGTTCCACGATCTCGCGGCCGGCTCGGGCATCGCCGTCATTTATCGGGACGCGCAAAAGGACTACGACTGGGTCCGCATGTCGACAAATGAGATCTCGGCGGGGGCGCTCGATACACTCGTTGTTCACATCAATACGATGGGAGCCATTCGCGGGCAAAAAGCCAAAACGGAGGACATTCCGGAAAACGTGCTAAAGGCTGCCGGTCAGAGCGGCACCAAAGGCGTCGTCGCTCTCGAAAATACGCCAGCCGTCGTGATCTTCAATCCCCTTGGTTGGGATCGCAGCGGGACCGTGCTGGTCAACGTGCCAGTTGAGGGGCAACCCGGCGGTTCCGCGTGGGTAATACCTGAACACGGCGACTCGGAACAGGCGCGCATCGTTTCCTACGACCCGGCGTTGGCGCGGCTTGAGCTTGAGGTTCCCGTGAAAGATGTTCCCGCACTTGGCTACGAAACCATACACGTCGCTGTAGCGCCATCCGCTTCCTCAGCCGCAAGCATGCCGAAGAAGACGCCCTCGCGCATCGGAAGTTTTCTGAAAAATGGCGCTGGTCAACCGCACGTGTCTGTGCCGGATGAGGACTCGTTGAAACCTGTCAATACGCGTGCCGTCGGAGCCGGAGCCGTTACGATCCATAGCGGTCAGCTTGTGGTCGCCATAGACGGAACGACGGGCTGCATCACCAGCATTCGCCATGGGACAGACCTTGGTTCAGGGGTTGTCGATCCGAATAGCGGAGAAGAGGCGCTCGCTCCCGGCGCCTGTGGAAACCAGTTCCAGTTCTTCAAAGATACGCCTAAGCAATACGACGCGTGGAACATCGATCCGGGAACGCTTGACGTTCCGCCGATGACGATCGAGAAAGCGGACTCGGTTGAATCGGAGGGCGACGACGCGGTTCGCGTCACTTCGCACTGGCAGAACTCAAAATTCGTCCAGACCATTCGCCTTGAAGACGACCAAATCGACATCGAGAACGACATCGACTGGCACGAAAAGCACGTGCTG